>Ga0066388_100001408_pt1 | contig 13470 bp, 12 predicted proteins | sample PanSoiMetaGPlot6_FD_64539 | JGI IMG/M metagenome (GOLD analysis project Ga0066388, IMG submission 64539) | Tropical forest soil microbial communities from Panama analyzed to predict greenhouse gas emissions - Panama Soil - Plot 6 (Hybrid Assembly) | ecosystem: Environmental > Terrestrial >... | reverse complement strand
CAAGTGCTTTCGCTGTGGCGACATCTGCCCGACCTCGGCGATCCTTGAGCGGGGAACGATCGACGCCGGCCTTTGTATCTCCTATCTGACCATAGAGAACAAGGGCGGCATCCCAGTCCACTTGCGGGACAGGCTAGGCGATTGGCTGTTTGGCTGCGACCTCTGCCAGGAGGTGTGTCCATACAATCAACGCCCTCCGGAAACTCCCTGGAGGGAGTTTCGGCCTGAGGCGGGGATCGGACATCACCTTGAACTGCTGGGCCTTCTGGAGATCAGGACCGAGGAAGAGTTCAGGGTCCGTTTCGGGCTGACGCCGCTGCGGCGTCCCAAGCGGCGTGGCTTGATCAGGAACGCGCTGGTTGTACTGGGGAACCGGCACCCGCCCCAGGCGCTGGCCAGGCTGGAACACTTTGCATCCAGCGAGCCGGACCCGATGCTTAGAGAGCATGCTGCCTGGGCGATCGCGCAGCACCATGGCAACGAGAGTGCTCAAGCGCTCAAGAGACTCTTTGCCAGAGAGCCAGAGACAGCAGTGAAAGAGCAGATCGGGATCTATCTGGAACGCTAGAAAGGTTCCACCAAATTCCGCCCGGGCAACGGTGACAAGGGCAATCTCGTGTCATGCCCTGGCTGGCGCGCCCACTTAGCCCACCGCTCTGCCTCTTGATCTCAGGCGGTGCTCAAAGACTTCGGCTCCGGCTGCACCCCTTCGCGTGCGTCACCGATAGCCAAGATCGGCTGCGAGTGGTGTGCTGCTTGGCAGAAAGTTTCCGCTGCCGCGTCCTACCTCCTTGCCGTCCTTTTGCATTAGAACTGCCTCGGCTATAAAGAGACGCTTGGTCCGGTGCACGACGCGCCCCTGGGAGACAAGTTCCCCAGCAGAGACCGGCCGGAGGAAGTACAGGTTGAACGACGCGGTTAGCACAAAGACATCGTGGACCAGCGACTGAACGGCGAAGAAGGCAGCGTCGTCGAGCATCTTAAAGTAGACGGCACCATGGATCGCCGCCGCCGCGTGGAAGAACTCGCGGCGCACGTTGAGCTCGACCTGGCACACCCCTGCTTCCGGTATGGACATCCGTGGTTGGAACCAATCGTTGATCGGGGCACTCTGGTACATGGCGATCAGCTTGTCAAAATGCGGCGTCAATGCTCTCTCCTGTCTGTCGGCATCTGGCTTGTTGTTCACCCGGCTCCCCGGGGAGCCAGGTGAGCGCGTATGCGGGACCATAGCGAACCGTGCCGGCGCCTGCGGTTTAGTTTGGAGCGCATGCGGGCGAGATGGACCCTGTTGAGCTCAAAGCGCATCCGTGCCAGCTCGTCGTGGACGCTCTCATCTTGCCGCAAAAGCGTTGTCGTTCGGTCGACTTGGGCCTGCAGGTCCGGGAGAAAATTGAGCCTGGTCTCCAAGCGGGCGATCTGGGCCCGGTCTAAGGACTGCTCGGACAGCAAGGCGATGATCCGATCCTTAGCCTCATAGAGCTCGCGGCGCAATTCGATCACTTCCTCGCCCTCTCCACGCTCGCTGCCGGCTGTACCGCCGCGAAGCACGCGCGCAAAGCTCTCCAGAATAGAAGCCAACTCCTCCTTGAACGAGCGCAACACCGCTGCATCGGTGTGAGCATCGTTGACGTCTTTGATATATCCGAGCAATGCCTGATAGAAGCCTGCTCGCATCTCGAGGGAGCGCACTATCGGTAGTTGCTGCCATGGTCGGTTTGCTCGCTGCTCCGCCTGCGCCGACCGCCCGTGACTTTGGTCGAAATGCAGATTGCCGTCTGTTTCTAGCTTGTTGCCTGACGAACCAGTATCTGCGGACAATGAACTTGTGTTTTCCACGCCCCACCCCTTCGGCACAACGCTTGCTATTATCCTGAGTGTCCTGGCTCTTGTCCAAGCAAGGTCACAACCTGTAACTTAATTTCTTTAGATCTCTCAACTGCCCGCAGGGACCTTGTAGGGACCGGCACGGCGTTTGCGACTCCGGCTAGCCAGGCTCCGATTGTTGTGTAAAGCGGTCACATGCCGGCAGTCAGCCCGCCGTCGATCGGAATGATTGCTCCGGTTATGTACGCCGCATCCTCTGAGCACAGGAAGAGAACGAGCGATGCTACCTCCTCCGGCAGCCCGACACGGAGCATCGGAATGTTTGCTCGTACGAACTTTTCCAGCACTTCCTCCCCGCTCTGTCCTTTGCGGGCCCCCACCTGAGCGTTAAAGCGCTCACAAAGCGGTGTGCGGATGCAACCGGGACAGATGCAGTTGCAGCGAATGCCGGAGGCAGCGTAATCAAGCGCAATCGAGCGGCTCAGGTGAATGATGCCGGCCTTTGACGAGCTGTAAGCAGCGCTCAGTTTGATGCCGCGCAGCCCGGCATCGGATGCGTTGTTGACGATGACACTGGATCCGTTGCGCTTCATTGCTTCGATAGCGGCACGCGACATCAGGTAGCAGCCTTTGAGATTTGTGTCCAGAACCTGATCCCACTCGCTCTCCGCTGTCTCAGTCAAGGGGGCGATAAACTCCATGCCGGCGTTGTTGAAGAGGAAATCCAGACGGCCATAGGTGCCCAGCGCCATTAACACCGACCGATCGGCATCTTCAGCCGAGGCTACAGTCCCTTCGTGCCAGACGCACTGGCCACCACTTGATTCAATTTCGTGAGCTGTATTGCGGGCCGCATCGCCATTGATCTCCAGGATGACCACTTTCGCGCCCTGCTGGGCAAAGGCAAGGGCAGTTGCCCGACCGATTCCGGAGCCGCCACCAGTAATGAGCGCGACCTTGTTGGCAAATCTCACGTTATTCCCCTGCGATTGAGATTCGGTTCTTCAAGAACAGGTCAGGCGGTCTTCAGCTTGCGCTGAGCTTTAATCTCACGCCACCAGACAAGCAAGCAGCTGGCGTTGAAGATTGACGAATAAGTTCCCGAGATAATTCCAATCAGCATGGCCAGAACGAAGTCACGAGTGGTGACACCACCAAGGATATAGAGTGATGTGAGCGTGATGATAACTGTCAGCGAGGTGTAAATCGAACGCGCAAGAGTCTGGTTGACGCTGTCGTTCGCCACATCCCCGAAGGTCTTGCGATATTCCTCCTGGGTCTTGGGATTGACGGTCTTGCTGCCGACATACTTTGCATTTTCGCGAATGCGGTCGAAGACAACGATCGTGTCATGAACGGAAAAGCCAATAACTGTGAGAATTGCACTGATAAACAGGCTGTCCACCTCAGTGCCAGTCACCAGACCCATAATTGCGAATATGCCGCAGAGGACAAGGACATCGTGAAACAGGGCGATAATGGCGCAAACTGCGTAGTCAAACATGAACCGATACGAGATGTAGGCAACCATCATGGCGAAGGTCAGCACGAGGGCAATTAAGCCGCTGGTCAAAAGCTCCGGACCAACAGTAGCGCTGACCTTGTCCACAGAAAGAACCTTGAATTCCCCGAGCTTGGACTGAATGTCCTCGTCAAGCCTGCGCTTTTGCGACTCATCGTCAAGCGCTTTGGTGCGCATGACGATTACTTCATTGCCGGATATGCTCGCTTCCTGTACCTGAGAGCCAGACAGCCCGACCTCCTCGAGGATGTTGCGCACCGCTTGCAGGTCTATCTTCTTCCCGAACTGGTACTGAAGTATGGAGCCGCCAGTGAAGTCAATTCCCGGTTTGAGCGGTGCATGAAACTGCGCCAGGCACAGGAGAATGCCCAGGAAGCCCGGTACGGTGATCGCCAGTGAAATGCCAAACCAGATCCAGCGGTATTTGACTATGTCAATCTTTCGCCCGTTCAAAGCGCCTCCTTGGCGGCCACTTGTGGTGCCTTCCGTTCGTATTTCATTCCAAATAGACCAAAGCGTTTTGGTACAAGGTGCAAGAGAACTCTGGTGGCGGTGATTGCGCTGAACATGGACACTGCCACACCAATCGCCAGGGTGACTGCGAATCCCTTCACAATGGAGGTGCCAAACAACATCAAAACCGCACAAGCAATCAGGCTGTTCACATTGCTGTCGAAGATGGATGAGAATGCTCGGGAGAAACCGGCCTCGATTGCCGAGTACAAGTTTTTCCCAGCCTTGAGCTCCTCCTTTGTGCGCTCGAAAATCAGAATGTTGGCGTCGACTGCCATGCCGACGGACAAGATAAATCCGGCAATGCCTGCCAGCGTCAGGGTAACCGGGATGCTCTTGAATATGGCCAGCGTGGTCAGCGTGTAAAGAATCAGCGCGGTGTCGGCCACGAGCCCGGGTACCCTGTACACGCACAGCATGAAGAGCATAACCGCGGCGATGCCAACGCAACCAGCTACAAGGCTCTTTTGGATTGAGTCCTGCCCGAGGGTGGCGCCGACCGTGCGCTCTTCAAGAATCCTGACCGGAACCGGCAGGGCGCCGGCGTTTAGCTTGACTGACAGGTCAACGGCTTGATCACGGGTAAAATTGCCGGTTATCTCCCCGTTACCAGCCAGAATCGGCTCGCGCACTGTGATCCCGCGATACTCCTCGATCGGCAGCGGCCGGCCGTCCGGCCCCCGCTCCGTCGGCTCACCATCGAGGAAGATGCCGATCTGGCGGCCGACCAGGCGTGAGGTCAGGTCGGCAAATTTCTTCGCCCCTTCCGGCTTGAACTCAAAGGTGATGCGCCAGCTGCCGCCCGATACCATCGGCACCGCCTGGGCGCGCTTGAATTCGGCGCCGGTCAGCCCGACATCTTTCCAGATAGCGCCGCCGTCCGGTCCCACGTCCAGCTCTTTGAACTCCAATAAGGCGGTCGTGCCGATCCGGTCCTTAGCTTGCTGCGGATCTTTGACCCCGGGCAGCTCGACAATCAAGCGATCTTTCCCAGAGCGCTGGACAATCGTCTCAGATACGCCCAGACTGTTTACCCGGTTGTCGATTACCGTCTCGACCCCGCGCATCACGTCAGCATTGATCTCGGGGACCAGCTTCGAGGGCAGCGCCTGCAAGAGGAGCTGGCTGCCGCCCCTGAGGTCCAGCCCCAGCTTGAGATTGGTTATCAGGGCATAGCCCTTCCACTGACCGATGACCTGGATGTTGTTAGCAAACTGGGCCTCTTCGAAACCGCGTTTTATCGCGTCCTCGCGCTCGAAGCTGTTCATCTTGTCGTAGCCGGGCAGCTTCTCCACCTGAGCGTAGACCTGCCTTTGCAGGTCGGACGGGGCCATGTTGGCAAGGTTCTGCCATGCCTCAAGCTGCTTGAGCGGCACGACCTGGAACAGGGTCGTGACCGACCAGACCAGGACCCCGAGAACAACCAGGAGTTTCCAGTTCTTTGCGAGCATCTTCTTTTCTATTACCAGGGTGTAAGGTTGAGCCCAGCCTGAAAAGCTAAGACCCGAGTATTACCGAGGCTCCAATTCTAACCTACCTGTGGACCGGCCCCAATGCCTGCCCGTGACAACCGGGCCCTGCAGGCGAGCGGGGGGATTAATCAGGACCAGACGCGGAAACAGCCCCCCACCCTGATCTCACGTCGCTGTCGTCATTTAGCGTCCTGCTACAGGGTACAAGCGCGATCGCCACCGCGCTGCAGGGCCGTTTCGAGCGCCTGTACTGCCCGGGCAATCAGCTCGTCGTGCTCGCGCGCATGCGCCGGGAACGAGGCAAGCCCAATGCTGGCCGTGACCTTCAGGTTGTGCCAGTTGTGGGTGATTCCCTGGCTGCCTACGCGCTGGCGGATGCGCTCGGCGACAATTGCTGCTCCCGAGGCGTTGGTCTCCGGCAGGACGATGGCGAACTCCTCGGCGCTGTACCGGGCCGCGATGTCCACGTCGCGTACGCAGCTCTGCAGCACACTGGCAACTACTTTGAGAACGGCGTCGCCGGTTAGTGCACCGTACTGCCGACTGACCTCCTTGAAGCCGTCAATGGAGACCATGCACAGCGACACCGGGCGTTTGTAACGCTTGGCCCGCTTGAGCTCATCTTTGAGCTCCTTGAGGAACGTGCGTGAGTTGTAGAGCTCCGTCAGGGAATCGAGCAAAGCGAGCCGCTCCAGCTCGTCGCCCTTGGCCGAAGTCAGGCTGGTCTGGGTGTTGGAGAGAATCTGCCGCTGCTCCAGCTCTTTGACTCGTTCAAGAACCTGGTTATCAAGATAAGCGCGCTGACCGCCCGTGGTTTTTTGCTGTCTCTGGGGGCTGTTGTCGAGAACCCGGCAGAACATGCATTGAGAACTACAAATGTGATCTTGCATTCCGACCATAAAATTGCCCAACCTTTGCGCGTCTGATTGTGGTTCCGTGGGGCTCCTATCGCCTATTTGCCCTGAGCTTTCAGCGACCAAACCTGCCGCAACAGAATAAAGTAACTCCCACACTCTAGCAAGCAAGATCTGCAAGCGAGCAGCGTCCGCGGCTTTCAGGGCGCCATCTTGACATCTCCATCTCGAATCAGCTCCACGCCGTTGACGAACAGGTCGCGAAGTTCGGCCTGGCCGTAGAGCAGTAGATCGAATGGGCGGTCAGCGGCAAACGGTGCGTCGGGTTTTATTGAGAATACCGCTACGTCGGCCAGTTTGCCTGGCTCCAGGCTACCGATCGACTCGCCCAGTCCCAGGATCTTTGCCGCCCCAAGCGTCAAACGATAGACAGCCTCCTGGCTGTCGTAAGCAAAGTCTGGAATTAAAGCCCGCTGAAGATTCCAGGCAAAACGAGCCTCGGACAAAACATTGAGGTCATCAGTGGAAGCCGCACTGTCCGTACCGAAGCCAATTTCCACGGCCTGATCGAGAAGCGCACGTAACGGCGCCACCCCGTTGCGCAGGCGGGCGTTGCTGCGCGGACAGTGAGCCAGCTTGACCTGCCGCTCGGCAATCAAGGCAATGTCGCTGGCCAAGAGGTGAACGCCGTGGGCGGCCAGCGTATTTGGCCGAAGGAGATTGTACCTGTCCAGGTGGGCCACCGGCGTGAGACCGTTTCCCTGCCAGGACAGCCCGTTGTCCGGCAGCCCACCCGGGAGCATGTCGCGCAGGAACTCTTCCACCTGCTGGTCGGTGCCGGCAAGCCAACGGCATTCCGATTCGGATTCGGAGATGTGGGCGAGCACCGGCAGCGACTGATTTTCGGCCCAGCAGTTCGCCAGCTCCCAGAGGTCAGGACAAACCGTATATGGTGCATGCGGGGCGACGGTAAGCTTGATCAGTCCGGAGGCTAGAGCCTGGTACAGCTCGCTGTCTGCCTGGCTCTGCAAAGACTCGAGCTTGCCGAGCCATTCGCTCCAGACCCTGCCGGCCTGATCGGAGGCGATTCCGAACAGCTCGAGACCAACCACAGCCCTGAGCCCGAGCCGGGACAAGGCCCAGGCGGCTGCTCCGCTGTAGGAGGAGTCGGCTACACAGGTGGTCCCCGAGAGGGCAACCTCGCGGGCACCGGTTAAAGCAGATGCTCTCCACTGATCGCTTGTCCAGGGAAATGCCCGGGCGACCAGCCCACGAATCCAGGGAAAGAAGCCTGCCTGTGTGTCAAAGTGACGCAGCGCCGTGTAATCGAGGTGGGTGTGCAGATTAATCAGGCCGGGGGCGATGATCGCCTCGCCATAATCCCGCACCGGCAGGCCCGGATAATGCCGGCTCAGGCTCTGCCTGTCATCGACCGCCTTTATCCGCTGGCCGTCGATGACCAGAGCTGCCGCTGAGAGCGGCGGTCCGGCAATCGGCAAAAGCCAGCGCGCCGAGAGGGCGAATAAGCCGTTGTCACTGTCTGTTTTCATCATTTGCCCCGCTGCCTTTCGGATCGGTGAACAGCCAGCTGGTGTTGTACTATTATCCAGAGTCGCAGCGGCAAAACACAGTCCATTCAGCCAGGGGCTACCGAAATTGCCGGCGTCGGGCGACAGGAAGGCGTCGCCGGAGACCATGTGCCGGCTGAGGACGAGGAAGCCGGGTCTGGGAGCCACGGCTTGTGGGCGTCGCATATTGGCTTATTGTGGGGGCCCACACCGGTGAAAGTGAGCATAGAAGAGCTAAAGTCCAGCCCGCAACAACGCAAGGGCTTTAGTTTCAATGAGACGCTTGCCGGACTTGACGCTGTGAAACCGGTTCTGGGCGAGCTCATCATCTCTCTCGATGCGGTTGGGGTGCGCCTGTCCGGCCGTCTGCAGACGCTCCTCAAATTGAGCTGCCATCGCTGCCTGAAAGCGTACTTCCAGAGTCTTTCCGTGGAGATTGATGAGCGATTCGTCTACCGCTCGGATGAGGAGGTACCCAGGGAGCGGGAGCTTCTGCGGGATGATTTTGTCGAGCCGATTCCTGTCGACGGCATTCTTGACATCAGTGACGTTGTGTATCAAGCTGTAACGTTGGCCACCCCCACCTTCTGCTTGTGCGGGCCGGAATGCCCGGGACCGCCTCTCAATGAGGCTGCCGACCGGGGCGGCCCATTGGCAAGCGGTCAGGAGGGCGAGCGCCCGATGGATCCCCGCTGGAAGAACTTAAAGACTCTCTTTCCAAAGGAGGAAACGGGAGGAAAGTCGTAGATAATATTTGGTTCCTGTCGCCATGGAGGAAGCGTAAGAGAAATGGCTGTTCCCAAGAAAAAGACTTCGCACCAGAAGCAACACTCGCGCCGGGCAAAGTGGAAGGCTTCCGCCTTGACCCTGGTTAGCTGCTTGAACTGCGCGCAACCGACCAGACCACACCAGGTCTGCATGGTCTGCGGATATTATCGGGGGCGTCCAGCCCGTCGTCGGGACAGTATTGTTACCGAGTAGGTTTCGTGGTGGATGTCGAACTGAGGATCGAGGCGTTATTCGGGCATGATTCGCGTTGCAGTTGACGCCATGGGCGGCGATTACGCGCCCCGGGAGATTGTCCATGGTGCGGTCCTGGCTGCCCGCGAGCTGGGTCTGGCTATCCAGCTTGTCGGCCCTGCCGACGCGGTCGCCAACGAGCTGAGCCGGCACAAGATCGGGGGCCTGGACGTGACCATCGTGCCAGCCTCGGAGGTCGTGGCCATGGACGAGAAGCCCAGCCGGGCGATCGTCAAGAAGAAAGACGCGTCGATCGTGGTGGCCACCAGGCAGGTATCGGAGGGGCTGGCAGACGGGCTGGTGGCCGCTGGTTCTACCGGGGCAGCGGCCGTGGCTGCCCAGATCGGGCTCGGGCGGATTGCCAATGTCGACCGCTCGGCCATTGCTTGCGTGATGCCGACCGCCGCCGATCGCCCGGTTATTGTGCTCGATGTCGGTGCCAACGTGGAATGTAACGCGCACCAGCTTCTCCAGTTCGGGCTAATGGGCTCGATCCTTGCCAAGGGGTTGTTCAAGATAAACGATCCCAAGGTCGGGCTTCTGAACATCGGCACGGAGGAGACCAAGGGCAACGACGTGGTGCAGGAAGCTTACCGGCGCTTTAAGGAGAGCAAACAGCTGAATTTTTACGGATTCATCGAGGGCCGCGACTTCCCGATGGGCAAGGTGGATGTCGTGGTTACCGACGGATTTACCGGCAACGTTGCCCTCAAGACAGCCGAGGGCATAGCCAAGATGATTACCCTCATGCTGCGCCAGGAGCTGGTGAGCTCGCTTTCCGGGAAGCTGGGCGCCCTGATTGCCAAGCCGAGTTTTCAAGCGCTGAGGCGCCGAATTGACTACAATGAATCTGGCGGAGCGCTTCTGATTGGAGTCAAGGGCGTCTGTGTCATCGCCCATGGTGGCTCTAAGCACACTGCAATCAAGAACGCCATCCGGGTAGCAAGAGACATGGTGGCAGCAAATATCATCAAGCAGATTGAGTGGACCTTGAGCCTGGTGGAGGCTGGAAGCAAGAAGTGAACCTGGCTGTCGGAGCGAAACTGCTGGGAGTCGGAGCGGCTGTCCCTGCTAATGTGGTGACCAACGCCGACCTGGAGCGGCTGGTTGACACATCGGACGAGTGGATTACCACCCGCACCGGTATCCGCGCGCGCAGGATAGTTACCGAAAATGAGTCGGCGTCCGGGCTGGCGATCGAGGCAGCGCGGGATGCCATAGCCTATGCAGACATGGATCCGAGCATCATCGACCTGATTATCGTTGCCACCTCCACCCCGGACAATCTCTATCCGTCCACGGCTTGCATGGTTCAGGCGGCCGTTGGTGCCAGCCGCGCCGCTGCTTTTGATCTCGAGGCCGCCTGTACCGGAATCATCTATGCGCTGGCTGTCGGCCAGCAGTTCATCGGCTCCGGCACCTTCAATACCGTGCTCATTGTCGGGGTTGATATTCACTCCCGCTTTCTCAACTGGGAGGACCGCAATACCTGCATCCTCTTCGGCGATGGAGCCGGGGCCTTCATCCTGCAAGCGGCCGAGGGTGACAATGAGATTCTGGCCACCTACCTGCGGGCGGATGGAGCCGGGGCGCACCTTCTGTGGATCCCTAACTCCGGAACCGCATATCCGCATGCCGGTACCACACCGCCCAAAGCCATGCACCGGTTTCTGCAGATGAACGGGCGGGCGATCTATGAGTTTGCTGTCAATGCGGTTCCGGAAGCGGTACGGGCCGCCTGCGCCAAGGCCGGGATTCGTGTGGAGGAGGTGGATTTCCTGGTGCCGCACCAGGCAAATCACCGGATCATCAAGGCTGCTGCCGAGCGCCTGGGGATGCGTCCGGAGCAGATCGTGAGCAACGTTGATGAGTACGGCAACACCTCCGCTGCCTCTATACCGCTCGCTCTCTACGATGCGCTCAAGCGGGGACAGGTGATGCCGCCAGCCACCTGCGCGCTTGTCGGTTTTGGTGGCGGGCTGACCTGGGGGTCGGCGATCATTCGCTGGACAGCACCGGATCGACGTGACCTCTCAGCGTCCTGACCGGTACCTCTGTTTCTGCGGTTTATTCCCTCGGAGAAAAGTAGCTGATGAGCAAAATTGCTTGCCTCTTCCCAGGACAGGGCTCGCAGAGCGTGGGCATGGGGCTGGATCTCTTCAACACCTACGAGGAGGCGCGCTCCAGCTTCAATCTGATCGACAGCCTGGCCGGGCGTTTACTGTCCCGATTATGCTTTGAGGGACCGGAGCAGGAGCTGAAGCGCACAATCAACACGCAGCCGACAATTCTCGCTGTTTCGCTGGCCGCCTGGCGCTGTTACCAGCTCAAACAGGGGCCGGAACCGGCCTTCCTGGCCGGACACAGCCTGGGAGAGTTCTCGGCGCTGGTTGCTGGCCGGGTGCTCTCGCTGGAGACCGCGGTAGCTCTGGTCGAAAGGCGGGCAAAGCTGATGGAGGAGTGCCCGACAGGGGCCATGTCTGCCGTTCTTGGCCTGAGCGCTGAGCTGGTGGCGGAATGCTGCCAGGCAGCGCAGGCTGAAGCTGCTTCGGCAGGCAGCGCTGAGCCTGATGAGGTGGTTGTGGTGGCCAATTTCAACACCCGTGAGCAGCTTGTGATCTCCGGCGGTCCGGCTGCTGTCGCCCGGGCCAGCGAGAGGGCGAAGGCTGGCGGTGGTAAGGTAATAGCGCTGCCAGTGGGGGGCGCCTTCCATTCGCCGCTTATGGCCTCTGCGGCACAGGAGTTCCAACAGGAGCTGGAGAAGCACGACTTCAGCGATGCCCAGATTGCCGTGGTGCAAAACTTTGACGCCCGCGGCAGCCGCTCCGGGCTTTCGATCAAGGAAAAACTGATGAAGCAGATGCCCAGCTCGGTGCGCTGGTGCGAGAGCATTGAGCACATGGTCAGCGAAGGTGTGGACACCTTTGTGGAGATCGGCCCTGGCAAGGCGCTGGCCGGCATGGTCAAGAAAATCTGCCGGTCGGCTCAGGTCTTCAACATCTACGATGCAGCCAGTTTGCAGTCGACGATAGATCAGTTGAGAGCGGCAATTGCTGTGTCTTAATCGGGTCCTTCTCTCAGGGCTGCTGCACCTTAAGCGCTTGAATGTGCTGACTTAAGACCGGCACCGGTTGCGAGAGGGCGTAGAGTAAAAGATCGCAGCGGTACTTCCTGGTGAGCATAAGGTAGTCCTTCATGGGCACCGCCACGTCTTTGGCCATGCCCCCCAGCCCCAGGCTGCGACAAGCGCTGGTGCTAGCGTCCTGGCAAATTCCCGGCAGCGTTGTGATGGTGTCGTGCGTCAGCATGATGTCGCGCGCTCTCGGTTGAGTGAAAATCTTGTCGCTGACGCGCAAGCAGAGAAAGAGAAAGTCTTTCAACCACTCTTCAGCTTCATCTGCGCCCTGGTCAAGAACGCTTGCGTAAATGGCTATACAAGTAAGCTCCTTGGCGGCAGCGGCAAACTCCTGCTGTGAAAAGGCCTTGGCCGATGCCTTGCGCACAGAGTCACCAAGCTCCCCGCTGCGGCAGCGCATCAAGGTGCCGGTGACCAGATCGGCACAGTTCAGGGCCAGCGAACAGGCCAGATAGGTTGCCCTGTCCACCGCCTCTTCCTCGCTTTGTGGCTGAAGCTCTGTCGGTACCCGAGTAATCTCCGCTTCCGATTCGGCGTAAGAGCCATCCGCCATCTCTTGTCTTGCCTCAAAAACCTCTTACTTGGACCAACGTTACCATATGGTTAACGGGAAGCCAACCGCCCTCCGTCACTGGGTGAGAAACTGCTCGGTCGTCTTGCGCATGACGATCGAGCGCTTGCTGAGCTCGTCAAAGAACGGCTGGATTGGGACACAGGTTTCCGGTGGGTGAACGCCGCGCTCCATGATCAGTCCTCGGCCGATCATCTGTGCAACTATGGATGGTGGCACGCCTGTATCGAGCGCTCCGCAAGAAAGCTTCCAGCGCTGGTGCGCGTAAACTATGGTTTCGAGCCTGACCAGAGCGCGCTTGCCGTTGCGGAGACCGTTAACATCCACGCGCACCGCCTCGCAGTCATCGGGATCACCGGCTGGGCTGGGAAACTGGCCGATCATCTTGGCCAGAAGCTTACGCGGCGTCACCGAGCTGCCCTCGATCTCAATGGCATCGGAGCGCCCGAAACCGAGATCAATCAGCAGTTTGAGGCGAGCGTGGAAGTCCTCCGGCAGTCCGAGGCGAAAGGTGACATGGCGGATCCCTTTGGCCTCGTAGGTCAGAGGCAGCGTAGCAACTTCAGAGTGCAGAACGAGAATGGCCTTTGCGCGACCGATCGGCTCGGGAAAGTTGATGGCGATCTCGCCGGACATCGGTGGCTTGGCCTGGAACTGTCCGCCCTCAAAGACCATCGGCTCCTTAGTGTACTCATCAATGATCGTATCGATTGCGTAGGGCGGGTAAAGCGGGTGCTCGACCTGGGCAAAATCGATGCAGCCGATGGCGATGTCGATTGATTCAACCTTCTCCAGCTCGTTCGCCCCGCAGGCGGCCATGACGTTGGTCATTCCGGGGGCAGCGCCCATCCCCAGGACGGCGATTAGCCCGCGCTCGCGGAAACGGTCATTAAGTTCCAGCTGTCGGCGGCTGACGTGGAAGAGACCGCCCAGATCCAGGTAGTGGCAGTGGGCAGCGAGCGCCGCCTCCATCACATTCAGGTTGAA
>Ga0066388_100001406_pt1 | contig 13474 bp, 12 predicted proteins | sample PanSoiMetaGPlot6_FD_64539 | JGI IMG/M metagenome (GOLD analysis project Ga0066388, IMG submission 64539) | Tropical forest soil microbial communities from Panama analyzed to predict greenhouse gas emissions - Panama Soil - Plot 6 (Hybrid Assembly) | ecosystem: Environmental > Terrestrial >... | reverse complement strand
CACAATCCAGTGCGCAACGAATGTCAGTGCCAGACCACTTAGGATGCAAACCATCCACGCCGGAAAGTATGAACCGAGAATATCGACCGTCGGCGAATGATAACTGAAAAGGCTGACTGCGCCGAAACCCAAAACAACGAATGCGAGGCCGATGGCGACAAGCCTTAAAACAATTTGCCGACTTTTCATCGCTGTAAGGGCCTTACTGCTTGAGGTGAATTCTGGAGCGGCCTAACCGCGCGGAGCGAAGGTCGAGCCAACTCTCCTGTGCTCAACGCCAAGGCCGCGGCTGCGGTAAAGATCGCGGACTGAGTGTCATGGTTGACGCTTCGGGCCGAAGTTAAATTCCGCTCCGCCGTAACAACCTCGACATATGTGCTCAGCCCATTCTTATAAGATTCGAGAACAGAATCGAAGGCGTTTTGGGACGCAGTCAGAAGCTTGGCGGCGGAGTCTTGCTTGCGCAGAGCAGTCTTGAAATCGGTGTAAGCTTTCCAAACTTCGCGCACTGCGCCATCGCGAGCTCCAGCCAGCTCGCTCTCGGCACCGCGCAGTTCGGCCTCGGCCGCTTCCATCTTATGTTGCCGGGCGAAGCCATCAAAGATCGGCACTTCAGCCGTTAGGAAAACTCCGTAGGTCGAATGAGTGCCGCCGAAAAAGGGCGAGTCGGCGATGCTTACATCGAGCCGGTTGTCCGTGACGTGACCATCGAGAGTGACTTTTGGGAAATACTCCGAACGCACTTTTCGGATTTCGTCCTCCTTGGCGCGCACGTTGGCCAGTTTTGCCACCAGATCCGGCCGTTCCGATAATGCCTTGGAGATTAGCTCGTCAACCGAGCCACTGATTTCGCCTAACGAATAAGGTTGGCCGAGATCTGCTACTTTCAGCGGCACCGTGGGAAGAATACCAATACTCTCAACCAAAGAGACTCGGGCATCGCTTTCCAAGCCGATCGCAGCCTCAACATCGAACTCCGCTTGTGCGGTCTGCTGTTGTGCCTGAAGAAGTTCGGGCTTGGTCGCGAGTCCGTTATCAACACGTGCCTGCACTGCTTGCTCAACAGTTCGCGCTGCTTCCAGCGCACTTTGACCGACGACGACTTTTTGCCGCGCAGTGCCGAATTGATAAAAACGGTCTGTTACTTCGAAAACGATTTTTTGATGAGTCGCGTTGAAGCCAACATTCGCCATCATCAAGCGCTCTTTCGCGCCGGCCACCGTCGCACCGCGCTCACCAAAATCGAGCAGCAACCATTTCGCGCTCAGTTCCGCTCGATAAAGCTTGGACTCTGTTACGAGGGTACCGCCTCCGGTGATTGTGACATTGTTTATGCTGGGATGTTTTGGATTCACCGCCAAAGTTGGGAACGGAATGAATGCTCGGTCGTAGCCGGCGACCGCAGACCCGATGAGAAATGGATAGTAAGTGCTTTCGCTCAATCCGACCGCGGCCGCCGCCGCCCGCGCGCGTTCCCACGCAACGCGTGTCTCGGGATTGGCTCGCTCCGCAATGTCAATCAGATCAGCCAGACCGTAGATTTTTCGAGGGTTGATCGAAATGTTGGCGCCAGCTTCTGAAGGACGAAAACGTTGTCCGGCGAGTTCGTCTTCGTATTTAGGAAGGCTAGGAGGCGCCCAAGGCCGATCGGGAGAAGGCGGAGGATCGTTCCGCGCACTCGCGACGGCGATTGCCAGAAACAGTTGCAAACTTAACAGGCGCACGGCCATGGTTTATGCTCCTAGCTTGCTCTTAATTTGTCTCGGTCAGGGACGTACGACATTCGTCGTAGGGTGCTGTCGATGTCCGTAAATTTGTCGAATGGCATAAGGTTTGTTCCTAATATTTTTTCGGTGGATTTAGAACTCGAAATTGACTCCAAAGACGAACGTTGCTTCGCGCGAACCGGGACTCAGCCAATAAACAGTTATGCCGCGGTCCTTTTCCTTGCATTTGAACCCAACCAGTGGTCCGGGTCTGACATCGGAGTCGCTTGAAGCCTGGGTGCTTTCAACAACCAAACCGAGTCGAAACCGTTCGGTCGGATAGGCGCTGAACTCAGACCAGCTGTAGAAAAAATTTCCCGAGATCGTTCCGGCATCGAAGAAATATTCTCCTTCCGTCAAAAGTTCGATAATCGTGCTCTCGTTCTTATTGTAAGTCACTCTGATCTCGTAACCTGGGGCGACGCCGGTAATGTCTCCGAAGACACCGCCAAGCATTGGAGTCGCCTCGAACTTTAATTTTTCTCCGCATTCGAAATTACGTCCAACCCAGATCGAACCGGTTTTTATCGCCTCGTAATTGTAGCGCGCTTCGAGATGTAGCCAGCCATAGTCGGCCAAGAAGTTCGGATTTCCATAATCGCGCGCGTGCTGTGCGAGATAGGTCAAAGTGTCGAAAGAAAAGTCCCATTTCGGTCCACTTTCTTCCGTGTTGTCTTTCGGTGACGCGTCGCAGATCGCGCCGGCTAATGACCCGCAAATCGCCGATCCGAGAACCGCTGCTAACTTCGCGCGCGGAAGCATTGCCTTAACCTCCGAGCAAAATCGTCACTCCAACCAGCGCAAGGCCAACCGCCACCATCGCGGACCCGATGAGAAAACGATTACGCCCCGCGAAGTGAGCCCATTTCTGACCGACATAAAAGAGCATCCCGATTAGGAGTAGATTAGAGATCCGAAGCGCGAGCGGCGGTTGTGAGAAAATGAGAAACGGCAAAGCGGCCGGCAAACAAGAGACAAAGACAAGCCAAAAGGACGCGAGCGCGCCGAGGAGATCCTCCTTGGTCAGGATCTTCTCCGTGATGCACGCACCGGCGATGCTTTGATGAACGGACTTGTTGAACGCTTCTGCCGTTTTCGGATCGAGAAGGTCCTGGAGCTCGGGCTCAATTTCATCCTGAATCAAACTCAGAGCGGCTTCAATGTTCGGGCTGCGTTGCACCGCTCTCACCAGCCGGATTTTTCCACGGCGCACGATCATCGAGTTCATAATGTACATCACGGCGTCGATAATTCCCCACGCGACGTTGACGCCAATGGCGGTGAGCAACAGCTGGCGAACACCTGCTTTGCCTTCTGAAACTTTCAACCCGGCGGTGAGCGTTGCCGCCAATACCATGATCAGGCCGAAAAGAATTTCGCCTGCCCGACTCGCCGGATCGAGGTGGCGTTGAGTGAAACGGCTCATTTTCTTCCTACTCCGTAATCAACTGACGGCGAGAATTCGAATTCATCGCGCTATTCTCCGTGGAGTTGTAACACCGCCGGCGCGATCGACTGAAGGATCACATTCGTTGAACCCGTGATTACGAATTGGACGCCAATCGAGGCGACCAGCAATCCGAGAATGCGCGTGGCGATGCTCAGACCAACATCGCCCAGAAACCGGCGCAAGAATCTGCCCGAAAGCAGAATCACTAGTGTCAGGAAGGAAATTCCCACCGTGACGCCCACCAGTCCCCAAGATAATTTCGGGCTCCTTCTTTCCGAGGCTTCGCCGGCATACAGAATCAAATTGGCGATGACGCCGGGTCCAACCAGAAGTGGCATCGCAAAAGGAACGACGATCTGGCGGTAAACCGACTCGGCTTCGATAAACTCGCCAACCTCTGATGCGACTGCGAGGTCTATTGCCTTAGCCGCTGGATCGCGGGCAATGGTCTTGATCCCAATCAACAATAGAAGGATACCACCGGCGATGCGGAACGCGTCGAGCGTGATGCCGAAGAAATTAAGCAAGGCGGTGCCCGCAAAAAGAAACAGGAGCATCAACCCCAGCACCGTGAGCGAGACGAAGAGTGCTACCCACCGTTGGACGCGGATCCTTTTGCCGGCGGTGTATCCGATAAAGACCGGAAGCATCCCGAACGGATTGAGGAGCGCAAACAAGGTGGCGGCAAAGGTGCCCAGAATACTTGTTTCAGTCGCAGCCATCATATGAGACCACCGATCAAGTGCGGGCCGAGTATGTCAGATGGCCCCAAGTCCTACCAGCTCCGTGATCGTGAGTGATCAGGATTCATTTCAACAGGGCTTTAGCGTTCATAATTAAGACACCCTCTGCGGAAACGCTCCTAGGTTGCCTTGCGCTCCGACGTGTCATTTGATCCAAAACCCGACTAGCTCGACGAGCACACGACCGGTGAGAAAGAGCAGCGGGATGCAAATGACCATGACCTGTAAGTAGCGACTCGCTCTTCTGTCGCCGTCGATGCCTTCGTCTGGGCCGAAGAGTGCGCGCCGGTGGCGCCACACGTAGGCACCAGGGAGTAAATAGACTAGACGATGACAAAGAATATTCCGGCGATTGTAAGTGCCGGAAGAGCGGCGGGATTAATGAATGCGATCATAATGATTCCTTTCAGATGGTTTAGTATGTTGGCTGTGGGACAAGACCGACGGCTGAAAGAGTGCGTAATGGCGAGACCCAGCGGGGTCGCGTCTCTTCCTTACGAAGCTTGTCCATCAGCGCCACGACGTGGGCGTCGATAATCTGATTGCACGCGGCTACCTCTCGCTCGCGTCCCAGGACCCCTTGCCGAGCCAGGCCTTCCAAATCATCTATATTATATAGAGCAACGTTCTCGAGCCCGCCGACCGCCGGATCGATGTTGCGCGGCACGGACAAATCGATGAGTAAGAGCGGCCGGTTCCGCCGCGCCTTCATCAAATTTTCTACGTCGTCGTCACCTAGCAATGTCTCCCCGCTGCTCGTTGCCGCGATCACAACATCGACATCGCGCATTTCGAAGAGGCAATAACCAAAGCAAACCGCTTCTCCGCCGCAGCGGGTGGCCAGATCGAGCGCGCGATCGAAGGAACGATTGGACACGAGAATCGATTTCGCGCCTTTCTTAACCAGAGCGCGCACACAGCTCTCCGCCATTTCGCCTGCGCCAAGAATCATGATCGATTGCTGCGACAGATCGTTCTTTCCAATCACATCGATTGCCGTGCTTTTGATCGAAACAGTGCCGCGCCCGATTCCGGTGAGTGTCCGAATCTCTTTGGTCGCTTGAAACGCCTTTTGAAACAGCCGATTCAATACGCGGCCGGTCAGTCCAGCGTTGCGAGCCATCTCGTAGGCGTTTTTGACTTGACCGATGATCTCGGTTTCCCCGAGCACCATCGAATCCAAACCCGCGGCGACGCGAACAAGATGACGCACCGCAGCGGCGCCCTCGCACAAATAAATGTGTCGATCTAAATCGCGCGGCTCAGGGCAAAGCAATCGTAAAAGCGATTTGATGTGGCCCGTTGCCTGTCGTGTTGTTCCATAGATTTCAACACGATTGCAGGTTGAAAGGAGAACGATTTCGTCGAGATGGCCGAAACACTTCAGCATAAATGCAAGATCGACCATCGCGGATTGTTTCACCGCCAACTGCTCGCGAAGTTCGACCGACGCGGTCTTGTGACTGATTCCAGCCGCGAAGAGTTTCATATCACTTGGTCAAAGTGGTTTCGAGCTTCGCGGCCTGAGCTTCCCGATTTGGCCTTGCCACGGGAGCCGGGGTTGTTTGTGCCGGTCCCGATTGCTGATAATTGACGATCAGACGCGAACTGTGTTGTCCGGTTAGGAAAACCCACCCCCATTGCAGGAACACGCTGATCTTCTGGCTGAGCAGCGCCAGGAACTGGATATGGATGAATGCCCAGGCGAGCCACGCGAAGAGACCATGCATGTGAATCTTTCCGCTTTGCAAAACAGCATAGCCTTTGCCGACCACGGCCATGGTCCCTTTGTCGAAATAGCGGAACGGCTTTGGCGGTTTCTTGCCGGCCAGCTGGCGCCGAATCAATTTTCCAGCGTAGCGTCCTTGTTGCATTGCAACTTGGGCGACGCCAGCGAGCGGCTTTCCGTTCTGATCGAGCGACGCTGTGTCGCCGACGACGAAAATCTCCGGCTGATTTGGAACTCGAAGATCGGGTTGAATGCGAACCCGACCGGCGCGATCGGTTTCGACTCCTAACCATTTTCCAGCCGGCGACGGCGCGACGCCGGCAGTCCACACGACCGTCCTGCTCGCGATGCGCTCGCCGTCCACGATAACTCCGTCTTCGTCGATCTTCTCGACCGCGTGGCCTAAGCGAATTTCAACGCCGAGTTTCTCCAAATGTTTCCTTGCTGCTTCGGAGAGCGCGGGCGCGAATGTGCCGAGAACTTTTGGAGCAGCGTCGATCAAAACAATTCGAGCGGAAGTCGGATCGATTCGGCGGAATTCGGAACGTAATGAAGTTCGAACCAAAATAGCGAGCGCCGCCGCCATTTCGACGCCAGTTGGTCCGGCGCCAACCAAAATGAACGTCAACAGATCGCGGTGACGAGTGACATCTTCTTCGGCTTCCGCTTGCTCGAACGCGCTGAGTATTTTGTTTCGAATCGCAACGGCGTCGGCCACGCTTTTCAATCCGGGAGCAAACTTTTCAAATTCATTGTGTCCGAAATAACTATGTCGCGCGCCGGTCGCGAGAATGAGGTAGTCGTACGGCACTGGCACGTGTTGCCGATCTACGTCGTTTACAAAAACGCATCGCTGCGTTTTGTCGACGCCGGTGACCTCGCCCATGATCACCGTCGTATTCTTTTGTCTTCGCAACACTTCGCGGATTGGCGCGCTCATTTGCGACGGCGCGAGGACTGAGGTCGCTACTTGATAGAGCAGCGGCTGAAAAACATGATGGTTCGTCCGATCGATCAGGGTGACTTCGACTGGCGCTTTTCCTAGGGCTTTGGCTGCAGCCAAACCGCCGAAGCCGCCGCCGACGATCACCACCCGCGGCTTGTGCGAGTTTGGGTGCTGTCCGTTTGAGTTAAGAGTAGAGTCGTTCATCTACTCTTTCTCAAGTTTCTGAGGGCCGATATTTCAGAAATCGTGCAATTTCTGGTGGCCTGATGAACCAAGCGCGGCGGTTGTCTTCGCGTCTATTCCTTAGGCTTGGCCGAAACTCCTGCGTGACCCGCACGAATGCGGCCCCACCGTTCGCTGATTTCTTCAATGTTGCGCAAGGTAATCATCTGTTCGATGTCGCGGCCGAATAAAAGATCGAGAGTCCATGCTACCATCACACGCAGTTTTTTGACGACCCGGGGCAGCTTGATGAGATAAACCGAGCGCCACATCCACCAGGCGATGAATCCGGAGAACTTGAATCCGAACATGCTCACCACGCCGGTGTGATGTCCGATGCTCGCGAGCATGCCCATTGTTATATATCGAAACGGCTTCATCGGTCGTCCGAGAATCGTTCGCTCGATGTTTTTCGCCGCGACAATCGCCGCACGCATGCCGTGTTGCGCAGTGGGCGGATAAAAAGGATGAGCCGTCCCGGCGGCATGTGGATTCGGAACTGCCGCGCAATCCCCGGCCGCCCAGAGCCCGGCAAATCCGGGAACCTGAAGATATTGATCGGCAACAATGCGCCCTTTTTCTTTCTTGCATGGCAACGGCGCGATGACCGGACTTGGTTTCACCCCCGCAGTCCAAATGAGTGTTGCAGCGGGAATTTCTGTGTCATCGCTCAGCCTAACGACCGATCCGTCGTAGTTGGCTACGCGCACACCTTTGATCACTTCCATTTTGCGCTCGCGCATTTTTCGTTCGGCATAACGCCCGAGGTCTTCGCCTAACTCGGGCAACAAGTAATCACCGGGATGAATGACAACGACGCGAACCTCATCGCGGCCCAAACGCGGATAGAATTTCGCTGTCTCCCGCATGAAATCGTTCACTGCGCCGGCCGTTTCAGCGCCGGCAAATCCACCGCCCGCAATTACGAAAGTGACCCATTGGCGACGCGCGGCGTCGTCGCGCTCGAGGCTCGCTTCTTCCAAAAGCGCCACCATGCGGTTTCGCAGCAGGGCCGCGTCGGTGAGGTTCTTCATTGTTACCGACCAATCGCGGATGCCGGCATTGTCGAAGAAATTTGTCTCCGAACCAAGCCCGAGGAGAAGATGATCGAATTCGAATACGAGCTCGGCACAGTCCAATCCGTGGACGCAGCGAATTCTTTTCGTGTTAAGATCGACATTTTGCACCTCGGCCTGGACCACGTTGACGTGACGAAGAATGCGTCGCAGCGAATTCACGATGTCGCCCGGGGCAAGGTCACCAGCTGCGACTTCATGCAGCATCGGCGTAAAGAGAATGAAATTTTCCTGCGCGATCAGCGTTACTTCGACATCCGCCCGCCGCGCCCGACGCTTGTCCAAATATTTGGCTGCGTAGAGTCCAGCAAATCCGCCGCCCGCAATCACAATGCGAATCTTCTTCCCCGAGCTTGGCTGCTCGGGCAAGTAGTCCCATTCCGCAGTCATGTCCTCCACCGCTTCGTGAACCCCAATCTCCGACGGGGTCGCGTTTCGTTGAGCGGTTTCAGTCGTTTCGTTCATATCGGAACTATCTCAGCACATCGTCGCCCTGGAAAAGACCATCTTTCTTTCGTCAGCGTGCGCAAGGAGCGATTCCTCTATCAAGTCAGCAGCGACGGCGAGTCCGTTGGCGTGTGCAATTGCCTTCTGCAATTTGCGCGAATTCTGTCGATAGATTGGATTCGTCAGCACATCGTCCAAAAGCGACGCGAGATTATCAGTCGTTAGCTTCGCCAATGATGTGGCCACGCCGGTCTTCTTGTGCACGATTCTCGCCGCAACGCCCGGTTGATCATAGGTGACTGGGATCGCTACTTGCGGAACGCCTTGGGCCAAAGATTCGAGCACCGTGTTCAGCCCGGCGTGCGTGATGCACACGTCAGCCCGTTTCAGCAATTCCAACTGTGGCACTCGTTTCACGACAATGGAATTGGTCGGAACCGGTGCGACCTGCTTCGGATCGACTTGATCGCCAACCGAAAGCACGAGTTGCAAATTTTCGTGCTTCGCCGCGGCGGCGATGATGGTGCGGAACACATCGAGTCGCCCGTTTAAAATCGTTCCCATCGAAGCGTAGACGAGCGGCTCTCCCGTCAGTCGTTCCCACGGGAAGCCCACATTCTCCCGACCTTTGCCGTCATGGAACGGACCGGTATGGTGAAACTGAGGCGGCCAATGAGAACTTTCAAAGTCGAACGCTTCGGGGACTTGGGTAATGGATGCAAACGGGGAAATCGTAGAGGAGAGATCGTTCCAGTTGATTTTCAGCCCGACACTATCGGCGTGCGCCTTGACGCCGGCGTTAACGCTGTTCAATAAAGCGGTCCACTTTGCGACGCCCTCCCGATTTCTGGCCAGCGCGGCGGGCGTTGTTTCATGAGGCCAGCCATAAAGGCAAAATGGAGTGTGGCCGGAATAATCCCAGTGCACGCCGTTTGAAACGTGGATGTATGGCAGACCTAGCTCCATCGCTCCCAATTCTGCGTAGAACTGAACCGTATCGATCAGGAGCGCCTCGATTCCGTTATCTCGCACAATCGCAGGCAATGTTTTCAAGATCGCCTCCGTTTGAGCCAACACGTTGCCAATAGAAAATTGGAGCGCATCCTGCCCCTCCTTTTTGCTTACCTCCGGGCGATTTTCGTTGATATGGTCCTTCTCCGGACTCGGAATGGACGGTAACCCGCCAGCGCCTGAAGAGTAGAGAAAGACAACCTCATGGTTGCGCGCCTGAAGCCGGCGGCCCAGCGCACTCATCGGATTGAGATGACCGGGGAGATTAGGAGAAAGAATTCCGAATTTCATAACCGCTGCGTCGGCAAAGGACAGATCAAGCGAGCCAGAAACTGATCAGCAAAATTAGAAGAGCCGTAGTCAACGCGAACCATGGAATCATGATGACTTCGACTCTGAAGCGGCGAGCGGCAGGAATGTCATTGTCGACATTTGGGTCTCGATCAAAGAACCGATGGCGATTGCGAAAGATGAAGGCGCCTCCTGCTAGATTCACCAGAAAGAAGAATGTCGCGGCAATTCGGAGAGCGGGAAGAGCTGCAGGATTGATGAGTGCGAGCATGGCTTTGGACTCCATTTGGTGTCCTACTTCTTTCTCAAGCTTCCGAAGGCCAAAATTTCAGAGAATTTGCAGATTTCTTGGATCTGCCTTCCATGCGGCTGGCGTTTTCTGAGCTCTAGAAATGGATACCGATCGTTGTGAGCAAGGCGTGGCTCATGTAGTCATAACGCCCGTCAGCGGTTTGGCCAATTGCCGAGGGCGCACTGCCCGAGACCGTGTGGTCAGGACCAATTCCAAATTGATAAGCGAGGCCGAAGCTGGAGCGGCCCCACTTGTACTCAGTGCCAGCGCTGAGCCAATGTCGAGCCTCGTCGCCGACCAGCGGACTGTAATGAGCAGCCGGCACCGCGTTTTGGCTATAAATATACCCGGCGCTCACTGACCAGCCGTTGTCGAAATAACGCGTTGCGCCGAATTTGTAGTACCAAGCGCCTTCCCAATCGAGCGTCGCTGGAATTTTTTTGGGCAACAACGAATCGAATCCATGTGCCTGCTTGATCGTTACCGTGTCGAGCGACGTCCAGTCGGTGTAATCTGCGTCGAAATTCGATGTTCCATTTCGGCGTTGGCCGAAATGAAAGACCGGCCACCACATTGAGCGGAAATGAAACATCGGCCTCAGCCGTGACATGCTGCTTTGGAAAAGCCGGGACGAGCGGTGCGACTTTGGGAAAGGGAACCTTGTTGAAATACTCAGTATGGCCCTGGAGGTCGTAGTCGTTGCCACTGCGGAAAGCGACACCGAGGGAAACCTTTTCATGCGGCCGCCAAAGCGCGCCGAAGCTGTAGCCCACATCCCAATCGTCGCCCTTGAATCGGAACTGATCGTGAGACTGCGTCGGCCAAACGAGTCCTGAGCGAAGATTAACAGCCCCGTAATTAATTGCTAAACCGGCGCCGATCGAAAAATTTGGACAAACCTGCCACGCCACAGTCGGATTGATCGAAATGTTGGTGACCAAAGACTCGATACCGAGCGTGCGGAAGCCAGTATCTTGGGCCCAATGCAGACCGAGACCGTAGGGAGCAAACACGCCCAGCCCGAAAGTAATTGGATAATCGTTCAGCCCATACGCGCCAAACATCTGGGGCGCCGCTTGCAGTGTTTTGTTGTTTTCAAAGGTTCGACCAGTATTTGGCTGCTCGTAGGTCAACGGAAGATAGATGCCATAGATTCCGGTCCGAAAGTTCCAACCTTTGAGTTGGCTAATTCCCGCGGGATTATAATAGATGGCAGATGCATTATCGGCAGTAGCCGTGAACCCTTCGCCTCGTGCAGTGGCAAATGCATCCTGATCCGGCAGGCGAAACCCATCAGCTAAGAGCTTTTCTGAGAAAGCAGCGAGGAGGATGATGATTAGGACGCCAACAGTCTTCATCGGAACCGTTGGTTAACCGCTCATCGTGGTTTTTGAAGCCATTCGGGCTTGCTGGAGCCGCGCGGTACGAGCACCGTTCGGAAGGCGCCGGGCGTGCGCGATAAAATGATCTGGTCGGTCATTCCCTGATAAGTTCCAAGCGGCGTTTCGGCGGTGAACAAATCCGGCGTGCTGTACTTGTGTTCATCGGTCGAACCTGCGGTCGCCTTGGCGTAGGCCTTGTCGAAAATGCCTAACGAGAGCAGCCACAAAACGACCCGCGTCAGCGAAACGACAACGCGATAACTGCCACCTTCGATTGCACGCCGACGCAACGCCTCGAGGATCCCAGTGGTGCCTAACCAGGCAACCACGTTATCGCAAATCGGAACAATCGGCGGCTGCTTCGGTTGACTAAGGGAACCTTCGATCGCAAAGAGTCCCGAGACCGCGGCGCCGATCTCATCAAAGCCAGGTCGATTCGACCACGGTCCCTTTTCGCCATGGAGAACCACGGTTGCGTGAATCAAGCCGGGCTTCTGCTGGGAAAGCGATTCGGCATCAAGGCCGTGCTTCTTCAAGAATCCCGGGCGCTTGTTGGCAAAGAATACATCAGCACCCTTGAGCAGTTGATTGAACTTTTCTCGATCTTCTTTCGCGTCATCGAGCACTATTGAGCGCATGCCGACCTGGACATCCCAGGCGAAAGATTCGATTTCCGAATCGCGGGGTCGCCAGATGTTGATCACGTCCGCGCCGTAGTAGGCCATATCTCGGCCGAGCGCGGCTCCGGCGATCACGTGACCCATTCCGAGCGCGCGAATACGCGTGAGCGGAAGATTGTCGCGGTTAGCTTTGAGCGGAACGGGATCGCTCTCGCCGATTTTCTCCACGGTGATCAACGGCAATTGCGAGAGGACATCGGTGTATTGGGGTTCCCGACGAAATTCTTCATTCGTCCGCACCATTGCCAGAACCAGTCCTTTCTCAGCCGCCGCATCTTCCAATTCCACCGCGTCCCATTTGCGGATGGCGTTGTTAATGGATTCTTGACTCGGACTGCAGTCGAGAAAATTGAGGGTGTTAACGAGGATTTGCGGATAAATGTCCAACGCCACCACGTGCCGCCCATCGCGAGTTTCGCGAAAGAAATTCTTCATGTTTAAGAATGGGCTGACCGCATAGCCACCCGGAGACGGCGGGCGGCCATTGATCGTTTCCCATTTCTCTTCGAAGAACCCGGCGAAACGTCGAAGCGCTTTCCGAACATCGACATCAATGTCCTGGCCGTCGCCCGTCGTTTGTTTCCAAAGTGCAGCGAGCGCCACGCTTCTCGCGGCCAGGCCGATCGCGGCCATCGTCCCGAATCGGATCGAGCTTGGAAGTATTGGATCGCTTCCGGAAAATGTGAGCTTGCCGCCGCTGTCCGCGGTCGTTAGCCCGACGTCCTTTAGCACGTTATTCGTGCCGGCGTGCAGATCGAAATCCGGCGACGTCGCCAGATCACTCAACTTCTCTTTTAATGTTTCAGTCAACCGATCGCTTGACGCGTCGGTCTTCCCCGATGGCTTAGCTATCGTCGCGGTGCTCATCGATTGGTTGTTCTACTCCTTTCTCAAGTTTCCAGGACCGCACATTTCAGAAAATCGCGAGATTTTTACCCGAGATCTGCGCCCTTAGAAGAGTCTTGGACCCTTGGCTAGATTGGTTGGTGGACCAAAGTACGATCTTGTTTTTGCTATCGATGCGCTTCGTTTGTTGCCGACGTCGCTGAAGAAGTTGAGGCGGTCCGCTGATCTTGCATTCGAAGTGGACGTTTGCGCGTTTCCAGGAAGGCAACCAGAGCATCGAGCTCTCCCGGCTTAAGCGAAGAGCTAAAAGCGGGCATGTTGGTGCCGCCGTTAAGGATCCGAATAACGAGATTGTCGCGCGTCAGCTTGTCCGCGATGTAGGTCAGGTCGGGGCCGCGCCGACCGCCGTCGCCCTGAATGAGGTGGCAGTTGAGACATCCTTTATCGTGAAATAATCGAGCACCAGTGAACACCGGACCGCTTGTAACTCCTACTACTTTCTCGCTTAGCGGCTGAGCCTCGAAGTTGGGCGACCAGGGTGAGTGATCACCTTCCCACCAAAGCGCACCAATCATGATCACGGCGAGACACAC
>Ga0066388_100001405_pt1 | contig 13477 bp, 10 predicted proteins | sample PanSoiMetaGPlot6_FD_64539 | JGI IMG/M metagenome (GOLD analysis project Ga0066388, IMG submission 64539) | Tropical forest soil microbial communities from Panama analyzed to predict greenhouse gas emissions - Panama Soil - Plot 6 (Hybrid Assembly) | ecosystem: Environmental > Terrestrial >... | reverse complement strand
GAGCTGGTCGACCCGTCCGGCGCCGCGGTGGCCCGTGGGCTGGTCGGCTACGACGCTGCCGAGCTGCCGCCGCTGCTCGGCCGCTCGACCCACGACCTCGCCCCGGAGCACCGTCGCGAGGTCGTGCACCGAGACGACCTGGTCGTCCTCGGCTAGGCCGTCGTCCTCAGCTAGTCCGAGCTCGGTATGTCGCCGACTCGAGCCAGATTGAGTACGAGATGTATTACCTCAATTACATGACGTATATGATCCGACCTGGACTTGGCCCAGCGGGTGCATGCTGACACAATCCCCAGGTCCCAACCTCGGTCGTGCCCAGGGGGCCGTATTCATGCCCGACTACCAGCCTGCAAACCATTTCGACGTCGCCCTCCGGGGGTACGACCGTGACCAGGTGGATGATCACCTCGCCAAGGTCGGCTCGGAATTCGACAGTGTTCTCGCGCAGCGCGACGAGCTCGCCGGCCGGGTGAGACAGCTCGAGCAGCGCGTCGAGGAGCTGCACCTTTCGGTCGGCGACGAGGGCGTCGAGGAGCGCTCGGCCCCCTCCCTCACCGGGTTCGGGGCGCGGGTGGAGAAGATCCTCCGGTTGGCCGAGGACGAGGCGACGGCGCTGCGGGAGGAGACCCGGCAGGACATCGAGCAGGACCGGGCCGACGCGCACAAGCAGCTGGCCGCGATCCGCGAGGCGACCGAGAAGGAAGCTGCGGCGCACCGGCGCAAGGTCGAGCAGGAAGCGGCCGCGATGCTGGACCGGACCCGGCAGGAGGCCGCCCGGCTGCGGGCAGAGGCCGAGGCGCACGCCGCGGCGACCCGCGAGGAGGCCAGCGGGCACCTGGAGGCGGTCCGGGCGCGGGCCGCGCAGGCCGCCGCGGACTTCGAGACCGCGCTGGCCAAGCGCCGCCAGAAGGCGGAAGCCGACCATGCCAGCCGTACCAACGCGGCGGAGCGTGAGCTGGCCGAGACGGTCGCCCGTACCGACCAGCTGCGTGCCGACGCGGAGAAGATGCGCGCCGACGCCGAGCGGCGGTCCCAGGAGATGCTGCAGGCGGCGCAGCGAGAGTCCGGGGAGCTGGTCGCCGAGGCGCGGGCGCAGGCCGACCGCACCCGCCGGGAGAGCGAGCGCGACCTGGCCGCGCTGGCCAAGCGCCGCGACGCGATCACCGAGCAGCTGCGCAACGTGCGGGAGATGCTGAGCACGCTGACCGGGGGCGTGGTGCCGGCGTCATCGGAGCCGGAGCCGAACGGCGTGGACGCCGACGTGCCGCCGCCACCACCACCGACACGGAGCCGCTCGCAGGCCCGGGCCGCGGCCGGCGACAACGCCAAGCCGTAGCCGGGCCGGACACCACGCCCGCCCGCCCGCCGCGGTCGCGGGTGGGTGGGGTCAGGCTGCGAGTGCGTAGGCGACGACGTTGTCGCGGTAGGAGCGGCGCGCGTAGTCGAACGAGCCGCCGCAGGTGATCAGGCGTAGCGCCCGGTCCGGTGTGGGCCCTGTGCACGCGGCTGGGTTGGGGCCCGGGCCGGACACCGGCTGCTCGCCCGTCGCGGCACACGGTGGGCGGCGGTCAGGCTGGAGTGCGTAGGCGACGACGTTGTCGTGGTAGGAGCGGCGCGCCTAGTGGAACGTGCCGCCGCAGGTGGTCAGGCGCAGCGCCCGGTCGGGTGTGGGCTCGTACCCGCGCTGGGTCGGGGCGAGGCTGGACACCGCTGGCCGCCCGACGCGGCCCATGGTGGGCGGGGTCAGGCTGTGAGTGCGTAGGCGACGACGTTGTCGCGGTAGGAGCGGCGCGCGTAGTCGAACGTGCCGCCGCAGGTGGTCAGGCGCAGCGCCCGGTCCGGTGTGGGCCCGTGCGCTGGGTTGGGGCCGGGCCGGACACCGGTTGCCCGCCCGCCGCGGTCGCGGGTGGGCCGGGGGTCAGGCTGCGAGTGCGTAGGCGACGACGTTGTCGCGGTAGGAGCGGCGCGCGTAGTCGAACGAGCCGCCGCAGGTGATCAGGCGTAGCGCCCGGTCTGGTGTGGGCCCGTACACGCGCTGGGTCGGAAACCTGTTCTTCGGGTACCGGTCCACCCCGACCACGCGGAACCGGGCGGTCCGGCCGTCGGACCGGGTGACCACGACCGAGTCACCGGGGCGTAGCTCGCGCAGCCGGAAGAAGATCGCCGGGCCGGCCCGGGAGTCCACATGCCCGGCGATCACCGCCGGGCCGGGGTCGCCCGGCGTCGGGCCGCCTGCGTACCACCCAGCCCGTCCGTACTCCTGCGGGGGCTGCAGCGCCCCAGCGCGGTCCAGTCGCAGCGGCACCAGCCTGGACTGCACCCCGATCGCGGGCACCGTCACCACCAACGGGCGAACCGGCACCGGCCGGCTGTGCCCGGCCGGCGGTCGCATCGGCGGCCACGTCGTGGCCGGCCGGACCGTACCGGTCACCGCTGCCGGCGCCGCCCGGGACCGGACCTGGTCCAGCACCGGCCCCACCCCGGCAGCGACCGCCGCGATGGCGACCGCTACTCCCGCGACCGCCAGCACCCGCGTCACCCGGTCCCTCATCTGCCGCCGTCCCTTCTCGCCTCTTTTGCGCCGATCTCGAGGTTAGGCCGGTCAACACGCCGCTTGGTCAGCCTGCGTAACCTCGAGATCGGCGCAGAAGGGGGCGGCGGGCGGCGGCGGAGAGGAGTGCGGCGGCGGTCGCGATCAGGCCGATCGGCAGCCACGGGGCGGTGGCGCCCGCGGGGGGCGAGGTGCCGCCGGCGCCGGTCTCCACGCCGCCGACGGGGGTCACCGCCATCGACCGGGCGTCGGTGCGGGTCTCCACCTTCAGCCCGCCGGCGTCGGCGTCTAGCACCAGCACCGTGTAGACGTCGCCGGCGTTCAGCCTGACCGGCGTGGTGGTCCGCAGGTTTGCCTGCGCCGTCGAGCGGACCTGCAGGGTCCACGTCCCGGCCGGTACGGTCGCGTAGCCGGTCGTCTTGGCGAACTCGACCGACGGCGTGATCTCGACGCCGTCGGTCATCGTCACGGCGACCGTCTTCGCCTTCGCAGACGCCTGCACCACCCGCACCCGCGCTCGTCCCGCCGGGGGCAGTCTCAGGTCGTCGCGCAACAGCGTCGCTCCGAGCGAGGTGTACGGGCCGACTGCCGCCACGGTGTATGCCTGCCCGGCCGCGGTCCGCACGTTGATCGACAGGATCGGCGGGCTGGTCGGTGCGGCTCCCGCCGCGCGCATGCTGACCGTGTAGAGGTCCGGCTGCAGCCGCTGGTAGGGCGACAGCGAGCCGTAGCCGACGCCGTCGAGCGTCAGCCGCCAGTCCGGCCGGGCGAACGAGGTGAGGGAGACGTCGACGTTCGGGGTGCCCGGGGCGAGGTGGGCGAGCCGCACGTAGCTCGGCTCTGCCGCCGAGGCCGGTGACGCGCCCACCAGCGCGGCGGCCAGCGCGAGGGCCGACGCCGCGCCGAGCCGGGCCAGCGGCCTCAGCGGGAGAGGATTGCCAGGATTCGAGGTCATCGGTCCTCCAGTCATATGGGGAGCAGTCCGGTCTGCCGGAGCGCGTCGTAGCGGACCAGGAACGCGGTTCGCCCGCTCGCCTGGGCCATTGCGACCCAGCCCGGCCGGTACGGGGGCTGCTGCGCCTGCAGCCACTGCCCGAGTTGCGTGACGGCGCTGGCGCCGGGCGTCACCTGCTGCCCGTCGATCGCGGTGACCGCGACCATCCGCCGCGGGAGCCGGTCGTCCTCGCCGGTGACCGCCGGGAACGTCCCGATCGCCAGGGTGTGATCGGCCGCAATGCCGGCGAGCACGGTCTGCACCCGGGCGTCGACGTCGCCGCGGCGCAGCAGCGCGACGGCGTCCCTGGACAGCCGCAGCCGCGGGTTGCGGGCGAGCGCGGTGCCCGCTCCGGCCCGGGACCGGGTGTCCTGGACGGCCTGCCTGGCCGTGCCCTGCAGGTCGGTCAGCACCCGGCGTATCTGCACCCGGTTGACGCCCTCGCCGAATCCGGCCACCTGCGCCGAGTGCTCCCGCGCCCGCCGGGCGATGTCGTTCGCGGGCGCGCCCAGCAGCGCGCGGTCCCGCCCGGCGACGAACGTCGCGTCGGCCCAGCCGTTCGGCCAGTCCTGGCCGCCGGGCCCGAGGCCGCCGATCGCGGCGAGCCGGCCGGGCGGGTAGCCGGCCTGGACGAGCTCGGCCCACAGCGTCTCGTCGACCGCGAGCCGCGGCCGGCTGGGCAGCCCGGCCAGCACCCAGTCGCGGGCCATCGCCGCCGGGACGTCGGTGCCCGGGCCTCGGGCCGCCGTGCTGGCCGGCACCCAGGCGGCGACCACGGCGGCGGCCACCAGGGCGATGGCGATGGTGGGCGCCGCCCGCACGGCCCGGCCCGATGCCAGGGCCGCGTGCCTGGACCGCTCGGTCCACCAGCGCGCCCACTGGCCCGCGGCCGCGTCGCAGACCGCCGGCAGCAGCAGCGCGGCCACCGGGACCGCGACGAGTACGAGCGGGAGCCGGGCGTCGGTGGCGAGCACGGCGGCCACGCCGATGCCCAGCAGGGCCGCGACCAGCGCACGCAGCCGGCGGACCGCGAGCGCGGCCAGCGTGGCGGTCGCGACGGCGACGAGCAGCCCCACGTCGAGCGGGGTCAGCGGCGGGAGCGGCGCGCCTTCGGTCACCCCGGGCAGGTCGCCACGCCGGGTCAGCAGGACCAGCCCGGCCCAGGCCAGCAGCCCGGCGATGCCGACCAGCCACGTGGCCGGCCCGCGCAGCCGGCCGGCGTCGCGGCTGCAGAGCAAGTAGGTGCACAGCGGGACCAGCGCCACGAGGACCACCGGAGCGGTGACGACCGCGAGCGCCAGCAAGCAGGCCGAGCCGGCCACCGCGACCCGCCGCCGCGAGCCGCCGGCCAGCGCGACCGCCGAGCAGGCCCACAGCACCGCGAGGTTGGTCGGCTCGGCGGTCCGGTGCAGCAGCACCGCGGCCGGCGGCAGGCCGAGCAGCAGGAGCGCGGCCACGGTCGCCGGGCCGGACAGCTTCAGCCGGCGGGCCGCGAACGCCAGCGAGACACCGGTGAGCAGCGCAGCCGCGACCATCGCCTCGCGGGCCGCGACGACCACGGTCGCGCTGCGGCCGAGCGCGCCGCTGACGTTCTCGTACGCGGCGACCTGCAGCGCAGCGGTCCCGCCGTCGTACCAGGGCAGGCGCGCGGCGGAGAAGCCGAACCGGCTGACCGCGAACGAGCGCACCGCGAACACGGTCTCGGCCCGGGATACGCCCGGCGCCGCACCGAGGCCGACCAGCAGCACCCACCCGGTCGCGGCGAGAGCCGCCAGGCAGAACGCGAACGTGAGCACGGCCCTGCCGCGAGACCGGCGCGGCGGTGCGGTCGCGGGCTTGCGAGCCCGGTGCCGCCCGGGTGGGCGCTTCGCGGACGCACCGGCCCGCTTGGCACCCTCATCAGCCGAGGTCGCCGCCGGTTCGGGTACGGCGCCGCGAGGGTCGCTATCCGGCGTGGGCGGTGGAGTCGGTGGGGTCGGTGCGGGGGCGCTGGGCCACGCCGGGCGGGCAGACGGCTGCGGCGGCGCCGGTGGTCGCGGTGGCGGCGGCGTGTCCGGTGGAGCGACCCGCGCCGCCGGTATCGGCGGTGCCTGCGGCGTGCCTTGGCGGGCGGCCAGCTGCGGTGGCGGTGGCTGAACGCCGGGTTGTGGCGAGCGTCCGGGTGGCTCGGCGGCCGACCCGGGCGCCGGTGGGACCGGCGGCTCGGGCGGCTGTGGCCACCGCGGTGGTGGTGGTGCCTGCGGTGGTGGTGCCTGCGGCGGGCGCTGCGGGAAGGGTACTGGCGGCGGCCCGGCCTGGGGCTGGGGCGAGGTCCCCGGGGGCCTTGTGGGTGACCGGAACGGGGACCGGGGTGGGGGTGGGGGCTGTGCCGGCGGTGGATCCGGCTGCGGTGGGCGCTGTGGGGCGGGACTCGGCCCCGGTGGCGGGGTCGGTGCCCGGGGCTCGGGCGATTGGCGGGGCGGCTCGGCGGGGGTCCGGAACGGGGACCGGGGTCGGGGCTGTGCCGGCGGCGGATCCGCCGGGGAGGGCGACGCCGAGTCCGGGGCCCGGGCGGCGGGCTGGGCCTCGGCCGGCGGGAACGGCGCGGACCGGGGCGCGGGCTCCGGTGGCGGGGCGGGCTGGGCTGCGAGCGCCTCCCCGGGGTGTTGCTCGGGGCGCAGACCGATGTCCATGGCGGCCCCCTCCCACCGGGTCCGATCCGCCCGTGCCTGAGACGTTCGGTCTACTGGGTCGGAGCGGTTCGCTCCCGGGCGTACTCGGTGGTCGAACGCCAGGGGAGCAGCGCCGCACGCGGTGGCCGACGTGCTCGGCGCGAGTCCTGCGACCTCGGGCGGCGGGGCAGCGGGCACGCCGGGGCGACCGTGGCCCGGTCGCTTGCCGCGGTCCGGCGACTCGTGTCCTGAGTGGACAGCGTGGTGGTGGTGAGCGCGCGCCGGCCCGGCTCACCGACAGCGGCGGCTCCTACCGGGTCCGATCCGCCGGTGCCTGAGACGTTCGGCCCACCGGGTCGGAGCGGTTCGCTCCCGCCGTACTCGATGGCTGGCGTGCTCGGCGCGAGTCCCGTGACCTCGAATGGCGGGGCAGCGGGCACACCGGGCGACCTTGGCCGGGGTCGCTTGCCGTGGCCCGGGGACTCGTGTCCTGAGTGGACAGCGCGGTGTTGGTGAGCGCGCCGGCCCGGCTCACCGGCGGCGGCGGACTCGGGTACCGAGCCGTGAGACGGCCGCGGACACTCAGTCCGGCGCGGGCTCGTACATGATGCCCATCCGGCGGACGAAGAACTCCCACGCGTCCACCGGCTCGAAGCCTGGCTCTCCGGGCGGCGGCGGGCAGGCGGGCGCGATCACCTTGCCGGGACCCGGCTGCATGAAGACCGGGACCGACACCCGCTCCTCCATGTCGTCGCAGACGACCCGGTGGAACGCGGACCGGTAGCGACCGCCGGACACGATCACCAGTTGGTCGCCGGCGTTGACCACGATGCCGCCGGGCACCGTCGGAACCGGCACCCACCGGTCCGGGTTCTGCTGGTCGATCACCTGCAGGCCGCGCTGTCCGGAGTGGGTGAGCGCGGTCATGATCCCGAGGTCGGTGTGCGGGCCCAGGCAGCTGGTGTCCGGGCCGGGCACCTGGCGCCGCGACGGGTAGTAGTTCGCGGCCAGGTTGGTCAGCGACTCGGCGCACAGCCGGGCGAAGTGGTCCCTCGGCAGGCCGAGGTCGATGGTGTGCAGCGCCAGCAGGGTGAGCAGCTGGCCCTCCATCGCCAGGAAGTACGGGATGGCGGCCCGGAACCCGGGGACCGGTGGGAACCGGTTGGGGTGCACGATGCCGGCCCGGACCCCGGGGGCGAGGCTGGCCAGGTCGCGCCAGCCCAGCGCCGGGTCGTACGGGTTCATCGTCCAGGACTCGGCGGCGTCCTCCTCGGTGTCCAGCCCGATCCCGGCCGCCGCCCGGTACCGGGTGGTCCAGCCACGCCGGGTGAGGTCGCTCGGCACCGGGCCGACGGCCTGCTTGACCGCCGTGTCCTGGCGGAAGAACTCGAGCGCCGCGGTGCAGAAGTCGTCGAACAGCCGGCGCGGCACGTCGTGGTCGACCACGATGTAGAATCCGCTGCGGCGCAGCGCGTCGCCGAGCTGGCGGGCGATTGTCTCGCGCTGCCGCGGGTCCCCGGCGCCGGCGAGGCTGATCACCGGAACGTAGCCGTGCTCGTCGACCGCGTCGGCGGCGGGAAGCATGGTGGCCACAGATCCTCCTCATCTTCTCCCGCGGCGCTCGAGGCGGCGCAGCCGCTAGTCGATCGCTACCAGCGACCACGGCTCCTCGGGCGCCGGGGGAACGGGCCCCCTACCGGCAGGAGCGTATGCGGATGGCGCGGTCGGCGGGCGAGGATGAGATATGAGTCCACTTTATCCGCTTCAGGGTTGATATGGCCGATCGGCTGGCCGACGCACACGTGGCGCAGCCAGCCCGCGGGCGGAGGCGAGTGGCTGCAGTGATGACGGGGGCAGCCGCCCCCTCCACGGCTGCCCGCTGTAGAGACGGCGGACCTGACGCGATCATGACGCGGGAGATCCCTAGGATTCCGCTCCGTGACCAGGATTACCTCTCGGCTCGGCGTCATGGGCGGCACCTTCGACCCGATCCACCATGGCCACCTGGTGGCCGCGAGCGAGGTGCAGGTCCGGTTCGACCTGGACGAGGTGGCGTTCGTGCCGAGCGGGCAGCCCTGGCAAAAGGAGGGCCGCGAGGTCAGCCCGGCCGAGCACCGCTACCTGATGGCTGTGATCGCCACCGCGTCCAACCCCCGGTTCTGGGTGAGCCGGGTGGACATCGACCGGCCCGGGCCGACGTTCACGATCGACACGTTGCGTGACCTGCGTGCCCAGCGGCCCGGCGCGGATCTGTTCTTCATCACCGGCGCGGACGCCCTCGAGCAGATCCTGTCCTGGAAGGAAGCGGCGGAGCTGTTCGACCTGGCCCGCTTCGTCGGGGTGACCCGGCCCGGGTACGAGCTGTCCGATGCGCACCTGCCCCAGGACGCGGTACAGCTGGTGGAGGTGCCGGCGATGACGATCTCCTCCAGCGACTGCCGGGAGCGGGTGGCCGCCGGCCGGCCGGTGTGGTATCTCGTACCGGATGGTGTCGTACAGTATATCGCCAAACACCGACTGTATCGCACCCCGCCCGGCGGGGCTCATGAGAGGCTGGACCGCGACACCACCGACCCCCCTCAGGAGAGACCTCGCACGTGACCGCCTCCGACCGCGCCCAGGAGCTGGCGCTCGCAGCCGCCCAGGCTGCCGCCGACAAGCTCGCCGCCGACATCGTGCTGCTCGACGTGAGCGAGCGGCTCGTCATCACCGACGTATTCGTGATCGCCTCCGCACCGAGTGAGCGGCAGGTCGAGGCGATCGTCGACGAGGTCGAGGAGAAGCTGCGCCGGATCGGGGCCAAGCCGCTGCGGCGGGAGGGCGAGCGGGAGGGGCGGTGGGTGCTGCTGGACTACGTCGACATCGTAGTGCACGTGCAGCATGCCGAGGAGCGCGCGTACTACGGCCTCGAACGGCTGTGGAAGGACTGCCCGGCGATCCCGTTCAGCGACGCCGCCCAGGCCGCCGCTCCCGGGCCCGGCACCAGAGCCAGGGCATGACCGCACGCCGGGTGCTGCTGTGGCGGCACGGTCGCACCGCGTGGAACGTGCAGCGAAAGTTCCAGGGCCAGGCCGACCCGCCGCTGGACGACGTCGGCCGGGCGCAGGCGCGGGAGGCGGCTGCCATGCTGGCGTCGGTCGAGCCGGACGCGATCTACTCCAGCGACCTGGTCCGGGCGACCGAGACCGCCGCCGCGCTGGGCGCGCTCACCGGGCTGCCGGTGCGGCTGGACCGGCGGCTGCGGGAGCGTTCGCTGGGCCAGTGGGAGGGGCTGACCCGCAACGAGGTCGCCACGCTGTACCCGCAGGAGTACGCGGCGTGGCTGGCCGGCCGGGAGGACTGCCAGACCGGCAGCGAGCCGCGCAGCGCGCTGGCCGAGCGGGCGGTGGCGGTGCTGGCCGACCTCACCGGCGAGGTGGTCGTGCTGGTCACCCACAGCGCCACCACGATCGCCTTCACCGGCCGGCTGCTCGGCCTGCCTCAACACTCCTGGCGGGGCGTGGGCCCGCTGGCGAACTGCCACTGGAGCGAGTTCCTCCGCGACGACCACGGCTGGCGGCTGCGCGCCCACAACGTCGGGCCGGCGGGCCCGGTGATCCCGCGGCCGGTGGCCGACCGGCTGGCCGACGAGCAGCCGCCGGACGCCGAGGCGCTCGACGCGGGCCCGCCGCTGGATGCCAGCCCGCTGCAGACCGGTCCGCCGCTCGGGGCCGGCCCGTCGTTCGATGCCGGCGCGGAGTCGGCGGCGCCAGCCGCGTCCGCGTCGTAGCGGCCGATGGCTCGGCACGTGCTGCTGCTCGCCGACTCGCTGGCGTTCCACGGCCCGCAGCGGCCCGAACTGCTGACCCATCCCGGGCTGTACCCGAACACGATGGCACGGGCGCTCGGCGACGACGTCCGCGCGACCGTGGTGGCCCGGCTCGGCTGGACCGCCCGCCACGCCTGGGAGGCGCTGACCCGCGACCCACACGTGTACTCGGTGCTGCTGCCCCGGGCGGACGCGGTCGTGCTGGCCGTCGGCGGGATGGACTACCTGCCCGCGATCCTGCCGACCCATCTCCGCGAGGGGATCCGCTACCTGCGCCCGCCCGCCGTGCGCCGGGCCGCCCGGGCCGCGTTCCGGGCCGCCCAGCCGCACGGCGCCCGGCTGACCCGCGGCCGGTGGCGGACGCTGCCGCAGCGGGTCACCGACCAGCACCTGTCCTGGTGCGTCACCGGGATCCGCACGTTCCGCCCGGGGGTGCCGGTGCTCGGCGTGCTGCCACCGCCGCACGCGGCGCCGTCGTACGGCCTGGTCACCGCCGGGCACCCGCGCGCGGTCGCCGCCGCCCGCCGGTGGGGCCAGCGGCAGGGGGTGCCGATGGTCGACCTGCCCGGCATCGTCGCTCCCTACCTGGCCGCCGGCCGGGTCAACCCGGACGGCTTGCACTGGGCCTGGGAGTGCCACGCCGAGGTCGGCGAGGCCCTCGCCGAGGCTGTGGACGACTCGCCGGGCTGGCCGCCGAAATCTGTACGCTAGCCAGTTGCCCCGGACGTACAGTCGTTCGTATGGAGGTCGGAGTCGCCGCCTTCCGGGCGGACCTGAAGAAGCTCGGCCTGCCGACCGCGCCGGCCAGCACGAGCCCGGGCGGCGGCGCGCCGTGAGCCGCGGTATCATGCCAATCGTGAGCACTGGTGCGCGCCTGCTCCTTCTCGGGCCGCGCTGACATCGACGACACCGTCAGCGCGGCAGCCCTCGCGACTGCGAGGGCTTTTTCGTGCCCGAGACGAACCGGACAACAGGAGACAAAACCGTGGTGGGTGATAGGTCAGAGGGTGCGACCGGGGTTGTCCTGAGCGCTGGCGCGGACGAAGACTTCGACCCTCGTGCAATCGACGAGCGCTGGCAGCGTGTGTGGCGCGAGGAGCGGTCGTGGGAGGTGGACAACACCACGCCGGTGGCCAAGACCGCGTACGTGCTCGAGATGCTGCCCTACACCAGCGGTGAGCCTCATGTCGGTCACCTCAAGAACTACGCCGTCGGGGATGCGGTCGCCCACTTCTGGCGGCGGCAGGGCTACTACGTGCTGCACCCGATGGGGTACGACGCCTTCGGCCTCCCCGCGGAAAACCACGCGATCCAGACCGGGCGGCACCCGCGCATCTCGACGGACGAGTCGATCGCGTCGTTCCGCGAGCAGTTCAAGCAGTGGGGCATCTCTATCGACTGGACCCGCGAGGTCAGCACGCACCAGCCGGACTACTACCGCTGGACTCAGTGGATTTTCCTGAAGCTGTTCCATGCCGGGCTGGCCTACCGCAAGCAGGCAGCCGTCAACTGGTGTCCGAAGGATGCCACCGTTCTGGCGAACGAACAGGTCATCGGCGGTCGCTGCGAGCGCTGCGGCAGCCTGGTCGAGCAGCGGCAGTTGAAGCAGTGGTTCTTCCGTATCACTCAGTACGCCGAAAGGCTGCTGAACGACCTGGACGGCCTGGACTGGCCCCCCCATGTGAAGCTGATGCAGCATAACTGGATCGGCTACTCCGAGGGCTCCACGATCCGATTCTCCGCTGACGGGGCCGACATCGAGGTGTACACGACGCGGCCGGACACGGTGTTCGGCGCGACGTACCTGGTGCTGGCCCCGGAGCACCCGCTGGTCGGCGAGATCGTCACGGACGCGTGGCCGTCCCGTGTCGACGCTCGCTGGACGGCTGGCGCGGCGACCCCAGCCGAGGCGGTCGCTGCATACCGCCAGGCCACCAGCCTCAAGACCGAGTTGGACCGCCAGGAGAGCAAGGACAAGACCGGGGTGTTCACGGGCAGCTGTGCCACCAACCCGGTGAACGGTGAGAAGATCCCGGTGTTCATCGCCGACTACGTGCTGATGGGGTACGGCACGGGCGCAATCATGGCCGTTCCCGGCCAGGACCAGCGCGACTGGGATTTCGCGGCCGCCTTCGGCCTGCCGATCGTCCGCACGGTCGAGCCGAGTGAGGGTTTCGACGGCGAGGCGTACACCGGCGAGGGACGAGCGATCAATTCTGGTTTCCTGGATGGCCTGGGTGTCGCCGAGGCCAAGAAGGCGATCATCGCGTGGCTGGAGCAGCACGGCCACGGGAACGCGACGGTGCAGTACAAACTGCGCGACTGGTTGCTGTCCCGGCAGCGGTACTGGGGATGCCCGATCCCGATCCTGTACTGCGACTCGTGTGGCATGGTGCCGGTGCCAGAGGAGCAGCTGCCGGTGACGCTTCCGGATATCGAGGACTACACCCCCAAGGGCAAGTCCCCGCTGGCCGCCGCCGAGGACTGGGTCGTGACGACCTGCCCGCGCTGCGACGGGCCGGCCCGGCGGGAGACCGACACCATGGACACCTTCGTGGACTCGTCCTGGTACTACCTGCGTTACTGCGACCCGAAGAACGACCAGGCGCCGTGGGGCATGGACGCTGCCCGCCGCTGGATGCCGATCAACCAGTACATCGGCGGCGTCGAACACGCGATCCTGCACCTGCTGTACTCGCGGTTCCTGTGCAAGGCACTGGCCGACCTCGGGCACCTGCCTGTTCAGGAGCCGTTCGGGGCACTGTTCACGCAAGGCATGATTACCAGGAACGGCGCCAAGATGTCGAAGTCCAAGGGGAACGTCGTATCCCCTCGGGAGTTCGTCGACAAGTACGGCGCCGACACGACACGGTGCTACCTCCTGTTCATGGGACCGCCCGAGCACGGTGGCGACTGGACCGACACCGGCATCGAGGGGGTTTACCGCTTCCTGCGGCGGCTGTTCCGTTTCACGACGCAGGTCGCGACGACCGACGCCGCCACCGTCGGCGGTGCGACCGATCCCGAGCGTGACGTCGCACTGCGGCGGAAGGTCGCGTGGGCAGTGAAGAAGGTGACCGACGACATGTCGGGCCGGTTCGCCTTCAACACCGCGATCGCCGCGCTGATGGAGCTGACCAACGAGTGCAGCAAGGCGCTGCAAGACGGCATCGACCGGGACACGGCTAGATTTGCCCTGAGCACGGCCGCCTCGCTGCTGCTGCCGTTCGCGCCGCACATCGCCAGTGAGTGCTACTACCGGCTCACCGGGGAGCACGTGTGGAAGCAGCCGTGGCCCGAGCCCGACGAGGCCTTGCTGCACACCGAGACGGTCGAGCTGGCCTGTCTGGTCAACGGCAAGGTCCGCGGCCGGATCAGCGTGCCCGAGGAGGCGTCCGAGGATGCCGTCCGCGAGGCAGCGCTTCGGCTGGGCGAGGTTCAGCAGGCCATCGGCGACGGACCGGTCAAGCGGG
>Ga0066388_100001404_pt1 | contig 13482 bp, 7 predicted proteins | sample PanSoiMetaGPlot6_FD_64539 | JGI IMG/M metagenome (GOLD analysis project Ga0066388, IMG submission 64539) | Tropical forest soil microbial communities from Panama analyzed to predict greenhouse gas emissions - Panama Soil - Plot 6 (Hybrid Assembly) | ecosystem: Environmental > Terrestrial > Soil... | reverse complement strand
CGCACGCGGTGAAACGCCTCGCAGGTCGACCCGTAGCCGCCAATTTCGGCCAGCACGCTAGCTCCCCGCTCCCGGGCGTGCTCATATTCCTCGAGTACAAACATCCAGGCGCCTTCTGCCAGCACGAAGCCATCGCGATTCACTGAAAACGGCCGCGATCCACGGGTAGGGTCGTGATTCCAGGAATCCGTAAGAATCTTCATGAGCACGAATCCCTTGACGATGCCGAGCGCGATGGGCGCGTCCGCTCCACCGGTCAAAACCATATCCAGCCGTCCGGACTGGATCTGCCGCGTGGAATACGCAATCGCATCAGTCGAGGATGTGCAACCGGTTGTGATGACGTGGCTTGCTCCACGCAGACCGAAGCGCATGCTCAGCTCGCTCGAAAACGTACCCATAACGCCGGTGGGTATGCAGAACAAACTCATTTGCTTGTGCTTTTGCTGAAAATACAAGCGGTATTGTTCTTCGGTGAATTCCTGCGCCCCGCCACCCGATCCGATGATGACGCCGAAGCGGCGCTTCGACTCGAGGGGCAGAGATTCGCTTTCGACGCCGGCGGTTTTCAACGCCTCGCTGGCGGCGGCGATGGCCAGCGGTAGCACGCGAGATACATGTTTGCGCTCCCGCTTCTCCACCCATGCCAGCTCGTCAAAGTCTGGAACTTCCCCGGCGATCTGCACCGGGATTTCGCTGGGATCAAAGTGCGTGATGCGGCGCACGCCGCTGCGCCCTTCCAGAACCGCCTCGCTGAACGCGCGACTTCCCACGCCGTTCGGGCTCACTACACCCATCCCGGTTACCACCACACGTCGCTTCATCCTCACTCCGTGGACCGAAACTATAAACCATAGGATGTCGAAGCGCATTCCGTGGTTGGGTCGGAGGGAGAGATCCACCCGCGCGGGCCCTACTACTCCCCGCCCTTGCACAGTTGGACTCGCGCTGCGCTTCATATACCCAATCGTCAATTTCTGTGCACAGGCTCTATAATCATCCGTTTCCACGGGAGGAATTTTGGCCTACAACGACTTGCGCGAGTGGGTCTCCACCCTCGATCGCGCCGGCGAATTGAGAAAAATCCGCACCGAGGTCGATCCCATCCTCGAGATTGCCGAAATCACCGACCGCGTCAGCAAAAGCACGCAGGGCGTTCCCGGGGGCAGCGCACTTCTGTTTCAAAACCTCAAGGGATATCCCGGATCTCAGGTCCTGATCAACCAGTTTGGCTCAGCACGTCGCATGAATCTCGCGCTCGAGGTTGAATCCCTCGACGAAGTCGCGGAGCGTATTCGCGCTTTCATGGACGTCAAGTCTCCTCAAGGCCTGCTCGACAAAGTAAAGATGTTGCCGATGCTGGCCGAGATGGGCAGGTTCTTTCCCAAATCGGTCGTCACCGGCCCATGCAAGGAAGTTATCAAGCGCGATCATTTTTCTCTTTTGGACTTTCCTATCCTCCAGTGCTGGCCAAAGGATGCGGGCCGTTTCATCACCTTCCCATGTGTGATCACCCGTGATCCCAAGACCGGCAAGCGCAACGTCGGCATGTACCGCATGCAGGTCTACGACGAGAAAACTGCAGGCATGCACTGGCAGCGCCAGAAGATTGGAGCCGAACACTACAGGGAGGCCTTGCGCGCGGCTGCGGCATCGGGAAATCCTGCGCGTTCCTCTTCGGCCGTTGACATCATGGCCCGCACGTCCGGCGGATCCCAGTTGTCCGACTACGGCATGCCCGCTGGCAAGATGGAAGTCGCGGTCGCAATCGGCACCGATCCTGCACTGACGTTTTCTGCCATCGTCCCGGCTCCGCCCGACGTCGAGGAATACATTATTGCTGGTTTTCTCAGGCAGAAACCCGTTGAATTGGTGAAGTGTGAAACCGTTGACCTGGAAGTACCCGCGTCCGCAGAAATAATTCTCGAAGGCCACGTACATCTGGACGAGCTGCGTACAGAAGGACCGTTCGGCGACCACACCGGCTTCTACTCGCTGGCCGATGAGTATCCGGTCTTCCATGTCTCGTGTATCACCCACCGCAGGGATCCCATTTACTCCACCACCATTGTCGGCAAACCACCGATGGAAGACGGATGGATGGGCAAGGCCGTCGAGCGCATCTTTTTGCCACTGATGAAGCTCACGATCCCCGAGATCGTCGATATCAATCTTCCCGTCGAAGGCATTTTTCACAACCTGATGATCGTCGCCATTAGGAAATCCTACCCCGGGCAGGCGCGTAAGGTGATGAGCGCGATCTGGTCCCTGGGCCAGGCGATGTTCACAAAATGCATCATCGTGGTCGACGAAGACGTCAACGTGCAGGACATCGGCGAAGTTACCCTGAAAGCCCTCAACCATATCGATCCAGAACGGGATATTCAGTTCACGCTCGGGCCAGTCGACTCTCTCGATCATGCCTCTCGCTTGCCGAACTACGGATCAAAGATGGGCATTGATGCCACTCGAAAGTGGCCCAGCGAAGGGTTCTCTCGCCCTTGGCCGGATGAAATTCTCATGGACGAGAAGACCAAGGCGCTCGTAGATAAGAAGTGGAAAGAGTTGGGGCTGAAATAAGAGCCCCGGATTCAGGATTGCGGACGATGATCGCTAGCGGCTACGCCGGTGCAGGCACCTGCGGCTGTTGAGTCGCGACTGCAGGCTCCACGTGGAGTTGCAGGCCATCTACCCTGCGCACGACAACTGGCTGTCCGGCAGCGATCTCCACCGTTGACACCGCGTCCCAGATTTCTCCATGTACGAAAACCTTGCCCTGCGGATTGAGTGTGCTCTGGGCGAAACCGAGCTCGCCTACTAATCCCTGGGCTCCCGTGGAAACCTTGTTACGTCGCGCTTTGATGGCGATACCCATGAGGAACACCGTGATAGCGCCAACCGGAATACTTACGGCCAGTGCTGTGACCCATCTTACGCGCATTTCAGGGATTGGACCATCCACCAGCATCAGGGCTCCGAATGTCATCATGACGATCCCGCCGACCGCCAGCACGCCGTGAGTCGAAAACTTCACATCCAGAGCGAACAGAACAAACGCAGCCAGCATCATCGCCAGCGCGGCGTGCCGCACCGGCAGTAAATTCAGAGCAAACGCCGCCAGCAGTATGAACACCACGCCCACCGTTCCCGGCACAACCGCTCCCGGATGATTGAACTCTGCATAGAGGGCTAATGCTCCGATGGCAAGAAGAATGACCGCGATATTCGGGTCCATGAGGAATGCCAGAACCTTTTCCTTGAGGGTCATTTCGTAAGATCGTATGGGCTGGCCCACGAGGCTCAGGCTGACTTCCTTTCCATCGAACCGCTTGATGGGCTTGTTTTGTAGCTGTTTGAACAAGTCCTCTTCGCTGGAAGCCACCGCGTCGATCAACTTTTCCTTGAGAGCCTCCTCTTCCGTAAACGACTTCGACTGACGCACGGCGCTTTCCGCGACCTCTACATTTCTCCCGCGTTTTCCCACCACCGATCGCATAAGCGCGGCAGCGTCGTTTTCCATTTTCATCTTCATCACGTCGTCGATCTTGCCGCCACCGATTGCGACAGGATGCGCCGCACCCGTATTGGTTCCCGGCGCCATCGCTGCCACGTCAGCCGATTCCAGAATGAAGAACCCCGCCGAAGCCGCGCGCGCACCGCTTGGCCTGACGTAAACAATGACTGGTACAGGAGATTCGAGGATCTTATTAATGATCTGACGCGTTGATTCAACCAGCCCGCCGGGCGTACTCAACTCGATAAGGACGGCCTGATCTTTGTTCGATTCCGCGGTGGCAAGTGCACGAGAGATGTATTCTTCCGTGATCGGCTGGATCGTGTCGTCGACTACGATCTTCAGAATTTCTGCGGATGCGGCTGCAACCCCGATCGTGACCAGAATCGCGCCAATCAGCACGCATCGGACTACCTTGCATAATGTATGTCGCATTGCCATGGCAGGGGCTGCGCTTTCCCCGTCAGCCTGTCTGCGATCTGGAGCTGACTCAAATCTCCCAGCCGCTCTCTGGAAGCCAGCTTCCTGACACCATCATTTTCTCTCAAATTGCGAACGGGTGCGCCCTAAAACTAATCGGCTGCTTGCCCGCGATTGGTAGGGCCAGCCGGTTGACTGGGGGGTGAATTTTCAATCGAGACCTGAGCGTGGCTTTTCGTCCAGCTTGGCAGATTCGTATTACCCGTGATTAATCGCGCGCTGCGCTGGTACGTGAAGTACGACCAGGCCCATTGAAACATCACGATCAGCCGGTTCCGGAAGCCAATCAGGAAAAAGATGTGAATGAAAAGCCAGGATAACCACGCAATAAATCCCGAGATGTGGATTTTCCCGAACTGTGCGACGGCGGCCGCGCGTCCGATCGTCGCCAGGCTGCCCTTGTCGAAGTAGTGGAATGGAACTCGAGCCTGGCTGTTCAGGTCGCGCGCAATGTTGCGCGCCGTTGCGCTGCCCTCCTGGATTGCCACTGGCGCCACCCCAGGCAACATCTTTCCACGCTCGTCTGCTAGTGCGGCCAGGTCGCCAATGACAAACACTTCGCGGCGCCCGGGAACACTCAGATCCTTTTCCACCAGAACCCGCCCGGCGCGATCGACGGGCGCGCCTAGTTTCTTTCCTAGCGGCGAAGCCGCCACTCCTGCGGCCCACAGGATTACTGAGGCTGGCACGGCCGTCTCGCCTGCGTAAACGGCATCAGCTTCCACCTTTGTCACCATGACAGAAGTGCGGACTTCGACGCCTAGGTGGCGCAACTGTTCCTCGGCGCTCCGTGACAGGTCCTCAGGGTAGGCGGCCAGCAATCGCGGTCCGCCCTCCAACAATAAAATTCGTGTGTGTTTCGGGTCGATGGCAGCAAATTCGTGTGTTAGTGCCTGCCGCGAAATCTCCGCCAGAGCCCCCGCGAGTTCAACCCCCGTGGGCCCACCTCCCACAACGATGAAGTTCAAATCCATCGACCCGCCACCGCTTGCCGCCTGTCGTTCAGCCAACTCAAATGCCAGAAAGACGCGTCGGCGGATCTCGATACCGTCTTCGATCGTCTTCAGACCGGGAGCGAAAGCCTCCCAATTGTCATGCCCGAAATATGAGTCCCCTGCTCCGGCGGCAACGATCAGGTAGTCGTATCCGATCTGCCCATCGCTGAGCTTTACCATTCGGCTTTCCAGGTCAAACCCCACGACCTCGCCGAGTAGCACTGCGACATTCTGCCGTCCCCGGAGGATCCAGCGAATTGGTGCCGCGATGTCGGCGGGGGACAACCCGGCGGTCGCCACTTGATAAAGCAGGGGTTGGAATGTGTGGTGATTCTTGTGGTCGACCACGGTTACCTGCAGCGGCAGTTTCGCCAGCTTGCGAGCTGCCGTCAGGCCGCCAAATCCCGCACCTACAATAACGACCCGTGGAGTATGTCCCGTGTCCATTTCGCCCCTAAGGGATACGATTCAGGAAGTGGACCATAGGTCGAAAAGTATTGTCCAGAATTTACTGCCAAGCAGAAGGCTGGCGTCCGGCCAATGCCTTCGGCTGAAAATCCAACAGAAACCTCTCTGGAACCACCACTCTTGACATTCAGGAACAACGATCTAATACTGTAAGTGCCCAAATCAGTAAGTATTTACTTACCATGGCCACTGCTCCCATCCGATTTACCGCTGCAGGTCGACGCCAACAGATTCTTCGCGTTGCCACCCGTCTTTTTGCCCGTCAGGGTTTCCAGGGCACCACGACCCGGGAAATTGCCCGCAAAGCCGGAGTCACGGAAGCACTTATCTTCCGGCATTTTCCATCAAAAGATGAGCTGTACTGGGCCGTGATCCGAGGCAAGATTCAGAGCGCCGGGCCGGGCGAGCATTTGCGGGAAATGCTGAATGCGGCAGGCAATGACATCAAGATATTTTCCGGTTTGGCGGCCCAAATCCTGGAGCGCCGGGCCCGGGACCAGTCGCTTTCACGGTTATTGTTGTACAGCGCCCTGGAAAATCACAGGTTGTCCCACCGCTTCTTCCGCACCTACGTCGCCGACTATTATCAGGTGTTGTCTGATTACATCGCGCGCCGCATCCAGGAGGGAGCTTTTCGCCCGGTGGACCCGCTTCTTGCCGCGCGCGGATTCTTGGGCATGGTTATCTACCATTCATGGGTGCAGGAACTGTTTGGCGGCAAACGTTATCAGAAGTTTTCCGTCCAACAAGTAAGCGAGATATTAGCCGACATCTGGCTACAAGGCATGCTGCAACCAGTCCTTAAACCTGGGCTGTCCAGACCGGAAAACGGAAACCATCGCTCTTCTCGGGAACAGAGACGTGTTGCTCAAAAATCATAATCCGTATCGTCACTCGTCCGTGGCTAGCGCTTTTGGGCTCTTGGTGGCCGCGACCGCTTCACTGGTTGGTTGTGCGGGCACTAAGGCGGCTCCTCCCCCTGCGGCCGCCGTTCCTGTCCTGGCTGCCGCCGTCGAACAGAAAAACATGCCGGTCCAGGTGCATGCAATCGGGACAGTTGAGGCCTATTCGACGGTTTCAGTGAAAACTCAGATCACCGGCGAACTCACGGGAGTTTTTTTCCGCGAAGGTCAAGATGTCAAAAAGGGTGATCTCCTGTTCACCCTGGACAAGCGGCCATTCGAGGCTGACCTAAAGCGCCAGGAGAGCAACCTCGCGCGCGACGTTGCCCAGGCTGAGATGGCGCGCGTGCAGGCCAAACGATATGCCGCGCTGCTGAAGGAAGGCGTCATCGCGAAAGAACAATACGATCAGTTTCAGTCGAACGCCGATGCACTGGATGCAGCAGTCGCCGCGGACAAAGCGGCTATCGACAACGCACGCGTGCAGGTCGTGTACTGCTCCATTTACTCGCCCATCAATGGCCGCACCGGCAGTCTTATCGTTCACCGCGGCAATATGATCAAGGCCAATGACAATCCCGCCCTGGTAAACATCAATCAGGTCGAACCCATCTACGTCACCTTCATGGTGCCGGAGCAAAATCTGGGCACCATCAAAAGATTCGCAGGAACTGGAAAGCTCGCTGTACAGGCCGTGATCCCCAATGAAAGCAAGCCGGCAATGGGGCGTCTCAGCTTCATTGACAACACGGTGGACCAGACCACGGGGACGATCAAGTTGAAAGGAGAGTTTGCCAATACCGATCGCAAGTTGTGGCCCGGCCAGTTCGTTAATGTCTCGCTGACCCTGAACACTCAGTCCAATGCGATCGTCGTTCCCTCGCAGGCGATTCAGAACGGCCAACAGGGCCAATTCGTCTTTGTGATCAAGCCCGACATGACAGTCGATGCCCGCCCGGTTGTCGTTAACCGTACCGCCAGCGGCCAGTCCGTCGTAGACAAGGGCCTGACTCCAGGAGAACGTGTGGTCACCGATGGCCAACTCAAGCTCGTCCCTGGATCAAAGGTCGAGATCAAAGAAGCGGTTGCTCCCAAGCCAGCGCCTGTGGCGCCCACCAAGCCGTCCGCGAGCCTGTTGCCTGATCTTGTGCATCCTCGCGGGGAAGCCCGGTCATGAATATTGCCGAGCTCTTCATCAAGCGTCCGGTAATGACCACCCTGGTCATGGTGGCGATCCTCTTGTTCGGCATCATGGCTTACCGCATGCTTCCTGTGAGCGACCTGCCCAACGTCGATTTCCCCACCATCCTGGTTTCTGCCAGCCTTCCCGGCGCCACTCCCGAGACCATGGCCTCAGCCGTAGCCATGCCGCTGGAAAAACAGTTTTCTACCATCGCCGGCGTGGACTCGATGACCTCGAGTAGCACGCAAGGCTCGACCCAGATCACGTTGCAATTTAACCTCAGCCGCAACCTCGATGCCGCTGCGCAGGACGTGCAGTCGATGATCGCGAAGGCCGCACGCGACCTGCCGCAGAACATGCCGACGCCCCCCTCGTATCAGAAGGTCAATCCTGCCGACCAGCCGATCCTCTACCTCTCGCTTAGCTCGCCTACACTTCGTCTGTCTGATGTCGATGAATATGCTGAGACCCTTATCGCTCAACGCGTCTCGATGATCAACGGCGTGGCGCAGGTGAGCGTATTCGGCGCACAAAAGTATGCCGTGCACGTAAAGCTCAATCCCAAGGCGCTGGCCAGCCGCCAGATCGGGATGGATGACGTTGCCAAGGCTCTCCAGAACGGGAACGTGAATCAACCTACTGGCACGCTTTACGGCACTCACCAGGCATTCGTAGTGCAGGCCAACGGTCAGCTGGAAAAAGCTGCCGACTACGCGCCGCTGGTTGTCGCATACCGCAACGGTGCCCCCGTACGGCTGAAAGATTTGGGAACTGTTGTTGATGGCGTTGAGAACGATAAGACGGCAAGCTGGTATTTCGACCAGAACGGTTTGCGGCGCGCCATCGTCCTTGCTATTCAGCGCCAGCCCGGCACAAATACGGTTGAGGTCGTCGACTCCATCAAGAAATTACTACCCACCTTCCGGGCTCAGATGCCGCCCTCAGTCGACGTTCAGATCCTTTACGATCGGTCGGTTTCGATTCGCTCATCGGTTGATGACGTGAAGTTCACGTTGTTCCTGGCCCTCGTTCTCGTCATCCTGGTCATCTTCCTCTTCCTACGGAACCTGTCCGCCACCGCCATTCCCAGCATGGCGCTGCCCATGTCGATTGTGGGCACGTTTGCGTTGATGTATGTGCTGGGTTATTCGCTCGACAACCTGTCGTTGATGGCGCTCACGCTTTCGGTAGGTTTCGTCGTTGACGATGCCATCGTCATGCTGGAAAACATCGTGCGCCACATGGAAATGGGCGAGCCGGCGATGGAGGCCGCATTTAGGGGGGCGAAAGAGATTGGCTTCACCATCGTCTCCATGACGCTCTCACTGGCAGCCGTGTTTATTCCCGTGTTGTTCATGGGAGGCATTCTCGGACGTCTACTGCATGAATTCGCTGTCACAATCAGCGCTGCGATCCTGGTATCGGGAGTCGTTTCTCTCAGCTTGACTCCCATGCTCTGCAGTCGCTTCCTGCGTCCGCCCCGGGACGAACATCATGGCCGCTTGTACAACGCCTCCGAGCGATTTTTCGATGGAATGTTGCAGGTGTATGAGCGCACTCTGCAATTCACGTTGCGCCATCGCGTCGCCACCATGGGGGTTTCAGTCGCGGTCCTGGTCGCCACCGTTTATTTGTTCACCGTCATACCCATGGGTTTCCTCCCCGACGAAGACACAAGCCAGATCTTTGTCTTCACGGAAGGCGCTCAAGGCATCTCCTTCGATGCCATGGTCCAGCACCAGAGGGCTCTGAACCAGATTGTCGCGCAGCAACCTTGGGTGGACTCTTTCATGTCCACTGCTGCCGGCGGCAATGCGGGACGCATATTCATGCGTCTTAAGCCGCGTAATACGCGCAAATCGGCCATGCAACTGGTGCAGGAACTTCGTCCTATTCTTGCTCGCGTGCCGGGCGTGAGTACATTTCCCCAAGTGCTGCCTCCCATTCGCATTGGCGGCAACCTCACGAAGAGCCAGTATCAGTTCACGCTTCAGGATCCAGATACCGCTGAACTTTTTGATTACGCACCCAAACTCGAAACCAAACTGCGCAACGACCCGCAGTTCCGCAAGTTGCTTCAGGACGTAACCAGCGATCTGCAGATCAAGAATCCGCAGGTCAACGTAGACATCGACCGCGATAAGGCGTCGTCGCTCGGTATCACTGCCAACCAGGTGGAAGACGCGCTCAACACCGCCTACAGCCAACGCCAGGTTTCCACGATCTATGCTCCGAACAACGCCTATCGCGTAATCACCGAAACAGAAAACGAATTTCAACTGGATCCCTCTTTGCTAGCCCTGCTCTACGTTCGGTCCTCCAGCGGACAATTGGTGCCCTTGAATACCATTGCCAAGCTGAACTACACGCTGGGGCCGCTCAGCATCAATCATCTTGGCCAATTGCCCGCCGTAACCATTTCCTTCAATTTGCGCCCGGGTGTATCCCTCGGGGACGCGGTTAATGCCGTCAACAAAGTCGCGCAGCAGATGCTTCCCGGCACCATGAGCACCAGTTTTCAGGGCACGGCACAGGCGTTTCAATCCTCGATCACAGGTCTAGGCGTATTGCTCTTTATGGCGATTCTCGTCATCTACATCGTGCTGGGAATCTTGTACGAGAGCTTCATCCATCCCATCACGATTCTTTCCGGATTGCCCTCCGCTGGCTTTGGCGCCTTGCTCACGCTGCTGATCTTCCGCGTCGATCTCAACCTCTACGCCTTTGTCGGAATCATCATGCTAGTCGGCATCGTGAAGAAGAATGCCATCATGATGATCGATGTCGCGCTTGAGAAGCAGCGTGAGTCAGGGGAAAGCGCGCAGGAAGCCATCTATCAGGGAGCGCTCCTCCGCTTCCGGCCCATCATGATGACCACCATGGCAGCCCTGATGGGCACGTTGCCCATCGCTTTGGGATTCGGCGCCGGAGCCGAGTCGCGTCGCCCTCTCGGACTCGCCGTCGTGGGTGGCCTGGTTTTCTCCCAGCTCCTGACGCTCTATATCACGCCCGTTTTCTACATCTACATGGAGTCTTTCCAGAACTGGGTGAGGTCGTTCCGCAAGCCGAAACGCGTCTTACCCAGGGCTCGCTTCGCGGAGGAACCAGTGCTCGTGGTAAAACCCGGAAAGTAAACGCCGCGTTTGCCGCATCTGCTACCCTTGGTCTCGGACCGGGACCTTGAATCAAGTTCGCTCTCACGCCACGAGTCATCCACCCCCGAGACAGTCATACCTCCTTCCTTCCATCACTGATCTGCTTTTTATCCTGCTGTTGTTCTCTTTCACCTGTGGCGTTCTCGCTCCGCGCCTCCTCGGTGACGCCGGCACCGGCTGGCACATTCGAAATGGTCAGAACATACTTGCCACACACACGATCCCGCGCGTGGACTCCTTTTCGGTCACAATGATCGGAGGTCCTTGGTACGCATGGGAGTGGCTTTACGATTTGCTGATAGCGGCGGTCTACAACCATCTGGGCCTCAACGGAGTTGTTTTTGTCACAGCTCTGATTATCTCCGCCACCCTCGCTTTGGTGTTTCGCATAGCGATCGCGAGAGGCGCCGTCTTGACGCTGACATTTGTCTTTCTCCTGCTTTGTGTCGGGGCTTCTTCTATTCATTTCCTGGCCCGTCCGCACGTCGTCAGCTGGATCATGACCATTGCCTGGTTCTGGATTCTCGATTCTGCGGCTCGTGGCGCTTACCCAGCCCGCTTGTTCTGGCTCCCCCTGCTGATGCTGCTGTGGGCGAACTTGCATGGCGGCTTTGTGACCGGCTTCATTCTGTTGGGAATTTTTCTTGCTGGCTCCGCGATTGATTCCTTGTTTGCACGGGATGGCGAAAAACGCCAGGTGGCACGGAAAGCCACAGTTCGGCTGGCGCTCGTCTTTACGATGTCAGCGGTTGCGAGCCTGGCAAATCCTTACGGCTACAAGCTGCACGCGCATGTATACGCTTACCTCACCAATCGTTTTTTCATGCAGCACATTGAAGAATTTCGCAGGCCTATCTTTTCTGGCCTTCCCGAACAATGCTTTGTCCTGCTGCTACTGCTGGCTGTCGTCGGAATCGTAGCTGCGCGAGCCAGGCTGGAGTGGCCTGAATGGCTCCTGATCCTGTTCAGTGCGGTCTCTGGTTTGTACGCAGCGAGGAATCTTCCCGTGGCCGCGATGCTCTTAACCATGGTTGTGCCGCCGCTTTTCTCCCATGATGCGTCAGACACCGACCGCCCCTCAGGCGGCTTCAAGTCACGAATGCACGCTTTCGGCGTCCGAGCTACAGAGACGGAGCGAAGCCTCCGCGGACACCTCTGGCTGGTCGTAGCAGTTTTTGTAATTCTTGGGATCTGCCTCCACCAAGGCACCGTTTTCGGCAAGCAACTCATGCATTCCGAGTTCAGCGCAAAAAAGTTTCCCGTGAAAGCGCTCGACACCCTTAAGCAACAGGGCGGCTCGGAGCCCATCTTCACGATCGACTTCTGGGGTGGATACCTGATCTACCGTTTTTACCCGGAGCGTCGCGTTCTCGTTGACGATCGCCACGATCTCTACGGAGAGCCCTTCCTCCGCGAGTATCTCAAGATCCTCCACGCTCAACCGGGCTGGGAGTCCGCGCTCGATGCAATGAAAGTGAATCTGATTCTCATTCCCACAAAATCGGAACTTTCCAATGCTCTAAGAACTAAGCCGACGTGGAAACCCACCTACGAGGACGACGTCGCCACAATTTTTGAACGCGTGGGCAACGGGCGCTAAGGAAGACTAGAAAAAAAGACTGCAGAGGCGGACGCTTTAAGGTGAGACTTTTGCTATCAGTAACGCGGCGATCGTAGATCGTCAATCCCCTCAGCGTGTATCCACGTTGAATCCCAGGATCGCATTGACTTCGACGGGTTGATCTCCACGCTGCGCCGGCCGGAATTTCCATTTCGGCAGGGAAGCAAGAACTTTGGCATTCATCTCCGGCCCCGCTGGCTCCAATAACCGGACGTCGCGCAGCAACCCCGAACGATCGACAATGCAGGCGATCACTAGCCTCGTCCGCGGAAGGTTGGCAGGCAAGTCGGTGCGCATCGCCTCGGGCGGCTGCAGGTCAGCGGCGTAGGCACGCCGGCTCGACGTCGGGTCGGAGTACTCCAGAACCGCCATTCCTTGCGCCGTCGGAATAAAAATCGTGTAGACCTTGTCCCCTTTGAGCGCCCCGTAGAAATTGAAAGCGCCGCCGGAGCGCGACGTTGCCTCCACCGTAATTCCCGGCCCGCGACGATCGGGAGAAGTCGCCGACCTGCCCGGCACATCGGGTGAGCTTCCGTTTCCGCCGAAGCTGGGTAACGTGATCGTGCTGCCGCCGTGCACTGAGATGCCAGCTGTAGTGACGTTTCCTTTTGCTCCGCTCCCCGTCCCGCCAGGCCCCGCATAGGGAGAAATTCCACCTTTTGCCGAGGGATCGGAGCCGTGCCCAGTCCCGGTTTTCCCTGCGCCCGAACCTTCTCCTGTCAACCCGCTTCCCGGGCCGTTGCCAATGCCGATTCCGTTACCGCCCCCAGAGCCTCCTACGCCACTCTTGGCGCCTCCCGCAGGAGACATCGCCAGCGACCCAGAGCCTCCACTTCCTGGCACACCTACTTTCGAGCCTGGTTGACTCGAGATCACGACTCCTGCCCTGTTGCTGTTCCCTCCACCACTATTCGGAGGCGCAGCCACTGATCCCAGGTCTGTGTTTCCGCCAAGCCCCATGCCCATGCTGCCGCGACCTCTTCCGGCCAGGGATGTTCCTCCGCTGACCGTCGGTGGAGGTGGCACGACCTGGTTCGACGCGGTCAGGGTTCCCGCCGATGGACGCGCGCCAATCTCACCCCCGAACTGTACGGGAGGAGGAACCACCTGCTTCTGAACGTCTGTCACTTGAGAGCCGGACATCGAAGAGACATCGCGAGTCAC
>Ga0066388_100001403_pt1 | contig 13496 bp, 9 predicted proteins | sample PanSoiMetaGPlot6_FD_64539 | JGI IMG/M metagenome (GOLD analysis project Ga0066388, IMG submission 64539) | Tropical forest soil microbial communities from Panama analyzed to predict greenhouse gas emissions - Panama Soil - Plot 6 (Hybrid Assembly) | ecosystem: Environmental > Terrestrial > Soil... | reverse complement strand
GCGGCCGTGATGCCGATCATCCCGAGCGGCACCGTCAGCCAGATGATCGCGGGCTGACGGACGGAGTTGAACAGGACGATGACCGTCAGCATCATGAGGATCAGGGTGAGCGGGAGCCGGCCCGCCAGGGCGGCCTGCGCGTTGCTCGCGTTCTCGAACTCGCCGCCCCACTCCAGTGAATACCCCGGAGGCAGGACCACCGCCTCGATGCGTGGCCGGAGGCGCTGAAAGAGCTCGCCCACGTTGCCGATGGCATTGGCCTGCGCCGTGATGGTCGGCAGACGGTCCCGCCGCGCGATGATCCCGTCGTCCCACTCCGTCGTGAAGCCGGACACCACCTGCCGGAGCGGCACGGTGCCGCCGGCCACCGGGCTCCAGATCTGCACGTCGCGGATATTGTCGACGTCGAGGCGCTCGGCCGCCGGCGCGCGCGCCACCATGGGGATGAGCTCATCGCCCTCCCGGAAGACGCCCACCGGCAGGCCGCCGAAGGTCCGCTGGAGCGTGCGGCTGACGTCTCTTCGCGTGATGCCCGCGTTGGAAGCCGCCTGCTCCGCGAGCCGCGGCCGCACCACCATCACGGGCTCGCGCCAGTCGTCGCGGACGTCCCGTGCTGCGGCGTCCTCGCGCATGATGGCCTGCACCTTGGCGGAGAGCTCCCGGAGCACGCGATGGTCCGGTCCGCGCAGCCGCGCCTCGACGTCCGATCCGCCGCCGGGACCCAGGACGTACGCGTTGGCGATGGCCAGCGACTCGGGGAAGTTGCCCATGATCGCGGCCTCGATCTTCGGCATCATCTCGGCCATGCGCTGGAAGCGATCGACGGTGACGATCATCTGGCCGTAGGAGGTGTTGGGCTCCTCGGGGGCGTAGGTGAGGAGGAAGCGCGTGAATCCGCCGCCCACGCTGGTCGCCACCATCTTCACGCCTTCGAGCTTCCGGAGCTCCTTGCCGATCACCGCGAGATCGGCGGCCGTCTGGCGGATGTCCGTACCCTGCCGCACCCAGTAGTCCACCGTGAATTGCGGCGTGGTGGAGTCGGGGAAGAAGCTCTTCGGCACGAAGCGGAATCCGTAGATCGAGAGCACGAGGAGCGCGGCCATCACCGCGAGCGTGATCCAGCGAAAGCGCACGCACGCGGCGAGCATGCTCCGGTACCTTCGGTAGAGCGCGCCACCGTATGGATCCTTCGGCGCTGCCCCCGGCGGCACCGGCTTGAGGAACATGACGCCCGAGAGCGGCGTCACCGTCACGGCGAGGATCCAGCTCAACCCGAGCGAGAAGAGGATGACCAGGAAGAGCGAGAAGCAGTACTCGCCCGTGCTGTCCTGCGACAGCCCGATGGCGGCGAAGGCAAGCACGGCGATCGCCGTGCCGCCCAGGAGCGGCCACATGGTCTTGCCCACCGTGTCGATGGCCACCTGCTCGGGATCGCCGCCATTCTCCACTCCGATGAGCATGCCCTCCACCACCACGATGGCGTTGTCGACCATCATGCTGAGCGCGATGACCAGCGCGCCCAGCGAGATGCGCTCGAGGGCCACGCCGTAGATGCTCATGGCGAGGAAGGTCGCGAGGATGGTCAGGAGCAGCCCGGCGCCGATGAGCATTCCGCTGCGCATGCCCATGGCGATCACGAGCACGCCGATGACGATGGCCACCGCCTGCATCAGGCTCACCACGAATCCATTGATCGCCGTGACCACGATATCGGGCTGGAAGTAGATGGTCCCCAGCTCGAGCCCGACGGGCAGCTGGGCCTTCAGCTGGGCGATGCGGCGCTTGATCGCCTCACCCATGACCACCACGTTGCCACCCGAGACGACCGAGATGCCGATCCCGATGGCCGGCTCGCCATTCAAGCGGAGCATGTTCGCCGGCGGGTCCTCGTAGGCCCGGGTGATGGTAGCGACGTCTCGGATGAAGACCTGCCGGCTCGCAGTGGGGCCTCCCTCGATCAAGGTGTTGCCGATGGACTCCACGCTCTCGAGCCCCGGCTCGGGCAGGATGCGGATGCGCTCGCGGCCCACGTCCACCGCCCCGGATGTGTTCACGAGATTCTTGCCCGCGAGCGCAGACCAGATCGCCGTCTCCGGCACGCCCAGCGCGGCGAGCCTGGCGCGCGAGACCTCGATGTAGATCGTCTCGCGCTGGAGGCCTGACAGCGTCACCTTGGCCACGTCGCGCACGAGGCGCAGCTCACGCTGGAGGAGCTTGGCCGCCTCGCGCAGATCGGCGTAAGAGAAGCCGTCGCCGCTCACGGCGAGGAAGATGCCGAACACGTCACCGAAGTCGTCGAGGACGAGCGAGGGACCGGCACCGGGCGGCAGCCGCTTCTGCGCATCGTTCACCTTGCGCCTGAGCTCGTCCCAGACCTGGGGAAGCGTCCGCTTGTCGAACCTGTCCTTGATGGAGACGGTCACGATGGACCGTCCCGGACCCGACGAGGAGGTCACGTGCTTGAGCTGGCCCAGCTCCTTGACTGCCGTCTCGATGACGTCGGTCACTTCCTCCTCGACTTCCTTCGCGGTGGCCCCGGGATAGGCAGTCAGAACCTTCGCGTCCTTGATGGTGAACTCCGGGTCTTCCAGGCGCGACAGGTTCAGATAGGCAAGGTAGCCGCCCACGGCGATGAGGACGACGAAGACCAGCGTCGTGGTCCGGTTCTGGAGCGCCGCCCTCGCCGGGTTCAACGGATCTGCGCCTCACCAGGCGGGAGGGGGCGGATCTTCTCGCCTTCCCGGAGGTGATTGACACCGGCCGTGACGACGGTGTCGCCGGCGCCGAGCCCGCCCAGCACGACGATCTGATCGCCCCGCACGTCCCCGGGCGTCACCACGACCTTGTGCACCGTCTGCGTCTTCGGATCGACCTTCCAGACGGCGCGCTTCCCCGATGCGTCGACGAAGATCGCGCCGGCGGGGAGGAGCCACTCGTCGGGGCGCGCGGCGGTGACATTGGGCGCCTCCAGGCGGACCGTCGCCGTCATGCCCGGGAGAATGCGGGCATCCTGCGGCACGTTCGGCAGGCTCAAGACCACGGCGAAGGTGCGGGTCCGGGGGTCGGCCTCACCTTCAGCCTCGGCGAACGTGACGGGGAAGGTCCGGCCGGGAAGGAAGTCGAACGTGGCGACGAGGTTCTTCACCCGCCCCGACCCCAGCTGCGACATCACGCTCTCCGGCACATCGGTCACGATCTCGAGCCCGGAGGCGTCCCGCAGGCTCACGACGGGCTGTCGCGCGGGCACCTCCTGATACGTCTCGGCGATGGTGCGCGCCACGATGCCCGCGAAGGGCGCGGTGAGCCGCGTGTCCTGGACCGCGTCGCGCGTCTCGTGCTCCTGCGCTTCGAGCCGTCGCACGAGCGCGCGCTGGGCGTCGATGTCCTCGCTGCGCGCGCCAGTCCTCGCCCGGCGAAGCGTAGTGGCGGCCGCGGCCGTGCTCGCCTGGGCGACCTCCAGCGCGCGCATGGCGCGGTCGTAGACGTCCTTGGTGGTGGCACCCTCGTTGAGGAGGTTCTGCGTGCGGGCGAAGTCGAGCTCGGCCTCCTTCAACCTCGCCTGCTCCACCGCGAGCTGGCTCTCGAGGATCTTGATGTCCTCGGGCCGATCCCCCGCCTGCATGGCGGCAAGTCGGGCGCGCGCCTCCGCCACCGCGCTCGACGCCTGGGCGAGCCTCGTCTCGAAGTCGCGGGGATCGAGACGGGCGAGCAGCTGTCCCTGCGTCACCGACTGGTTGGCCTTCACGGGTACCTCGATCACGGTGCCGGAGACGCGGAAGGCCACGTCGACGCGCCGGCCGCGGGCGGACTGCACCCGGCCCGGGAAGTTGCGCACCGGCCCGCTCTCAGCCTGGCCCAGCGTCATGACTCTGGCCGGCCTCGTGACGCTGCTGGTCGTGGCCGGCGGTGCGGAGGAGGGCCGAAGCCACCAGAAGACGATGCCGGCGAGCACGACGAGGCCGATCACGACGACGACGAGGCGTGACGTCCCGATCCTTTGCAGCACGCGCGACCTCCAGGGCAAGGACGACACCGGAACATGGCTCAAACGTGACGCCACGTGATGCCACACGGCGCAACCGTGACAGCGAATCGCTACACAGTCACAGAAATCCGCGATGCCGTCAAGGCAGCCGGGCGGTTTGGCGTTGAAGACCGGCGGTCACTCGTGTATTTTCCCCGCGACGTGACAAGGGAGGCTTCGTGAACGAGGCGAGCCCGGCGACCGGTACACGCAAATCCTTCACGGGGTCGAGCGGGTCGGCAGCAAGATGCCCCACCCGGTGGTGATCTTCGTGATGCTCATCGGGCTCGGCTAGGCAGGCAGCAGGTGTGACCGTCCCCTACGGAGTCCACTCCGAGGTTGGCACCCTGCGCAAGGTCCTCGTGTGCGCGCCGGGCCTCGCACACGCGCGTCTCACCCCGAGCAACTGCGACCAGCTCCTCTTCGACGACGTCATGTGGGTGCAGAATGCCCAACGCGACCATCTCGACTTCATGACGAAGATGCGCGAGCGCGGCGTCGAGGTGGTCGAGATGCACCAGCTCCTCGCGGAGACGCTCGAGATTCCGGCCGCGAAGCGGTGGCTCCTCGGTGCGCAGGTCGTGGCCAACGAGGTCGGCCTGGGCCTGGTCGCCGAGACCCGGGCGTTCCTCGAAAGCCTCGACTCCCGCACCCTCGCGGAGTTCATGATCGGCGGTCTCTCCGCTGTCGATCTGCCGGTCCGGTACGCCTCCGAATACCTGACCATGGTCAAGGAGGCGACGGGCGTCACGGAATACCTCCTCCCGCCGCTGCCCAATACCCTCTACACACGCGACACGACCTGCTGGATTTACGGCGGTGTGACGCTCAATCCTCTGTACTGGCCGGCGCGGCGGGCGGAGACGCGGCTGACCGCGGCGATCTACCGTTTCCATCCGAGCTTCGCCAGCGCGGGCATCCAGGTCTGGTGGGGCGATCCGGACAAGCACTGGGGCTCGGCCACCCTCGAAGGCGGCGACGTCATGCCCGTCGGCAACGGGGTCGTGCTCATCGGCATGAGCGAGCGCACCTCGCGCCAGGCCATCACGCAGGTGGCGGCGGCGCTCTTCGCCGAGGGCGCGGCCTCTCGCGTCATCGTCGCGGCCATGCCGAAGCTCCGCGCCGCCATGCATCTCGACACCGTCTTCACGTTCGCCGACCGGGACGTGGTCACGCTGTTCCCGGACATCGTGGACGGCGTTCACACCATTTCGCTGCGGCCCAGCGGCAAGCCCGGGGGCATCGAGGTCACGCGTGAGACGAGACCATTCGTCTACGTGGTCGCGGAGGCGCTCGGGCTCAAGAAGCTGCGGGTGGTGCCGACGGGCGGCGATGCCTATGCGGCGGAGCGGCAGCAGTGGGACAGCGGCAACAATCTCGTGGCGCTCTCACCAGGCGTGGTGATGGCCTACGACCGCAACACCTACACCAACGCGCTGCTCCGCAAGGCCGGCATCGAGGTGGTGACCATCGTCGGCGCGGAGCTGGGCCGCGGCCGCGGCGGCGGGCACTGCATGACCTGTCCGCTCATCCGTGACGCGGTGAGCTTCTAGAGTCTCCCCCTCACCCTGTCCCTCTCTCCTCTCCGGGGAGCGAGGGGATCGAAGCTCTACCTGGCGGCGTCCCCCCCCATGGACCGCTCGAAGTCCGCGCGCGCCGTCCAGAAGCTCAGGAGCGCGACCTGATACTGGTCGTTGGCGGAGGCCACGGCCGCCTGCGACTGGAGCACGTCCGCCAGCATGGCCGTGCGCTCCGCGTAGCGCTTCGTCGTGACCTGGAGTCGCTCGCGCGCGGCCTCGAGGCCGAGCTCCGACACCTGGAGGCGGGACTTGGCCTCTTCGAGCTTGCGGTAGCGCGCGTTCACCTCGATCGTGATCCGGGACCGCATCTCCGCCGCGGTGGTCTGCGCCTGCTGCATGGCCTTTTCCCGTTCGGCAGACTCTTGCCGCTTCCGGCCCCAGTCGAACAGCTCCCAGCTCATCTCGATTCCGGCGAACGTGATGTTCTGGGGGAGGCGGTCGCTCGTGACCGGATGCAGGTAGCGGAAGACCAGATCGACATCCGGGATGTACTCCGACTTCTTGATGCGGAGGTCGTAGTCGGCGAAGCGCACCTGCAGCTCCGAGCGGGTCAGCTCGGGCCGCTGTCGAATGGCCTGCGCCTGTGCCGCCTCGAGATCGGTCTCGAACTTCGTGGCCTCGGGCACCGGACTCACGCGGAAGGGCACGTTGGGGTCCCGGCCCATGATGTGATTGAGCTGCTCCTTGCGGGTGGCGAGGTCGTTCGACGCGGCGAAGGCGTCGGAGTCCGCCTGAGCGAGGCGCGTCTTGACGTCCAGGCTGTCGGCCTTGAGTGCCTTCCGCTCCGCGAGCTGCGCGCTCACCACGCGGTCGAGCTCACGCAGCGAGCGCACGGCCTCCAGCACGGCCTCGCGCGCGCTCTGCGCCTGCAGCACGAGGTAGTACGCGCGCTTGACGTCGTTGACGACCGCCTGCTGCTGGGCGCGCAGGTCCTCACGGGCGATGTCCTGGGCGACGCCGAGCTGATCCACGGTGAGGCCGATGCGGTACTGGCGAGCCAGCGGCTGGATGATGGCCGCCGAGGCCGCGGCCATCAGGTTCTGCGTCGAAAGGGTCGTCTCCCGGGCCGGCACCGGCCCGATGCCCGGGAAGGTGCCGAAGTCGCCCTGAAAGAATGTGAGGGTGAGCGGCGTGAGCGGGTAGTCTCCGGCGGCGCCGACGTGGATGGACGGGAAGCGGCGCGTCTTCGCGGCGCCGACCCGATCGCCGGCCCGGCCCACCTCGAGCGTGGCCGTGCGGACGCCGCGGTTGTCCTTGAGTGCAATCGAGACGGCCTCGTCCAGCGTGAGCAGCGGCTCGCTGCCGGCCGCCTCCGTGCGCACGCCCGACGCCGGAGGTGTGGGTGCCCCCGGCGTCTGCGTGACCTGGATCGTCACAGCCGGCGACACGACCCCGAAGGGGGGCGCGGAGATCGACATCCCCCGGCCGGGCCCTTCGGCCTCGGCAACCGTCACGAAGGGGAGCGCGAGCATGACGGCCGTCATGATGATCCGAGTGACCATGGAAGCCTCCTGGTGTGAGACCGGTTCGCGACGGACACCCCCCGTCTACACCATCAGGCCGCCCTCCTCAATCCGGATCTTCCCGGGAGCCCCTCCAGAGGCCGGGATTTTCTTCCTTGTTCTCGTGGCCGCGGGCGGCTAGCTTCTAGCCCGGGCCGGGGTCCCGCTGGGGCTTCCGCCGTGGCCGCCCTGTGCATCGCCCTCGAGTCGGAAGGGAGGATCGCATGCTCCATCTCATCTGGTCCGTGATCGTGGGGTTCGTGGTCGGCTTGATCGCGCGCGCGGTGATGCCGGGCGCCGATGCCATGGGCTTCATCGCCACCACGGTGGTGGGTATCGTCGGCTCGCTGATCGGTGGCTTCATCGGAAGCCTCATCAGCAAACCCGCGGCCGGGTCGAGATTCCATGCGGCAGGATTCATCATGTCGATCGTGGGCGCGATCGTCCTGCTCGCGATCCTGCGCATGCTCAGATAGTCTCGGCGCGCCCCTGATCCTCCGAGAGGGATCACTTCGGCCCTCGTCTCGCGACGGTCGCGGGGCCGCCGCTCAATGCGGCCTTCAGGGGTGCACGAGGATCTTCGCGTGGCGCTCCGGTGAGCCCAGGTCGGCAAAGGCCTGGGCGACGCCGTCGAGACCGACGTGTCCGGTGATGAGCGGCGTGACCGGGATCTCGCCGGCGGCGATGTGCCCCAGCGTGGCGGCGAACTCGTCCGGCGTATAGCCCAGGACGAACTGGAGGTTCAGCTCCTTGCTGATCCCCAGCATGGGGTGGATCGTGTCCGGCTCCATGCACACGCCGACGACGACGATGCGCGTGCCGCGCGGCGAGGCCGCCATGAGCTCGTCGAGCACCCCCGGCACGCCCACGCACTCGAACACGACGGCCGGGCGCACGGCCGGCCCGGCGATCCAGGGCGGGAGCGCAGGCGCCCGGCTCGCGTCCCGATAGACGGCGGCATCCCGCCAGCTCTTCCAGGGCGCGCCCTGGGCGGGGTCAACCACGACATCGGCGCCGAGCTGCACCGCCAGCTCGCGCCGACGGATCGAGAAGTCGGCCGCCACGATGGGCCGGATGCCGTGCAGGCGCAGGGCGGCGATCACCGCCAGCCCGACCGGGCCGCAGCCAATGACGAGGGGAGCATCGTCCGGCTGGAGTCGCGCCTTGGCCACAGCGTGCACCCCCACGGCCATCGGCTCGGTGAGTGCGGCGTGGTCCGTGGCAAGGCCATTGGGCACGGGGAGCAGGAGCCCCTCGCTCAGACGCATGTACTGCGCGTACCCTCCCGGATTGTCGTTCGAGTAGCCGATGCTCTGCGGACCTGTGGGCCGCATGAGCATAGGCCGCGAGCACACGCGGGTTCCGGCCGGGAGCGCGCGCGTGGTCTGGGGTCCGTGGTCGACGATCTCGGCACAGAACTCGTGGCCCATGACGACGTCGCGGCTGAGATCCATGACGAGCGGGTTGCCGGACCGGCGCGAGTTCTCCACGAACTGGTCGGCGTGCTTGAGCGCGTGAAGATCCGACCCGCAGATCCCGCAGGCGAGCGTCTTGACCAGCACCTCGCCGGACCCAGGCTGCGGGTCGGAGATGTCAGCGACCATGAGCGCACGGTTGCGCATGACGGCAGCGCGCATGTCGGGCTCCTTACCGCGAGAGCTGGAACGTCTTGACGTAGACTCCGGGCGAGCCTTGCGCGTGGCGCATGTGCTCGCGCATGCGCACGGAGGCAGGCACGGCGTCGCGCTGCGCCATCCACTCGGCGCTCTCCGACACGCGGGGATGCTCGAACTCGTAGAAGGTGAGATAGGTCGGCGTGCCCACCGTGGCACGATAGCGCCGCCCGCGGATCACGCCCGGAACCTTCTCGTAGTTCGGCACGTAGATCGTGTTGTACCACTCGTTCCACTCGGCATCGACGGCGGACGGGACGTCCATGCGCCCGAGCTGGAGCGCGGGGGCCATGTCGCTGGCGGCCACGGCGGAGCTCAGCGCGCGCGGATGGATCATCGTGTAGATGTTTCGGATGAAGGTGGTCCCGATGACCTCGGGCGAGCAGCGCTTGGTCCACGGCGTGGGGTTGGCCTGGACCTTCTTGTAGGCGGGGCTGTCCAGCACCGCCGGGCTCTCCAGCTCGTACACCGCTAGATGCTTGGGGCCGCCCTTCACCGCCTCGTAGCGCGCCGCGTTCAGGAAGCCGGGCACGGACATCCGCTCCGCCACGTGCTCCTCGTTGTACCAGCGGTTGAAGTCCGGCTCCTTGTCCGCCGGCACGTCGGTCCACACCATCAAGAGCCCGGTTCCCTTCTTCGCGGCCATGACGACCTCCTTTCGAGGAGGAGAGCGTAGACCACGACTCCCATCCTGGCAACCCTCACCGCGCGCGGGCGGCAAAGAGGCGCGCGGTGCCCTTCGCGCGTCTGCCCTCCGGCTCGATGTGAAATCCCGCGGCCTCGACGGTCCGCTCGGTGTCGCGATTCGGATGGCATCCTCCGGCGATCCGCGTCCATGCCGGCTGGATGACGTCCTGCACGCGCGCCCGCCACGGCACGCCGGAGCGGATGTGCTCCAGCATGCGGAGCTCTCCGCCGGCCCGGAGGACGCGCTTGACCTCTGCGAGGCCGCCGCGCGGATCGCCCACCGAGCAAAACACGAGGCCGCTCAGCACCGTGTCGAAGCTTCCCGCTCGGAATGGCAGCGCCTCTGCGGAGCCCACGACGAGCGGCACCGTCGGAGCGCGCCGGCGCGCGCGCTCGAGCGCGCCCAGCGAGGGGTCGAGGCCGACGGCCTTCACGCCGGGGGGCAGCAGCGGCAGGTTGCGTCCCGTCCCCGAGCCCAGGTCCAGCACGACGCCCTTGGCTCCCGCCGTCAGGTGGCGCCGCCATCTGCCGATGCCTCTCCGCTCGCAGATGCTGCAGAGCACGTCGTAGAGCCACGGAACCTGCTCGATGCCGCGCATGGCCGCGACGCGACGTCAGAAGCGGACGGGCAAGGCCTGCAGCGCGCGGAGCGTGAACGTCTGCCGCCACTCGACGCGCTCCGTCGCGAGGGCGAGCGCGGGCAGGCGGCGCAGGAGTGTCGCGATTGCGATCTGGCCCTCCAGTCGGGCCAGCGGCGCGCCGAGGCAGAAGTGTATGCCCCACCCGAACGCAAGGTGGCGATTGTCCTGGCGGCCGAGGTCCACGCGATCCGGCTCCGGGAAATGAGCCGGGTCCCGGTTGGCGGCGCCGAGCAGGCCCAGCACGAGAGAGCCCTGCGGGATCGTGCCCCCGTCGATGGTCACGTCCTCGTAGACGAGGCGGCTCACGCGCTGCACGGGGCTGTCATAGCGCAAGAGCTCCTCCACGGCGGTCCCGATGAGGTGGGGATCTTCGCGAAGCCACCGGAGCTCATCGGGGCGCCGCAGTAGAGCGAGCATGCCGTTGCCGATCAGGTTCACCGTCGTCTCGTGGCCGGCCAGAAAGAGCAACATGACCGTGGCCAGGAGCTCTTCCGTGCTCAGCCGATCCCCTGCCTCCTCCGCGGCGATCAGGTCCGAGAGAAGGTCGGCCCGCGGCGCCCGCCGACGCTCCGCAATCAGGTCCTCGAAGTATTCATGAAACGCGAGGCCGGCGGCGTTGCCTCGCTCGACGAGCTCGGGATCGGAGACCACGACGGCGTCGATGCTGCGAGCGAGATCAAACGACCACTCCCGGAAGCGCCGGCTGTCGTGAGCCGGCACGCCCAGCATCGCGCTGATGACGCTCACCGGCAGGGGATAGGCGAAGTCGGCGATGAGATCTGCCTCGCCGCGCTCGATCGTGTCGTCGAGCAGCGCGTCCACCATGCCCTGGATCTGCCCACGCAGGCCCTCGACCACGCGGGGTGTGAACGCCTTGCTCACGAGCGCGCGCAGCCGGGTGTGATTGGGCGGGTCCTGGAGCAGCATGGTGTGGCTGAACCCGGGGTGTCCGAAGCGCGCCGAGATGACCTCCTGGAAGCCGCGGCGCCCGAAGCGCGGATCGCGCAGGAACATGGCCACGTCTTCGTAGCGGGACAGGACCCAGATGCCGAGCGGCGTCTGATGCACCGGCGCCTCGGTCCGCAGCCGCTGGTAGAGCGGGTATGGATCCGCGATGACGTCGGGATCCAGTGGGTTGAACTGCACCGGTTCGGCGGTGGCCATCATTCCTCCGTGCGAGTGGAGCAAGGGTCTTGTACCCGACCCGGCCGCGGAAAGCCAGCGGCAAAGCACTGGCCCGCAGCGGACGGGCCGGTGCTAGACTGCGCCCGAACGGGCTCGGCACCTTCTCCGCCAGCAGGGAGGAACGGACCATGCTCTCACGCGAAGACAACGCGCTCCTGACCCGGGTCGAACGCGGTACCCCGATGGGCGACACCATGCGGCGATACTGGATGCCGGCGCTACTCTCGCGGGAGCTTCCGGAGCCGGACTGCCCGCCCGTGCGGGTGCGGCTCCTGGGCGAGGACCTCATCGCCTTCCGCGACACGCAGAACCGGGTCGGGCTCCTGGACGAGTACTGTCCGCACCGGCGGGCCTCCCTCTACTTCGGACGCAACGAGGAGTGCGGGCTTCGCTGCGTGTATCACGGCTGGAAGTTCGACCTGGACGGCCGGTGCGTGGACATGATGAACGAGCCCACCGAGCTGCAGTTCAAGGACAAGGTCGCGACGGTCGCCTACCCCACGCTGGAAGTGGGCGGAGTGATCTGGGCCTACATGGGGCCGCCCGAGCGGAAGGCAGCGCCGCCGGACTTCGCGTGGACCCGCGTGCCCGCGACGCACATCACGGTGTCGAAGGTCATCCAGGAGACGAACTGGCTGCAGGGCCTCGAAGGCGGCATCGACACCTCGCACGCGCCCATCCTGCATCGCCTGCTGACGACCAACACGTCGCGCCCCGGCTTCAAGCCTGACAACCCCTTCGTGCGAGGCAAGGCGCCCACGCTCGCCCTCGACGTCACCGACTACGGCTACCGCTACGCGGGCATCCGGCCGTTGAACGAGACGAGCATCCACGTGCGCACCTATCACTTCATCATGCCCTTCCACCAGATCCGGCCGTCGCGCTCGGAGAGTGGCGTCCCGCTGGTGGCCGGACACATGTGGGTTCCGATCGACGACGAGCACACCATGGTCTACAACTGGGAGTACAGCACGACCGACGCGCCGCTCACCGACGAGGATCGGCTCGAGCGGCGGCTCGGCAACGGGCCGCTCGACGTCGATCAGACGACGTTCCGCGCCAAGCGAAACCGCGGCAACAACTACCTCCTCGATCGGCAGGTCCAGAAGACCGAGAGCTTCACGGGCATCGACGGCATCAACGCACAGGATCGCGCCATCCAGGAGAGCATGGGGCCCGTCGTCGACCGGAGCCGCGAGCACCTGGGACCCGCCGACCGCGCCGTCATCCAGGCGCGCCGGCTCCTCCTCGAAGCGGTGCGCACCGTCACGGACGGCGACGTCCCGCGCGGCATCGAACCCACGTACGCGAAGCTCGTGGCGGCCGAGGCCGTGGTGCCGCGCGACGCGGACTGGCGCGAGATGTCCCTGCCCGCGGGCTCCCAGATCGAGCAGACAGTCTAGCGCTCGCCGCCGGTCGTCAGGCCAGGGTCGAATCGACCACCGCGAGGGGCGAGGTGCCGACGACGTAGCGCACCTCGCGCAAGCCAATCATGGGCCGCGCCTGCGCCTCGGGGATCTTCATCGGCCCGGGGCCGGCTGCCGTTCCCGGCGCGGGCTGCGGGAATCCCGTCGACAGCGCGGTGTGAAAGGTCACGTTGCCCTCCACCTTCTGGAGCACCTGGTGGATGTGACCGTTCAGCACGGTGACCGAGCCGAAGCGAGTCAGGAGTGCCGTCGCCTGCTGCGCGTCTTCCGTGAACCACCCCCACGGGGGATAGACGCTCCAGAGCGGCACGTGGGCGAGGACGACCACGGGGGTGCTGCTCGTCAGGCCGCCCAGGTCCTGCTTCAGCCACGCGATCTGCTCGGGGCCGAGGGCGCCCATGCGCTCGCCCTTGTACTTCAGCACGTTGACGAGGGCCACGAAGTGGACGCCCGCGTAGTCGAAGCTCTGCCATCCCGGGCCCCCGTTGGCGAAGCGGCCCATGTACTCCTTGCCGCCGTCCAGGAACACGTCGTGCTCGCCGGGGAGGTAAATCACGCGCTCAGCCTTGGCGCCCTTGAGGATCTCGGCGACCGTGTCGAACGCGCCCGGCTTCTGCCCGTGGGTGATGTCTCCCGTGTGCACGATGAACGACGGCGGCGCAGGCATCGCGTTGATCTTCGCCACGGCCTGCTGCAACGTGGCCGCTGCGTCCTGGTTCGCCTCGCCCTTGAAGCCGACGTGGCTGTCGCTGACCTGCACGAAGCTGAAGCTGCCCT
>Ga0066388_100001402_pt1 | contig 13509 bp, 9 predicted proteins | sample PanSoiMetaGPlot6_FD_64539 | JGI IMG/M metagenome (GOLD analysis project Ga0066388, IMG submission 64539) | Tropical forest soil microbial communities from Panama analyzed to predict greenhouse gas emissions - Panama Soil - Plot 6 (Hybrid Assembly) | ecosystem: Environmental > Terrestrial > Soil... | reverse complement strand
CACCAGCGGAAGCCGTCGATGACGCCCACCATGGGATTAAGGCTGTACCAGAAACGCCATGCCTCCGGCACCACCGCACTCGAAAATCCGACGGGCGAGACGTACAGACCGAACTGAACGACAAACGGGATAAGGTAGCGAAAGTCTCGGTACCTTACGTTCAGTGCCGTGATCAAGAGGGCAGGTCCAAGGCTCGTCAAAACCGCCAATCCTACAAAGCATGGCAAGAACATGATGTGCCAACTCGGCGCAAAGCCGTACCATGCCATCACGCCCGCGAGCAGCACCAAATTGATCGTGAAGTCCACCAGCGCCACGACCGCAGACGACGATGGAATGATGATGCGCGGGAAATAAACCTTCCCAATGAGATTCGCATTGCCGATGATGCTGTTCGAGGCGTCGCTCAGAATGGACGAGAACAGGAACCACGGCAGCATGCCCGCGAACACCATGACTGGATAGGGAGTTATTCCCTCGCTCGGCAGATTTGCGAGACGACCGAAAACAATTGTGAAAATCACCATGGTAACAAAAGGTCGGAGCACGGCCCACGCTATGCCGATCGCCGTCTGCTTGTAGCGTACTGCTACGTCTCTCCAAGCCAAAATCGCAAACAGTTCGCGATAGGCCCATAAATCGCGCCAGTAATGGCGCTCGGTTCGGCCGGGTTCGAGCACCAGCACACGCGCCGGGGCTGAAGCGGCTTGCTGGTTCATGACGGTTCGAAGATGCGTGCAACCGCTGCGCAAGCGCCGCGGTTGAAGTTTTGGCGTCCAAACCGCGCCTGTACGGCCCTGGCCAGAACTTCTCCGTCGCCGTTGGGGGAGTTCAGTGCGCGGGCCAGAGCACCGGCCAGTCCGGTCTCGGCGACGCAGGTTCCGAGTTCACCGTCCGCAAGGGCGTCCCTGGCGCCGGCAACGTCAAGGCCAAGTGCTGGGGTGCCGCTCGCCATTGCTTCCAGAAATGCGATCCCAAACCCTTCCCCGGTCGAGGGCATCACAAACAAGTCGGCCATCCGATAGATGTCGATCAGCCTGGGCTTGTCCACCGAACCGAGGAACAGAACGCGGTCGGCGAGGCCGGCTTGGCCGGCGCTGGCTTCCAGACACTTCAGATCATCGCCCTCGCCCACCACGAGATACACTACGTCATGGCCGGCCGCGACCAGCTGCGGGATCGCAGCGATCACCTGCTCGTGGCCCTTATAGCGCTCCCGCGGGTCCATCCTTCCGACCGTCAACAGGACACGTTTATCCTGTAGTCCCCACGCCGCCTGCAAGGCCGACCTGTCTCCCGGCGCAAACTCCGAACCAACGGTATTGGGCAAGACCACGAGTCGTTCGGGAGCGATTGCAGCCCAGCCGAGCACGGATGCGCGCGTGAAGCGCGACACGCAAAGTACCAGATCGGCTGTTTCGACCGCGGTGCGCTGCAGGTGTGACGCCGGTGGCCACGCCTCGATCCCATGCATCTGAACGATGAGCTTGGCCCCGGTGAGCCGCGCGATGAGGGCACCAAGGGGTGCCATGTAGAGATGGCCACAAAAGATCAGGTCAGCGCGCTTCGCGAACGCCGCGCGCAGCGCCGCTACAACATAGCGAACCCGATCACGCCGCGGTGGGTGTTGAGTGATTCCGGCAGGCGTCGCGACAGGATCAGGCGCATGCCGCGGAAGCACCGTGATCGAACACACCGCCCCGGCGCCGGCGAGCGCCCCGAGGAGATCGCGGTTGTATTGAGCAATTCCGCCGCGCCCACCGAAAGCATCGGTGACGAGCGCGAGCATCGCGCAGGCAGTCGTCACACCGCGTGCGCCTCGCACACCGGGCTGGCAAACCCCTTCAATACCAAGCGCGACCAACGACGAGAGGCGAGCTCCTTCGGCGCACGCACACTCTCCGATGGCTTGCCGTGCTGGGACGCGGCGGCCATCCAGGCCCCCGTGGGCACACTGAAACCAGTCTTCGCCCGCTTTACGACTGCTTCAGGAAGCGGCGTGACAGGCGCGCGAGCTAGAGCGGCTTTGCCAATACCAGGTTCCAGCGTCTGGATCGCCGACACTAGAGCCCTGAGCAGCACTAAATCCACCAGCGGAACGCGAATTTCAATTCCATGCGCCATCCCCGCCCAGTCGGCATCGCGCAGAAGCTGGTTTCGCATGTAGTGTGAGAATTCGAGGACGCAGACTCGTGCGGTGTCGGATCCAGGATCGGGCGCCAGGCTCGCAGCAAGCCGGTGGAGCGGCTTGAGCCGGCGCAGGCCCTCCCGCGCAAGGTCCTGTCCCATCACTTCGTTCAATTCGTGGGGCAGGAAAAGTCCGCGGCGCAGAAGATATGCGCCCGACCAGCTGTCCGCGTATTCCAGCAAACCAAGTGCCTTCGGTCTGGTGGCCGCAGCGGCTGGGAACGCCCGTAAGAGTGACCGGGCCACTCGTCCAATCCCGGGCACGGCGGCGAAGGGGCCGAAACGACGTCGCCACCGGGGCACATCAACGAAGCTCGGATAGCCGGCCAGAAGTTCGTCACCGCCCAGACCGGATATTGCGACCTTGAGGCCTGCTTCTCGAGCAGCCTTCGAGACAAACCAGGCGTTGATTCCGTCAATCGAAGGCTGGTCCATGGCCTGGAGAATTATGGGAAGATCCTCCAGGAACTCGCGCTCCCCTACCCGCCGTACAATGTGGTGCGCCCCGTACTGACGAGCGACTAGTGCAGCGAGGGGCGCCTCATCCTGATCCGTGCCGCGAAACTCCTCGAATGCGAGAGTGATGGCGCGAAACTCGCACTGACCGATCTGCTGCATGAGACCGAGAAGTGATCCGGAATCGATTCCCGCCGACAAGAACACGCCTATTTCCACGTCGGCAAGAAGATGCGCACGCACGCTGTCGGAGACTGCCGTCCGCACAGCATCGGGCAGTTCCGCTGCTGGCAGATGGTGACGGCCTTCCGCAGCAAAAACCGCTGCAAGATTGGAAAACTGCTTCGGCTCACGCGGACCAGCAGCATCTACCCACTGTGTATAACCTGCGGGCAGAGCTCGAATATTACGGTAGAGAGTAAAGGGATCCGGCACGCTGCCGAACAGATAGAAACCGACGTGCCCCGCCGGCTCCGGATCGCGCGAGATACGGCCGCCGGCCAGCAACGCCTTCACCTGCGACGCAAAACGGAAAGTCCAACCATCATTTGCGGTGTATAGCGGCTTTATTCCACAGGGATCACGCGCCAGGAACAGACCGCACCGCTGCTTGTCCCAGATCGCGAATGCAAACATCCCTCTCAGGCGATGCACCATTTCGTGGCCGTGCTGCGCGTATAGGTGCAGCAGCACTTCCGTATCCGAGCTCGTTCTGAATCGGATTCCACTCGCCTCGAGCGCAGCGCGCAACGTGGGGTAGTTGTAGATCTCGCCATTGAACGCAACAACCAAGTTGCCATCTTCGCTCATCATGGGTTGGGACGCCCGGTCGGACAGATCGAGAATCGTGAGCCGGCGATGCGCAAGACCGCAACGGCGATCTGCGCTCCACCACGTTCCCGCACCGTCCGGCCCCCGGGTCCGCATGGCTTCCCGAGTAGCTAAGAGCTCGGACTCTTCTGGGCTGCCAGCGGCCGAATTATAGGCGAATATGCCGTTCAGTCCGCACACGAGTCACCACCACCCGGAAGTTACCTGCTCCGAATACCAGCAGCAGCTTACACATGACGTAAGCGTTCAGCAGCTACAGCCCTCTCCATGTCGTGGAGAATTTTCACTAGCCCATTCACATCACCGACACCAACACGACGATAATCGAGGGGCGACAACGTGCGGCTGGCCAGGAAGTGAACGTCTGAACTCTGACTGCCGACGAAAATGATCCTTTTTCCAGAGTCGATGCAGGCGTGCACTTTTGAAGGGAGCACATAACCCACAAATGCATTACGTAACGTAATCAGGTGCACGTCTGCCGCAATAAGGAGACTCGGGAGCTGCTCGAGCGGGACCGGCCTGGAACGGTATACAGCGATGCCGCGACGACGAAGCTCGTTTTCGACACGATCGGCTTTGGACCCTACGGCGTTCAGCCAAAACCTCAGGCCGTACGGCGAACGTGGGACGTACTGTGAATAAGCTTCGATGAACGTGTGCTCGTCGTGGGCGACCCCCCAATTTCCGGAGTACAGGATGACGCCGGATCCGTCGCGTGGTCCATCGGGCAGCGCCAGCGGACGAAGTCCAGGAGGGAACACGACGGGCGAGGGGTCGCGTTTGAGACAAACCCGCTCCTCGGGGATGCCGATGCTTGCAAGCCGACGAGCCTGGTCCAACCCTAACACTTCAAACGCATCAATCCGACGGCGCCAGAAATGTGTGAGGTGGAGCAGCACATTTAAGAGAAATCCGGCTTGCCCACGCTCGGCAATGAGACACTCCGGATGAAAGTCCGTGATCCGATAGATGAGCTTCGTCCTCATGAGCAGGTTCAGCGGAGCGATAAAATGCAGCAGCAAGGGCGGGCTGCCGGTGAACAGTACCGCATCCGCCCGCCGCATGGAGCCAAACGCTGCCTTCAGGAGCAGCAGGTTCGAAACGAGTGTCCAGACGAGCCGCTGCGTAAGCCGGCTTTTTTCATAGGCGGGACGCCGAACTCGGATCACCTCGAGCGTCCCCTCCCCGACAGCTTCGGCCATGTCGCGGCGAGGCTCCGCTGTTGTCAACCCAACAAGTGTGACCGCCCACCCGTTCTTCGCCCATTCGCGTGCAAAGAGCACGGCGTATTGACCTACGGCGCCGAAGTCAGGAGGAAGCCAGTCGCAAATATAGACTAGTCGCCTTTTCTTCACGTGCACGTTGTCCATGTGGGCGCTTGCATCACTGAGCCATCAATCGATCTGTTCAATATTTGAGCCGGTAATAAAGATATTTCATAATCTCGTTCTGAAAGGAAATCAGGCCAAGCTCCGTCTTCCACCACTCTGCGCGAGTGTAGCCCGGTGCTTCGAAGGAAGGTACTTCGATCCGCACCGAACTACCCGCAAATTCACGATTGAAGATCCACCGCACCCGGCGAGCTGCAAAAATTTCGGTCGGGATGACGATTCGCGAAACGCGATGCTGACTGGCCCAATCCTTCAGTGCAGACGCTTCATCTCCCGTGCTCCTATTCGCTTGGCCGAACATTTCGATAGCAGCTTCCGGGACACCAAGCTTGAGAAGCAACATGCGATTGAGTTCGGTGTGCCCTGGAATGGCGCCGATTGCGGTGGAACGGTTCTCTGCAACCTGGGAGACCAGCACCTTGGTGACTAGACGCTTCTTATAAAGCTCTGCCGCTACAAAGGGCCGAACTTCAAGACCACCGCCGAGCACCACAACAACATCCGAAGGAGCCACCGGATCGGAAACGATCCAGAGGTCCGCCACCCCCCGGAGTAGCGTTGCGTGTCCAACCCAAGCTCCCACAGCAAGGATGGTGAGCAAGAGAGTCGCCGCTACCAGCCGCTCAATGAACCGACGCTTACGCAATGGCCGCTCTGAAGAATTCAGCCGCGAGATATTCGTCATTTTGGTTAGCGGAATGTTGATTAGGGAGCAGCAGGCACCCGAAAGGGATCCGCTCCCGTTATGAACAATCACCGAAATCCTCAGATAGAGCACCAATCACTCGGCAGCCCTTTGGCTCAACTCTGTCGAGATGGCCGGCAAGGTGTGAGGCATCGTCCCAAGCGATTGCAGGTTCCGCATCGCCTGCGCCTCGATCCAGGCGTAAGTCGGGCGAAGCCCGTTGACCAATACAGTCGAGGGCGACCATCCCACTTTCTCGCGAATGAGGTCATTATCGGAATTGCGGCCTCGAACGCCGATGGGACCTTCGATATGCCGCTTGCGAACTGACTTGCCCGCTATGCCGACCACGATATCGGCAAGCTGGTTGATCGTAACCATTTCATCGGAACCCACGTTGACGGGCCCCGCGAAAGTGGACCGCATCAGCCGCAGCGTTCCCTCCACGCATTCGTCGATATAAAGAAAAGACCGGGTCTGCTTTCCGTCACCCCAGATCTCGACCTCTCCCCCATCCGGTGCCATCGCCACCTTACGACAGATCGCCGCTGGCGCTTTTTCCCTGCCGTCGTTCCAACTCCCCTCCGGCCCAAAGATGTTGTGATATCGTGCGATACGCACATCAATTCCATGGTTTCGAGCATAGGCAAGGTAGAGCCGCTCGCTGAATAGCTTCTCCCAACCGTACTCACTGTCGGGAGCCGCAGGATAGGCTGTCTCCTCCGCACATTTCGGATTATCTGGATCGCGCTGGTTATACTCCGGATAGACGCAGGCCGATGACGAATAGAAGATTCGCCTGTTGTTGCGCGCGTGCGAGGCTTGCAGAATATTAAGGCTGATGGTTACCGAATTGTGCATCACGTCAGCATCATGCTCGCCGGTGAAGATGTAGCCGGCCCCTCCCATGTCGGCAGCAAGCTGATAAATTTCGTCAAAGCGGCGGTCCACGACATGTTTGACGACGTATTGGTCGCGAAGATCGCCAATGACAAAATCATCAGCCTCGGTCTCACTGAAGCGCGGGTACTTGAGGTCAGCGCCGCGCACCCAACAGCCTTCCCGCTTCAGGCGCTTCACCAAGTGATGACCGATAAAGCCGCCTGCGCCGCAGACCAGGGCCACTTTTTCGGATCTTGCATTTTGCCACATGTCATCCCCTCGCAGAGGTTGCCTGCACACTCAATTGTCGGATGAATTATTTTCAGAACGAGAACCGCCAGGGTCTCGCCTGGGCGACAAATTTGATCTTTTGGATTTGTTGGCGCTTTTTTTCAGGGAGCGGCTTTCCGCTTCGCCGGAAACGCTCTGACTCGTTAGCGCGACCCAAACCCCGTCACAATGGTGCGGAGCGTCTTCGCGACGATTACGGCATCAAGCCAAAATGAAAAGTGTTTGATGTAGAAAAAGTCGTATTCGAGCTTCAGCCGGGCGGCCTCGACTGCGGCGACATTGCCCTGATGTACCTGCGCCCAGCCAGTAATGCCTGGCCGGACAATGTGACGATAGACGTAAAACGGGACTTCGCGCTCGTACCATTCGGCGAGCGATACCACCTCGGGACGAGGGCCGACCCAGCTCATGTCGCCGCGCAGAATATTGATGACTTGCGGCAATTCATCGAAACGGTATTGGCGCAAGACCCGGCCCACCCGAGTAATACGTTTGTCGTCTGGCAGGGTGTAGGCTTCTCCCCCTTGCTCTTGCGTCATTGTCCGTAGCTTATAAATCGTAAACAGCCGGCCCCTGAAACCTGCGCGTCGCTGACAATAGAAAAGTGGACCAGGGGTGTCGAGCTTGATGGCGATTGCACAAACCATGACGATGAGGACAACGAAGGGGAGGAGTACCAATGCCACCAAAAAGTCGATCGCGCGCTTGAACTGCGGGTAGATGAGCGACGGAACGACGGCTCCCAGTGTGTTCTCCCGCAGGTGGTCGACCGCGACTTGCCCGGTGATCGATTCGTTGAACTGCTTCACGTGATAGACTGGGATGCCTTGAAGGGCGGACAGTGCCAGAAAGCGTTCCCACTCGGGTTCCAGGTCCGCGTCGAGATCGGCAACGACACCGCTGTAGTCAAACTCGGCACTTGGCAGGGCGTTGAGCGCCGTGAATTCCATGGAGGCGATCCGTCCCTTCGACACCTTCATCAGTCCTTGCGCGCCCGGAACGATCGCGATGCGCAAGGGCGTCCATCGGGAGTGGATATAAAAAAACACCTCCACCATTGTTGTGATCATCACCATTCCAAGGAAGAGCTGCGGACTCGAAAAGTCGATCCGAAAGAACTTCAGAACAGTGGCGACGATGATAAAACTGCTGAAAAATGTTAGGGCAATGTAACTGTAACTTCGCAACAACGGAAAACTTAACAGGCGACGAATGATCAGGAAGCTCGCGATGATGGCGAGCATCGATGCGATCGCCCCATTGGCCGCCACGTCCCCCTCCTGTCGGGACATGCCTATGCCCGCGAGCACAAACAGCGTCGGACCAACAATAGCCACACTGGTTCCTAGAAGGCTGAACAACAGGTACTGCACCATGCCGCGCGCGCGCGCCCGTCGCCTGCGGCCACCTGACCGCTCATGAAGCGATATGTCTTCCCAAATAGTGGTCTGATGGATGTTCATGCCAACCCCGTAGCGACGAGAGGGAGCCGCATGTCACGCACGCGATAAGCCGTACTTAAGATGCGATACAAAAATGGATTCACGTAATCGTCATTCGGAATAGTATTTTTCGTAGCTTTTTCCGTAGTAATACTCGCCCCCGTATTTTTTGGCGCGATCTCGAATGACGTGGTTCATAACGACGCCAGCGACACGTCGATGAGTCGAGACTTGTTGTATTGATTTCTCGACCAACTCGCGAGGTGTTGTGCTCCATTGGACAACGAAAATGGTCCGATCAGCTAGGTGGGACACGATCAAGGGATCGGAAACCGGACCCACCGGCGGCGTGTCTACCACGACGTAATCAAACCGTTCCTTCAAGTGCGAAATGAGCAGCTTCATGCGCTCGGAGCCGAGGATATCCGGCGGGTTAAGGGTCTTACTGCCTGCCGGTATGACCACCAATTTGCCGTCGGTTTGGAACATCGAATCCTCAGTGCCGTTTCCGCCGAGCAACAGATCGACGAGCCCCTTCTCCTTTTCCAATCTGAAAAACCGCGATGCCGACGGATGACGAAGGTCAGCGTCGACCAGGACGACCTTCAGCCCCGAAAACGCCGCTGAAATCGCAAGGCTCACGGCGACGGTTGTCTTCCCCTCACCCGGGCGCGATGACGTGACGTGGACAACTTTGGGGGGCTGGTCGACATCCGACATGTGGATGCCGCTTCGCAGGGTACGCATCGCTTCGCTAAAGGGCGAAAGGGGGAAATGGACCTGATAGAATGGAAGAGCAATGGGCTTCCCGTCCTTGATGAGCTTGCTTTTTTCCATCCTTTGCACAGAGGCAAGGACGGGGACTCCCAGGGCCTCCTCGACTTCATGAGGTGTTGTGAAGCCGGCTCCGAGCATTTCCATGGCGATCGCACCGCCGACGCCGAGGCCGATCCCTGCCAACAGGGCCATTGTCAAGACATTTCTTGTGCGCGGAAAGCTCGGGACGCCGGGTGGTTGAGCTGGTACAATGATCCGGGCTTCGCGCGCCCGAAACGTCGACTGCTCTTCCGTGACTTTAGCCTTCTGTAGAAGGTCCTCGAATAGGCTCTTGTTGACTGCCGCAGTCCGTTCCAGTTCGCGCAACCGGATGGCGTTCTCGCTATCCAGCCCGCCTTGCCCGGTGGCTTCACGCATCGCTTGCTCGGTCGCTTCGAGACGCGCCCTCGCAAGGGCATACTCACTTCTGATGGTCTGTGAAATGCGCTGCGTCTCGGCGGCGATGCCGCGTTCGATATCACGTTTTTCGGCCTCCACGTTCACCACGGCCGGATGGCGGCTATTGTAGCGCGCCAACAGATCGGCCGATCGCTGGGAGGCATCCGCTAATCTCGCGCGCAGCGCTCCCATAACGCTGGACGCCGATTGGAATGAGTCCGGCAACGAGTCAAACGACTTCTTACCTGCGGCAACGTCTGCAAGAAAATCCACCCGCGTCTTCTTCTCGGCAGCATCGGCGCGTGCCGCGATGAGTTTTGTGTTCAACTCCGAAAGCTGCTGGTCATTAAGTGCGACGGTCGGGCCACTACGCAAAAGCCCATGTTTGTTTCGAAAAGTCGTCACAGCCTCCTCGGAGTCCCGAAGCTGCTGCCGCAGTTCGACCAATCGGTCGCTGAGCCAACCCGAGGCCCGTTTGGCAGACTCGAATCGGGCGTCGAGCTGGTCAACGACATAGGCATCGGCCACTGCGTTGGCGAGTTGCGCAGCCCGGGTGGGATCTTCCCAGGTAAGGGAAATGTTGAGCACATGGGCCTGACCGCTCCGCGACACAGCTAATGCGCTCCGCAGACCGTTTATGCCAGCGGACACGGACTGGGCCTGCCCCCCCGAGGGCGGATCTTCGGAGCCATCTGTGCTTTGCGGTTCCTTAGCGGCCGGTGGCGGCACTGCGAGCCGCTCCTTGATAACGACACGCCGCAGCAGCGAGTCCGATGCGAGGATTGCCAACTGGTTTTCAATGAACGAACGATCGTTGAAGCGATAGAAATCTGCCGGACCAGTATCCGTTGGAGCTTTCTGGGGTTGCTCGAGCAGTACTTGGGTCGTGGCGGTGAAGCGAGGCGTTGCGCGCGCAAGGTAGACCAGCGCCATGAGTAAGGCCAGAGCGGTAACCGCCGCAATGAACATCCAATGACGCCAGACGAAATTGAGGTATACGCGCGGGTTAAACCGCAGGCCCGCCTGCTCAGCGTCCACCTTGGTGGGAAGTCTAAATCCGACTGTCATCATTTACGCCTTTCCCGTCGAACGTCGACCATCCCGACGGGCGGCGGCGGATCGGTTGCTTGCGCGACCCCGGCACCGAGAACCGCCATATAGGTCAACGTCACCGCTTGGATCTGTAGGCTGAAGTCGATCACAGCATGGATACCAACGAGAAACGAAACACTGGCTGCAATGGCCGGGATGGTGGCATCGCGTCGTCGTGTCCTCGCTCCCTTCACACAGTCCCAAACGAGAACGACCACGCAGGTGATGAGCATGGCGCCAAAAACAAGGCCCAAACCTTGAAAGACCTCAAGATAGGTGTTGTGAGCCTTCTCCCAGAAACCCATGATGCTAGTTGAATCATCGCGGAACATTGGAAATGCCGACGAAAAAGTCCCGTACCCAAGACCCAGAAGCGGCGCACTCAGGATCGACCTTACCGTGACGATCAGCACTGCCGGTCGGCCCTGATCATAAAGAGCTTGATCTGTAATCCGTCCGACAAACACATCGCCAAAACCGACGAACGCAGCAGCGACCAGGGAAACTGCGAACAAAAGCATCAACGCTTCGTTCCAGCCGGTGCCTCTTACCTTTCGAACATTGAGGCAAAACAGAACGAAGATGCCGAGTGCGGTTGAAATAATGCCACCTCTGGATCCGGTAAGCAGAAGTGCCATCATGATCACGGCCGCCAGCGCGAGCAGCGGCGCGCCTCGGCGCCCCGTCGTATTGATGAGCGTGGCAAGGTGCAGCCGCCAATGGTGTCCGCTTCGGGAAATCTCTCGACGATAGAGCCGCAGGATCAACGCGAGGATCGCAATCAAACCGATCCCTGCATAGGTCACATAGTGATTCTGATTCACGAATGTCGATGCCACGAATTTTAAAGGCTTAAGTTCGGCAAATAGCCGGCCATTGGGCATAAAGCCAAGCGCGAAAATACCTAGAGCCGCGTAAGCTGCGCCAATGCCTACGACGGACCAAATCAACGCCCGAGCCCTCGTCGCCTCGCGGCAAAGCTGCAACGCCAACCAGAAAGTACTGGCCGCTGTCAGTAGCCGAAGGAGCGCAATCGCAGTCAAGTCGGGGGCAACGCTAATACTCCCCGCAATCGGCCGACCGAGCACCTCAGATGTAAGCTGCCATATCGGGTGGTGCCATCCTGCAGGGGTCCAGGCCGCGTTTTGGATGAATATCCAGAGAATTACCAATCCGAAGAGAACGGCCGAGAGGCCTACGCGGCTAATCGCGACCGGATGCGGCGCGCCCCGTAACAAGAGTGAAAGCTCATAGGCCGCTGCCAAACCTGCAAACAAGACCGCATTGATTCCCCAGGCGATAAGCCGGTTGCTGCCGAGCCAGAATGGTACCCACGCCAACCCGCAGACGAAAAGGGTCAAGAACACCCACTCCGTCGTAATGGGAAGTGTTCTGCGGCGAGGCGGATTCGCCGCCTCGCCGCGTGCCATGCCGAAGCTTTCGGTCGTAACCACCTACAGTCCAATCGATTGTAATGCGGCTTTGGTGGATCCGGACGCCATGAGGGCAGCGCGGATGTCGTCACGCTCAGCCTGGGACTTTGCCGCGATGATTCGGCGGAAGCTGTCGCTACCGAGCTCCGGAATGGAGGCCAACAGGTCCCGGACAACAATGCGTCGATCCGTCTCCGGCATTTCGCTCCAGTACTTAAGCCCAAAGTCCGCACGCTGCATCATGAAATACCCCTCATGGGATCCCATCAGGGCCGACATACGGAACGCGGGAAGCACACTTTCCATCGAGCCCCCGCGAGCTTTCTGAAACGTGGCCCGCGTCTGCCAAGCGGCACCGGATGTGCGCGAAGCTACAATAAGGCTGTCTAGAGCATTCTCGATCGCAGCGCCGTCGCCTGGGGTCTCAGCCAGGACGATGTCGAGCGTTAAACTTCGCGCCCGCATCCCAACGCCGGCCGTATCTTTCCAAGCCGATACGCGTTCAATCCACTTTTGTGCGTCCCCGACGATCCCCCCGCTGGCCACCCGATCTTCCAATCGTTCGAAAGTAACGATATTGGCGCCGCTATAGGCAGCGACGGCGAACACGACGATGAACGCGAGAGCTGAGAGGCTCAGCGTTCGACCGGTCTCACCACGCCCTGTGGCGGTATGGACGATGACAGGACCGTGCTCTCTTTTTCCCACGCTACCGCCCTTCGGGTGAAGCGATCTTCATCCGCCGCACCGCACTGGTCTGCTCGCGCCCACTTCGCCAAAGGCAAGCAAAGCTCGACCGAAGAACCCCCACCGAGCACCACCAAGCCTCTGGTCTCTAGAGTCTTTCTGGCTAAAGCTGGGCCGGCGACCAAATACTGAATATATTTCAATGGATCAGATCAACAATATGATTGTGCAACCCTGTGGAAAACAGCCAAGCAAGAGAGCATAGGCTTGCCAAGCTTGCCGAGCGCCTCGGCGGGACGCAACCAAGGCGGGCGGAACTCCAACCTGCACGGTTTTTACAATGCCACCGCTCGGCCGACGTCAAGGGACCTCGGGCCGCTTAGGCGGCGTTGGACCGCCGCAGCTCTAAGCTGTATGTCAACTGGGCTAACTGGAGATTAGTCCCCGCTAACGTGGTCGTGGCGACAAAACGAAAGTAAACATCCAATTCCTATGCCGGCGCCGGCGAACACCAATGCCGGAAGCAGCCAGTCCCGCTCTTCCTCGGGCGGCGGCGGTGCTTTTTTATAGACCTGCATATCGGCGGCATTGATTCCCAAGCGGTCCAAGGCAATAGCAACACCGCGCTCCGCCGCCAGCTTTTGCGCGCTGTTCAGACTCGCCGTCTCCCTGACATACTTGATCAAGTCCAACGAGACTCTGGGCTCTTTGACGATGAGATCCGCGATCCGCTGGCTGAGCAACTCGCCCCCTTTCGGAAAGGCATTGAAAGCCGCTGCAACAGCGGGGTTGTACTTCTCGGCCTGCGCTGGATTCAAGCGCGCGGACTGCGGTGCCGGCGGGGCGCCCTCCGCGAAGGCCGGCGCCACGGGAATTTGAGCCACTACCAAGGCCGCCGAGCTGACGATGGCTAT
>Ga0066388_100001401_pt1 | contig 13514 bp, 15 predicted proteins | sample PanSoiMetaGPlot6_FD_64539 | JGI IMG/M metagenome (GOLD analysis project Ga0066388, IMG submission 64539) | Tropical forest soil microbial communities from Panama analyzed to predict greenhouse gas emissions - Panama Soil - Plot 6 (Hybrid Assembly) | ecosystem: Environmental > Terrestrial >... | reverse complement strand
CGAGCTCTTCGGGATGTTTCCGTTTCCAACGAAGGAAAAAGGGGCGGACGATTTTTGCGAGAAAGCGCTTCATGATGTCCCCTTATTTTACACCGTTTCCGACGAGGGTGTGGGGATTTCCATGGGTCCTAAGCTACGGGAATCCGTGGCCTCTTTCTTTTTCAGGCGCATTTTTCGATCTAAATAATAAATGTAGAAGAAGCCTAAGGCGCACCAGGCGGTGATGCGGATGCGTCGGAGAATCTGGATGGAGGTTCCCAGGGCGGGATCTTGGTGGAGCAGGTGGAAAATGCCCGCGTAGGCCCCTTCTAAGACACCCACGGTCCCCGGGACGAAGACGAAAATCAGGTTGATGATCGCCGTAACGGAGATCAGGAGGTAGGACGACACGGCGTCCAGGGGGCCGCCGAGAAAATAGGAGATCAGATAAATTTCAAAGACCCCCAGCAGGCGCCCCGTAAAGTGGAGGCAAAACGAGATGAAAAATCCCATTTTGTTTTGGAGATAGTATTCGGTGATCAGTCGGTCGATCTCCCCCACTTTCTCCATGGTTTCCTTCGACCAATGCCTTTTGATCTTCAGCCGGGTCAGGGTTTCGACCAAGAAGGCGAAGACGCCCTCGTGTTGGCGCCGGTACCAGTAATAGGTCATCCAAATAATGAAAAGGAGGGAGCCGTAGAAGCCGATCTGAAGGGTCGGGGTCAGGTCGAAATAGTGAAAGGCGATGAAGACGCCGATCACCATGAAAAGCACTTCCGACATGGAGTTCAGCGTGCGGTCTACTACGACGCTCGCCGTCCCTTGGGAAACGGGCACCCAGTTTTTGATCAAGTAGATGCGCACCGGATCCCCTGCGCCCCAGCTCAAGGGGTTGATCGAATTCACCCCCTCGCCGGCGATCTTGCTCATCATCAAGTGGAAGAATGGGATCGGAATGCCGTTTCCCTTCAGGAAGGTGTTCCAGGCACGGGTGGACACGATGAAAAAGAGTAAGGAAGGAAGAAAAAGCCAAAACCAGTTGAAGCCCAAGAGCTTCAAGTAGCTCGCGATCGTGGAAGGCCCCAGGCGGTAGACCAGCCAGCCCAAAAAAACAAATCCCAGCGCCAATAAAGAATAGCTGATCCAGAGGGAGCGCCTCACGGCCTTAGATTGCATCGGAGGTGCATAGCAGAGGCCTCTCTATTTGTAAACTGTGGCCACGTCTTTACTGAATTATCAGAGAGGCAAAAGAATGTAAAAATTGTTTCTTTTTATTCAATTAATTACATTTTTAATATGCTAAAAAATATTAATAAATTCAATAAATTATAATATGTATTGATTTATTAAACACTTATTTGACTCTCCAAGTTTTTGAAATAGGACCCGAATTTATTAAAAATATAAAATAATAACAGTAACTTATAACTAATATCCGCCATGGCACGAAGCTTGCCATTCACAAAGGGTAAGGAGAGATTTCATGACAAAGATCGAAAATATTCCCCCCATTGATTTAAGCCCCTATGAAGATGCCCTGATCGAGACCCCTGGCCTCGACAAGTCCGCTGGCTTTGGGGCCTGGATTCGTGTGGAGACTCCGGTCAAGGGCGGCAAGGCCACTGTTCAAAACCTCTGGGATACGGCCAACCCGGGCCGCCGGTCTTGGGATGACGGATTTCTGAGTTTCGAAGAGGCCAAGGGAAGGACCTTTTATATTCCTTTCTATTTTTGCAACAACATGGCCCATTGGGTCATCGAGGTAAAAAACCGAGAAGACTTTCGATCCTTGAAGAATATTCTCTGGGAGCCCCTCCGAAACGAGCAAATCACCTTCAACAGCTGCCTTAACCAAAGGACCCCGTCCCGTTCGCCGGCTCCAACGCTGCCTTCTCCCGCGCCTCAGAATCCGGAGCCTTTGATGGTGGCCAGCGGGTCCGATTTTTTCACGGAAGAATTGACCGCCAATCTGCAAGGCGCCCTCGCGGCGGGGGCCTTCGCTCCCTCGACCCTCGCCCTTCATCTTTCGGGGGCCGCGATCAAGGCCAGCCTTCATCAGTTTCTCCAATCCGCCGCCGAAGGGACGGGTGACGTCGACTGGGAGAGCTCCACGCCTGCGGACTCGGAAGATCTCTGGGAAGAGGGGGAAGAGGTCGAGGAGATCGAAGAGGGCGATGAAGAAGAGGACTGGGGCGACGACTCTTGGGGCTGATTTTTAAGGCCCGGGATAATTTTGACAAAAAATTTCATTCTCTTACTTCTCTTAACTTCTATTCACCGAAATCTTGAATTTTCTCGAGAAACGACCCCCCGGCGAAAGGGATTGACGCAGGCCGTCGTCTTCCTTTATAAAGGACAGGTCATTTCCGTCTTGGCCGCGGTGGGGTAACTCAGGAGAAATATTAGCGAATGATTCGTCAAGCCGTCATTGTTGCCGCCGGCAACGGGAGCCGTATTCAACGCTCCAAAAAAGATGTGCCGAAACCCCTCCGGAAGGTCTGCGGCCTCCCCTTGATCAAACGGGCCATTTTGACCGCCAAGTTGGCGGGCATTCGCGACTTCGTCGTCGTGGTGGGTTACAAGGGCGACCAGATCATCGCCGCCTTGAGCAAAGATCCTTCCCTCGGCGTCAACCTGCAGTTCGTGACCAATCCCGACTGGAACAAGTCCAACGGTCTCTCATTGCTCGCCGCCCGTCCGTATATCCAAGGTGATTTCCTCCTTATGATGTCGGACCACCTCTTCGACCGGAAGGCCGTGGAAAAGATCGTCAAGATGACTCCTTCGACCGACGAAGTGGTCTTGGCCGTCGACAAAAAGTTGGATGACATTTTCGATCTCGACGATGCCACCAAGGTGAAAATGGTGGGAGACCGTGTGGTACGGATCGGAAAGGACCTGCCCGCCTACGATGCCTTCGATACCGGCCTTTTTCGCCTGTCACCGTCCATCTTCGAGGTGATCGAAAGGATCCGTCGGGAAAAAGGGGACGCCTCGATCTCCGATGGGGTTCGTTTTTTCGCCATCCAGGGTCAAATGGGCACCTGTGATATCTCCGATTATTTCTGGCAAGACGTGGACACCCCCGAGGCCCTGGCCCATGCGGAGAAGGTCCTCTTTAAAAGCTTGAGAAAACCCACGGACGGTTGGATCTCCCGCCATATCAACCGCCCGATCTCCACCACGATTTCCCGCTTTCTGGTGCGGACCCCCTTGTCGGCCAACCAGGTGACTTTTTTAGTCACGATCGTCGGCCTTCTCTCGGGATACTTCGTTTCGTCGGGCCGTTACCGGGATGTGGTGATCGGAGGAATCCTCTTCAATTTGGCGTCGATTTTAGACGGCTGCGACGGGGAGATCGCCAAACTCAAGCTCACCGCCTCGAAGGCGGGCGAGTGGCTGGATACCATAAGCGACAACCTGACTTATCTCGTTTTTTTGGTGGGTGTCTCGATGGGCGCCCACCGCATCGTGCACGGCTCCTTCGAGGTTTTCGAGGCGGCCTTCATGCTGGTGGGGCTGGCGTTCCTTCTGGTCATCATGGCGGTCTATCTGATTTACCATGCCGATTCGGGCACTTTGACCGCCATTCAAAAGGACTTGAGCGAAGAAGAGCAGAAGAACTCCGGAAAGGGCATGTTCGCCTGGACGGGCAAGATCAAATTCGTCATGAAGCGGGATTTCTTCGCCCTGGCGTTCATGACGCTGTGTCTTTTAGACCACCTTCCCTTGGTGCTTCATTTGAGCTTCGTGGGGGTCAACCTCACCTGGATCGTCATTTTGGCCTATAAGCGCGACCTCTTCAAACCGGCCGAATCCACCTCCCAGGGTGAGCCCTTCGTCGAAAAGGTCAAGGCCTCCGAACCCCGTTGATTTTCCCGCTGGATTTAATAAATATCCCCCCCTATGGCTTTAAGCTTCCTTCAGCGAGTCCAGTATTCCCCTTGGTACACCCAATTGGTGATCATTCGGCGCTGCAATTTGAGCTGCGGCTATTGCAATGAATTCGACAAGACCTCGGAGCCCGTTCCCCTCGAAACCTTAAAGGCCAGAGCCGACAAACTGAAAGAGCTGGGCGCCTTCGCCATTTGCATCACCGGGGGGGAGCCGACGATGCATCCGGACCTGCCCGAGCTCATCCGCTATTGCCGCCACGAGCTTAAGTTTTTGAAGACCGTGATGATCACCAACGGGTTTTACTTGAAGCCCGAGCTCATTGAAAAACTGAATCAGGCGGGCCTCCAGGACATGCAGATCTCCATTGACGGAGTCAAACCCAACGACACGACCGTGAAGGTCTTGGACAGCCTTCGCAAGCGCCTGGAGTTTCTTAAACAGCATGCCCGCTTCAACGTGGTGGTGTCGGGGGTGGTGGGATCTTGCCCGCCGGAGGAGAGCTTCCAGGTCATCCAGCACGCCAAGGATATGGGTTTTCGGCCTCGAGTGCTCCTGCTTCATGACCAGGACGGGCAGGTGAAACTTTCCCAGGAAGAGCTCTTAGTCTACGAGCGGATCAAGAAACTGATCCCCCGGGGTTTTCCCGAAATGAGCGACTACCAGGATGTGATGATTAAAAAGGGAACAGCCCCGTTCAAGTGCCGGGCGGGGAGCCGTTATCTTTATGTGGATGAAAACGGCATTGTGACCTGGTGCTCTCAAACTCGGGACGGCTTCCGCAAAGACCTCATGGACTACACCTATGAAGACCTAAAGCGGGAATTCTACAGCTACAAATCCTGCCAAGACCGTTGCACCTTGGGCTGCGTCCGTTCCGCCAGCTCCCTCGACAATTGGCGGCGCCAGGATGCGCCGCCGCTCAAGAACCCTTCGCCCATCGAAGGATTTTCTTAAATTCTTTTCAATCGGTCTCAACTTTTGGCTTACCCGGTCCATTGCATCCACGGCCAAACGCTTTGCTTTGTCCTTACCGTAAGGTGAGACCGAAAGGGAGGCGACTTGGTCAGAGACGAGAGGCAAGTTTGCGTTTATCGGGATTGTCGGGTGAAGTGGCCGAGGAAGGCGCCATGAGCCCCCAATTTCGGACTCCCTCGATCAAACGCACGCGGGACTTAAAACCCAGCTTGTCCATGGCCGAAGAGAGGTGGTTGGCCACCGTGCTCCCTGATATCCCCAGATCGAAGGCGACGGCTTTGTTGGTCTCTCCGGCGGCGACGCGTAAAATCACTTCATGTTCGCGCCTCGTCAGCGTCTCGGTCCTCTTGGCGCTTAAGTCCGCAATCTCGAACGGGAGCAGGACGTACCGACGCCCCTTGTGGTCAAAAAAATCCAGGGGCGTCGAGCGGTTCTGGGAGAGGGCGCCCCAATAGTCGACAGCGGTCGCCGGCGGCAAAGGAGCGGCCTCGTCCTCCAGTTGATCAAGGCAACTTCTCAGAAGGGCACGCTCGGCCCGAAGGCGGGCGAAATGCTCGACGGATATTTCCGTGGAACTCGGCGTCTCCGCCTTCAACCCCGGGATCTCCGAGAGTCGGGCGCTTAAAATCCGGCACACCTCTTCCGCATGGCGGCCGTCCCGGCGATTGAAAGAGGCGCCTTCGCTTCCGCGCCCGAGGGCCAACATGCCGACGAGTTGGCCGCCGGAGAGAATCGGCGCGCAGAGATAGTGACGCATTCGATACTTTTTGTTGAGACGATAGAGGAGAGAGCGTTTCCATTCTCCGCCGGGATAAACGATTGTATCGCTGATGACACGGCCGGTGCGCACGAGCCGCTCATATCCCCGCTCTCCGTCCCGTTTCAGTTGCTCATACTCGAGAACGAAGGAATCCGGGAGGTGTCTTAAATGAATCTCCACCGGACGAAGCGTTCGAGGGTCGAAGAGATACAAGGCGTGTATATCCGTTTTCAAGGCCTCGCCTCCTCGATCCATGAGGCAAGATTTCAAACTTTCAGTGTCGCGCGCGACTTTGAGGGAATGAAGAAGTTCGGATAATTTGCGCATCTCATTTCTCGATGGGGGACAAGGAATTGGCCCAACGCGACGCCAGCTCGGCGCGCGACCGGACGCCTAGTTTTCTATAGATCGCGGCGATCTGGTTGGCGACGGTTCGTGAGGCGCTTCCGCGCAGGCACGCGATTTCGGCATTGGAGAGGCCTTCGAGCAAGGCCACGGCAACCGTCCGCTCCGCCGGTGTGAGGCGGAGCGGACGCGCGGCGGATCTTAAAGTGAAGTTGAGAAGCACATAAGGACGGGAACCAAGCCGGACGAGGCTGCCTTGCAGATCATCCGGAGGATCGATCGTTGTGCCTTCGTCCTTCTCGCCCCTGGTCGGACCCCCCTTGGCCATTGCAACCCCCAAATTGAAAGCGGAGAAGGCCTCTTCGGCCACATCCATGCTATACCTGGGAAAATGTCTGGTCCATAGTCAATTTGCCGAGCCTTCTCTCCATTTGTCGCGTTTTCATGCCGTCCGTAAAAAAAACGCGGGCCTCCCGAAAGGAGGCCCGCGGCCTCCCTCGAACTCTCTCTAGGGCAAGGTGTAGTTAAAGAATGATTTCTGGAGAATCGGAAAATGTTGCTCCCAAAGGATATTGCTGCCCTGCTGAATAAAGTAACTGTCGCCTGCGTTGTAGGTATGGCTATTGCCGAGTTCGTCGGTTAGGGTCACTCGTCCGACGATGACGGTCGCATGCTCGCTGAACGGCATGTGGACCATGGCCTTGACGCCCCGCCGGGTGGTGGCCTGGAAGATTCCCGCCGCCATCCCGTTTCCGACGAAATCGATACGCCCCTTGAGCTCGATATCGCCCTCAAGAACCGTTCCGCCGTTATCTTCCGGGGCTCCGAGGGGAATTAGCTCCGATTGGGGCACGACATCGAAGGGCTGGTAAACGAGCATCGGGTTAGGGTCCTCCGCCGCGGCGAGCTTGAGGCCCCCGATGAAGAGCGTGAACACCGTCACGAAAATTCCTAATTTTTTCCTCATAAAACCTCCCTTGCTTTGAAACGACGGGTCATTCCGCCGCGTCGGAAAGAATTGTGGAAGATTTCACGAGATCCCATCCATAGTCATTTTGCCAAGGCACCCTGTGCCTGTTTTTCAAAAGAGGTTCTAGACAAACTCCGCATAATTTGTTTGAAATGGGAGATTTATCCGTGGTTTTTCAAAGAGCGTAAGAAATCGTGTGAGCCAAGGCGCCCGAGGTGACCCGACTGAGGCGTACTGATTATACGATGAGATGAGCAGTTCAAAGGCTTACGAGAAAGGTCCAGCGCAAGGCGCAGGGGGAGCGACGAGCGAGGCGTACTGAAAAGTACGTTGAGTGAGGAGCGAGACCTGCAACGCGGCGGATGGGCCTTTATCGTAAGCCGTGGCGAAGGCCGGTGTGGTGGAACTGGTAGACACGCACGACTCAAAATCGTGTGATCGCAAGGTCATGTCGGTTCGACTCCGACCACCGGCACGATGCTTTCCTTATTGAGCGACCTTTGGGGTTTTCTGAAGACCCGGAAGAAGTGGTGGCTCTCGCCCCTCTTAATCCTCCTGCTTCTCTTAGGGGGCCTGATCGCCTTGACGGAGGGCTCCGCCGTGGCTCCCTTCATCTATTCGCTCTTTTAGTGAAAGGGCTCTTCAAAAACCTAATGACCTTGTTCGTGGCGACGACCCTTTCTCTCGGTCTGCTCGAAGGAGGCGTCCGACTTCTCAACCGCTCCTTGGGCCATTACCCCCGAAAAGATCCGATTCTTCATCATAGCCTTCAGCCCCGTGCGAGGCTTCAAAGGACCAACGCCGAATTCGACGTGGTCTATGAGATCAATTCTTACGGAATGCGCGACCGTGAGTTTTCGATCGAGAAGCCGCCCGGCACCGTTCGCATCCTCATGTTGGGCGATTCGTATACCTTCGGAATCGGAAACAACCTGGACGACACCTTTTCGAAACAATTGGAAAGGAAACTCAATGAGAGCGGGGAGGGCCGCCGCTTCGAGGTGATCAACGGCGGATGTTCCTCCTATTCACCCCTCCTCGAATATCTCCTTCTCGTTCAAAAAGGCCTGGCCTTGAACCCCGACCTGGTGATCTTGAATTACGACATCTCAGACGTTCAGGACGATTACAAATACGGCCGCATCGCCGAATTCGACGGGGAAGGAAGGCCTGTTCGGGTTCCGCCCGTAGAGGTCCAGTGGTTTTATCGGGACCCCAGGGCTAAATACCGCGCGCCGATCGCCTTGCTTGAGCATTCGGAGCTTTATCAGTTCGTCATGAAACGTTTTTATCAATGGAGAGGGGAGAGAAATCCGCCGCTCCTTTACGAAAAGGCGAAGGCCGTGGAGGGTGACATCGAATATGACCGGGATCTTCCCATGAGGGACGGGGTGGGAGACTGGAAGACCTATTTCGACGTGTCGGCGCGATATCTGAAGATGATCCGCGACCTGCTTCGCTCGAAGGGGATCGGATTCTTAGTCACCTCTTATCCCTACGGAAATTTGGTGAGCGCCTCCGAATGGTCGATCGGCCGAAGGCTCAGGGGCTTCGACGACAAGGTCTACTCCACCCGTCTTTTCGGCTATCTTAAGGAATGGTCTTCACGGGAAGGGGTCGATTATTTAGATATGGAGCCGTTTTTCCGATCCTCGACGGACTTTCCGCTTTTTTATCCCTATGACGGCCACTTCACTCCTGCCGGTCACCGGGTTGCCGCGGAGGCCCTTTATGGGTTTTTGAGGGATAAAGACCGTAAACTGGTAAACTGGTGACCTGGCAGCCCGATTTTTACGAGATCACTAGTCTACCAGTTATGGATTTTTGGTTTTTACGATTACGTCTCCCATCCCCCAGATCCAAATCAAAAAAAGGAGGCTGAGTCCGCCGATCATCCATCCCTTCTCGATTTGAAAGGCCGCGGAAAGAAGCTTCAAGACGTCCAGGTTCGGAGGACGAAGATAGTGCATCCGGTCCATGGCCTTGAAGACCCCCATCATGAATTTTCCAAAGATAAAAATAGCGGTGGCCAAGGAGGAAATCATCATGATCCATCCGGTCTTTCGAGAGCCCAAGTGAAACTGACCGAGGCCGGGCAAGAGAAAGGCGGAGAGCGAAAAGGCGATCCAACGTTTCGATGATGACGGAGACGAAATTGAGTTCATGGAACTGATTAAAAAATGGGCAAAGGGGTTAAAGGATCGAAAAATGACTCCAGACGTCGTTATAGGACCTTCATTCGCTTCAAGGGAATCGTTTCCACAAACTCATCCACAGTTTTCAAACAGAAATTGTGGAAGAATATTTATATCGATTTCTTTTTCGCCTCATTCCAAAGCTCGTCCAACTCCTTCGCGTCGGTTTGGTGGAAATCTTTTCCTTTCGAAGACAAAGAATCTTCGACGAATCGAAATCGGCGAATGAATTTTTCACAGGCGCGCCTTAAGGCGTCTTCGGGATTTATTTTCATGAATCGGGCGATCTGGGACAAAGAGAAGAGAAGATCGCCCATCTCTTCTTCCATCCTCTCCATGTTCTTTTGAAGGATTTCCGTTTCGAGCTCTTTCAGTTCTTCCCTCATTTTTTCGATCACCGCGGTAAGATCGGGCCAGTCGAAGCCGACCCGGGAGGCCTTTTGCCCCAGGCGGTAGGCTTTGAGAAGGGCAGGGAGGGAAGAGGGAACACCGCCCATCACCGAGGAAGAGAGGCCCTTCGCCTTCTTTTCCTCCGCCTTGATCCGTTCCCAATGGGCCATCACGTCCGGAATTCCCTTAACCTTCGCCTCCGCGAACACATGGGGGTGCCGGCGCTTCAGTTTTTCGGTGATCGTCCGCGCCACGTCGCCCATGTCGAAGAGGAATGACTCCCGAGCGATTTGCGTCTGGAAGACCACCTGAAGGAGCAGATCTCCCAATTCTTCCTGAAGGCGCTCCGGGTCACCCGAGTCCACCGCCTCCATTGTTTCGTAGGTTTCTTCCAGGAGGTGGGGATTTAAGTCGGAGGGTTTCTGGGCCTTGTCCCAAGGACAGCCTTCGGGTCCCCTCAAAGTCTCCATCGTCTCGAGGAGACGGAGGAGGGCCTCGGAGATTTTTTCCTTGGAATTCATGGAAGTCCTATAATGAGGGCCGTCCCCGTGAGACAAGGGGATTTTTACTTGTTTCAAAGAATCCGTTCTTGTTAGATCACAAGACGATGTAGGGGCGGCCCCATGTGGCCGCCCGCAATTGATCCGAGGGCGGGCGCCCACATAGGGGTGCCCCTACAAAGACCCCGCAAGGATGCCGATGACGACAACGGCAGTTTAACGAAGTTGGCAGTTCAAAGGCTTACGAGAAAGGTCCAGCCGCAAGGCGCAGGCCAAGCGACGAGCGAGGCGTACTGGAAGGTACGTTGAGCGAGGAGCGAGGCCTGCAACGCGGCGGATGGGCCTTTATCGTAAGCCGTGTCATGCCACCCTAGCTCAGTTGGTAGAGCAACTGATTCGTAATCAGTAGGTCGCCGGTTCGATTCCGGCGGGTGGCTTCATTTTTCCCCACCCCCTCGACGCATAGCGTTATCCCTTTTAATTATTTTGTGCCCTTCCGACGCTATTTTCGTCACAACTTTTTAAAGTGAATCTTGATAAGAGTTAATAAGAAGAGTAGGCTTCTGTTAATTCGAGTAAGGAGGTCCCATGAACACCGTTTGGCATTTCGACGAAAAAACGGTCCGACATATGAAGGGCGTCGCGTGGGGGCTTAGTTTATTGGTTCTTCTTTTCCTAGTTCTCCTCTTTACCCCCGCTCCCGGCCGCGCCGAGACTCCGGACGAGTTGGGCGCCGACCTGGCGATCCTCTCGTCCTCCCAAGAGAAAGGCCCCAGGCCGGACGGCCATCTCGGATACACCTTTGAGATCGTCAATCAAGGTCCCGAGACCGCTTCCGAAATTCAGCTGGTCGATACCCTGCCCCAGGGGGGACATTTAAGCTCTTTTATGATTTCCCAAGGAAGCTGTACGGTGGCTAACCCGGTCGTCTGTGATCTTGGAAGCCTGGAAACGGGGGGTAAGATCCATGTTACTTTCTTCCTATCCCCCATCCATGAGGGACCCCTAACCAATCGGGTTGAGATCCATGGTACCGAAAAAGACCCTAACCTAGCGAACAATCAAGTGAGCCAAACCCTGATTGTAGCGGCTCCTCTGGCTCAACCCATCTCTTTAGCCTTGCAACCTCGCCCCTAATACCTCGTCATACCTCTATTTTTCTTCGGAAAAGCTCCCTTTTTTCCCTGCCCGACCTTGACTTAAAAAGGTAAAAAGCGTCATAATTTTGTCAGCAGTAGAGTTAAAAAGTACAGGTTTTAGGTGTTTGTATAGTCATGTCGGATAACTTTTTTCCGCCTAACCATCCGTGAAGGCTTGGATTTATTAGGTTGAGAAACCTGCCCTTGTTTTGGAATGCCGGTTGCTATGTGAAAAGGATGTTAGGTTTCATTTAAGGAGGTCAAACCATGGAACGAGCGATTCCTCTTCACAGCGGCGGCAACAACAATAATCTGGGCAAGGAGTTCTTAAGTATTAAGGAAGTCGCCCAAAGGCTCAATCTACACGAGATGACCATCTATCGTCTGATTAAGAGCAAAGATCTTCCCGCCTTTAAGGTCGGTGGGCAGTGGCGTATCCGTCGTCAGATCTTGGATAGTTGGCTGACATCTCATGCCAATACCCCCCAGGAGTAGGGGATCTTAAGGGGACGAGGGGATTATTCCACTTTGAGGGGGAGGGAATTCTTTTCAACCCTTACTTTTCCTGCGGCAATTTCCCGAAGGGCCGCAACAACATCTTTATTATCGCATTCAACAAGACGGTGGGAACCTTTCGCCAGTTGACGCACCCGGCGGGCGGCCAAGTGTACCAAGCCAAACCGGTTATCGACGTTATCGAGGCAATCTTCTACCGTGACACGGGCCATACGGTCTCCTTTACTGAAGCCAAGGGATACCTAATCGGCCCTCGCCTGTCAAATCGGTCTTAAGGTCTTAAAAAAAGGGAATGGATCTCACCCTTTCATTCCCCGGACAATGCTCATCGTGGTCTGGTGCTCGTTGATGAGGAAGTTGTTGGCGAATTCGAGGGTCCGGTTCTTTTGCTCATTCACGTCGCGGATGAAGGAGGTGAGCAGCGAGATCTGGTCGTTCACCTCCTGAACGCCGGCCTGGGTTTTGGCAAGATTCTTTTGGGAATCCTTGTCGTTCCCCGCCATCTGGCCCGTGAGGGTCCGGCGGTTTTCTTGGGCCTCCACCAGCTTTTGGGTCAGGATCTTCGTCATCTCGGTCGCCTGGCGGCTTTCCAAGGCGGAGAAGAGCAGCATCGCCAGGTCGATGTTTCCGATCCGGAGGGCGATCAAGAGCAGGTGAAGCAGTTTTTCGTTCTGGTGCTGGGCCTCGTTCGTTTGCTTCAGGCTCATCTGGCGGTTGGTCTGGTCGATCATGAAATTGACGATGGCATCGGTCGTGGTGCTCCAGTCCGCCGGCGTCCCGGTGACCGGGTTCTGAATGGGCAGGGCCTCAGGAGGAGTGAGCCCCGCGTACACGAAGATTTTTCGGACCGAAGGCAAAATCGGAGTGGTTCGGATGAGAACCTTCTCCGCTCCTCCTCCCTGAAGTGATTGCCATCTCTCCAGGTCGCCCACCGGCCGGCCGTGAAGAAATCTTAGAGGGGCCTTGGTCAAGGCGATGACGGAGGCGGGGATTTGAAGTGTGACGTTGAAAGGGGCCGTTGGGTTTTTGATTTCCATATTTTCTCCTTTTTAAAAACATCGACTCTCATCTCAGGCGAGGCATGTGCCAACCGATCCACCGTCGAAATTTGTTTTAAATTTGGAGGCCTTAACTGTTTCAGTGATTTTAACGACTTTCAAGAAAGCGTTCGAATTACGGACTCACGTTTTCCGACTATCGGCACACGATTTTTCCAAATCCGTCGGGCCGAAACTCGGCCGTGCACACCGTCTCGGGCTTTTGCACGGTCACGGTCCTCTGAACCATATGCCACTCTTGGTCCGGACCGAGGTAAGAGGCCTTCACTTCGTGTCTCCCGTAAGGAAGCTTTTTTAAGACGGGCCCTTCCATCTCTTTCCCACCATCGATCGAAATTCTCCCCCAGGGTACGGCCCGGAACAAAAGTTGCCCCTTGGATGTCGCGCCTTTTTCCAGGCGATTCAATTCTTGAGAGGGAATCTGATCGAACACCGCGGGCTTTTGAGTGGGAGAAACCTTTTCGATTTCCGTAGCAACCGTACAGAGGAGGGTGGCCGCTCTTTGGATGATTTTCAATTGGTTCACGGTTTATTCCTTTCTTGAAAAAGTGTGGGAATGCTTCAACTCCCTTGAGAAATCCCCTGTCGAAGAGGAGAGATCAATTGGCGTAGATAGCCCGCCGTTTTGTGAAAAAGATCGCCGACAGGAGTGATGATCTTGGCGAAGCTCAAGAAGCTTCCCAAGCAGCCCCTCCAGTTTCCACGGGCAAGGGAGACAAGGCCTTTGAGTGCGCTCCATCCAAAGGAAATCATCTGCCCGATACCGGGAATAAAGCGAAGAAATGGACTT
>Ga0066388_100001400_pt1 | contig 13516 bp, 11 predicted proteins | sample PanSoiMetaGPlot6_FD_64539 | JGI IMG/M metagenome (GOLD analysis project Ga0066388, IMG submission 64539) | Tropical forest soil microbial communities from Panama analyzed to predict greenhouse gas emissions - Panama Soil - Plot 6 (Hybrid Assembly) | ecosystem: Environmental > Terrestrial >... | reverse complement strand
TCACGATTGGGATCGATGACGACGTGAGTCACACGAGTTTGGGCTACGATCCCGAGTTCTCGGTCGAACCAGACAACGCGATTCGTGGCTTGTTTTATGGACTGGGTGCGGATGGAACGGTGGGCGCCAACAAGAACTCCATCAAAATTATCGGAGAGAACACGGACAACTATGCCCAGGGCTACTTTGTTTACGACTCAAAGAAATCGGGCGCAATGACCGTCTCTCACCTGCGTTTTGGCCCACAGCCCATCCGTTCGAGCTACCAGATTTCCAAGGCCAACTTTGTGGCTTGTCATCAGTGGATTTTCCTTGAACGTTACGACATGCTCAGCCACCTAGTGGACGGCGGTATCTTCCTACTCAACAGCCCATTCGGGCCAACCGAAGTGTGGAACCATCTGCCCCGGAAGGTGCAGGAGCAGCTAGTTCGAAAAAAAGCAAAGTTCTACGTGATTGATGCTTACCAGGTGGCGCGCGACACCGGCATGGGATCGCGCATGAACACCATCATGCAGGTGTGCTTCTTCGCGATTTCCAAGGTGTTGCCTCGCGACGAGGCCATCGAAGCCATCCGGAAGTCGATTTGGGCTACCTACGGCAAGAAGGGCGAAGAAATCGTCCAAAGGAATCTACGGGCGGTAGATGAGACCCTTACTTACCTCGACGAGGTGGAAGTTCCGAACGTCGTCAGCAGCAGTATCGAAATAACCGCTCCATTTCCGGGGGACGTCCCCAAGTATGAGCGCGAGGTGCTCAGCGCCATCTCCTCAGGCCACGGCGATGAACTCCCCGTGAGCGCTTTCCCAGCTGATGGGACATTCCCTACCGGGACCGCCAAGTGGGAGAAGCGCAATCTTGCGCTCGAAATTCCGGTGTGGGACACCAACATCTGCATCCAATGCGGGAAATGCGCGATGGTCTGCCCGCATGCCACGATTCGAATCAAAGTCTACGATTCAGCGCAACTGCAAAATGCGCCTATGACTTTCAAGTCCGCCAATGCGCGCGATAAAGAATGGCAAGGTCTGAAGTACACAATCCAGGTAGCGCCTGAGGACTGCACGGGTTGTGGCATCTGCGTGGACATCTGCCCGGTTAAGAACAAAAGTGAAACGCGTCTGAAGGCGATTAATATGAGGCCACAACTGCCATTGCGCGCCACCGAACGGGAGAACTGGGAGTTCTTTGGAAAGATTCCGGAACTCGATCGCCGCAAGATCAAAGTTAGCAACATTCGCCATCAACAGCTGCAGGAGCCGCTTTTCGAGTTTTCCGGTGCGTGCTCCGGTTGTGGCGAGACGCCATATCTGAAGCTGGTTTCTCAGCTTTTCGGTGACCGCGCAGTTATCGCAAACGCAACCGGATGCTCTTCCATCTACGGCGGAAATCTGCCCACAACCCCTTGGGCCAAGAATTCTGAGGGTCGCGGGCCCGCGTGGTCAAATTCTCTTTTTGAAGACAATGCCGAGTTCGGTCTAGGTTTCCGCATTGCTATTGATAAACAGGCGGAATTTGCAAGGGAGTTGGTCCGTCGTTTAGCACCGGTGATTGGTGACGACTTTGCCGCGGCCCTCGTGAATGCTTCGCAGAAAGATGAAGCTGAGATCTATGATCAACGCACACGAGTGGCGTTGCTGAAGAAGCTGTTGCAGCCGATTGCCTCGCCCGAGGCTACACAGCTGCTCTTCGTCGCCGACATGCTGGTGAAGAAAAGCGTCTGGATTGTAGGAGGCGATGGTTGGGCTTATGACATTGGCTATGCTGGCCTCGATCATGTGCTGGCGAGTGGACGCAATGTGAATCTGCTGGTGCTCGACACCGAGGTGTATTCCAACACTGGAGGACAAGCGTCGAAGAGCACGCCGCGCGCCGCCGTAGCCAAATTTGCAGTCGGAGGTAAGCCCGGTCCAAAGAAAGACCTGGGACTGATGGCCATGACCTACGGCAACGTTTATGTCGCCAGCGTCGCTATGGGCGCCAAAGACGAGCACACACTTAAAGCTTTTCTTGAAGCCGAGGCCTATGATGGCCCGAGCCTCATAATCGCGTACTCACATTGCATCGCGCATGGGATCAACATGACAACGGCAATGTCGGATCAGAAAGTTGCGGTCGAATCCGGGCAGTGGCTGCTCTATCGGTACAACCCGGTGCGGGCACTGGTTGGTGAAAACCCGCTCTCGCTCGATACGAGGACGCCGACGCGCAAGGTCAAAGAATTTCTGGAGCAGCAGGCGCGCTTCAGGATGCTGACGAAAAGCAAGCCAGAAGACGCGAAGCGCCTGTGGACGCAGGCACAGCAGGATTCAGAAACGCGTTTCGCGTTGTACGAGTACCTGGCGCAGTGGAGGAATGGAGCACGCCGGAACGAGACGAAACCTGCTGCGAGAGAACCGGACTTTGCGGAGACCAAGAGCAATTAGTTCTACCCATCTGTATGACGAACACATCGATTCCGGCATGGCTGCTCCGGCTGACCCGCCGTCAACTGACTTATCTTCTGACGGCATTCGGGGTGGTGGGAATTTTCTGGGCGATCACTGGCCGCGGTCCTTCCCTTGCAGCCACATTCATCTACAGCTTCGTGCTGGGTAATCTCACGGCCTTCGCTATTGATTATGTGAAGATCCCCTATGCCTGGCGTCAGGCACCTACCTCAGTGTTTGTCTATATCGGACTGCTGGCGATTGTGGTACCGATCGCAGTCATTATTGCCACAACCATTGTGTACGTTGCGGTTCCCCCAGTTTCGCTGACGCCCGCCCCGCGGGATTCGGTCTGGGTATTTCTAAAGCATGCCTGGAGATTTCCTTCTGTAGCTAGTGTGATCTATGGTGCCGGATATGTGGCACACATTGTCAACCGCAACCGGCTGGAGGACCGCAATCGTGAGTTGCAACTGACCATTGCCTCGGGCGTGGCCGAGCGCGAACTCGATGCCGCCGAGCTCAGACAAGCGCGGGAGATTCAAACTGACCTGCTGCCCAAGGAAATTCCTCAATTGCCCCAATTCCAAATTACCGGGGTTTGGGAACCGGCAAAACTGGTGGGCGGCGATTACTACGACGTAATCCAGCTCAGTCGCGATAAAGTCGGAATTTGCATTGCGGACGTAGTTGGAAAAGGCATTTCGGCCGCTCTGCTGATGGCCAATCTTCAGGCTTCGCTCAGGGCATTTGCTTCGGAAACAGCTTCACCCGCTCAAGTCTGTGGCAGAATTAATTCTGTACTTTGCGCGAATGTTGCGCCGGGCAAATTTGCGACGCTGTTTTATGGCGTCCTTGATGCAAACACTCACATTCTCCGGTACACGAACGCCGGCCACCTGCGCCCCATCCTCATAGCCGATAATGGCTTCGTTCACCACCTGGAGAATGGCGGTGCACTGCTGGGCGTGTTTGTAGATTGGCGGTACAAGGAATCGAGCGTGGAACTGCGCGCCGGCGACCTGCTGGTGCTATTCACAGACGGAATAACGGAAGCAATGTCGCCGGATGGAACGGAGTTCGGCGAGGATCGACTCATCACGGCAGTAACTGGTGCACCCTCGCAACCACTGGCTGACCTTCAGTCGCAAGTGCTTGCTGCGGTAAAAAACTTCTGCAACAACCACATGAGCGATGATGCGACTCTCGTCCTGCTGGCTGCAGCTCGCGTGTGCAACCCTAGAGACAGCGTGCATCGAAAGCACGCAGTAGGTGCGGGCGGTGAAAGATGCGACATACATTCGGCGTGTCCGGTTCTTCCGTTAACATGAGTCGAGGACTGTGGACCGCTGTAGCACGACGTCGATCACCATAGGTCGGGTGAGGCTTCTACTAAGAATTTGCCCTAACAGGATTCTAGTTCCAGGCGTGAGCAGGTGGACCGCTATCACTGATTGTTGTGCGCCCACTCTGAGACTGGCGAACTCTGCCAAGAGACTTCTGATTTCACAAGCAACTTCAACAGTTTGGATCAATTGTTTGGGAGGGTGGACTGGAAGTTTCAAATATCGCAAAAGGGGATGATCTGACCATCGACGGCTCCAAGGTAAAGTATCAGGATTGAGAATTCATGATTGGCCGGGAAATCATGAAATGAACTCAGGTTCTGACTTTGCGCGACGCTAGGGGGGCTTCCACTCTAGTCCGAGGCCGCAAACAGAGCCGATGCCTGGCTCAACCATCACAAGCTAACCCAAAAAATTTCAACCGCGGAAAAAACAGGCGGAGTAACTCGACAATTGCCCCGCTTTCTGCCAAGGTGCGAGCCCTGACGTTTGGCCAGCCTCGACCCCTGCGTTTTGTGATTTCAATCACAGTGGGCTGTGGCGTCCGTCATGGCTGGGATTTGCTCATAAATTGAAACTAGATTCGTGGGTTCAGGGAGATGGTCATGATGATGTTCTACCGTCTTGTTCGTCTGATCGAAAACCATTCGCAAGCGCTGGCCGCTAGCCTTCTGGATCGAGTGCAGAACTCGGAAGCCACTCCTAGCTACAAGAATGTTCCACCCGAAGAGCTGAAAGAGCGCGTGTTTGAGATCTACCGGCATTTGGGTGATTGGCTGATAACCAAAGACGAACGGGATCTGGAAGCACGGTACGTGGAGATCGGCGCGCGCCGTGCTTTACAACAGGTGCCGCTCAGCCAACTCGTTTGGGCGATTGTCTTAACCAAAGAAAACCTTTGGGAGTTCATCAAGAAAGAAACGGCGCTTGAGCGTCCAGTCGAAGTGTTTGGCGAGATGGAGATGTTCGAATGGCTCGAACAGTTCTTCGACCGGGCGATTTACAACGCAGCCATTGGCTATGAGCGGGCGGTTGCAGAACATGCATTCCTAACAGTAACCGAGGTGCGCCAAACCTGTTAACGAACCAGAGGGAGCTATGTCCTGGGAACATTCATATACGAGAAAGCTGCAAACCGCAGACCAAGCTCTGAGCTGCGTCACGTCTGGAATGCGCGTATACATCCAGCCAGGGTGCGCGGAGCCGGAGACGCTGGTGGAAGCGCTGATGCGGCGCGCTCCTGAATTGCACGATGTGGAAATTGTCCACATGATGACCATGGGTGCAGCTCCCTACGTTGCGCCGGAGATGTCGGGACACTTTCGCCACAACGCCGTTTTCATCGGCTCCAACGTCCGAGAAGCAATCAACGAAGGGCGCGCCGATTACACTCCGATCTATCTAAGCGAGATCGAGGAACTGTTCGAGAGTGGGGCGATGTCGATCGATGTCGCCCTGGTCGAAGTCTCTCCACCGGATTCTCACGGGTTCTGCAGTTTTGGCGTAGGTGTGGATACCACCCTTACAGCCGCCAAATGTGCCCGCTACGTTGTCGCGCAGGTTAACGATTATATGCCGAGAACCTACGGCGATAGTTTCATCCATGTGAGTGACATAGATGCGGTAGTGGAATCGTCCCGGCCGCTATGTGAACTGAACAAGCCAGCAGTCACCGACATGCATGTCGCAATTGCGCGCAACGTAGCGGGCCTGATCGACCACGGGGCGGTACTTCAGACCGGGATTGGAGGTATTCCGGACGCGGTACTGCCCTTTCTGATGGACCGCAAAGACCTAGGCGTTCACAGCGAACTGGTCTCCGATGGTGTCATTCCTTTGATCGAAGCAGGTGTAATTAACGGCGCACGTAAGAATTACAAGCCTCGCAAGATCATTGTTGGTTTCGTGTTGGGCACGAAAAAGATATTTGAGTTCGTGGATAACAACCCGATATTTGAGTTCCATCCGACAGCATACACCAACGATCCGGGATTGATTGCACGCAATGACAATATGGTAGCGATAAACTCCGCATTGCAAGTTGATCTCACTGGACAAGTTTGTTCGGATTCGATCGGCAATCAGTTTTACAGTGGTATCGGCGGACAGGTCGATTTTCTTCGCGGCGCGGCGCGATCCACAGGAGGGAAACCGGTTATCGCCATTTCGTCCACAGCAAAGAGTGGCAGGATCTCGCGAATCGTTCCTATTCTCAGCCCCGGCGCAGGCGTAGTTACATCTCGAGGGCTGGTTCGCTATGTGGTCACAGAATATGGCGTAGCCTACTTGCATGGCAAATCAATCCGAGAGCGGGCCAAGGCTCTGATTGAAATTGCCCATCCCAAGTTCCGCGATGGACTCTATGAATACTGCGAACGAACCAAGTGGTTGAAGCGGCCGAGCCCAGGGCCGGGTAGCGATTCGACTTCAAGAGAGCCTGCGGTTTTCAAAGTTGACTTTAAAGGTTGACCACCCTATTCCATTGCCTATCGCACATACATCAAGGCAGGAACTTCCATTGAGCCAGGAACTTGCCATCGATGCCTGGCCGATAACGGCTCTTGCGGTGCAGCGGAAGGGGCTTCTCTGGGAGAACTAGCGGCTGGCGTCACACACTTCAAACTTGAAATCGACTCAGAGCAGTCTGCTGGTTTGCAGCAGCACTGAAAGAGTGCAGATTCCCGGAAGGAACGGGTACTTCGACATACTTCCTGGTCACGCACCATTGATTACGGGCCTAGGAATCAGGGAGATCACCTGTCCTGGACAGTGGAGAGTCGCACTCCTTGCGGTCAGGCTGGGTTTCGCTGAAGTTCTGCCCGGCCGGTAACCATTCTTGCCGAGGCGGCAGAGCATGCTGAAGAAATCGATGCAAAACGGGTAAAACATGCCAAGAAGCGCGCCGAGCAAATTGACGAGTGGTGCTCCGGCGCAGACTGTGTCCATGCAGAGGGTGGCACTCACGCGTGCGGCAACCCCGAATAGTACCCATCTACCTAAGTGAGCGAGTCTAATGGCTGTGCATTCTTTAACTGAAATCCTTGCTTCCGAACGTCCGTAGTGTCCATATCATCAGCTTTCAGGGCGGATCGCTCGCGTTCCCATTCCTGGGATTCTATGTACTCCAATACTTCTAAGAGTTTGACGGCGCAGGGTGCACAGCAAAACCCTTTCATGTATTCCGCTCGCGTGTTCTCGCCGTCATCAAGGAACTCAAACCGGAAAATCGGTACCTTCGACGTACAGACACCGCACACGTTTGGGACATCGTGGAGAAGGTTAAAGGTAGAAAAGCATATTCTGTTCATGTCTTCTCCCCTGGATGTGAATCCAGTCCGCAACGGGTTGCTACTGGCGAACCGTTAACACTGGGCAGTTTGCCCAGGCAACGACCTTGTGTGCTGTTGCCCAAGGCAGATGGGTAGCAGCCTCAATGTGACTTGGCCGTATACCAAGCACAATTAAATCCGCTTCCCTTTCTGTCGCTGTTTGCAAAATACGGTCGGCTGGTGAGCCGAATTCAACCATCGACGTGGGTGCCCATCGCAAGTCTGCATCTTCGGGTTGCAGCGATTCGAGCATCCGCAATGCCACATCAATCGGCCCCGGCCGCTCATGCAGATGGTCGCCGTATTCCTCAATCACATGCAGCAGAATCAGCCGTGACCGAAACTCTTGGGCCAATGAAAATGCGTACGATCGAGCTGCCAGCGATTGTGAAGTGAAATCTGTCGCGTAGAGAATCTGGTGAAACTCGACGCTGAACGGTTCTATATCCTCATTGCTCGTGCGTGGCCGCGTTTTGATCAACCTGGGGACCTTTGGACCCACTGTTAAGACGGGGCATGTCGCTGTACGGAAGATTTGTTCCGCGACGGAACCCATAACCAGTTTGCCCAACCCAGTGCGGCCGTGCGTGCCCGCCACGAGCAGATCGATTTTTTGTTCGCGGATGAAGTCAGAGAGGACCTCGCTCACTTTCCCGTGACGAATGTACGTATGATGTGGAAAACCTTCCAGACGCAGGGAGAGCTGCTGCATCCTTTCTTGCGTGCCACTGTGCGCATCCTCGTAGACCGATCCAATGGTCGATGGATCGATGGCACTAGGCCGCACAAGATCAATCACGGGAAGCACGTGGGCGACATGTACCATTCCACCGTAACGGAGGCTCAGCGCCGCCACAAAAGGCAAGGCTGCCTCGGAGACATCGGAAAAGTCTGTGGCAAACAGAATGTTCTTGAGCGATACGGCGGTGTTACCCTTTTCTTCTAGCAGCTTTACGGGAGTCACGGGGCACCTCCAGATGACGATGCAAGGGTGACACCGTATTGACCCGGTCGCCGTGCGTGCTGTCACCGGTTTTTGTGACGGCAATCACACCATTCCAACACCCTAGGGTATTATTCAAGTCTGTAGGGGTTTATATGCCAATCAACGGCAGCAATTTCGTCCTGAACCGTGACGATTTCCAGCAACTGCTTGACACCTTGGCCAAGCGGGGATACCGAGTTGTTGGACCAACCCTTCGGGACGGGGCCATAGTCTACGACACGGTAAATTCCGTGGCCGATTTGCCATCGGGATGGACGGACGAACAGAACAATGGGACGTATCGACTGCGAAGACGTGACGATCGTGCTTTGTTTGGCTACGCGGTCGGGCCACACTCTTGGAAGAAGTTTCTGCATCCGCCGACGGTCCGGCTTTGGCAGGCTACGCGTACGGGAGGACGGCTGGAAATCCGGGAGGAGCCGCACGAGAACTCTAAGATGGCGTTTGTTGGCGTACGTTCCTGCGAACTACATGCAATCGCGATCCAGGATCGTGTATTCATCCACGGCCAACATATTGAAACAGGATACAGATCCAGACGAGAGGAAATTTTCATCGTGGCTGTGAACTGTGGCCAAGCAGGTGGCACATGTTTTTGCGTATCGATGAACACCGGACCGAAGGCAAGTTCTGGTTTTGACCTTGCTCTGACGGAGATCCTGGATGAAGGCCGTCATTATTTCTTGGTGGAAGTCGGGACGGAACTCGGCGCCGATGTTCTGAAGGAGCTTCCTCATAGCCCTGCGGCTGCGGCTGAACAGGAGGCGGCACAGCGCATCCACGAAAGGACCACCCAAGAAATGGGCCGGAAAATGGAAATCGTGGATATCAAGGAGTTGCTCTACCGAAACTACGAGCACCCTCGGTGGGACAACGTTGCTGCCCGTTGTCTCACTTGCGCAAACTGTACTATGGTTTGTCCGACGTGTTTCTGCACAACCGTGGAAGATGTTACCGATCTGAAAGGTGAACATGCGGAACGCTGGCAGAAGTGGGACTCGTGCTTCACGATGGATTTTTCCTACATTCATGGTGGGACGATTCGTGCGACCCCAAAGTCCCGCTACCGCCAGTGGATGACGCATAAACTTGCGACTTGGATAGATCAGTTCGGAACATCCGGTTGTGTTGGTTGTGGGCGATGCATCACGTGGTGCCCGGTGGGAATTGATATCACCGAAGAGGTCGCAGCAATCAGGAAATCGGAACCTGCGACGAGTTCGGAGCAAAGTCATGGAAACTGTTCAGAGAATTCTGGCTGATCACCCGTTTGTTCGGGGGCTGAAGGATTGCCACCTGGAACTGCTCGTGGGCTGTGCTTCGAATATTCGCTTTGAGGCCGGCCAGTTGCTTTTCCGGGAAGGCGAAGAGGCAAATCGGTTTTATCTTATTCGGGAAGGAAAAGTGGCGGTTGAGCTATTCTCGGCGGAGCGCGGCCCCATCAATATTCTGACTCTCGGTGAGGGCGAAGTACTCGGTTGGTCGTGGCTGGTTCCGCCTTATCGCTGGAGGTTCGACGGTCGCGTTATCGAATCTACACGGGCTATTGCACTCGATGGCAAGTGTCTCCGTGAGAAATCTGAGCGTGATCACGACCTTGGCTACGAACTATTGAAACGCATCGCCCATACGATGGCAGAACGTTTGCAAGCGACGCGGTTGCAGTTGTTGAACGTTTATGAACTCCACACTTGAGACAGCAACACCTCAGGCTTCCATGCACCCAATGGTGCCTCAGCCCTGGTGCATTCGCCGATTGTGGTGGGAGACAGCCGACACGTTCACTTTTGAACTTAAGCCCGTGAATGGTTCGACGAAATTCCACTTTCTTCCTGGGCAATTCAACATGCTTTATGTCTTCGGTGTAGGGGAGGTTCCGATCTCTGTCAGTGGAGATCCGGCCAAGGCTGAACGAATCATACATACGGTTCGATCTGTGGGACCCGTCACCCGTGCGATGGGATCGTTAAAGCGCGGGACGCAACTGGGTCTGCGCGGTCCGTTTGGCACCTGTTGGCCGGTCGAGCAAGCAGCCGGGAAGGACCTATTGATTATTGCCGGCGGAATCGGGCTGGCGCCGTTGCGGCCTGTGGTCTATGAAGTGCTTTCCAGACGCCAAATATTCGGCCGGACGTGTCTTCTCTACGGCGCACGTACTCCAGACGACATTCTTTATACAAAGGAGCTATCGAATTTGGGGAAGGAGGTGAACCTTCAAACGCTTTTGACCGTGGACCGAGCAGGCCAGGATTGGACAGGCAACGTTGGGGTAGTGACAAGGTTGATTGCAAAAGCACAATTTGATCCCGGCAATGCTGTTGCGATGGTGTGTGGTCCTGAGGTGATGATGAGGTTTACCATTCGCGAACTCCAGAGACGCGGGATGCGAACTGACAGCATTTATATCTCCATGGAGCGAAACATGAAGTGCGCACTCGGTTTTTGCGGACACTGCCAGTTCGGTCCTACGTTCATCTGCAAGGACGGACCCGTATTTCGTTACAACAAAATTCAGCATCTTCTAACGATCCGAGAGATTTAGCATGCCATCCATACGAAAACCCAAGCTGGCAGTCTGGAAGTTCTCCTCCTGCGACGGATGCCAGCTGAGCCTGCTCGACTGCGAGGACGAGTTGCTGGCTCTTGCAGGCGAAGTGGAAATTGCGAATTTCCCTGAGGCTTCACGCGCAGTTGTAAAGGGCCCTTACGATCTCTCGCTGGTCGAGGGTTCGATCACGACTTCGCATGACGCCGAGCGCATTCATCAGGTGCGGCGGTCATCAAGGTTCCTCGTAACCATTGGCGCCTGCGCCACTGCTGGAGGCATCCAAGCGTTAAGAAATTTCAAAAATGTTAAGGAATTCATCTCAATTGTTTACGCCACTCCGGCATATATCGATACTCTGAACAAGTCCACGCCGATTGCGGATCACGTGCATGTTGATTTCGAACTGCGCGGCTGTCCTATCAACAAGAACCAGCTCGTTGAAGTGATAAGTGCATTCTTGCACGAACGGAAGCCGAATACGCCCCCGCATAGCGTTTGTATCGAATGCAAACGGCGAGGGACGGTTTGCGTGATGGTGGCGCAGGGTACACCCTGCCTTGGCCCGGTGACGCATGCTGGTTGCGGAGCGATTTGCCCCTCTTACAACCGCGGGTGCTACGGCTGCTTTGGGCCCATGGAGACTCCAAACACCAAGTCATTGAGTCGCTGGTGGGCTGGGCTGGGAGTGAAGGAACAGGAATTGCTGCGAGTTTTTCGCAGCTTTAACGCGTATGCTGAACCGTTCCGCAAGGAAAGTGAGCGGCATGAAGACTAAGTCGATCAAGGTTAACTATTTAGCGAGGGTCGAAGGCGAAGGCGGGCTCTATATCAAGATCCGCAACAGCAGCGTGGTCGACGTCAAGCTGAAGATCTTCGAGCCGCCGCGTTTTTTTGAAGCCTTCCTTTGCGGTCGCAGTTTCAGTGAGGTTCCGGATATTACTGCGAGGATCTGCGGAATCTGTCCGATTGCTTATCAGATGAGTGCCGTGCACGCGATTGAGAGCGCCTTCGGTGTCAAGGTTGACGGCCAATTGCGCGCACTGCGCAGGCTGATCTACTGCGGTGAATGGATCGAAAGTCACACGCTACATGTTTACATGCTGCACGCGCCGGACTTCCTTGGCTACCAGGATGCGATCCAGATGGCGAAGGACTATACCAGCGTGGTACAGCGAGGCCTGCAATTGAAAAAAGTGGGCAACGAAATCATTAGCTTGCTGGGCGGAAGAGAGATTCATCCGATCAATGTGCGCGTCGGCGGTTTCTACAAGGTGCCATCGCGCAGCGAACTTACAGCCCTCGCAGAACGCCTGAAATGGGCACGGGATGCTGCTCTAGAAACTGTGCGCTGGGTCGCGAGCATGCCCTTTCCGGAGTTCGAACAGGATTACCTGTTCGTTGCGTTGAGTCATCCGGAAGAATATCCATTTAACGAAGGAAGGATTTTGTCCAATAGGGGCTTGGATATCGCTGCCGATGACTATGAGAGTAGTTTCACCGAGGAGCACGTTGAGTATTCAAACGCTTTGCATTCAATCTTGAAGCAGCAAGCACCATATTTTGTCGGACCTTTGGCCCGATACAATTTGAACTTCGACCGACTCTCGCCACTGACACAGGACGCCGCGCGGGACATCGGCCTTGCACCAGTTTGCCGTAATCCCTTCAAGAGCATTATCATCCGCAGCCTGGAAGTCCTGTATGCCTGCGACGAGGCCTTGCGTATCATCGCGCAATACGAACCGCCGGAGAGCCCAGTCGTTGACTTTCACATCCACGCCGCCAGCGGCTGTGCTTGTACAGAGGCACCTCGGGGTATTTTGTATCATCGCTACCGCATAGACCAGGCAGGAATTATTCGTGATGCGAAGATCGTTCCACCAACATCGCAGAATCAGAAGATTATTGAACAAGATTTGTCGCATTTTGTGCCCAAATTTCTAACGCTCCCCGACAAAGAGCTCGGCTGGCGATGCGAGCAAGCCGTACGCAACTATGATCCGTGCATTTCCTGCGCTACACATTTTCTTAAGCTCGAAATCGATCGCGGATAATGGGCCAAGAGCGGTGTTAAGGGCTTGAGTCTGCGGAGTCTGTCAGAAATGCTTAGCGGGTCATGAGTCACTCATCAAAGGTTCTTGTAATTGGCATTGGTAACGCGTATCGCCATGACGATGCTGCTGGATTAGTGGTCGCTCGTCGCCTTAGAGACCAGGCTCTCAGCTATGGTGAAGTACACGAACAAACCGGAGAAGGAACAGCCTTGATGGACTTGTGGAAAGGGACTGAGCGCGTTGTTGTAGTCGACGCAGTTCAATCAGGAGCGGTTCCGGGTACGATTCACTGTTTCCACGCTAGTGAGACTCCCTTGCCAGCGCCAATTTTTCGTGACTCGACACACGCATTCGGACTCGTCGAAGCTGTTGAGCTAAGCCGTGCGTTGAAACAGCTTCCATCCAATCTCCTCATCTACGGTATCGAAGGCAGTAATTTCCAAGCCGGAAGCGGACTGTCCTCTGCCGTCCTAGACGCGGTAGACGAACTAGCAAGAAGACTGCAGCAAGAAATTCAAAAGATGTAAGCCGACGCGTCCACTATGTTTTTTGGCAAAGCCGTACAGTCCCTCTAATCCTCATTTTCAACTCTCAACTGTGATTCCAACCACAACTTCTTGTTGCGCCGACCCCCAGAACTGATTTCGCATTTCGGACAATTGGCTCTGAAAGGACGGGATCCAAAGGGCGGGCGACATGGAAGTGGGTGTCAGGCCGCCCGAGCCTCCCGACGCTCTTCCCAATAATCCTCAAAGCGGCCATTGAGATGAGAGCAGCGCAGTGCCAGGATCGCGTTGGCTCCCC
>Ga0066388_100001399_pt1 | contig 13519 bp, 8 predicted proteins | sample PanSoiMetaGPlot6_FD_64539 | JGI IMG/M metagenome (GOLD analysis project Ga0066388, IMG submission 64539) | Tropical forest soil microbial communities from Panama analyzed to predict greenhouse gas emissions - Panama Soil - Plot 6 (Hybrid Assembly) | ecosystem: Environmental > Terrestrial > Soil... | reverse complement strand
GATCTCGGGGTTCAGACGGAAATGCTCAGCGACAGCGCTATCCCGCTCATCGAGGCCGGTATCATCAACGGCGCCCGCAAAACGATTCATCGCGGCAAGATTATTCTGGCCTTCGTTCTCGGCAGCAAAAAACTCTTCGACTTCATCGACAACAATCCGATTTTCGAATTTCGCCCGAATAAATATACCAACGATCCCTGGATCATCTCCCAGAACGACAGAATGGTCGCCATCAACTCCGCGCTGCAAGTGGATATCACCGGGCAGGTCTGCGCCGACTCCATCGGCACCAGCCTCTACAGCGGCATTGGCGGACAGGTCGATTTCATCCGAGGCGCCGCGCACTCCAACGGCGGCAAGCCCATCATCGCCATTCCGGCGACGGCCAAGAACGGCACCATCTCCCGAATCGTTCCGGTGCTCGATCCTGGCGCGGGCGTGGTCACGTCACGCGGTGACGTCCACTACGTCGTCACCGAATTCGGTGTTGCGTATCTCCACGGCAAGACCATTCGCCAGCGCGCCGAAGCGCTCATCGAGATCGCACACCCGCAGTTCCGTGAAGAATTGTATTCGTATTGCGAAAAGACGCGTTGGCTCCAGCGGCCCGCGCTTCAGGAAAGGTGAACCCATGGCCACTCCTAGAGGCAAAGTCACCCTCGACCGGGAAGAGTGCAAGGGTTGTGGCGTGTGCGTCGACGCCTGTCCGCCCAAATGCCTGGAATTGTTGCCGGGTCTCAACGCGTATGGCGTACACCCGGCTCGCTACACTGGCGAAAACTGCACCGCCTGCGGCATCTGCTTCTACGTCTGCCCTGAGCCCGGCGCGATTACCGTTTACCGGATGAACGTACCCAAGCCGGCCAATCTTCATGCGGAGGGAAGCCATGCGCCATCTTTCTAAGGGCAATGTTGCGGTTGTGAAAGGCGCGGTGCTGGCGGGCTGCCGCGCCTATTACGGCTATCCGATCACGCCAGCGAGCGAAATCGCGGAAGCCGCGGCGGAATATCTGTCGCAAGTCGGCGGGACGTTCCTGCAGGCCGAGAGCGAAGTCGCCGCCATCAACATGGTGTATGGCGCGGCTTCGGCCGGTCAGCGTGTTATGACGGCATCTTCCGGCCCCGGCCTCAGCTTGATGCAGGAAGGCATGTCCTATCTCGCTGGCTCGGAACTTCCCTGTGTTGTCGTCGATGTGGTCCGCGGCGGCCCCGGCCTCGGCAATATCGCGCCCGAGCAAAGCGATTACTTTTGCGTCGTCAAAGGCGGCGGCCATGGCAGCTACAAGAATCTTGTTCTCGCGCCCGCTTCCGTCCAGGAGATGGCCGACCTCACGATGCTGGCCTTTGATCTGGCTGACCGTTATCGTAATCCCGCCGTGGTTCTCACCGACGGCTTCATCGGCCAGATGATGGAACCACTCGAATTGAAATCACAGGAAGTTCGACTGCCAGAAAAGCCTTGGGCGGTCAAAGGCAACGCGGAGACACGCAAGAATCTCATCTCCTCCATCTATCTCGAACCTGACGAACTCGAAGCGCATGTGATGAAGCTCGATGCAAAATATAAGGCCGCTGCCCAGAAAGAGCCGCGCTACGAACTCTATCGCGCCGAAGATCCGGAAGTTCTCCTTGTCGGTTACGGCATTACTTCGCGCGTCCTGCGGAGCGTCGTCGACATGTTGCGCAAAGAAGGCGTGCGTGCCGGCCTGTTCCGTCCGATCACCCTCTGGCCTTATCCCTCGGAAGCGCTTCGCTACGCCGCGCGCCGCGCGCAAATGGTCCTGGTCGTCGAAATGAGCACTGGCCAGATGGTCGAAGATGTGCGTCTGGCGCTTGACGGCCGCGTGGAAGTCGAATTTTTTGGCCGGACCGGCGGAAACGTGCCGCTCGCGGACGAAATCTGCAAGGAACTGTTTGATCGTATGGGCCTGGTCGCCGAGTGGGGCGTCTGAAAAGAATGTAGCAAGGAGACAAAGAAGTAAGGAAGTAAAGATATAGCAGGATGCCAGCAGGTGAGCGAAGGGTTCTGCTTACTGACATCAGATATCTGATACCCGATATGTGATTACTTCTGCCGAGGTGACAAGTGGACGAATACCAGGTCATCGAATCGAAGTCACCCGCTTTCTACAGCAAATACGAGCGCAAAGCCGAATTGCAGCACCAGACGCATTACTGCCCGGGCTGTGGCCACGGCGTCGTTCACAAGCTCATCGCCGAAGCCATCACGGATCTGGGCATGCAGGACCGGTCCATATTCGTGAGTCCGGTCGGTTGCTCCGTCTTTGCTTACTACTATTTCGATACAGGAAACGTACAAGCTGCACATGGTCGCGCTTCTGCCGTAGCCACGGCGGTGAAACGCGCCAATCCTGGCAGTCTGGTCATCTCCTATCAAGGCGACGGCGATCTCGCCGCCATCGGCACGGCCGAAATCATTCATGCCGCCAATCGCGGGGAGAAAATCTCCGTCTTCTTCGTGAACAACGCAATCTACGGCATGACCGGCGGCCAGATGGCTCCCACAACCCTTGTCGGCCAGCAAAGCACGACCTCCCCCTGGGGCCGTCGCCCCTCGAATGAGGGCTACCCGCTCCATGTAGCCGAACTGCTCTCTACTCTCGAAGCGCCAGCCTACATTGAGCGCGTATCGCTGCACGACAACAAGAACATCATGAAGTCCCGCAAAGCGGTACGGAAAGCTCTCGGACTTCAACGCGATGGGGCAGGTTTCACGTTCGTTGAACTACTCTCCCCGTGCCCCACCATCTGGAAGATGACTCCACAGGAGGCCCGCAAGTGGATCGAGGAGAAAATGCTCGCGGTGTTCCCGCTTGGCGTGTATCGCGACCGGAAGCCCGCGCCTGCAAGCGACGCGGTGCCGCAAATCAGCGTGAGCAAGCTCTTCAAGCTGGATGAGCCCGAGGTCCTCCCGAGCGAACCACGGCCTTCCGAGGAGCCGCATCCCGATTTGCGCATCAATATTGCTGGCTTTGGCGGCCAGGGCGTTCTGCTTCTGGGACAAATCCTTGCCGAGATGGGCATGCGGGCCGGGCGTGAAGTCAGCTGGCTTCCCTCCTATGGGCCGGAGATGCGCAGTGGCAGCGCGCACTGTTACGTTTGCCTCTCCAAAGAGCGCGTCGGCTCCCCGCTCGTCGAGCATCCCGATGTGCTTATCGCCATGAACGAAATCTCGCTCAACAAGTTTGCCAAGCAGGTCGGCTCGCACGGCACGATCCTCTATAACAGCAGCCAACTCCCGGCGGGCTTCCCCGCTCAGCAAGCAATGATTTACTGCGTGCCAGCGGCGGAAATTGCCGACAAACTCGGCACGACCAAGGCCACGAACATGGTCATGCTCGGCGCATTGCTCGAACTCACACACACGCTGCCAAAAGAAAGCGCCTTTACCCTGCTCAACGCCAAAGTGAAGAACGCCAAGCTGCTGGAAGTCGATCGCCAGGCCATCGACGCGGGCATGGACAGCCTCTGCAAGCAGCGCGAGACCCCGACGGCGCCATGGCATTCGACCGGCACCCAACTCACCCACATCCGCTGAGCTGCGGTTCCGGGGCGCGGTTTGGAACCCTGGAGTCGCCAGGGGGGCTCCCCTCTGTTCTTGTAGATCTGTGAAACAAAAGAAGCTGGAGGAGGGATAGTTTGGCGGACCGTGCTCGAGTTCGACTCGAGGCTGAAGATGCGGAGGAAGCCCTTTGCGTCTCATTTGGAATGATAACTGTATTTAAAGATTAACGTATACGGCATTGGGGAGCAGGTAGGCGGTGAAACTGGGCAAAACGAGGGCAGGCGGAACAGTGGGCTAACCCGCGGGCTGGCGCAACATCTGCGGCAACCCACTTCTATGGGTTTGGTGATCGTTCAGAGGCGGGCTTGGTCTCGGTCAATTGCCGGTGAATCGCAAACTCCTTGTCCGCGTCCTCTTTCTGGCCAAGCCGGCTATACGCAGTCGCCAATCCATAATGAATCGACGGGTTTCCCGGCGTCAGCGCTTCCGCTTTTTTCAGCGGCGCGACCGCCTCTTCGTAATGCTTCACGCTGATGAGTGCTAGACCCAGGCCTACGTACGCTTCCGCGAAATTAGGATCCAACTTCACAGTCGTCGTGAACTGCGCAATCGCCTCATCCCAGTCGTTCGCCCGGCCCGCCAATTGCCCCAAAATGTAATGGGCAGGCGCGTTATTGGGGTCAATCTCGACTTCTTTTTGAAATGCTTCTTTCGCGCGCTGCGTCAGTTTTCCATCGGGATCCGGCCGCGAGAGCAACAGTCTCCCCAACAGGAAATGAAACCCGGGTGCATGGGGGTTCCTTTGGATGATCAATTCATATTCGTGCTCCGCTTCGTCCCACTTTCCTTGCATCTCCAGAGCTTCGGCATTTAGCTTGTGAGCTGCCAGCGACTGCGGGGCCTTGCGCCCCAAATCCTGCGCCGCGCGCGTGGAAAGATCCGAATACGCGTGAACCAGCATGAACAAAACGTCGGGGTCGTCGTTGAACTGCTTGTACATCAGGCGCGCAATTTCGCCGGTTGAGTCGCGGTCGTCGATTGCCAGGGCGCAGCGCAGCCCCTCCCCTCCCGCGCGTTTCCGAACGTCAGCGGAAGCTTGCGACGTCAACAAACGTTTCAGCGCCGGTACCGCTTCCTTGCAGCGCCCTTGCTGCGCTAGTTCCAAAGCCTTCTCGGCAGAGACGGCGCTTGCTGCATTTCCCTGACTCGCCTTCGGAGGAGCCTGCGCCCACAAATCAGCTGGAACGACAACCAGAAACAGCACGGGAAGAAACCGAAAGGCGTTGCGAGGTGGGACGAACTGTTGCTCTGTGGTGTGAATTCTCAATTCATTTCTGTCCAACAAACAACAAACCTTTCTCAAAAAGAAAATGAGGCAGGCGGGGGTGAACGCCTGCCTCATTATACGTGGTTTGCTGTTAGTAGTAGAGTTTCAACGCGAACTGGATGTTTCTCGGCGCTTGGGCGCTAGTAATCTGGCCCATACCTGCACCAAGACCCATGTTCGGAGCGTTGTACTGTACGTGGTTGAAAGCATTAATGAAGTCGGTTCGGAACTGCAGTCTGAACCGTTCTGTGAGGGTGAAATTCTTCGCCAGGCCGAGGTCCAGGTTGGTGTAGTGAGGTCCGCGCAGCCCACCGAGCTGCGGAGCGCAATTTCCAAATGTTCCGTTGGCCGGGTTAACGAAGTTATTGTTGTTGTTGAACCACTGGATGCCGCCGACGCCGGCGTCAGTAATTGGCGAGTTCGTGATGGACGGTAGCGAGTTGCAGTCCGCGCGCGCGCCGCGACCAAACGTTCCGGATTCGTCCGCAGCACCATATACGGGCAGTGGCCAGCCGGTGCGGAAGGTGAAGATGGGCGAAACCTGCCAACCACCGATCACCGCGTCGAGCGCTCGGTTCGCGTCGCGCCCGAACCTCTGGCCGCGACCGAAGGGCAGCTCGTACACCGCGTATGCGGTGAGCACGTGGGTAGCATCGTAGTAGCACGGCGCCCATTCGGCTCTCTGATCATAGACGTTCTGCCAATACGCCGATGCGCTGAGCGCGTTGTTCCAAGCGCCATAGTAGCCCGTGCTGTCGGACATGCACTTGGAGTAGGTGTAAGCCACCTGATATTGCAGTCCGTGGCTCATTTCCTTCTGGACAACGGCTTGCAGAGAATTGTAAGACATGGTTCCGTTCGACTGCGTACCGGAGACCGTGGCACCGAGGCCACCATTCGCGGGATCGCCTAGCACACTATAGAGTGTTGGGTTAGCCGCGAAGAACGGGCTGGGTGATGTCGTTCCGTCGGCATTCAGCACTCTTTGGGCATAGTCAAGCGGCACCATCAGGTGATAGGCGTGCTGTCCGACGTAACCGAGCTGGAACGTCGTGTCGCCCCAGAACTGGTGTTGAATCGTCAGGTTCCACTGATTGTCGATGGCTGGCGCAGTGTTGGGATCCCAGACACGCAAGAATGCCTGCGAGTAGCAAGCGTAGTCCGGTGCAGCGCAAGATACGCCTACGGCCTGACCCTGAATACCGTCCGAGGACGTCGTAAGAGGAAGCGACAAGTTGTTGTACTGAGTGTTCAACTCAGCGGGAGAGAACGGTGCGTTGATCGGCAACCGAAGGTTCGTGCCCGTTCCTTCCAAATAGGAGGAGATGGTAAACGCGCCGCGGATAACGGTCTTGGCACCCAGGAACCCGCCCGGAGTGTAGGCAAAGCCGACGCGGGGTTGGAAGTCCCGGCCGCCGTAGAAGCCGTTGTAGAGCGCACGGCTGGCTCCGCCTTGGTTGGCCAAGTCGACGTTACCAGTGGCGATGTTGTAGTTGGCCTGTTTATCATTGGTTTCGATCCACGGCGTGTGCGCTTCGTAGCGCAAACCAAGATTCAGGGTCAACTTGTCGCTGACGCGCCAGGTGTCTTGACCATAGAAGGCGAAGATGTTAGTGGACTGCTCCCAAGGCTGCGCCACAGTCGAGGGGATACCGCGGCCGAAGGAATCGGGCAAGCCTAGGAAGAAATCGGCTCCGCCATCCCCAGCACTAGCGGTTGCTTTACCGACGGTATTGCTCGTAAAGCGCCCATCATAGGCCATATAGCCGAGTTCCCCGTTATTGCCGGCGTAGAAGGTCTTGATGGTCTGATGGAAGTACTGCCCGCCCAACTTGAGGGTGTGACGGCCTTTCGTCCAGGTGACCGAGTCTTCGGCCTGCCACACTTTGTCATCAAAGTTCTGCGTGGTTACTCTCTGTCCGATGTTGTCGACGAAGGAATTGCCGAATTCGAGGGAGAGCGCACCGTCGATGCCAGCGGGGTTACCATTGCCGATGCCAAGGGTATTCCCGAATTGCCCGACGCTTGAATCCCACGCGGTGCCGGTGTTGACAGTGACGTGACTCCAGCCAAAACGAGCGCTGTTGACCAGGTTCGAGTTGATCATGCGCGTCCATTCACCCACAGTGTTGTAGATCGGCACGGTGGCCAGACCGTTGCCGTACAACGCGTAACTGTATGTCGACGGGTTGGTCTGGTTCGCTCGGGTAAACCGGTAAGAGATGGAGTCCTTATCGTTTGGCCTCCAATCGATCTTGATATCGCCCTGGTCGTAGTTATATGACTGCGAATTGCTGTTAATCGCGTTCTGCTGCAATCCGCCGCTCGATTGCGGGTACAGCGACGAGGCAAACAGATTCGCCGCCACTGGGCTCACCATTGCCGCCGGGATTACGTTATTGAGGAAAGGTTGGCGAACTGCCGCTTGTGACGAGTTAGGAGTACAAGGCTCAGTGAAAGAAACGCACGGATTGTACAGTTGGACATTTCCGTTTGCGGTTGAGCTGCATACTCCGCCCACAAATCCGGCCGGACAAAGCGCGCCGAAGTTGCCTTGGCGTTCCTCGGTACTGAAGACGCTGAACGCGGACGGCGAGGCGGGAATGCTATATCTCTGCCCCTGATAATCGACAAAGAAGAACAGCTTGTTCTTGATGATTGGTCCGCCGAGGGTGCCGCCAAACATGTTCCAACGCAGCTTGGCCTTGGACAGTGGGTCCCAAACTCCGTCCGTTGTGTGGAAATTGTTCGACCAACTGTTCGCGTTCAGGGCGTCATTGCGGAGAAAGTCCCAAACGTCGCCATGAAAACTGTTGGTACCGGACTTGATGGTCACGCTGACAATGCCGCCCATGAAATTGCCGAATTCGGCGGGCGCATTGTTGGTGATCAGGTTAAATTCCTGAATAGCGTCCGGAGCCGGGGTGTAACCGAGAAGGTTATCCGACACCTGGTTGTTGTCCATGCCGTCGAGCAGGAAGTTGTTCGCCTGTTCGCGGTTGCCGTTGATCAACGGCCGCGAGCCGTAGCTCGTGGTGTTGCTGCCGCTTGTGAAGCTGCCGGGGTCCGTAGTTACCGAACCGGGCGCCAACAAAGTCAACTGGACGTAGTTTCGAGAAGCCAGAGGCAAGTTGTCGTTGGTGGCCGCGTTGATAATGGTGTCCACCTGGGTCGCTTCAGTCTTCAGCACCGGAGCTGCACCAGTGACTTCGACTGTCTGGCTGACCTGGCCGACCTTCAATTCGATCTCGACACGCGCTACCTGGTTCTCGTGCAACGTCAACTCTGGATAGAGTGAAGCCTGAAAACCCGTCTTCTCGATGCGAAGGTCGTACTTTCCGATGGGGAGCGCCGGAATCCGGTAGATACCTGCGTCGTTCGTTTCGCTTGTGTAAGTCGTTCCCCGTTCCACCGATTTTGCTGTCGCGGTCGCGCCAACCACAGCCGCACCGCTCTGGTCGGTGACCGTTCCCGTGATTGTGGCGGTGACCTCCTGCGCGATCGCCACATTTGCTCCGCCAACCAGCAGAGCCAGTGTAAGGCAACAGAGTGCCAACACCATCGACTGCCAAGATTTCATAAGGATCCTCCCGTGCGAGCTCGTGAAGATCGAGCCGCTTCTCCCCGGCTTGTTTCGAACTACACCCAAACGGCATGCACCCCGAATCAGAGCGTGCTGATTCCGTTGTGTAAGCTATATAGCACCAAGAAAAGCTTGTCAAGCGGAAAATCTTAATTTATAAGATAAGCAAGTTTGTGCGCTATAGCAGTTTCGAGTTACTGCTCTATATCACTCCGTCCGCGCGGGTGAGGGTGCACTCCCCCAGCATTGGCAAGGCGGAGGTTGTACGGGAACAGGGTGTTCGCCGTCACCCCGAGAGGGATTTGCCGTTGTGCTACCAAGAACCCATCCGCCTTCTCGGAACGTCTTTCTGGTCTCGGCAATCGGCCCAGTAGCGGTACGTCGAGGTCAATGCCATGCCGGCCAATGAACGCAGGGTCGTCCCCGCTTATCGGCAGATTCAGATCACCATCCGCAAGACCATTGAAGATGGTGCTCTCCGTCCGGGCGATGCGGTTCCCTCAGAACGCGAACTCGCAAAGATTCATGACGTCAGTTTGATGACCGCGCGTCACGCCCTCGCCTCTCTCGAACACGAGGGCATCGTGGAGCGCAGGCGTGGCGTCGGCACTTTTGTTTCCGCTCCGAAGATTCATTTCAACAAACTCATGAGCTACACGGAGCAGATGAGTTCGCGGAGCCTGAGGGTGGGCTCCAAAATTTTGTTCGCTCGTTTGGTCGATGATGAGGAAGAGGCTACCGCTCGCCTCGCGCTGGCGCCCAAGAGCCCGATCATTAAACTTGAACGTGTGCGCCACGCCGCCGGCGAACCGTTCGCACTCGAAACCTGCTATTTTTCCGCCAAACAATTTTCGGGCTTGCTTTCCGAGCCGCTCGAGCGTGATTCGCTCTTTGGCATCCTCGAGCGTGACTTCGGCGTTGAACTCGGCTATGCCGACGAGGAAGTGGATGCCACGGCCGCCGACCCGCGGACCGCGGATCTGCTCTGTGTTCCGAGGCGCGAGCCGCTTTTGCGCATCCGCCAGGTCATCTACTCCACCAAGGGAACAGTCATCACCTACGTGCTGGGCCTGTACCGCTCCGATCGACACAATCTAGTGATTCGACGTTTTCGTTGATTCTCGGCCCGCGCGATCGCCTCTGGAAAATCGAAACCGATTGACAGCTCTTTGCACCGGGTTATACAGTTCCGCTCGACACGTTCGTCACTCGGGGTGCGCCCGCCTCGCCGTGCGTGACACCTTCAGCGATTCGTAACTGGTCAACCCTTGAGAACCGCATGGCAATTCCTGCTCGCAGCCGTGTTTTGTCTTGTGTCCACGGGTCTGCGCGTTCGCGCCCAGGAAAATGCTGCTCCGGCGGAAGTTCTCTCTCTCGACCAAGCCATCTCCATCGCCCAAAGCAACAACCGCCAGGTCAAAATAGCGCAGCAAAGTGTGCTCGCCGCGAACGATCAGATTCTAGCGGCACGCGCGCAGCGTTATCCTCAATTCAATGTGCAATTGACCGGCGCTTCGCTGCTCACTCCGGTTAGCGTGAGCTTCCAGGAAGGCGTGTTCGGTAGCGTCGGGAGCACGCCCATTCCCAGTAGCAGCTCGGTCATCACGACAAATCCCAAATTTTCCGGCATGGCCATCGCCGAGGCGTATCAGCCACTGTCCCAGCTCTACAACATTCATCTCAACATCGAAGCCTCGAAAGTGGGAAAGAAGCTGGTCGAAGAACAGCTTCGCCAGCAGCGCCAGCAGCTCACGAACTCCGTCAAAGATGCCTATTATTCGCTGCTGCAAACGCAGAGTGCGCTTGACGCCGCGCAGGACAATGTCAAATCGTTGCGCGAAATCGATCGCACTACCGACGAGTACCTCAAGCAAAGCACAGTTCTCCTCTACCAGAGCACGGGTGTGAAAGCCCAAGTCGCCCAGGGCGAACTGCAGGTCGTCACTCTGGAAGACACCATGCAGACTGAGAAAGAAAATCTCAACGTTTTGCTGGCGCGCGACATCCGCACGGACTTTCGTGTGAATCCAGTCCCCGAGGAATTGCCCGAAGAATCGAATCTGGAGGCGGCGCGGCAAAAGGCGCTCGAGAATCGCAGCGAAATCCGTCAGGCCAAGATCAAGATCGATCAGGCAGTCTACAACCGCCGGATTCAAAAGGCTCAATACATTCCCCAGGTCGGAATTCAGTACCTTTTCTTTTCGCCCTTCGCTATCGAAGGCTTTCCCAATTCGATCAATACCCTGGGCATCAATCTCAAGTGGGACCTTTACGATTGGGGCTACAAGAAACATCTGATGGATGAGAAACAACGGTCCATCGAGCAGAGCCAGCTCAATCTCACTGAAACGCAGAGCCAGGTCGCCGTCGACCTCGGCAGCCACTTCCGTAAGCTTCGCGAAGCGCGGGCGAACGTGAAGGTCGCTCAAATGGCGCAGCGAGCGGAGAAAGAAAAATTACAGGTGGTCCTTGAGCAGTACAAAGAAAAAGCCGCGCTACTGACCAACGCCCTTTCGGAGCAAGCTACTATGAGCCAGGCCAATTCCAACTACCTTCAGGCTCTCAGTTCCTTCTGGGCTGCTCGCTCAGATTTCGAGAAGTCTCTCGGTGAGGATTGATTCATGCGCCTGAGACACATGACTCGGAAAGCAATCGCCGTTGCGCTCGCCGCGTTCCTGTGCGGCTGCCGCGCCGAGCAAAAGCCAATGGAGACTCCACCGACTCCAGTCACCGTCACTGCGGTGGAGGAATATTCCGGCAGTGAAGCAGTGTCCTACTCGGCCAGCATCGTTCCCTACGTCCAAGTTCCTCTGATGTTCAAGTCCGGCGGGTACGTCACGGACATTCTCCAGCGCAAAGGGGCCGACGGGCGCCTGCGCAATATCCAACAAGGCGATTTCGTAAAAAAGGATACCGTCCTGGCCACGGTTCGCCAGGAAGATTATCAACACACCGTTCAGCAATACGCCGGTCAACTTGAGCAGTCCAAAGCTTCCGCCATCAAGGCTCAGGAAGATTTCGCGCGCGCTTCGGCTCTCTACAAGGCGAATGCAATGACGCAGGCCGACTATGACGGCGCCAAGGCGCAACTGGATTCCTCGCAAGGTACCGTCACGACCGCTCAGGGCGCGCTCAGCCAGGCGCAACAGGCTCTCGCAGATTGTGAACTCCGCGCTCCGATTGACAGCACGGTGCTGAGCCGCAACATTGAACTTGGCACGCTCGTTGCCGCCGGTACGCAGGGTTTCACTCTCGGTGACATCCATCTCGTGAAAGCTGTGTTCGGAGTGCCGGACACCCTGCTGAGCGCCATCAAACTCGGCAACAAACAGAGCATCCTGACGGAAACGTACTCCCAGGAGTTCACCGGGCAGATCACCGCTATTTCTCCGCAAGCGGACCAGAAAAGCCGCACGTTTCAGGTGGAGGTTACACTTCCGAACCAAAAAGAACTTCTCAAGGCCGGCATGGTGGCCACTCTCGACCTGGGCCAATCGAAACTGAAGCGGCCCGTGCTTGTCGTTCCCCTGAGCGCCATCGTGTCAGCGGGCGACGGAATGAAAGCCTTCAGCGTCTTCGTCGTCACGGGTGAGCCCGGAAAACAAATTGCTCATCGCCGAGACGTTCGTCCCGGCGGCGCATACGGCAACAAAGTCGAAATCACGAGCGGCGTCAGCTTAGGCGAACGCGTCATTTCCAATGGAGCGACGCTGGTTGGCGACGGCCAGGCTGTCAGAGTCATTCCATGACGCGGGGCTTCAGGATCGTGTAATGGCGCATCGGACCGATAACGACTACATCCAGCACGAGCGCAACACCGCGCGTTTTTTTGTCGAGAACCGCCAGATCTCCTGGATTCTTCTCCTCGGCACGGTGATTCTCGGCATTTACGGGTATACGCAGATGCCCAAGCGCAAGGACCCGAATATTCCTGTGCGCGTTGCGTCGGTTGTCACGCAGTGGCCGGGGGCCACGGCACAAGAAGTCGAGCAACTGGTTACCCGCCCAATCGAATCGACGATCGCCGAAAACTCCCACATTCGCGCGCCGATGGGAGCCGACTTTGGCATCAAGTCTCTTTCCATGCCGGGGCTCTCGATCATTCAGGTACAGCTCGCCGACACCATCACCGACTCGAAAAAAGAATTCAGCGATATGAATCTAAAGCTGAATTCACTGAGCCTGCCCCAAGGCGCGGGCCCCATCAAATTCAACAGCGACTTCGGGGATACCGCCGCGCTCATGCTTACCGTCGCCAGTCCCCTCGAGGATCCCACCGCCATTTCGGTTCGCGCGCGAGCCGTCGAGTTGATGATCGAGCACACGCGCGCGCAGCGAAAACCGAAATCCGGCAAGACCCCCGTCTCGGTGGTCATCTGTTTTCCCGAATCCGTGCCCGTCGAATCCGTCGCCCGCACCCTCCGCCTCTTCTCCGCCGAAGCCGAATCCGCCCAGGTGCTCTCCCAAACCGAATTGCTCACCGGCCCTGGCTTCGTCGTCCTTGACGGCTTCACCGATAAAGATGACGCCGCGATTTACGCCCTGGGCCGAGACTTTGTGCAGTCGCGTCTCCACGAATCGGAGATTCACCCAGATTCCTGGCCCCCGATCGTCGTTCATGATCCCAGCCAGCTGGCACAGTTGCTCTCCGCCAATCCCGGCAACAAATACACGTACCGCCAGCTCGACGAGTTCACCGATCTTCTTGCTCGCGCGCTTCCCGGCGCCTCGGAAGTCTCTCGTGTGGACCGCTCCGGCGTTCTTCCTGAACAGATCTATCTCGATTATTCGCAGGAGCGCCTGGCCTCCTACGGCTTGCAGCCCTCGAACCTGAAAGGGGTTTTGAACGCACGCAACATTACTTTGCCTGGCGGCGCTCTCGAGGCCGGTTCGAAAAACATTATTCTCGATCCTTCCGGTCAGTTCGACACACCGGCCGAAATTGGCGATGTGATTGTCGGCAGTTCCAGCTTCGGTGCACCTGTGTATCTGCGCGACCTCGTCGACATCCGCAGCGGCTATCAGAGCCCTGCACGATTCCTGAATTACTACACATGGAAAGACCAGCAGAACCACTGGCATA
>Ga0066388_100001398_pt1 | contig 13524 bp, 12 predicted proteins | sample PanSoiMetaGPlot6_FD_64539 | JGI IMG/M metagenome (GOLD analysis project Ga0066388, IMG submission 64539) | Tropical forest soil microbial communities from Panama analyzed to predict greenhouse gas emissions - Panama Soil - Plot 6 (Hybrid Assembly) | ecosystem: Environmental > Terrestrial >... | reverse complement strand
CGTGATCGTCGGGGTAGCCGTCGCGGTGCCTGTCTGGGTCACCGTGCCTGTCTGGGTGGCGATCGGGGTATTTGCGAGGCACACATTGTTCGGAGGACTGCAGTTCGCGGTGTTGTTGCAGCAGGCCACCGTTTGGCCGATGAATGCGCAAGTGGTGGCGCAGCTCCCCTGCGCGCTGCAGATTCCGCAACCGGTCGAACAAATGAAGTTGCTGCCATCGGAGCAGATACAGCAGTCTGCGGACGCCGTAGGAGGAATGGACAAGCCAGCCAGCAACACCGCCGCCAAGTCCCCAACACAGACGGCCACGAAGATGCACCGCAAGCGCGATCATGAGACGTCTCCTTTCACATCATGTGAGAGTCGACGAGTCTTATTCGCTCAAGCGGCACAGCCTCCGACCTGAGTGAGCCGCCGGCGCGACCGCTCCGTTGAACTGATCCGCCGAGGGCCCGGACAAGAACGGCGACCGTTGCGGCGTCACCTCGACGCATCGCGCGAGTCGGCGCTGCTACCGAGCATCGCAAGACAGCGCCACCCGCCATCCTGCTGGGGAGCCTGCCGTGCGGAACCCCACTGCACCTCGCTATCGCCGCACCGATCGGAGAGAATCGGCAGCCCGTTGGCGCCCGCTCACTTCGGCCTTGTCAACGCTGCCATCCGTCCCGTATCACGGGTCGCAGGGGTTCTGGAGTCGACGGGGAGACGCAGCGGGGCACGTCCGATAGCTGGCGATTGTGTCAATTCACCCGTTCATGCTGACTACCCGCTCGGCATCTGCGCCGACTGCAACGGCGACGGCAGGATCACGATCACCGACATCCTGCAGTGCGTCGACAACGCCATCAGCGGCGTCGAGCCGGGAGTCTGCGGCGACTGCGACAGCGACGGCGTGATGTCTATCGACGAGCTGATCCCCATCGTCGACACCGCGCTCGACGGGCAACCTGCCTGCGACTCGGGCTGCAGGACCTGACGAGCAATTCGCTTCGAAGCGACTATGGACGTTCAATTTACCGGCGACGTGAGATCATTGCTCTGGTTTTTATTGGGTGCGGCGGGGATCGCGCTTACCGTTGCCCTGAACCGACTGCAGGAGAGGGTAGAGCAGAACTACCGGCGGCCGCTCCTGCTCGTGCCCCTGGGTGTCGGGCAAGCAGCGGCGGGCATCGCTGTCGTCGTCGGGACGTTTCCCGGCGCGGACTGGTACAGTAGGATTGGGTTTACCCTCATCTTCGGCTTCATCGCGGCTTCCGGCCTCCAGAACGTGCTGCGGGGAATCGCTAATGCTCGCCTCGCGCCGCTGATGACGCGCAACACGCCGCCCTCCTCCTTGCGGGAGCCCGGTAGATCGGTCGCTGCCGCTCGCGTGCCTGCCGGGCTCGCCCCGCCGCCCTTCGCACCACGTGTCGTACTCGCCCGAGACATCGGCGAGGCAGACACGGCACCGGCAGCTCGCAGTTGGGCGGAAGGCATCGAAGGCTTCCTCAAAGCCATGACCGGCGAGCGAGAGTTCTCCGCATGGCTGGGTGTGCCCGAGGATGACGCGCAGCGGGTGACGCGCTCCGTATTGTTCCTGTGGGTGTTCCAGGCGGACCCCAACCAGTCCCTTCTGCTCCTGGCCGGCGGGGTGGGGTCCGTGTATCACCTCTGCGGCGGTGGCGCGTTGGCAAGTGGTCACCTGCTCACGGCAGTGTTCGGCACCCGACGCGACCAGGTCGAACAGACGCCGGAAGAGGTCCTCGCCCGCCTGCGCCATTTCGAGACCGAGCATGCGGACCGCTCCTTCCCCGTCCACACAATGCTTTACAACGATGCGACGTGGACGTTCGCGCTCGACCGCCTCGTCGAACGCACGACGGCGGTGTTGATGGACCTCACGGGGTTCACAAGCGAGCACATGGGCTGCGAGTACGAGCTGGGGTTGCTCGTCGATCGTGTCGATCTGGGCCGTGTCGTGCTCGTCACTGGACCCGCTACCGACGACGCACTGGATCGGACGTTGCGTGCGGCATGGGCAACCATGGCCGACGACTCGCCCAATCGTCGCGCGGACGCCGGGCCGCTCATGATCGTGAAGGTGAATGTGTCCGAACCTGCGGCTTCCGGCGCTGACCCGCTAACCGACGACGAGCGAAAGTTGCGGGAGTTGGCGGACTACAGAGCGGACTTCCGGGGGATCCGCCTGCTGCTCGAGCAGGCAGCCGATCGAACGACCGTGCCCGCCGTTTCGCCCCAAGGCTCATGCGCCCCGTAGAAGGGAGCGCCTCCCAGCGGGGCGCGGGGGGGGAGGCCAGCGAGGGACCGATACTGAGCGACTCTGTCAAATCACCGGTTAATCCGGACGATCCGCGATGCCTCCCAACGACGAAGGCACCGGAGCCACCGAAGCCGAAGCCGTGCGAGCCCGACCCTTGTTGCAAGTGTCCACCGCCGCCGACCGCTACCTCCAACTGCCTCGAGGAGCTGATCACCTCCCAGACGACGGAGATCACGAAGGTGGAGAAAGCGAAGGCCTTCAAGACCGACCTCGAGGCGCTGCTCGCGAAGGCCAAGGCCGCAGAGCTGGAGTACACGCGCAAGAAGTACGACGACCTCGTCAAACAGTGGGCTGAGCAGGATCGTCAGATCGCCGAGCTGATTCGGAAACTGGTCTGCGCGGTACCGTGTTGGCGTTGCCTTCTCGAGTGCCACGTCTGCCCCCTGATCAACCAAATGATCGATGCGGAGAAGTGGCTCTACGGTGACGGCACGCTCTACACCGACGTCCACAATCTCTACGACCTGCGCTACTGGCACGAGCGCGATCGGGACGCGAAGCAGCGCCGATTCGACCGCATCAAGAACGTGCTCCAGGCGTGGGAGAAGCCAGCGCAGACGATCCAGAAGGCCCTCTCTGACGATAGCAAGCTCATCACCGATGCGGGGAATGCGCTCGGCTCCGATGCGCCGAAAGCCGTCTACGACGTCTTCATGCGGCTCGTTCCCATGCATCTGGCGATCGCGCCGCCGACCGGCTCCAAGTTGACGACCCAGATCGACGAGAAGTTCACGCTATTCTGCAAGTGCGATGAGGGCGTGGCCGACGATTGCTGCGGCCCCGACGTCGGCGTCCTGAGCGTCCGGAAGCGGTTGATCGGCCCGCAGCCCTACCTGATCGATCCCAACTACTACTTCAGCGTCATCTGCTGTCTCGTCGAGAAGCGCTACCTGCCGGCGAAGGACGCGCTCGCGACGGCAGATGCGGCCTTCCAGGCGGTGGATGACCGGATCAAGCGTTACAGGGCCGACATCGGCGACGGTCTCAAGACGTTCAACGAGAGGGCCAAGGACGCGATCCCGAAGAACGTCGACTGCTGCGACTACGAAGCCCACAAGGACGACAGCGTGTCGGCCAAGGCACGCTGACGTGAACCTGGAGGACTGCCATGCCTGAGTACCTGACTCCCGGCGTCTACATCGAGGAGATCGAACGTGGGCCCCGACCGATCGAAGGCGTCCCGACCAGCACCGCTGCGTTCCTCGGCGAGACCGAGCGCGGCCCGCTCCGCCCGAAGCTGGTCACGAGCTTCAAGGACTACCAGCGTTGGTTCGGCAACGTCTTCGCGGACGGGCGCTACATGCCGTACGCCGTCAACGGGTTCTTCGAGAACGGCGGCAAGCGGCTCTATGTCAGTAGCATCGTCGGCGAGAACGCGACGACTGCGTCGAAGGTCTTCGGCGACTTCAGGGTGGAAACAGTCGGTCCAGGCGCGTGGGGCCGAAGGGTCTGGGTCAGGATCCAGGACGGCTCGACGAAGGACGCGAAGGGTCAAAGCGGCTTTCGTTTGAAACTCGCGTATTGGGCGCCGACCAGCGACAACTTGGCACCGTACGATCCGTTCGACGCGAAGAACGAGAGCGTGAAGCCACGGCCGCAGTACCAGGAGGATTTTGACGACCTCTCGATCGATCCCTCTTCCTCCGACTACTTCGCAAGGCGCCTCCTCGACAGCACCGACAACCTGCCGGTCTCCGCGCTCGCCCGGATCGATCGCATCGATCCCGCTACGACCAGCAGGCCGCCAACGAGTGAGAATGGCGAGTTTCTCGATCAGGATGGCGCCGACGACACGACTCCACTCGGACCGAGCGATTTCGTAGGGGCCAAGAATGCGTCGCGCACTGAACTTCAAGGCCTGAGCCAGCTCGAGCTCGATCCGTTCCGTGACGTCGCGCTCGTCTACGCGCCGTTTCCGCCCGACAATCCGACCGAGATCGTCAAAGAGCTCATCGAGCATTGCGAGCTGCAGCGCTTTCGGTTCGCCGTGATCGACTGCGCTCCGGACACCGAGCCGGACCAGCTCATTCCGCGCTCACAGATCCAAGATACGCAGTATGCCGGCCTCTACGCACCTTGGATCTTCATCTCCGATCCACTGAGCGGCGCGCGCCAGCGCGTGCCGCCGGGGGGACACGTGCTCGGGGTGTACGCGCGCAGCGACACGGAGCGGGGCGTCTTCAAGGCGCCGGCCAACGAGATCGTGCGCGGTGCCCTCGATGTGCGCTACGACGTCGACGACGGTAGACAGGCCGTGATGAACCCGGCGGGCGTCAACGCGATTCGGAAGTTCCCGGGCCGCGGCATTCGCGTCTGGGGCGCCCGCACGTTGTCGTCGAACGGCCTCTGGAAGTACGTCTCGGTTCGGCGCCTCTTCATCTTCCTTGAGCATTCCATCTACGAGGGCACGCAGTGGGTCGTCTTCGAGCCCAACGACGACCGACTGTGGGCGCGGGTCATCGACACCATCCGCCTGTTCCTGCGCGGGCAGTGGCGGAACGGCGCGCTCTTCGGGCGCACCGAGCAGGAGGCATTCTTCATCACCTGCGACCGCACCACCATGTCGCAGGACGACATCCTGAACGGCCGCCTCATCTGCGAGATCGGCATCGCGCCCGTGCGCCCAGCGGAGTTCGTGATCTTCCGCATCTTCCAAAACACCGCCGAAGCTCAGCGTTAGAAGCACGCCATCGAGGAGCTGGCGCCGCAGGAAGGCGACTGGGTAATCAACCGCTTCCACGGCATCACACCCTTCCACGGCGGCGAGCTCGACCAGTTGCTGCGCAATCTCGGCATCAGGACCGTGGTCGCCACCGGCGTCTCGGTCATCACCGGCCTGACCATCGAGGCCGCTAACGCCGGCTACCAGGTCGTCATCCCGCACCAGGCGGTCACCGGCACGCCGGACGACTACGTCGAGGCGATGTTCGCCAACAGGCTGCGCCTGCTGGCGACCATCACCTCGGTGGACGATGTCGTCGCGACGAGGCAGTAGGCCGCCCGACGCTCAGCGCGGTACGCATTCCATCGACGACTGTGTACGCGTCTTCGAGGCGTTGTCCTGCCTGGAAGGCGCCGGTATAAGACCATCGGGGGATAGGGAGCATGGCCGACCCCGCGGAAGCTCGAGTCTCGGACGGCATGGTTGAGCCGATGACGCCTCGGCAGCGCAAGGCCCGCGGGTTCTGCACCTGCCCGCTGAGAACGCCCTCCGGAGCCGAGACGGCGCCTGCTCCCGAGCCGTGCCAGGTTCACCCGAAGCATCTCATTCATTCGGCCGAGCACAACCGGTCTCACGGGCTTCTGTTCTTCGATGACTGTCGCAACCGGTACGTCACATGGGAAGACGCCGTCGAAGGAATGCGACAGCCCCGTTATGTCGGGGCCACGAGTAAGGGACTGGTCCTCTACACGTGGATGAATCTGATTCGCCTGCTCGAGGCGCTTTGCTACCCGACGCGGGAGCCTGCGGCCGAGATCACCGAGCAATCGGCCGAACGGTTGATCAAGCTGGCCGGGCAGACCTTCCCGCCCGACGCACTTGGCAGCCTCATCAATTTCGCGCGGGGCGGCGGTTCGGAAGCGCTCTGCAAGATTTTTCGTACCATGGCGCGCAACGTGCAAGCCGGTCATGCCGGGGGCGAGGGCGCGCCATGAAGCGCGCCGCAACTGAAACCTTGACCCTCGTCCTCCCGCGATCTCAGCCGATCATGGGGTGGTGTCGTGGCTGATCCGACGGCAATCGACGAACCGCGCTCCGAACGACGCGTCCATGTCATCGGTGCGGGACCGGTCGGACTCATCATGACGGCGATGCTGCAGTCGATGGAAGGGTTCTCCATCCGACTCTACGAAAAGAGGCCGGCCTATTCACGAACGCGGATGGTGAAGCTCGCGTCGTACTTGACGGCGGATTCGATCTCTGCGTACTGCGCCGACGAGATCGACGGAGACAACGTCAACGCCATCTTCGAGCCCGGCGAGCTCGAGAAAGGCCTCGCCTTCAGGCGCTCGATCAACCCCAAGCTCTTCGCTCTGCTGCAGGGATGGAACCAGGGCTTCTGCCGGTTAAAGGACATCGAAGAGAGCCTGACGGCTCTCATTGGCGAGGGTGGACAGAGCCCGGTCGAGCGGATCCAGAGCGCGCTCACAGTGGACCAGGCGATGGCCATGCTCCAGCCGCACGAGATCATGATCGACTGCACCGGCGCCAACTCCCTGCTGCGCGACACCCTGGTGCCACCTGCGGGGAACGAGTCCGATTCGCGCGAACGAAATACCTACAAGATCAGATTGGAGTACGCGGCCAACGTCACGTTTCTGTGGGGCAGACCGTATCTGTGCAACGAGTACTGCAAGTACTACAAGAATCGCGACAACGGTCAGTACAAGTTCATTCCGGCAGTCGATCGCATCGCGCAGGACGCGGACACGACCCACGTCTTTGGCATCATCAAAATCTCGGCCGAGGACTACGAGGCCATGCCCTCGCACTGCAACGGCGACTATCTACGCGAACATTTTCCTGACGTCGCCGCATCCATGGATCGATTCATCCAGCAGATCCAGATGGAGACTCACGGAGAGCTGCTGAGTGAGATCGACGTCATCCGGATACCGCTGAACCTCTACCGCGCGCGCAATTTCACCGCGCGTCCGTGGCATCCGGCATTCTGGGACGGCAACGGGGACGGCTGGAACCATCCCTATTCCAAGGCAGCGGTGTTCCTCGTCGGTGATTCGGCGATTGGCTCGCCGTATTTTCAGTCGATCTCGCTCGGCTTCGAGTGTGCCATGTTCCTGGCCGATCTTCTGGGGCAGCAGATGATCACGTCCGATGTCTACGACCGGTACGAGATCCTCATGCACAAGCAGTGGCTGCGCGTTTACATGCGCAGCAAGATCATCAAACACAACAAAGACATCTTCGAGCGCCTCGACGACACGTTCGGAGTCCTGGAGCAACTGCACATCTATTGAGTCCGGTTGTGCCGAGGTGTGGAGCGTCAGATCGACACCGCGCCACGTGCCTCCTCGAGCGACTGGTGGATCGGGATCAACTGATCCAGGGATGCGATTTCCAGGACCTTCCTGACGTTGACGCCGGGGTTCACCAGCACCAACTTGCCGCCCCGCCGTGAAACGGCCTTGGCGGCGAGGACCAGAGTGCGAATCCCCGCCGACGAGAGAAAGTCCACGGCGCTCATGTCGAGAATGACCGAGCGTTGTGTTCCGGCATGGTCCATCAGCTTCTGTTCGATCTCCTCCGTCCCCCGCGCATCCATCCGGCCGGCGAGAGTGACCTTCGCGATTCCGCCGTCGAGGGTCTCCATCTCGATTTTCATTTGCCACCTCAACGAACTCAATCGCATCTCTGGCCCCGCACCAGACATGCGGGCAATCAGCGCGTCGTGACCGGTGGTATGGAGGGCCGCGCCGGTTCTGAACCGACCAGTGTGGTTGCGACCGTGCAAGCACCATACGCGTTCTGGCGCATCGGCGATAGCCCCTTTTCTCGACCTGGCACGATCCCTCATCGCGCTCGCCCGGCGCAATGGGCAACACGCGTCGCAGGCGAAAATGGGGACGTACGAGTTTGTGAGGAAATGCGTGTCTCGCGCACCCGACGCTCCGTACACGTACTGGTACCCGTACTCGTACGTCGACCGTGTATGAGTAGGAGTACGAGTACGGTACGGAAGGTCGTGGCTCCCGACAACTTTCATCTGATCTACGGCAGGTATGCGGGTCTGCCTCGATTCGATCCGCGGATGACCCGCACGGCGGTGTTCCTCGCGTCGGAAGGACAGCGACATGATGACGGGCCAGGTTCTCGTCGTCGATGGCGGCATGATCATGCTGGGGTAGTTCGCGGCTCGGCCACGATCAGCTGGGAGATGCCTATCAGCGGCGCCCGGAACGGCAGGCGTATCAGGACCCGGGCGATCGGCAACGGGGTCACGTTCGGAAACAACAGCCCGCACCGCATGTGGATGCGGATATTGCCCCCGGCGCTTCGCACCACGCGCCGGAGGTATGCGGGTGTGAACCGGAACGTTCCTCGTTCCTCCAGGCGGGTGATACCGAGCCAGAGATGCCCGGGGTGAATCCGGTTGGGCTCGAACAGGACGACGCGACGCGCGACGCGCTGCATCTCGCGTACGACGGCGACGGGATCGTCTGCGTGGTGGAGAAGCTCCCAGCAGGTCGCCACATCGAACGTACGATCGCCGAACGGCAAACACTGGGCGACGGAGCGGACACGACTGCGGACGGGGTTGGTCGCCAGCATGGCGGCGGCGAAGTCGCAGGCCACCACGCGGATTGATGGTGGGTAATACGCGCTGGAGAATCCGTTGCCCGCGCCGACGTCCAGCAACGTGCGGACACCGTCCAGCACGCCGATGCGCTGCAGGTAATCGACGCGCTGGGTCGCGAACAGCGCCGGCACGGGATGATCGCTGCGCCGATACCGCCAGCCGCCGGTCTCCCAGAACCGGCGGCGATCTACGGATCGGTCAAACCATGTCATCGCGCCGAAGGTCCCGATCCGCGCGTGGTTCAATTCCGCGCTTCCAGAAAAGCGCGATCGCGAGAATGACGAGCGTCACCACAGAGACAGCGGCGCCGATGGCAACGCTGGCCGGACGATAGACGAACTCGACACGCGACGATCCGGCCGGCACTTCGACGAGCCGGAAGGCGTAGTTCGCGCGCACGATCGGTACGGCATTGTCGTCCACGCGGGCACGCCAGCCAGGGCTGTATTGGTCGGCAAGAACCAGGAACCCCCGCCCCGGTGCATCGATGTCGATGACGAGATGCTCGGGGTCGTCGCGGACAAACCGTGCGGAGCCGCTCCCTGCTGGCGGCCGAGCGTCTCCTGTAAACCCAGATGGCAGCGGTTCCTCGACGAAGGCGACCTCGGCGAGGTCTTCGGTACCGTAGGCGAGCTGGTGGAGAAGTGCCTTGCTATCGGGAATCACCTCGACGCGCGGGACCCAGCGCGCGCGCGGCAACGCGGTGTCGTTTGAGTAGACGCGGACGTCGGTTCCGCCAAAAGAAGCCTGTGGCCATGCCAGCCCTTCTCGAGCGAAGCGGGACTTCGCATCCGTCACGACGTAGCGGATCGCGGCCACGTCGAACAGCCGCGGCCGCCATCCCTCCTTCTCCGGGCGGAAGCGCTGAATATCCTCGGCATTGGTCACGGCGCCGCCGACCGACATCGCGGCCACGTAATCGACCAGCCGGCTGCCGAGGAGATTCTCGTAGTCGTTTATTCCCGGCACCTGCATGATCGTCGCGGTCTTCTGCATCAGGTTGAGCGTGATCATCGATGGCATCGATTGTTCGATATCAATCCGCTCCTGAGGTGTCATAGTGGCACGAAGGGCCGCGAAGGTGTCGGCATGACGCCAGAGGACATCGGTCGACGGAAGCATCTTCGCGACATACCGGTACGGGACGCCGACCAGGTTCAATGCGACCGCCCCAACGACGAACCAGCCGGGCGCGGCCAGGTGTGGGCGAATAGTTGCGATACACAGGCCGGTGATTACGCACACCAGGGAGACAATCTCGACTGCACGAAGGCCGCCTGGCGTAAGCCAGTACAAGGCCGCACTCAGCGCGAGGGCAACGATCGCGGCAAGCGTCCGCGTTCTTGGGCGTGTCGACCGGATGCCATCGAGCGTCGCGCTCGTCAGCAGGGCAAGGGGGAATCCGGCGATCATGAACAGCCGGTGGGGGAAGCGCAGGGTGGCGGCGCCCGGAGGCACCTTGGCGTAGAGACTGTAGAGCGGCGTTTGCGGTCCGAGCGCAAGCGTTGCGTAGAGCGCTCCCGTCATCAAATAGAAAGCGACGAGCCCGCGCCGCGACCCGAGCAGCGGTGCGAGAATGGTGAGTAGGAGCGGAGCCACCATGAACGGCACCGGCGGGACGCGGTTGCGGATCGATGCGCGCCAGTCGGTGAGGAGCGCGCCGTATCCCAGAAAATCGCTCTGGACGTTCAAACGGGCGGATTGACTGGCCAGCTCGGCCGCAGGGATGAGCTGTACGGCGGCGAGGCCTGCGGCAATCCCGAGGCCTGCAACCACGGCGCCAACCGGCCGCCACGGACGTTCGGACCAGCGCGTAACGATCTCCCATCCGAGCCGTAAAGCAATCAACTGGTACGTCAGCGCGCTGAGTAGTACCCAACCCGCGAACAGGCTGAGGGAAAGGACCGTGGCCAGCGCGGCGATCCAGCGGCGAGATGGTGCGCGGAGCAACCGTTCGCAGCAGAAGAGGGCCCAGGGCAGCCATGCCCACGGTCCGTTGTCCATCGGGCTCCATGCCGTGAGCGAGGACATCGCGTCGCCCAACTGGAAGGTAAGCGCGCCGCCCATCGCCGCAGCCCAACCGAAGCCGAGCTCGCGTGCGAGCAGCAGCATACCCGTCCCGCCCAGCGCCATGTTGAGGATGAGGACGGCATGCACCGCTACGTTCGGATCAAGCACGGCGAACAGCAGGTGAGGTGGATAGAGGAGCCCGATTGAAGGGTTGGCAAAGAACGGTTCGCCGCAGGCTTGATAGGGATTCCATAGGAGCCCTTTGCCGCCGCGCCATAGGCTCGCGACCGCGTGCAGCTTGTTCGGTATGAAATAGATATAGATGTCGAAGTTCGGGAGGTTCGAGGCGCGGTGGAGCTCGAACAGGACGAAGTACGCCGCCGCCAAGAAGAGGATGCAGATCGCCGCGACCACTCAACCTATCCGGCCGCAGGTTGGAGGGCACGTATCGCGGTATTGCCCGCCGATTCTCCGACACCGGCGCTGGTTTCGGGTGGAGACCTCAGCTCTCGTCATCGTGCCCCCCCCTCGGAAGTGGGCGGTGAGTCAGTGCGCTCTGCACGCAACAAGGCGAGCTCCTGCGCCAACGCCCGCACCTGGCTCGCGAGCTGCGACAGCCGGACCGCATAGCCGAGGCAGAGAAAAACGAGAAAGAGCACGGAGAGGAAGTACAGAGCGGAGGTTGCCGTCCACGCGCCCATCGCTCGCGCCAGGAGACGGACGCCGTCGAACCACACGGCGAGCACCATGACCGCAAGCGCCGCCGCGACCCACAACGGTGTCAGTTCCTCGCTCAGCCGGCCGCGGCGTACCAGCGTCAGCACGACGCTGAGGAACACCGCACCGGCAAACAGCATGATCGCCCGGGTGATGGGCGACGCTGGTTGCGCCATCATGAATTCGCGGAGATTATCTCCTTCAAGAAGGCGGTCCATACGGCAGCCCGGCGTACATCGCAGGGCGCGGCAGCGCGACCGTGCGAAAGAGTGCGAGACACATTTTGTACGGGTAATAGAGGGCGCGTCGTCCCGCGTGCATCGATCGGTGGCCGGGCGGATTTGGGGCCATCGTCACGGGCACCTCGGCGAGACGCATTCCCTGGCGATGCAGGAACAGCAGCACGTCGATATCGGGGAAGTCCGCCGGAAAGAAATCGCCGCAGTACAACAGGAAGGCGGGGCGCGAGAGCGCTTGGAATCCAGAGGTGGGATCGGCGATCCGTGGCCCGCCAAGCAGCTGAAGCAGGTTGCCAAGCAGGTGGCGACCGAAGCTCCTTCCCGCGCTCATCTGATAACCGGCGGGGTTGACGAAGCGCGAGCCAATCGCCACGTCGGCCTCGCCGCTCTCCAGCCGCGCCAGCAGCCGCGGAACGTCCGCCGGATCATGCTGTCCGTCGGCATCGAGCTGTACCAGGCGCGCATACCCCCGACGGGCCGCATACTTGTACCCGGTCTGCAACGCTGCACCGTAGCCGAGATTGAACGGATGGCGTATGCACCGCGCGCCGGCTCGCTGAGCTTGCTCTGCGGTTTGGTCTCGGGACCCATCGTCCACAACGACGACATCGACATGTGGCACGGCCTGGCGGACGCGGGTGACGACCGCGCCAATGCGTGCCCCCTCGTTGAACGCGGGAATCGCGACGACGGTAGCACTCGATACGGGTGGCGACGCCGGCTTCCGGAGTTGGAGCTCAGAGGACGCCATACCCGCCATACCCAGGCGGTGCATGCCCGGCGACAGACAACCTTCGCTGTCACTGCTCATGATGGCAACTGCAGGCGACTTGATCCCGCCGGTCGTCCGGCTGTCGTGAACGCATAGCGAGCTCAAGAGCACAGGAAGAAACTTCTAGCCCGCAGTGAAAGAATGCGTCAAGGCCGAACCCGACGCGCGAAAAATCGCCGCCGTATCAGCGCGGACAGCCGCGCAAGGCGTTGCTGACCGCGAAAACCAGCTCGTTGACGCTGGAGGAAATGCAGCTTGCCGCTCGAGCGCTTGTTGTAGAGCCTGCCCTTGAGCGTGATCGTCTCACCCTCGTGCCGGCCGATGTCCCCGATGTAGGCGCACGGCGCGTCGCTCATCGGTTGTTTCGGACACCACGCGACATCGCCTTGACAGGAATGGCGTCGCCGGTCGACGGGCGGCCGACGGATGTGGAACACTTGAGGTCGTGGCGCCCTCCGGCACGACGGTCGCGTTCCTCTTCGTGGACGGCATGAGATGACCCGCTACCGCATGCTCATCGGCGGCGAGTCAGTCGACGCACAGGGCGATCGCCGCCTCGAGGCGACCAATCCGTACACCCGCGAGGTGTTCGCGACGATCCCCGACGCGTCGAGCGCCGACGTGCGCGCCGCCGTTGCCGCCGCGCGCACCGCTTTCGAGACGACGTGGTGCAAGGTGTCCGGTGCGGAGCGGGCCCGTCTGATGCATCGCCTGGCCGACCTCATCGAGGAGCGGGCAGACGAGCTCGGCCGGCTGGAATCGACGGACAACGGCAAGATCCTGCGCGAGACCTCGGGCCAGGCGCGCTTCGCCGCGCGCAACTATCGCTTTTTCGCCGGCTATGCCGACAAGCTCTACGGTCGCACGATTCCGCTCGATACGCCCGCGAGCCTCGACTACACGCTGCGCGAGCCGGTCGGGGTGGCGGCGCTCATCACGGCGTGGAACTCGCCGATGCAACTGCTGGCCAACAAGCTGGCTCCCGCCCTCGCCGCGGGCAACACGGTCGTCATCAAGCCGTCAGAGCACGCCTCGGCGACGACCCTGGAGCTCGCGAACCTGATCGCCGCCGCGGGCTTCCCACCGGGCGTCGTCAACATCGTCAGCGGCGGAGTCGAGGCGGGGACGGCGCTGGTGACCGATGCG
>Ga0066388_100001397_pt1 | contig 13526 bp, 9 predicted proteins | sample PanSoiMetaGPlot6_FD_64539 | JGI IMG/M metagenome (GOLD analysis project Ga0066388, IMG submission 64539) | Tropical forest soil microbial communities from Panama analyzed to predict greenhouse gas emissions - Panama Soil - Plot 6 (Hybrid Assembly) | ecosystem: Environmental > Terrestrial > Soil... | reverse complement strand
CCTTCCCGGCTTTCTTGCCCATCGCGCGCATCGTCGATCGCTCGGCTAAGGCCTCGCGCTCCGGTTAGCGGCTCCCGCCGGGCTCGAGCTCCTCGTCCTCCTCGTCGGCCGGCGACTCGATAGCCTGCCGAAGCGTGCTCTCGAGGCGCTGGGCGAGCGCGCGCGCCGCGTGGTGGCCGCGCGACTTCAGCAGCTGGTTGCGCGCGGCGACTTCGACGAGGATGGCAATGTTGCGTCCCGGCGCGACAGGCATCCGGATCAGCGGGACCCGCAATCCAAGGATTTCGTAGAAGCTGTCGTCGAGGCCGAGCCGTTCGTACTCACGCGACGGATCCCAGCGCTCCAGCTGCACGATGAGCTCCACGCGCTTCGATGAACGCGTCGAGGCGATGCCGAACAGCTCTTTGACGTTGATGACGCCCAGCCCGCGAAGCTCCATGTGGTGCCGGGTCAGCTCGGGACAGGTGCCGATCAGAATCGCCTCCTGCCGGCGACGCACTTCGACGGTGTCGTCGGCAACCAGGCGGTGACCGCGAACGATCAGGTCCAGCGCGCACTCGCTCTTACCGATGCCGCTTTCGCCCGAGATCAGCACGCCGAGGCCGAGCACGTCCATGAGCACGGCATGGAGAATGGTGCGTTCGGCGAGGGAGTCCTCGAGAATCGAGGCCAGCTTCGCGATGGCGGTCGGCGTCGACGTCGGCGTCTTGAGCAGCGGCACCCGCGCGCGCTCGGCCTCAATCACGAGCTCGAGGGGCGGCGAGAAGCCGCCGGTGATCAGCACACACGGAAAATCGAGCGTGAGCGCGAGCCGCAGCGCTGCGACGCGGGCCGCGACCTCGAGGCTTTCGAGGTAGCGGATCTCGCTCTCGCCGAAGATCAGCACCCGTCCCCGTTTCAGATACTCATGAAACCCGGCGAGGGCCAGGCCGGTCTTCTGAATGTGCGGGCTGGTGATGACGCGATCCAGGCCGTCGGCGCCTGCGAGCAGTTCGAGCGGCAGCCCGAACGCCTCTGGCCGGCTGGCCAGCAGTGCGCTTACGGTGACGCTGGGGGTTGAAGACATGTGAAGTGGTCAGTGACCTGTGGTCAGTGGCCAGTTCTTATTCTACTGACCACTGGCCACGGATCACTGGCCACTAGGCTTCTGTCTCCACCAGCGCCAGCTCGCCGTTCGGACGCCGATAGAGGACGTTGATCGCGTCGGTCGCGGGGTCCCGAAAGACGACGACGCCCTCGCGTGCGACGTCGACTTCCTTGGCGGCGTCGCTCACCGACATCGGCTTGATCGTCTGGCGTGACGCCCGCACGATGCGCGGCATCCGCGCTTTCCCCGCCGCGCGGCCGGCCGGACGCACCCCGACGGCTTCGCGATCCTGCCGCGCGGTCGGCACGACTCTGCCGCCGCGCTTGCGCGCCTGCCACTTGCCCTTGACCCGTTGCACCTGCTGGCTGATCTTGCCGATGGCGGCGCTGAGCGAGGCTTCCCAACTGGCGGAATCGCCGACGCCGTGCAGGAATTTCTCGCCGCGCGTGTGCAGGGTGATGTCGGTGCGGTGCCGGTGCTTCTCGCGCGTCAGCACCGCCTGCGCCGACACGGCACTGTCGTTGAGCACGCGTTCAAGTTTGCCGATCTTGGCTTCGACGAGACGCCGAAGCCCTGGGGTAATGTCGACGTGACGGCCGGTGAGTTCGAGTCGCATGTCTCAGCCTTCAGCCTTCAGCAGTCAGCTTTCAGCCTGAGTGCGCTCTTGATAGCTCCGAGCTGAACGCCCTCGAGCTATCAGTAGAGCACTTTTCGTTGGTTCGACGTCGGGATCTTCAGTTCCTCGCGGTATTTCGCAATGGTACGCCGCGCAAGGACGAGGCCTTCTCGCTGCAGGATGCTCACGATCTTCGAGTCGCTGAGCGGCTTGCGCGGGTCTTCATTTTCGATGATCTTCCGGATGCGCTGCTTGATCGTGACCGACGATACGCTCTCGCCGTACGAGCTGCTGATGCCGCTGTGGAAGAAATACTTCATCTCGAACACGCCCTGTGGCGTGTGCATGTACTTGTTCGTGACGACGCGGCTCACCGTCGATTCGTGCATGCCGATGTCGTTCGCCACGTCGCGCAGCACCAGCGGACGCAGGTGTTCGATGCCGTGATCCAGGAAATCGCGCTGGAAATTGACGATGCTCTTGGCCACCTTGAAGATCGTCTTCTGCCGCTGCTCCACCGACTTGATCAGCCACAGCGCCGACCTGAACTTGTCCTTGACGTAGGCGCGCGTCTCGTCGGTGTTGTCCGAGGCGCTCTTGTCCAGCAGCCGTCGATAGACCGGACTGATGCGCATCTGCGGCAGCCCGTCCTCGTTGAGGACGACGACGTATTCGTCCTCGACCTTCATCACGTAGACATCGGGGATGACGTACTGCGACTGCGTGGGGTTGTAGCGGCTCCCCGGCTTCGGGTCGAGGTGCCGGATGATTTCCACGTGCTCCTTGAGATCGTCGATGGTCATCCCGAGCTTGCGTGCGATCTCGGGCACCTGATGGTTCTGGAGCAGACGCAGGTGATCGGTGACGATCTTGTCCGTCGGCGTGCCTTCCAGGCCCAGATGGCGAAGCTGGAGCTGCAGACACTCCTGCAGATCGCGCGCAGCCACGCCCGTGGGATCGAAGCTCTGAATCAACGCCAGCCCGCGTTCGACATCGGCCACCGGCCAGGGACCCATCGCGGCGAGCTCCTCGAATGACGCGACGAGATACCCATCGTCGTCCAGATTCCCGATGATGGCCGACCCGATCTCACGCATCAGCGGATCGTCGGTCTGCATCGAGAGCTGCCACATCAGGTGATCGGCGAGCGAGCTGCTGGTCGAGAGCGTGTTCTCGATCGGCGGCAGCTCTTTGACTTCTTGCGGGGCCTTCGGCCGGTACCCGTCGTCGAGATAGTCGCCGAAGAAGTACTCGTAGTCCTGATCGTCCCAGGTGTCGGTCTTGTTCGGTGCCTGTTCGGGTTCGGCCTTTTCGGGTGTCGTCGCCGCTTCAGCGGGCTGGAGCTCTTCGGTCGGCACCTCTTCGAGCATCGGATTCTCGACCATTTCCTGGTTGAGGAGGTCCGACAGCTCGAGTGTAGACATCGGCAGCAGCTTGATCGCCTGCTGCAGCGACGGCGTAAGTATCAGCTTTTGAACGAGCTTGGTGTGAAGCTTCTGCTGAATGCCCATGAATAGGCGCGTTAACTAAGTCGTTGTCGCATCGCCACTTGCTTGAATCGACGACCGGTCGTTGTGGCCGGCCCGCATGCGACGCCTCAGCTGATGCAATTCCCACGCCCATTTTAGTCCAATCGGAACTCGCTCCCGAGATAAATCCGCCGAACTTCCTCATCGGCCGCGAGAACGTCCGGCGTGCCGCTCTTGAAGATGGCGCCGTCGTGGACGATGTAGGCCCGGTCGGTGATGCGCAGCGTTTCCCGTACGTTGTGATCGGTGACCAATACACCGATGCCGCGGTCTTTGAGGTGGAAGATGATTTTCTGGATGTCGCTGACCGCGATGGGGTCGATGCCGGCAAATGGCTCGTCGAGGAGGATGAACTGCGGCGAGACGACCAGCGCCCGCGTGATTTCGGCCCGCCGGCGCTCGCCGCCCGACAGCGTGTGGGCCGGCGCATCGGCCAGCGGCGTCAGATTCAGCTCGGCGAGCAGTTCACGGAGGCGTGTCCGGCGGGTGGCGCCGTCGAGTTTCATCGTTTCGAGAATCGCGAGGATGTTCTGCTGGACCGTCAACCCCCGAAAAATCGAGGGCTCCTGCGGCAGGTAGCCGATGCCCTTCCGCGCCCGGACGTACATCGGATCGTCGGTGACATCCTGGCCGTTCAGTTCGACCCGGCCCGAATCGGGCGCGGTCAGGCCGACCGTCATGTAGAACGTCGTCGTTTTGCCGGCGCCGTTCGGCCCGAGCAGACCGACGATTTCTCCCGAAGCGACGTCGAGGCTCACGCCGCGGACCACCGTGCGACCGTTGTAGGACTTGGTGAGCGCCTCGGTGCGGAGGGTCGCCGCTACTGGCACTTCCCTCCGCCTTTGGTCTGCGTGCGGATCTGATCGCTCCCGTCCACCACGATCGTGTCCGTGGCTTTCGTAAAGGTCAGCGTCTTGCCGGTGGTCTTGCGCCCGCATTGATCCGCTATTTCGACCGGCAGCCCCGTGATGAGGTACTTCTCATCGGCAGTCGTGTACGTGAGGCGGGCGCCTATCGTGATGCGGCTCTGCTCGCGGAGCTTCAGCTTCTCGTAGGCCTCGGCGCGTTCGAGCTCGTCGCCCGAGGGCTTCAGGTACAGCTCGATCTTGGTGGCGTCCATGTCGCCCTGGGGACCGGTCATGTGCGCGTCGCCCGTGTAGGTGAGACGCCGGGTGGCGTCCTCGTACTTGAAGTCCTTCCCCGTCCCGATCGAGCGTGAGCGCTCCTTCTTTCCATCCTTGTTCGCCGCTTCGAGCATCGTCGTCGTGGTCACCGCAGCGTCGCCCCCGCTCGCGCTGAGATCGCCGTTCTTGTCGTCGAGCATGATCTCCGCTGCCTTGATTGAGGTGTCGCCCTGGAACAGCCTGGCCTCGCCGGTGTAGATGCTCTTCGACGCCTCCCCGTCGTAGTCGAGCGCGTTGGCCAGGACGGTGACGGGCTGGTCCTGCTTGAGCATCGACGGCATCTTGCCGGTTTCACCGGTCTTCTCGTCTTTCTTGGGCGGCTGCAGCACGCTCTTGACCGGCTTTCCGGTGGCCTTCACGCGAGGCCCGCTCAGGGTGACGTCGATTGCCACACCGTCCACGGCGACACGATCGTTGACGACGTGCGGCACTTCGAGGCCGGGATCGGAGCCGCTCAAGGCGAGCGTCCCCTTGTCGAGGTCGTACACGCCGGTGACGGCAACCGCCGTCATGTCTCCGTCGACGAACCTGACTTTCTGTTTGAACTGGGCATCCTCGATTGTGCTGAGTCCCGGCTTCAGCCCGACGTCGAGGCTTCCGGAGTTGGCGCGGCGATCCACGCCGGCGCCTTGTTCGTGGTACTCCACGTTGCCGGAAAAGAGCGCGCGCGTCAGCCCCTTGTCGGCCTCGCCCTTCGCGTCGAGCGTGTTCGCCTGAATCCGCCGGCCAGGCGCGTCCGCTTCGGGCGGAAACGTCAGGACGACCCCGTCCCGCGCCGTCAGCGCGACCGGCGTCGATCCGTCGGGCGCCAGCGTAATGTCGACGGTCGGCGCAGTGATCAGCCGGCCTTCCTTTCCGGCCTCGCCCGCGAGGCGGATTTCAGCTTGGCCAACGATCGTCGCGTGCTCCAGCGCCTGACCGTCGGCCGTGTATTTCAGGTTCATGTCCCGGCCGGTGAGCGACTGCAGGGCGCCGACAGCCGGCTTCGCCACGGTAATTCGAGAATGCCCGCGCAGCTCCACTGCCTGGATGTGATCCTGATCAGGGCTTAGGTAGCCGACCGCGTCGTCGGACTCGATCACGCGGTCCGGCTGCTCGACGCGGACCGACTGCTCGAATTTCACGAACTTGTCGCGTCGCGCGAACGCCGAGGTGCCGGATGTCACGTCGGCGGAACCGGCTCCGTTTTTGTCCGCGCCAATGCGTACGTGCGAATCCGCGTTCAACCAGAGCAGATCGCGTCCCTTGTCGTACGTCATGCCGGTGCCGGTGCCGCTCACGCGCCCGCGCGTGAAGCTGGCAGGGCCCGGCGTGCGCACGACGCCGTCGCTCTCGGCGTACGTCGCGTGGTCGGTGCGGGCCTGCAGCCCGTCCGACGCCGTCAGCACGACGTTGCCGTCCACGGTGAAATTCGATTCTTTCTGGCCGACCTGCCCTTCCCTGGCGGTGACCTCGAACGTGCGGCCGCCGCTGCCGCGCTCGGGGGCGACGATGCGCAGGCCGATTAGCTTGGTCGAGCCGTCCTCGTAGGTCAGCTGGCGGTTGAAGTAGACCGTGAAGTCTTCGCGCGAGGAGCTCCACCGCAAGACTTGACCCTTGGTGCTCTCGATAATCGCGCCGGGATCGGTGCGGGGAACCGTCGGCGGCGGCGCTTCGACTTCGCGCACCTTGAGCTGGCGCGCGACGAACCCGCCGAAAACGACCACGAAGATCGCGATCAGAAGCCGAGCGTACTTCCTCAAGCCTGCGCCTGTGGCTCCTTCATGTCCGCTAGAGTTAGTTCGACGAACGTCTCTCCATTGTACTGGTTCTGTTCGAGGGAGAAGGCGACGTCCAGCGCGGCTTTGTGGGCTTCGAGGAAGTCGTGGCGCTCAGCTGCGCGCCACGCGATGGCACGAAAAACGCGGCCCTCGTGCTTCATGGCCATCTTCAGATGGCGATCTTTCAGCTTGCGCGGACCGTCGATGATCTGGACGCCGCGGGCAACGAAGACTGGGCGGGGGTTGCCGGCGCCGAACGGGGCGAGCGACACGACACCTTCGGCCACCTGGCCCGTGATGGCGCGAAACGACAGGTGACCGTCGATGCGCAGCCGCGGCATCAGATCTTCGGGGCCGAGCGTCTCATCGGCCACGGCGTTGACGGCGCGCCGCAGTTCCGCTACTCGCGACCGCTCCATCGTCAGCCCCGCGGCCTGCGTGTGGCCGCCGAAGCGTACGAAAAGCGGCGCGCATCGCTCGAGGGCGCCGAGCATGTCGAAGCGCGGGATACTGCGGCACGATCCATGGGCAACGCCGTCCTCCAGCGACAGCACGATGGCTGGCCGGTGGAACGCGTCCACCAGCTTCGACGCCACGATGCCGATGACGCCGCGGTGCCATCCGTCACCGGCGACCACCAGGATCGATCGCGCCCCGACGTCGGGATCCGTCTGGACGATCTTTTTCGCGGCCGCGAGGATCTCGGCTTCCTCCTCTTGACGGCGCAGGTTCTCGGCATCGAGCTGCATCGCCAGCTGCCGCACATCGTCGCCCGCAGTTTCGTCCACGGCCAGCAGCAGACGTGTCGCGATGTCGGGCGTGCTCATGCGGCCCGCTGCGTTGACCCGGGGCGCGAGCATGAAGCCGATGTGGTAGCTGTCGATCGTCTTGCCCGTCAGCCCGCACACATCGATGAGCGATCGAAGGCCGACCTTGTGCGGTCCGCGCGACAGCAGGTCGAGGCCGATCTTCGCGATCACGCGGTTCTCGCCCACGAGCGGCACGACGTCGGCGAGCGTCCCGATCGCCGCGATTTTCACGAAGCCCGGCAGCCACGCCTCACGACCGGCGTGGCGGCAGAGCGCCTGCACGAGCTTCAGCGCGACCCCGACGCCGGCAAGGTATTTGTCGGGATAGGCGCAATCCGAACGTTTGGGATTGATCACCGCCATCGCGGCCGGAAGGGTCGCATCCGGCTCGTGATGGTCGGTGATGATCAGATCGAGGCCCAGCTCTCGCGCCCGCGTCGCCGCTTCCGCGCCGCGGATGCCGCAGTCGACCGACACCACGAGGCGGACGTTGTCCGCATGCAGCCGCTCGATCGCCGCGGGCTGCAGGCCGTAGCCGTCACGCAGGCGTTCCGGGATGAAGTGGACCACGTCGGCGCCCATCAATTCGAGCGCGCGGCGCAGGATCACGGTGGAGGTGATGCCGTCGACGTCGTAGTCGCCGTGGATCGCGATCCGCTCGCCGCGCGCAATCGCGCCGAGGATGCGGTCGACGGCGACGCGCATATCCGCCAACGACATCGGATCGTGCAGCTGATCGAGCGACGGGTTCAGGAAACGGGTCGCCTGCTCCGGGTCGGACAGGCCGCGCTGACACAGCAGCCGCGAAACGATCGGCGCCACGCCGATCGCGGCCGAGAGGCGGGCGGCGGCCGATTCGTCGCAGTCGAGGGTGTCCCAGCGCGGTGCGGCGATTGAGGGCATTATTCGGGGCAGTCCATTATTCGCGGCTCGGTACTTGCAACATTACGGCGCTACCACGGAGGACTCGGACACGAACGGAAAACACGGAACCAAACTCGTACACGGGCACATCACCAATGGCGTGCTGAGCGCCGCATACAAGATTCATTCGCGGCTGGGTCCCGGTCTTCTCGAAAAACCATATAAAGCGTGCATGTGCTACGAGCTCACACGCCTAGGGTTCGCGTACGAAGAGGAGAAGCCTTTCCCCATCGTTTACGAAGACATCACGATAGAGCTCGGATACCGCGTCGATCTGCTCGTCGAAAACGAAGTGATCGTCGAAATCAAGGCCGTCGAGTCCATCCTTCCAGTGCACGAGGCGCAGTTGCTCTCGTATCTCAAACTTGGAAAGAAGCAAGTCGGACTGCTCATCAATTTCCACGCGCTGCGACTTCGTGACGGAATCCGTCGAAGAATCTGTGGGTATTGATCTGTGCCCTCCCCGTCTTGCGCCGAAGCCGCAACCGTGCGCTCCGTGGTAGTGCTCTGGTGTAGCAACTACCCGGCGGGAACGAACTACCCCTCCTCCAGGAAATCGACCCCCGCTCTCCCCATACTCCGAAATTTCTCGTACCGCTTCGCCAACCTGTCTTCGCTGCCGAGCGCGCTCACTTCGGCCAGCGCTCGGGTCAACACGTCATCCACCTTCGCGGCCGCGGCCTCGGGATTGGTGTGGGCGCCGCCGACGGGCTCGGGCACGATCTCGTCGATGATGCCGGCGCGCAGCAAATCCGGGGCCGTGAGCTTCAGCGCGTCGGCCGCCTCGATCTTCTTCGCCGGATCGCGCCACAGAATTGCGGCGCAGCCTTCGGGCGGGATGACGCTGTAGATTGCGAACTCCTGCATCAGCACGCGGTCGCCGACCGCGATGCCGAGCGCGCCGCCGCTTCCCCCTTCCCCGCTCACGGTGACAATGATCGGCGTATCGAGCAGCATCATGTCGCGGAGGTTGACGGCTATTGCCTCGGCAACGCCGCGCTCCTCGGATTCGATGCCGGGATACGCCGCCGGTGTGTCCACGAATACGACGATGGGGCGCCGGAACTTCTCGGCGAGGCGCATCGCGCGCAGCGCCTTGCGATACCCCTCCGGCCGCGCGTACCCGAAGTTGCGAAAGATTTTTGCTTTCGTATCGTCGCCCTTCACGTGGCCGACGAGGAGGACGGGCTGATCCTTGTACGCGGCGAAGCCCGTCATGATCGCGTGGTCGTCGGCGAAGCGCCGATCGCCGTGAATTTCGGTGAAACCGGTGAACAGATGCTCGACAAAGTACTCGAGCCCCGGCCGGTTCGGGTGCCGGGCGACGAGCACGCGCTGCCAGGGCGTCAGCGATCGATAGAGCTCGGCGCGCACCAGGTCGACCCGCCGCTTGAGCGACCCGATTTCGCGATCGCGGGCATCGGTGCGCGGCAGGAGTTCGAGCGCCTCGATTTCCTTCAGCAGGACCGCGATCGGTTCCTCGAATTCGAGGGTCTCGACAGGCATTTAGACCCCGGCACGGCCACGAAACCACGAGAGCACGAAAAAGACCGTTAGCGGCTTCGTGTTTTCGTGTCGTGGCTGATCCGAATTCATCGCAACTCCACGCACCCGGCGCCCACGACCTGCTCCACCTCCGCCACCAGCGCCGATGACGGCGACACGCGGATTTGTGCCGTGACGTCGAGCGTCACGCGCAGCCGGTTCGGAGGTTCGCCAGCTTCGACCTCGAACGACACCCTCCGATCGCCGCGGTGACGCGCGAAGATCGCGCCCAGCGCTTCGAGGATCGCGCGGTCCGCCGGGCGCCGCAGGTGAATCGCGACCTCGCGCGCCAGGCGTTCGCGGATGCTGTCGAGCGGCGACACGTCAGCCGCCAGCATGCGGACGGTTTCCTCGTCGCGCTCCACCCGGCCCCGGACCAGCACGAGCGCGCCCATCTCGATCATGCTCGCGCTGCGCTGAAACGCCTCCGGAAAGACGACCACCTCCACGCTGCCCTGCGAGTCCTCGAGCGTGAAGACGGCCATGCGATCGCCCTTGCGCGTCTTCAGCGGCCGAACGGCGGCGATGATGCCGCCGACGCTGGTCTCGGCTTCAATGGGCCGCGGACCGCCGGCGCGCCAACCGTTGTCGACCGCGGGAGTCGGCGGTCCGGCCGCAAGATCGCCAAGCATCTTCGCGCCAAGCTGCTTCAACGATCCGGAGTACCGATCGACGGGGTGACCGCTCAGGTACAGACCCAGCGTCTCCTTCTCGAACGCCAGTTGTTCGGCCTCGCCCCACGGCGCCGCCTCCGGCAGCCGCATCGAGCTCGCAGCGCCGTCGATCGCCGCACCGTCTGCTCCAGCGTCGAACGCGCCAAACAACTGCGCCTGCCCTTCATTGCGATCACGCTGAACGCGTGCGCCATGCTCGCACACCGGGTCGATGGCCGCCAGCAGCCGCGGCCGCAGCGCGGACGACGGCAGGCTCTCGTACGGAGTGCCCTTCGCCAGCGAGTCGAACGCGCCTGCTTTGACGAGGCTCTCGAACACACGCTTGTTGACCAGCCGAAGATCCAGGTCCTCGCAGAGCGTCGTCAGCGACGCGATGCGTCCGTGCTTTTTCCGCACGTCGAGCAGCGATTCGATTGCGCCCTCGCCGACGTTCTTGATGGCCGCCAGCCCGAACCGGACGCCTAGTCCGGGCTCCACCGTGAACCGCAGCTGGCTCTCGTTGACGTCGGGAGGCAACACCGGCACGCCCCGCTCCCGGCACTCGGCGAGGTACAGCGCGAGCTTGTCGGCGTTCTGCGACTCGATCGTCAGGAGCGCCGCCGTGAAATGCCACGGGTAATTCGCTTTGAGGTACGCCGTCTGGTAGGCGAGGAACGCGTAGGCGGTCGAGTGGGCTTTCGGAAACCCGTAGCCTGCGAAGTGCTCCATCAGATCGAAGATGGGCCCGGCCTTCTTCTCGGCGATGCCCCGCCCCTTCGCGCCGTCGACGAACTTCGCGCGCTGCGCCTGCATGACGGCGGCGTTCTTCTTCCCCATCGCCTTGCGCAGGATGTCGGCTTCGCCCAGTGTGAAGCCGCCCAGCTCGCGCGCGATGCGCATCACCTGCTCTTGATAGGCAATGACGCCGTAGGTTTCGGCCAGGATCGGCTCGAGCTGCGGCAGCTCGTACTTGATCTCGACCTTGCCGCCCTTGCGCGCGATGAAGTCGTCCACCATACCGCTGCGCAGCGGACCCGGCCGGTACAATGCATTCAGCGCGATCAGGTCCTCGAGCGTCTGCGGCTTCGCTTTCCGCAGGATGTCGCGCATGCCGCTCGACTCGAACTGGAAGATGCCGAACGTCTGTCCGTCCTGAAAAATCGCGTAGGTCTTCGCATCGTCCAGCGTGACGCGGTCGATGTCGAGACGCTCTCCGGTGGTCCGCTCGATTTCCTTGACGCAATCGTCGATGAGCGTCAGCGTGCTGAGCCCGAGGAAATCCATCTTGAGCAGGCCGACGCGCTCGATGTCCTTCATCGACCACTGCGTGACGATTTCGTCGTGCGCCCCTCGATAGAGCGGCGCGTACTCCGTGATCGCGCGCGGCGCAATGACCACGCCGGCGGCGTGGACCGACGCATGGCGCGTCATGCCTTCAAGTCGCCTGGCGACGCTCAGCAGCTCCTTGACCTTCGGATCGCCCTGCTCCATCTGGCGCAGCGTGTCGTTCTCCTCGAGCGCCTTGTCGAGCGTCATGTCGAGCGCGGCCGGAATCTGCTTCGCCACTTTGTCGACGTCGGCGAACGGCATCTCGAGCACACGCCCGACGTCGCGGACGACCGCCTTCGCCTTCATCGTGCCGAACGTGATGATCTGCGCCACGTTCTCCCGACCGTACTTGCGCGTGACGTAATCGATGACTTCGCCGCGCCGGCGCTCGCAGAAGTCGATGTCGATGTCGGGCATCGTCACGCGCTCGGGGTTCAGGAAGCGCTCGAAGATGAGGTTGAAATCCAGCGGGTCGACGTCGGTGATGCGCAGGCTGTAGGCTACGAGGCTGCCGGCCGCAGATCCCCGGCCCGGGCCGACCGGGATGCTCCGCTCGCGCGCGTAGCGGATGAAGTCCCAGACCACCAGGAAATAGCCCGGGTACTTCATCTGCTTGATCATCTCGATTTCGTACGTGAGGCGACGCTCGTATTCGTCGATGGTCTGGCGCAGGAGCCCTTCGGACGCCAGCTGGCGGAGCCGCGGCAACCGAAACGCGAAGCCCTCGCGCACGACATGCTCGAAGTAGTCGTCGAGCGTGAACCCGGGCGGCACATCGAAGTTCGGCAGGTAGTTTGCGCCCTCGCCGAGGCGGACGTTGCATCGCTCCGCAATGCGAACCGTGTTCGCCAACGCATCGGGATAGTCCGTGAATGCCGCGGCCATCTCCTCCGGCGTCTTCAAGAAGAACTGGCGCGCCTCGTATCGCAGCCGCTTCGGATCGCTGAACGCTTTGCCAGTGCCGATGCACAGCAGCACATCGTGCGCGTGCGCGTCGCTCTCGCGCAGGTAATGCACGTCGTTGGTGCAGACGAGCCCCAGACCGAGATCACGGGCAATCGCCGGGATGCCGCTGTTGACGATCCGCTGCTCGTCGATGCCGTGCCACTGCATTTCGAGGAAGAAATTGCCGGCGCCGAGAATGTCGCGATACGCCGCTGCCGCCTCGCGCGCCTTCCGATCCTGCTGGCGCGACAACCCCTCGGCCACTTCCCCTTTCAGGCAGCTGCTCAGACCGATCAGGCCGTGTGCATGCTCGGCGAGCAGCGCCTTGTCGATGCGAGGCTTGTAGTAGAAGCCTTCGGTGTAGCCGGCTGAGACGAGCTTGATCAGGTTCTGATAGCCCTCGTTGGTCTCCGCGAGGAGCACCAGATGATTCGCCGTCTCGCCGGGGTTGCCGTTCCGGCTGCGCCGATCGCCCGGCGCCACATACACCTCGCAGCCCAGAATCGGCTTCACGCCGCGTTGGCGGGCGTGGTCGTGAAAGATGATCGACGAGAACAGGTTGCCGTGCTCGGTCACCGCAATCGCCGGCATCTGCAGGGCCGACGCCTGGTCGAGCAGTTCGTCAATCCGGCATGCGCCGTCGAGCAGCGAGTATTCGGTGTGCAGGTGAAGATGGACGAACTCAGACATGAGAAATGGCCAGTCGCCGGTAACCAGTGGCCAGTGACCAGTGGACAGTGGTTAGAAAGGCTCTACCGGTGGCGCGCGGAAGGAGAGCGTTGACTGGCCACTGACCACTGATCACTGACCACTACTCCCATTCTATGGTGGAGGGAGGCTTCGAGCTGATGTCGTACACCACCCGATTGATGCCTTTGACTTCGTTGACGATCCGCGACGAGATGCGCGCCAGCAGGTCGTGCGGCAGCCGCGCCCAGTCGGCGGTCATGCCGTCACGGCTTTCGACCGCGCGAATGGCAACCGTGTACTCGTAGGTGCGCTCGTCGCCCATGACGCCGACGCTCTGCACCGGCAGCAGCACGGCGAAGCTCTGCCAGAGCCGCGTGTACCAACCGTCGCGCTTTACTTCCTCCGCGACGATCGCGTCCGCTTTGCGCAGCAGCGCCAGCCTGTCGGCCGACACC
>Ga0066388_100001396_pt1 | contig 13532 bp, 15 predicted proteins | sample PanSoiMetaGPlot6_FD_64539 | JGI IMG/M metagenome (GOLD analysis project Ga0066388, IMG submission 64539) | Tropical forest soil microbial communities from Panama analyzed to predict greenhouse gas emissions - Panama Soil - Plot 6 (Hybrid Assembly) | ecosystem: Environmental > Terrestrial >... | reverse complement strand
TCAGCGGGCATCACTCTGATACGGAGGAAGCGACCGTACTGCGCAGTGTAAGCAAATGAATTTATTGGTGCGGACGGAGGGACTCGAACCCTCACGGCAAATTTGCCAAGGGATTTTAAGTCCCTTGCGTCTACCATTCCGCCACGTCCGCGTGGCTCTTCGCTCACCGCGCCGACGCGCGGCGGTGAGGCACACGCGGCGGCGGATCGCGCTATTCAGATAACACGTGCCCCCAGGCCGACTGCCAATCCTTGCCGCCGGCATCGGTCACCTTGCCGTCCTTCTCGAAAAACTTGTTGGGCACCTGGAAGATCGCAATCATGGTGCCGCCCTTCGGGCACCATGCCTCGTGACGGCTGCCCGCCGGGCGCCAGACGAACTCGCCGGGACCAACCTCCAGGCCCTTGTCCGGACCCTCCTTGTCCACCAGTGATCCTTCGAGCACATAAGTCTGCTCGATCAGCACGTGCTCGTGGTCGGGCAAGGCCGCGCCCGGCTCCATCTTGATCAGCACGGTCGCAAGGCCACTCTTGGGGTCGAACAGCAGCGTCTTTGTCTGACAGCCCGGAAAGCGCATCTTTTCCCACGGCAGATCCTGTGGACGCACGTGATGCGAGCGCTTGTCATCGATATTCGGCTTGACGTTCATGGTGTCCTCCCCTTCGGGGCATTTCTGACGTCCGCCGATGATACACCGAAACGGGATTAGTTGCTCAATTTGATATTGGCCTGCTCAACGATCCTTCCGAATTTCGTGCGCTCGGCATCGACGAAGGCCTTGAATTCGGCCACCGCCATCGGCTTCGGCACGATGCCCTGCGGCAGCATCTTGTCGGCGATGGCCGGGTCCCTGAGCGCAGCATTCACGATGCCGTTGAGACGCTCGACGATCTCCGGCGGTGTGCCGGCGGTTCCAAACATCGCGAACCAGTTGAGCAACTCATAGCCGGCGAGACCAGGCGCACCTTCGCTGAGTGGCGCGACATCGGGCAATTGCGGCATCCGCTCGCGCGACGTCACCGCCACGGCCCGAATGTTGCCCGCCGAGATCAGCGGAAGCGCGGCCGCGAGACTAGAGAAGCTCATGGTGACCGCGCCGGTCGCAACGTCCGTCACCGCCGGCGCCGAGCCGCGGTAAGGTACGTGCAATACCTGAATTCCCGCCATGCTGTTCATCAACTCGCCGGCGAGCTGCTGCGGGTTGCCGACGCCCGAGGACGAAAAAGAGAGCTTGCCCGGATTCGCCCGGGCGTACTCGATCAGCTCTTTCGGGTTGTGCACTGGTGTGCTCGCGGCGACAACAACTACGCAGGGCACGATGCCGATCAGCGCAATCGGTACGAGCTCCTTTGCCGGGTCGTAGGACATCCGCTCCTTGAACAGGAAATGATTGATCGCGACCTCGCCGGACGCACACGCCAGCAGCGTGTAACCGTCGGGTGCCGCCTTGGCGACCGCGCCCGTGGCGAGCATCGCGCTCGCCCCGGTCCTGTTCTCGATGATGATCGGCTGCCCGAGCGCCGACTTCATCGGGTCCTGCAACAGGCGCGCGACGATGTCGACGCCGCCGCCGGCCGCGTAGCCGACGAGAACATGAATCGGCTGGCTCGCATAATTCGACTGCGACCCGGCTTGCGACGCGCCGCCGGCAAGCGCCGCGGCACCCGCAAGCAGATGACGTCGTGTCAGCATCAGGCTTTCCTCCCAATGTTGTTTTCAATCGCCGCCTTCGCGGATCGGCGGCTGGAAGGCAAGTCCGGTGTCCCACGGGAAATAGATCCAGGTGTCCTGCGAAACCTCGGTGATGAATGTATCGACCAGCGGGCGTCCCATCGGCTTCGCATAAACCGTGGCGAAATGCGCCTTGGGTAGGAGATCCCGCACCACGCGCGCGGTTTTGCCAGTGTCGACCAGGTCGTCGACGATCAACACGTTCTTGCCCTGCGTTTGCAGCGCCAGAACTTCGGGCGCGATTCCCTTAAGCACGGAAACGTCGCCCTGATTGTTGTAGTCACGGTAGCTCACGACGTTGACGGTTTCGATCATCCGCACATTGAGCTCGCGCGCGACGATCGCCGCCGGCACCAGCCCCCCGCGGGTGATGCAGACGATGGCCTCGAAAGGCCCAGCCCCGTGCAGGCGCCAGGCGAGCGCGCGCGAGTCGCGGTGGAATTGATCCCAGGAGACGGGAAAGATTTTTTCGGGACGTGGCGCTTTGGCAGTCTGCTTTGCCATCATGTTCCTTCAGACCGCTCGTCCTTGCGAAAGCGAAGGCCGGGCTGGATACCGGCCTGCACGGCAATGAGCTTAATACGCGAAACTCCTAGCATTTAGCCCGTCGCGTTCAACTGAGATTTTACTTTAGCAAGCATCGTCTCGACCTCGGCCTTCACCACAGCAAGTTTTCCGGCGTCGCGCGAACGGACGACGATATTGGTGTTCGGTCCGTGCTTCTCGTCGATGAATGGATAGCTACCGATGATGGCTTCGGGATGGGCCTTGGCAATGGCGCCAAGCTCGGTGCCGACATCGCCTTCTTTGGCATCGGCGCGGATCGTCTCCGACAACAATTTCGTCCCGGTCTTGAGCTTCGGTGCGACCTCGTCAAGCATACCCTGCATCACGGCCGGAATGCCGGCCATCGTGATAACGTTGCCGATCCAGAAGCCCGGCGCGCCGGACACATTGTTTGCAACGAGCGTGGCGCCGTGCGGGATGCGGGCCATGCGCAGGCGCGCCTCGTTAAGTTCGCCGCCGGTCTTGGCCAATCGTCGCTTCAGGATTGCTACCGCCTCGGGGTGAAATTCCAGAGCGGCGCCGAAGGCCTCGGCCACGCAGTCCGCGGTGATGTCGTCATGCGTCGGCCCTATCCCCCCGGTGGTGAACACGTATGTGTATTTCGTCCGCAAGGCGTTGAGCGCATCAACGATCGCGCTCGCATCGTCGGACACGATGCGGACCTCTCTCAGGTCGATGCCAATGGCGGTGAGATAGTCGGCGATATAGCCGATGTTCTTGTCCTTGGTGCGGCCCGACAGAATTTCGTCGCCGATCACCAGCACGGCAGCGGTGACGATATCGGGGCTCGCACTCATGACATTGTCCTTGCGGGGAGCATCATCGCGAAAAGCGGGTAGCGGTTCTTCGGGCCAATCATGCTCGCCTGGCTGGGCATTGACGTAGCGTGGCGTCGGCAGGTGCTCAAGCCAAGGCCTTGGGACGTCGCACAATTATTGGGCAACGGCTGCATCGGGTATCAGCTCATCCATGTAACCATCAGTTTTCGTTGGACTTTTGCATGGCCTGAAGCTTGCAACGCCAAACTGTGGAAAGCTTCTGCCGGACTGCTGGAATAGGTGTTGCGTCAGTGGGGGAAACTGGATGACTGCCGCCTTCGACGAGATGAAGGGTCTCGGTGGTGACGTGCGGCCGGCCTATGGCGAACTGTCGCGTTGGCTCGAAGAGGTGCCGCCTGATGTCCTCGCTTACCGGCGGCGCGAGGCCGAATTGATCTTCCGGCGCATCGGCATCACCTTCGCGGTCTACGGCGAGGCTGACGCCCAGGAGCGTCTGATCCCCTTCGATGTCATTCCGCGCATTATGTCCGGCGCCGAATGGCGGATCGTGGAGAAAGGTCTTATCCAACGCGTCAATGCGCTCAATTCCTTCATCAAGGACGTCTACGGCGCGCGTGAAATCCTCCGTGCCGGTGTGGTGCCCGACGATCTCGTGTTCCGCAATCCCGCTTTCCGTCCTGAGATGAACGGGCAGAACGTGCCGCACAACATCTATGTGCATATCGCCGGCATCGACATTGTGCGGGTCGATGCCGAAACATTTTACGTCCTTGAAGACAACGCGCGCACGCCATCCGGCGTCTCCTATATGCTGGAGAACCGCGAGATCATGATGCGGTTGTTTCCGGAGCTGTTTGCGCGCCACCGCATCGCGCCGGTTGAGAACTATCCGGAAGAATTGCTCGCCACGTTGACGTCGGTTGCGCCATCGTCCGCTTCGCGCGATCCGAACATCGTGCTGCTCACGCCGGGCGTGTTCAATTCCGCTTACTACGAGCATTCGTTCCTCGCCGACAAGCTCGGTGTCGAACTGGTCGAAGGTCGCGACCTTTTCGTCAAGGACGAAGTCGTCTACATGCGGACGACACAGGGGCCGCAGCGGGTAGATGTCATCTACCGTCGCATCGACGACGACTTTCTCGATCCTCTCACTTTCCGTCCTGATTCCGCTCTGGGCGTGCCGGGGCTGATGTCGGCCTACCAAGCCGGCAATGTCACGCTTGCCAATGCCGTCGGCACTGGCATCGCCGACGACAAGGCGGTCTACAGCTTCATGCCGGACATTGTGAAATTCTATCTCGGCGAGGAACCTTTGCTGAAGACCGTGCCGACCTGGCGCTGCCGCGAGGAGCAGCACCTTACCTACGTGCTCGATCACCTGCACGAGCTCGTGGTGAAGGAAGTGCACGGCTCCGGCGGCTACGGCATGCTGATTGGGCCTGCCGCAAGCAAGGTCGCGATCGAGCAGTTCCGCGCCAAACTCAAAACGTCGCCCAAGAATTTCATCGCCCAGCCGACCTTGGCGCTCTCCACTTGCCCGACCTGCATCGAGCAGGGCGTGGCGCCGCGCCATGTCGACTTGCGGCCATTCGTGCTGACCGGCCGCGACCGCGTGCGCATCGTGCCGGGCGGTCTCACGCGCGTTGCGCTGAAGGAAGGCTCCCTCGTGGTTAATTCAAGCCAGGGCGGCGGGACGAAGGATACCTGGGTGCTGGACGGATGATGAACATGCTCCCCTTCCCTGTCGTCCCCACGAAGGCGGGGACCCATATCCTCAAATCCGTCGGCGGGACACGGAGTATGGGTCACGGGCCTCGCGCCGACGCGCTCGCCGGGGACGACAAAGAATAGCGATGCTCTCACGCACCGCCGATAACCTCTATTGGCTTTCGCGCTACGTCGAGCGCGCGGAATACCTTGCGCGCATCCTCGATGCTACCCAGCGATTATCGGCCTTGCCGCTCGCCTATGTCGGCACCAGCAACGAATGGGAATCCGCGGTCGCCACGGCCGGCTGCGCCACAACCTTCTTCAAGCTCTATGACGAGGCCAATGAAGCCACCGTCACCGACTTTCTTGCTTTTTCTACGGCCAACACGTCGTCGATCCGCTCCTGCTTCGAGCTTGCCCGCGGCAATGCGCGCGCGGTACGCACCGCTCTCACCATGGAAATGTGGGACGCCATCAACGGCACCTGGCTGGAGCTCAAGCGCTACGGCAACGGCCCGACCTCGCGCGAAGAGTTCTCCCGCTTCCTGCGCTGGGTTCAGGAATCATCGCTGCGTTTTGACGGCTCGGCCTATCGCACCATGCTGCGCAACGATGCTTATTGGTTTTCGCGGCTCGGGGTATATATCGAGCGCGCCGACAACACCGCGCGCATCCTGGACGTCAAATATCACCTGCTGCTGCCCGAGAATGAACGGATTGGCGGCCCACTTGATTATTTCCAGTGGGCGGCGATTTTGCGTTCGGTTTCCGCGCTCACGTCGTATCACTGGGTCTATCGCGACAACCTGAAGCCCTGGCTGGTTGCCGACCTGCTCATCTTGCGCGACGAGATGCCGAGGTCGCTCGCTTCATGCTACGAGGCCATCGTTCGAAACTTGGATTCGATCGCGGGCGCCTATAACCGGCAGGGTCCCGCGCAGCGGCAGGCCCGTGGAATTCGCACGCGCCTGCAGAACAGCCGCATGGACGGAATCTTTCAACGCGGCCTGCACGAATTCATCGGCGAATTCATTGTCGAGAACAACAGGCTTGGCGCCTTAATCACCGAGCAGTTCCTGACATGAGCGAGCAATGACTCGTCGCAACTGTATTCGCTCCAGCCATCCCCGTCCTCATGTGACCGAAACAGGACGTGGATGCCCGGGATAGACCCGGGCATGACGTTGAAAGGCCTGATGTTCGTCATGCGAATTTGCATCTCACACGCGACGACCTACGCTTACGATACGCCGCCCACCGGTGTCACGCAGCTATTGCGCCTCACCCCGCGCGATCACGAGGGCCAACACGTTGTTTTCTGGCGGATCGCTCTGTCCGAGGATTGTCTGCTGCACCAGCATGAGGACGCCTTCGGCAATATCATCCACACGTTCACGGCCGAGGGCCCGTTCAAGACATTGGCCGTGGAGGTCAACGGCGAGGTTGACACACAAAATAGCAACGGACTGGTGAGTGGCGCTGTCGAGCGCTTTCCGCCGCAGTTCTATCTGCGCGAGACGCCGTTGACGCAAACCGACCCGGCAATCATCGACTTCGCCCAGGCAACCCGCGCCGACACCGACGGTGACACACTGATGCTTTTGCACGCGCTCCTGACAGCACTCAATCGCGAAATCGTCTTCGATACCGATCCGACCCACGCAGCCACTACGGCTGCCGAAGCTTTCTGGATTCGCCGCGGCGTCTGCCAGGACCTCACCCATATTTTTATTGCGGCGGCTCGATCGCTTGAAATTCCGGCGCGCTATATCGGCGGTCACTTCCACCGCGCCGACGGCGTCAACGCTCAGGAGGCCGGACACGCCTGGGCGGAAGCTTACATCGAAAACCTCGGCTGGGTCGGCTTTGATCCCGCCAACGGCATTTGCATCACCGATGCTCATGTTCGCGTCGCGGTCGGCCTCGACTATCTCGGAGCCGCTCCGGTGCGTGGCACCCGTTTTGGCGGCAGCGGGGAGACCCTGGCAGTGGCGGTACACGTCGAGCAGGCACGTCAGCAAACGCAAACGTGAGGCGGTGCATTGCCGAAGGGCCTATCGGCTCGCTATAAACCTGCCGCCTACCAACTGGAAAGATCACGAAGCCCATGACCTATTGCTGCGGAATCCTCGTGAGCGCCGGACTTGTGATGGTCGCCGACACACGCACCAATGCCGGTCTCGACAACATCTCCACATTCCGCAAGCTGCACGTCTATACGCAGCCGGGCGAACGGATCATGGCTCTCGCCTCGTCCGGGAATCTTTCGCTCAGTCAGTCCGTGCGATCGACACTCATTGAAGGCATCGAAAATCCGGAGACCGGCGAGCGCGAGACACTATTGAATGCGCCGACGATGTTCCAGGCGGCGCAACGCATCGGTCGCACCGTCCGTAATGTGCAGATCAACGAGGGCAAAGCGTTGGAAGCGGCTGAAATTGACTCCGAGGTTGCGTTCCTGTTCGGCGGGCAGATCAAGGGCAGCCGGCTGCAATTGTTCATGATCTATTCGGCGGGCAATTTCATCGAATGCACCACCGACACGCCGTACCTGCAGATCGGTGAGCACAAATACGGCAAGCCGGTTCTCGACCGAGCCATCAGCTACGACACAGATCTCTATGATGCGCTCAAGATCGGCCTGATCTCGATGGACTCGACCATGCGCTCCAATCTCGGGGTCGGTTTGCCGATCGACATCCTGGTCGTCCGCAGGGATGCCTGCAATGCCGAAGTGAGTTACCGAATCGAACCGGGGGAACCCTACTTCCAGGACCTTCGCGAGCGCTGGTCAGCCGCCCTTCGCGCGGCACACATTTCGATCCCGCGCCCGCCCTATCGCAGCTCGATCTGAACTGACTACGTCGGGCATCAACCTCAAGGGAGTCCGCTCTAGAGACGGAGGGACGCGACCTCGCCTGCAAGGCGCGATTGCGCATTGAGGCGGATCGGCGCGTTGATGGCGCCGAAGCCTTTGTATCCCTCACGTTGCACGATCTCAATGAAACGTGGCAATCGATGTTTTCATGGCTATCCTCCGGCTCAGCGACATCAGCTGGCCTTGGCGAAGGCCGATTCACGCGCCTTGTACGCATTGTCAAAAGCGCGATGAAGGCGTGCGATATCCGAGTTTATTCCCGTGAACAGCCGGAACGCCTCGACCGCCTGGTGCACGCACATGCCGCCCCCGCTCAGGACGCGACAGCCCTTCGCGGCGGCAACCTTGATGAATTCGGTATCGACCGGCGTATAGATTACGTCGGCGGCCCAATGTGCCGGCCGCAGCGCGGAGGCCGGCACGGGATTGCCGGGAAAACCCCGCATGCCCACCTGCGTCGCATTGACTACGCCGTCGGCCGCTGCGATCTCGCGCTCGAGGTCGCCTGCAACGCGGCAACGCGATGCCCCGAAGTGCGCGGCAAGACCGCTACAGAGCGCCCGGGCGCGTGCAGCGTCGCGGTCATGCACGACAACAACCGCGACGCCGAGATCCATAAGGGCGAATGCTACGGCGTGCCCTGCACCTCCGGCGCCCACCTGAACCACGGTTGCGCCTCGTGCGGCGCCGCCTCCCAAGCTCTCCTCGAAGCTATGGCGCCATCCACGCCGGTCAAAGTTGTATCCGGTGGTCCGGCCATCCGGGGCTATCGCCACGGTATTGATCGCGCCGATCTGCGCGGCCTCCGGGTCCACTAAATCGAGCAACGGAATGATGTCCTGCTTGAACGGATACGTGATATTGGCACCGGCGAAGCCGGCGGTCTTAATCGCCTCGAGAAGCTGCGGGAGCTGCCGGCCAGCTAGGCGATCGACGTCCATCAAATGATAAAAGCCATCGATACCGGCGGCCTCGAAGGCATCAGCGAACAACGCCGGAGATAGCGAACCCATGATGTTCGCGCCGATCAGTCCAAGCAACATCCTGCGTGTGCTCATGATATACGTTCCGGCTGGGCAAGGCCGCCGCCCAGGAAAAGTTGGGCGATACGCGGATCGGCGAGAATATTCGACGCGGTGTCTTCGATGCGCGTCTGACCTTGTTCAAGCACAAGACCGTAGTTTGAAATCTGCAGCGCCTGCTTTGCATTCTGCTCGATCAACAGGATCGTAACGCCGTTGTCGCGGAGCAATTTCAGCATTGCGAAAACCTCCTGCACCACAAGCGGCGAAAGCCCGATCGACGGCTCGTCGATCAGGATCAGCTTTGGATCGAGCAGGAGCCCGCGGGCGACCTCGAGCAATTTCTGCTGTCCGCCCGATAGTGTCGAAGCCTGTGCGTCGGCCTTTTCGCGCAGGATCGGAAACCGCTGCATCACGCCATCCATTCGGCCCGGCAGGCTCGCCTGGTCCGAAAGTGCGACTCCGCCGAGTTCCAGATTGTGGCGAACGCTCAGCTCCGGAAAGATATTCCGGCCTTGCGGGATGTAGGCAACGCCCGCGTCCAGGATCTGGCGGGGCTCGAAATTCGTAGTGTCGCGGCCATCAAAGGCAATTGTGCCGCTGCGCACCCGCAGCAGCCCGAAAATCGTCTTGAACATCGTCGACTTGCCCGCGCCGTTCGGGCCAATCACCGTAGTGATCGCACCACGGCGGACATGCGCGCTGGTGCCGTTGAGAATCGTCATCTTGCCGTATCCGGCAAAGACCTGATCAAGGACGAGAAGCGAATCCACCGTGCCCATGTGTCGATTTCAACGCCCCAGGTAGGCCTCGATAACGATCGGATTATTTCGGATGTCTTGTGGCGTCCCTTCCGCGATCAAGCGTCCTTCGGCCAGCACCAGCACGCGGGTGCAGAGCGCCATGACAAACTCCATCTGGTGCTCGATCACCACGAAGGTTGCGCCTCGTTCCGTGTGATAGGCATGCAATCTTTCACGTAGATGACCGAGCATCGTCAGGTTGACGCCGCCAGCCGGCTCGTCGAGCAGAACCAGCCGCGGACCGGCCATGAAGGCCATCGCGGCGTCGAGCAATTTTTGCTGACCGTAGCTCAGCGCGCCGGCCGGCTCGTTCGTGAGGTGCGACAAGCGGAAGAATTCGATCATCCGCTGGGCGGCATCTCCGACCCCGGCATCGCCGCGACCGAACAGACGTGATGCCATCGAACCCCGATGCTCCTGGCCGGCGAGAACGAGATTGTCGTGCACCGATAGCTGTGGGAAGACCTGTAACAGCTGGAATGTTCGGCTCACACCCAGCCGATTGAGGTCGCAAGGACGCATGCCGGTCGACAGTCTGTCGTTGATGCGCACCTCGCCCGCGCTCGGCTGCAACTGCCCGAGCACGCAGTTGAACAGCGTGGATTTGCCTGAACCGTTCGGTCCTATGATGCCAAGGATTTCACCGGCGCGGACTTCGAATGAAACGTCATCGACGGCGACGATGCCGCCAAAGGTCTTCCGCAGGTTGGAGACCTCAAGCACCGCGGTCATGTGCCGGCATCCCCGGTGAGTGTCTGCGTCCCGGGGACTTTGGGCGGCGCCTTGAGCCGGCCGGACAGCAGCCTCACCACCCGTTCGGTCAACCCAAGCACCCCCGTCGGGCAGAACGCCATCATCACCATGACGGCCGCCGCGTAGACGATCAGGTAATACCCTTCCGTGACGCGCAGCCATTCCGGCAGCAGCACGGCGATCAGCGCGCCGACAAAGGGCCCGAAGAAATAGCCGCTGCCGCCGACGATCACCATGAGCAGCAGGTTGAATGACAGTCCAAGCGTGAAAGAGTTCGGTTCAATGAACTGCACCAGCGGTGCGTAGAGCGCGCCCGAAAGGCCGCCGAGACTCGAGCCGATGGCGAAGGCCATCAGGGTGTAGCGTCGCGTATCCACCCCGACCGACAGCGCGCGGACCGGATTTTCGCGCAAGCCTACAAAGGCGCGCCCCCAAGGCGAGCGTAGCATCCACCAGGTTGCGAACGACAGGACCACCAGAACGCCGAGGCACAGGAAATAAAAGTTCCGCGCGCCGCTCATTGGCCAGCCGAATAGCTCCGGGCGCGCCGTGCCGGTGATGCCATAGATGCCGTTGGTCAACCATTGCTCGTTGCGCAGCACAAGAAAGACGAGCGTGCCGAACGCGAGCGTCACAAAGGCAAGATAATGATGCTGGACCCGCAGCGCGGGATAGCCGAGCAGCCAGCCGATCGCAAAGCAGAGAAGGCCGGCAGCGATGAACGCCAAAAAGAACGGCACGCCCGTCGGGGTGAGCAGCGCGACCGTGTAAGCGCCGATCCCGACAAAGGCCCCCTGTGCTAGCGAGATTTGTCCCGCGTACCCGAGCGTCAGATTGAGGCCGATCGCCGCGATGGTGAGGACGACCCAGGTCGAAATCAAAAATATGCCGAATGGCTTGAGGAAAAACGGTGCGGCAACGGCGGCGGCCGCGACAACGGCAAGCACCATGGTGTTGAGCCGTGTCATACCGACCGCTCCTCGACGCGCCCCAGCAGGCCCTGCGGACGCAACAGGATCACGATGATGAGAATGATCAGGGGAAATGCACCGCGATATTGTGATGAGATATACGCAGCCGAGAGATTGTCGAGCACGCCGAGGATGACACCGCCAAGGATGGCGCCGCGGACCTGATTGAAGCCTCCGATGATCGCCGCGATGAAGGCGGCCATGCCGAGCGTCTCGCCATTGGTGAACTTGGCAAGGTAAATCGGGCTCACCAAGATCGAAGCGATCGCGACCAGCACAGCATTGATCAGAAACGTGTAGAGCACCATTCGCCGCACCGGCACGCCCAATATGCGGGCAAGCGTTGCGTTCTGCGCGGTCGCCTGCATTTGACGCCCGAGCCGAGTCTTGTTGAGAAGAAGATTGAGAGCAACAACGGTGGCAATGGCAACGGCCAGAACCACCAGGCTCTGGGTCGAAATAACCGCCTCGAAAACGCGGATGTCGATAGCCGGCACCAGGGTCGGAAAAGGTTGCGCCTGCGAGCTATAGAAATCCTTAACGCTTTCCTTGAGAAACAAGGACAGCGCGATGGTGGAAATGACCAGAGGCAGCACGCCGTATTTGAGCATTGGATCGACGACGATGATCTTGAACAGGATCCCGAGGACTACAATCGACAACGCAATGCCGATCAGCGCTGCCAGCCAGAAAGGCGCCCCTGCATTCATCGCCGCAAGCACGAAGAACGCCGGCAGCATGACGAACTCGCCCTGCGCGAAATTAATTGTCTGCGACGTCTGCCAGAGAAGCGTGAAGCCGACTGCGATCAAGGCATAGATCGCACCGGTCGCAAGGCCGGATACCAGAAGTTGAATAAAGGAAGCCATCGGCGAAGGCCTTTGACTTCCGCCCGGCGACTAGCCGGGCGAAAGAACCATTACTGGCCGAGCTTCGGCAAGGTTTCGACGATCTTCTGCTTGCCGTCGACGACCTCACCCAGGAAGCTGATGCGGTCGATGTCACCGTTCTTGTCCCAGGTCGCTTCCATCAGGATTCCCGGTTCATCCTTGGGTGTGATGGTGATGCCGTGGGCCGCCTGCGCAAAAGCCGTGCTGTCGAACTTGCCGATCTTTTCGGTCACGTGCTTGATGAAGTAGACCGCGGTGTAGCCCTTGATGCCGTTGTGATCGCAAGCGTAGTTAAACCGTTTCTTGAATTTCTCGGCGAACTCCTTCACAGCCGGGATCGGAGCATCGATGGTAAGGCCGACGTGGCCGCGCACGCCGTTTGCTGCCCCACCGGCGAGGTCGATCACCTTCTGACCAAGCAACGTCGTCTCCCCAATCAGCGGCTTGTCGACCCCCTGCTTCTTCGCCTCGCGCAGGAAACGCGCGCTCTCCTCCTCGTTGAGATAAACAAAGATCGCATCGGCGTTGGCCCCCTTCAGCTTGACGACGTCGGCTGAGAAATCGGGCTGTCCCGATTCCGTCGAGATGTCGGCAACGACCTTGATATTGCGCGAATTCATTTCCTTGATGAAATTGTCGCGGCCGCCCTTACCGAAATCATTGTTCACCCACAGCACGGAAACCGTCTTCGCCTTGATGCCGTCGCGCATGTAATTGGCGATTTTCGGCATGCTGAACTGCTGCCCGAACGACGTCCGGAAGACGTAGGGGTTGCCCTTCTGCGTGATGGCCGCCGCTTCGCCGCCCACGATCTCCGGAATTTCCGCTTGCTGGGTGAGGAGCATGTCGACTAGTACCGAGCCGGAGAAAACCGGGCCGATAACGACGTAAGGCTTGTTGTCGAGCACCTTCTGCACTTGGGCACGCGAGGTGCCGGCGTCACTCTGCGTGTCGAGTAGTGGAGTCTCAATCTTCTTGCCGAGGATGCCCCCCTTCGCATTGATTTCGTCGATCGCAAGCAGCATGCCGTCGCGGAAATTGGTGCCGGACACCGCGCCGGCCCCGGACAATTCAAGAATAGCGGGAATGTACACGGTCGACTGCGCAAGGACGGGGCTCGTCAGGCTGAGGCCCGCCGCGACAACCGGCGCGAAGAATACGGCACGAAACATAAGATCCCTCCTTCAGAAGCCGGCGGCCCTTGGGTCAGGCTTCTGGCAGTGACCGTTCGGTCTCGCCAGTGCAGGCTGTGTTACGTGACCTTGCTGACGCGGTCGCCCAAGGTCAATAACCAAAACGTGCCGGAAACTTAACATGATGTTATTTTTTTCGCGAGCCGCGCGGCCGCGCCACGATGGCACGCGGCACCATGACGTTCGCAATGCTCGGCACCGAACCGATCTTTGAGCTCGGTGTTGGCGCCCTGTT
>Ga0066388_100001395_pt1 | contig 13535 bp, 9 predicted proteins | sample PanSoiMetaGPlot6_FD_64539 | JGI IMG/M metagenome (GOLD analysis project Ga0066388, IMG submission 64539) | Tropical forest soil microbial communities from Panama analyzed to predict greenhouse gas emissions - Panama Soil - Plot 6 (Hybrid Assembly) | ecosystem: Environmental > Terrestrial > Soil... | reverse complement strand
TTTGAAGGCAGCAACGCAGCCAGTTGCCCGGCACGCTTGCGAGCGAGAGAGTGCTCTGCCTGGCGTTTGGCTCTCTTTTGCTGCCCAAACGCCAAGCGAAATTGTGAAGCCTTGATTCGAGAACGCCCACTTCGGAAGAAAGGTTCGCGGAAAGGCGATGCAGAGCTTCCCGCCTCCCTGGTGAAAATCGTGGCCCAATTAGGCAACTTCTTGGCTTAAATTATCAAGCGGTCGGCGGAGGCAACGGCGGTATAATGTGCGCTGCGGGGCGTATTCTCAGTTTGATCCTGACGGAAATTCGCCATCTTTGTGGCCGCCCAATGGGGCAAAGGGTGGCTTCAGCAAACTGAATTTCATTAGACCACACGGCCTAGCGCCAGGGAATGCGGCTGCAGCAATTCTAAAAATTTCATCCTGTGTTTTGCTTTTGGGGTGGAGGGCACTCGATGCGGGGGAAATTGCTAATCCGTTCTGTCGGGTCAGCTATCGTCACGACGTTTGTGACCCTCTCGGTTGCCGGGTCGATCACTTAGGCCCTCAACCGACGCCTGTCGCTCCACCCGCTGCGACCAATATAGCATCTGTGACAGCGTCCGCTCAAGCTGCTCAGCAAAGATGAGGCGCGATGGAGCGCGGCTATTGCAAAGCCACCGCAACTTGTTTCGGGAAGAGATGGGTCATGACACAACGCCCGAGCAACGCGCGGAGCTGCACGAAACAGTTGAGGTCGGCGGCACGCGAGGCGCTGTCGGATGCTTCGTGTGGCGCGTAGGACCGAAAAAAATTTTGACCCGTTGTGGCTACCGCCCGGCCTAGCTCGCGCCCAAAAGTGCCGACTCGCGTTGGCTCTATGCGCCCTAACCCATTGCCGGATCAGCGAAACTTCTTGACTTCGCTTAAAAGTTGTGTCACACTATTCTGATACACTTGGGATTGCGCCAATGCTTGGCGACCCAACCCCGCGCAACTGCGCTTATTGCGGCACCCGCTTTCGGCCTCGTCGTGGCGATCAGCGTTTCTGTCGGAGCTGGTGTCGTCTCAAAGGCAAGGCTGCCGAGGCCCGCGCTGCCCGACGCGCGTGGTGCGCTGCTGGCAGACCAAAGGAAACCGAAGAACAACGCGCAGCTTGGCAACGCCAGCGCGAACCGAATCCGCAAATCGTTGCTCTGCGCGTCAAGGTGGATGGCAGAGCAATCGTCGAATCTTTGAAGCTACGGAGAGGAAGGGGGAGACGGAAATGGATCGCGAACGCGAACTCGAACTCGAACTCGATGAACTCATTAGGGCGCGGGGGCTAACGCTACGTGAAATGCTGGAGTGGGATCGCGATCTAGCTAGGTCGCCGAAAGCACACCTCTCAGATTGCTACGACGTCTGGGAACGCAACTTGTATCGCTGGCGCAAGGCGACCGAGCGCGAACCTGACCCGGCGAAGCGTGCGCGAATGAAAGCGATAGGGGACGCATCGGAGGGACGGATGGGCGAGACCAAATACAACACTTCACATCACGCAGGCGCAACACCGGAAGCCAGAATAGCGAACCGTCTGCGTAACTCTGGCGACGCGCAACACGCCGATCACCATGCACGCCACGGCACAGGTCCGACGCGGACCGACACCAACATTCACCACTCGCGCAATCAGCAATATGGCGAGGGCCATTTTGGCGAAGGCGACATTACCGGCAAACCACGCGGGGTCGTGTGATGTCCGACGCAGACAAACAAGCAGAAGAGCTCGCTGCGCTCAAAGCTCGCGTTGCCGAACTGGAGCGCGCCACCAAACCACCCGAGCCATTCAAGCCGGAACCCTACCAGCGCTACGATCCCACTGAGGGAATGTCGATGGACCGATCAACGATGCTGGAGATGCACAGGGCTTCTGGTCACGTAATGGGCGGGGTACGGCACGACGCCACGCCGCCGCAGAGCACAGCAATGTCTAACCCTGGGCTCTCTAGCCGTCGACTTTTTAACCGTGGGCGTGAGCGCGGGCGCCGCGATGGGCGGCAAGCTCGACGGCGCGATCGGGAATCGTCAGCCGCAAGGTTGCGCCAATCGTGCCCTCGACCAGACGGATTTCGCCGCCATGGGCGCGCACCAGCTCGGCGGCGATCGCAAGCCCGAGCCCGGTGCCGCCAGTGCGAGTCGAGCCCTGAAACGCCTCAAACAGATGCGCGCGCGCCTTGTCAGAAAAACCGGGACCGGTGTCGGACACCTCGATTACCACCACTGCGCCTTCGCGCCGGCCGGTAATGCGAATCTGATCCCGCCCGGGATCGCGGTCGGTCCGGCTTTCGACGGCCTGACCGTCCATGGCCTGCACCGCGTTGCGCGCCAAGTTGAGCAGGATGCGGAACAGTTGATCGTAATCGGCCTCGACGATGAGCCCGCGCTCGACTGCGCTGATCCAGCGGATCGGTGCGTCGGCGCCGAGGCCCAAGGTCTCGTGCACTTCTTCGACCAGCGGTTCGAGCGGAATCGGACGACGGTCGGGCGGCGGCTCCTGGAGGCGGCCATAGGACAGCGTCGACTGGCAAAAGGCGATAGCGCGTTCCAGCGCGTGCATCAATTTCGGGGCAAAACGCTGCACGCCGGGATCGGGAATCTTTGCCAGCCGATCGGAGAAGAGTTGTGCCGACGCGAGCAGATTGCGCAGGTCGTGATTGATCTTGGAAACCGCGAGCCCCAATCCCGCCAGGCGATTTTTTTGATGCAGCATCGAGGCGAGCTCGGTCTGCATGGTCGAGAGCTCGCGCTCGGCAGTACCGATTTCATCGGCGCGCCCTGACGGCACGATGACCCGATCGCTGTTTTCCGGATCGGCGCGGAACGCGATCATATTGGCGGTGACGCGGCGCATCGGCCGCACGAACATGTAATGCAGCGATAGATAGACGAGCGCCGCCGTAATCGCCGAGATCAGAAGCGACAGCAGCAGAATGTCGACGGAATAGCGCAGCATCGCCCGCCGCAGCGGCTGCTCGTCCATGACGAGCTCGATATATTCGCCGCCCGGCACCGGCCCGACCACGCGCACGATATCCTTTTTGCTGCTGAGCATGGTGGCGAAGGCGTCGACCACCGCATCGAAGGCATAAACGTTGCGCATGTCGTAAGTCGCGGCGACCGCCGGCGGCATGTCGTCGACCGCAATCATGCGGTGCCGCGAGCCCATCTTCATCGCCACAGCGCGGGCGCCGATCGAATCGAGAATACGCTTGGCCAGCGCGTCGGAGACGACGCCGTTCGGCGCGGCGTCGAGAACAAGCGCGGCGGTGTAAGCAGTCGCCAAGCGATCTTTGAGCCAGACCACCCGGAAATTGACGACTGACGGCACATAGATCAGCACTTCCGCGATCATCACGAAGAGAATCGTGAGGACGAGGAGTTTGCCGGAAAGCCCGAAGCGCGGCGTCCGGACTTGTTCCGGCCGCACGGCGATGTCTTCAGTCATGCTTTAGGTCCGCTGCTTAGCCCAACGGTGCAGCAGCCAATGATGCGCCCCACCGGAGGGTAGGTCAAATCCCTGTTTATTAAATATGTCATGGCAGCATGGCCGCTATCGGCGGCTGCTGTTATCGCCGCAGCTTGGAAAGCTTGGCATTGCACGATCCGTCGCGTGATTGTCATGCTTGCCGGAAAGTCTCTGGCGAATGACTCGCACTGAACGGCCGCAAAATGCCGGCAAATGGCTGACAAGTTACGTTGACGGACCGCAACCCCTCCCGTATAAGCCGCGCCAAACGCGGCGACTTATGACCGCGGCAAGAGCATGATCCCGAAAAGTGGACACCGGCGCAGCGGAGACTTCCCGTGAAACGGACCTATCAGCCCAGCAAACTGGTGCGCAAGCGCCGCCACGGCTTTCGCACGCGTATGGCCACCAAAGGCGGTCGCAAAGTGTTAGCCGCGCGGCGGGCGCGGGGACGCAAGCGGCTGAGCGCCTAAAGGGCGATACGCCGGACGCGCCCATTTCGGTCACATCGATTGCAAACCGTTGTCGTCAACTCGGTCACACCAAAGTCGGGTGAAATGGAGCGGTTGAAACGCCGGAGTGAGTTTCGGGCCGTCGCCCAAGCCGCCGGCCAAGGCGTGCGCGCGCATGCAAGCGCCTTTACTTTGCAAGCACGCGCGCGAGCGCAGGCCGGTCCGCCCCGGATTGGCTTTACCGTCGCCAGACAGGTCGGAAACGCTGTGGAGCGCAACCGGGTACGGCGGCGTCTGCGTGAACTCGTTCGACTCGCGCCGCCGGCGTCGCTTCGTCCCGGCCACGACTACGTGCTGATCGGACGGCGCGCGGCGCTCAAGATCGCGTTTGACCATATGATGATGGAACTTCGCGGCGTGCTTCGCCGTGTCCATAACTCAAGCACTGGCACCGGAACTGGTACATCGGGTACCCCGCCCCCACATAGTGCGGGTCCGTCCAAGGGGTCACGGCGGGGCGGCGGCAAGCGCCGAACCAGCACAGCCCCGGTGAGCCGCAAGCCGACCAGCACGAGCACCGAATGAGCGACCACAAGAACACTATCCTGGCCATCGTGCTGTCGCTGATCGTCATAGTCGGCTGGCAATACTTCATCGGCTATCCGCAAGTGGAACGGCAGCGCCAGCAAACGCAGCAAGAAACGCAGCAGCAGACGCAGCTCAAGCAGCAATCACCGGCTCAGCCCGGTGCATCGGCGCCGAACGCGGCGCAACCCGCAACTCCCGAGGTCCCCGGGACGCCGACTTCCACCTCGCCGTCGGCGCAGCCGCAAGCGGCGTCACGTGAAGCGGTGATTGCCGCCGCGCCACGGATTACCATCGAGACGCCTCGACTCGGCGGCAGCATCAATCTCAAAGGCGGCCGTATCGACGACCTGACACTTACGCAATACCGCGAAGAGATTGATCCGAATTCGCCGCCAATCGTCTTGTTCTCGCCATCGGGCGCGCCGGCTGCCTTCTATGCCGAGTTTGGCTGGGTGGCCGCCGCCGGCAGTAATGCGCCGATGCCCAATCCCGACACTGTCTGGAAGCAGCAGGGTTCGGGCCCGCTCGGCCTCGGCCGCCCGGTGACGCTAACCTACGATAACGGTCAGGGACTTACCTTCACCCGCACCATCTCGGTCGACGAACATTATCTGTTTAGCATCAAGGACAACGTGGCGAACAACGCTACCGCGTCGGTGACGCTTTTTCCCTACGCGCTGATTTCGCGCCACGGCACGCCGCAAGTGCAGGGCTATTACATCCTGCATGAAGGCCTGATCGGCGTGATGGGCGATCAAGGCCTCCAGGAGGCAACTTACAAAAATATCGAGGACAAGAAGTCGCTGACCTGGGATGTCACCAATGCCTGGCTTGGCATTACCGACAAGTATTGGGCCGCGACATTGTTACCCGACACGGACGCTAAGTTGCGCGCCCGTTTCTCGGCCGGCGAAGCGGCCGGGCTGAAAACCTATCAGACCGATTATCTCCTGCAGCCGCAAACAATCGCGCCGGGGACGACCGGCAGCGTTAATGCGCGTCTGTTCGCTGGCGCCAAGGAGGTTTCGGTCGTCGGCATTGATTTTCCGTTCGGACCCGGCGGCTACAATCAGGCACTCCACCTCAATCATTTCGACCTGCTGATCGATTGGGGCTGGTTCTATTTCCTCACCAAGCCCATGTTCCTGGCGCTCGACTTTTTCTTCCGCCTGGTCGGCAATTTCGGCATCGCCATCCTGATTGTCACCGTGCTGGTGAAGATCCTGTTTTTCCCGCTCGCCAACAAATCCTACGCATCAATGGCCAAGATGAAGGCGGTGCAGCCGCAAATGGCCATGATCAAGGAACGCTATGCCGACGACCGGGTGAAGCAGCAGCAGGCGATGATGGAGCTCTACAAGAAGGAGCAGATCAATCCGGTCGCTGGTTGCTTGCCGATCGCGATTCAGATTCCGGTATTCTTCTCGCTCTACAAGGTGCTGTTCATCACGATCGAAATGCGGCACGCGCCGTTCTACGGCTGGATTCATGACCTCTCGGCCGGGGATCCGACCAACATTTTCAATTTATTCGGATTGCTGCCTTTCGACCCCAGCGGGCTGCCGATGCTCGGCAGCTTTCTCGCGCTCGGCGCCTGGCCGGCAATCATGGGCGTGACCATGTGGGTGCAGATGAAGCTCAACCCTGCGCCGCCAGATCCGACGCAGCAGATCATCTTCAATTGGATGCCGATCATTTTCACTTTTATGCTGGCGAAATTCCCGGCTGGGCTGGTGATCTATTGGGCGTGGAACAATACGCTTTCCGTCATACAGCAGAGCGCGATCATGCACCGTCACGGCGCCAAGATTCAGCTCTGGGACAATTTGAAAAGCACCTTCATCAAGTCGAAGCCCAAGCAGCCGGCGGAATAGACTTTTTCTACGCTCGGCGGCTCTTTCCGCGCGATAAAGAAATATGAGAGGCAAATAAAAACGGGAGGCGGATGCCTCCCGTTCGGAGTTTCATTAACCGTTGGTTGTTGAAAGTTCAGCTTCGGCCGACGACATCAACCTCCACATTGGCGAGGCCGGAAAAACCGAGCGCCCGCGCCGCTGCCGGCGTCAGATCGATGATGCGGCCACGGACGAAGGGCCCGCGATCATTGATCCGCACTACCACCGATCGTCCGGTGCTCTTGTTGGTGACGCGTACCATCGTGCCGAATGGCAGCGTGCGATGGGCGGCCGTGAGCGCGCCAGGCGATACATGCTCGCCGTTGGCGGTACGGCCATACCCATAAACCGAGGCAATTCCGCTCTGCGCCGACGCCGCCAGCGGCAGTGCGACGCAGATGATGAGAACCGAAGTGAACAAAGTTTTCGTGAGGCTAGAAACAGCCATGACCGTCCTGTCTGATTGTTGATGGGAAGGGTGATGCAGTCCGCGGCTCGCGAACTGCGCGCCCTATGGCCAGCGAATTGTGACCATTGTGCGTCGCAATATTCTAAAAATGAGCTTCGATGGAGAATGAAATTCTTATGGCAACAACTTGCTCATTATGTGAGACCATCAACGGGCTGTGAAATAACATTTTTTGACGTTTTTTGCGTTCTAGGCGGAGTCGGGACGCCCTCAGTTATGCGTCAATTGCATCGCGCCATGAGTTTATTGCAGTGCGAAATATGGAACCATTTTCCTCGATTCTCATTACGTCGCGCGCTGTAGAACTCACGCTGCGGCGCTCGGCAGCACGTAATCCTTAAACTGCGCGCGCAACGCCGTTTTTTGAATCTTTCCGGTCGCGGTGTGCGGGATTTCGGCGACGAAAGCGACGTCGTCTGGCATCCACCATTTGGCGATCTTGCCCTCGAGGAACGCCAACAGCTCTTCTCTGCTCGCCTTCTGCCCCTGCTTAAGCACGATGACGAGCAAAGGCCGCTCATCCCACTTCGGATGCCGCACGCCGATGACCGCGGCCTCGGCGACTTTGGGATGACCGACGGCAAGATTTTCTACTTCGATCGAGGAAATCCACTCACCCCCTGACTTGATCACGTCCTTGGAACGATCGGTGATATTCAGGTAGCCATAGCGATCGATGGTGCCGACGTCGCCGGTGTCGAAGAAACCTTCTTCGTCGAGAATATTGCTGTCGTCCTTGAAATAAGTCTTGGCAATCGCCGGGCCGCGGACCTTGAGACGACCGAACGTCTTGCCATTCCACGGCATGCGGCGGCCTTCGTCGTCGGTGATTTTCATTTCGACGCCGAATGGCGAGTGCCCCTGCTTCTGCAAAATATCGAGAAGGGGATCGCCTTTTAATCCGGCATATTCAGGCTTGAGCGAGCAAGTGGTGCCGAGCGGGCTCATCTCCGTCATGCCCCAGGCGTGCGTGACTTCGACGTCGTATACGTCCTGAAAGGTTGAGATCATGGCGCGCGGACAGGCCGAGCCGCCGATCACGACGCGACGCAAATACGGCAGCTTGCCGCCGGTCTTTTCCAGTTCCTGCAGCAGCGCCAGCCAGACCGTCGGCACGCCGGCGGTGCAGGTCACCTTGTAGTCGGTGAGCAATTGATAGATCGAAGGGCCGTCGAGCTTTGGACCGGGCAGGATGAGCGCCGCGCCGGCCATGGGCGCGGCGAAACCGATAGCCCAGCCATTGGCGTGAAATAGCGGTACAACCGGCATCGCGATGTCGGATCCCGACAGCCCGATCATATCCCGGCGCAATGCCGCCATCGCGTGGAGCACGTTGGAGCGATGCGAATAGACGACGCCTTTGGGATTGCCGGTGGTGCCCGAGGTGTAGCACATGCCAGCCGCCGTGTTTTCGTCGAAGCTCCTCCAGGCGAAATCGCCATCGGCCTCGGCGAGCCACTCCTCGTAGGGCACGGCATTGCCCAGCGACGTGACAGGCATGTGCGCGGCGTCGCAAAAGACGATCGTGCGTTCAATCGTCGGCACGCGATCGGCAATTTTCTCAAGTAGCGGCAGAAACGTGACATCGGTCATGAGCACGCGATCTTCCGCGTGATTGATGATCCAGACGATCTGGTCGGTGAACAAGCGAGGATTGACTGTGTGGTAGACCGCACCGGCGCCGAGAATACCGTACCAGCTTTCGAGATGCCGCCAGGTATTCCAAGCGAGCGTCGCCACGCGGTCGCCGAGCCTTATGCCATCGCGTTCGAGCCGCTGCGCCACGCGCAGTGCGCGCTGCCGGATCTCGATATAGTTAGTGGTGTGCATCGGCCCTTCGATCGAGCGCGAGATGACCCGTCGCTCGCCGGCATTCGCGGCGGCGTGATCGATGATGCGATGGCACAGGAGCGGCCAGTCTTGCATCAGGCCAAGCATTGTTCGCCTCCCATTGGTGCGCGGTCCTACCGGGTGATCGCCCGTATTCGGATCGCCTATTAGACAGCCCACGGGTCTATTCCGCGACGACAGTCATTTGAAATCTTGCACGCCAAAACTAATCCGATGTTGCGTCAAGGCAAACTCTTAAAGCCCCGCCGAAAGGTCGCCATTTTGCAAACCATTCCCACCCATGTTCTAACCATGCCCGCCAAACACCCCTCGAAGCGGCCCGATTGCGCCGGGGACCTCGCCCGTGAAACTTGTTGCGGCTTTGATCATAGTTTTGTGGGCAGCCGCCGTGGTTGGCGCGGCGGCACAGAATGGCCCGCAAACCGGTGGCGCCGCGCACGGCCGGGGCGTCCATCAAGGCTCATCAGCGCGTTCGCAGCCGCTCGTCCTCCCGGAGCAATTCGCCCCACCGCAGGAGGCCTATGCGTCGTTTCCCGAGGATGGCGCCGCCGCCACCGCGCCATCATCGCCTTCCGCCTGCCAGCTGCGCCTAGCAAAGCTTGCGGTCTTTACGGCGCTCGGCACATTGATCGGTCCGGGCGACTGCGGCGCCCCCGACGCCGTGCAGCTCCAGGCCGTTTTGCTACCTGACCAGACCAAGGTCGCCGTTACCCCGCCGGCAACGTTGCGCTGCACCATGGCGGAGCAGATCGCCAACTGGCTGCGCGATGACGTTGCGCCTTCGCTGGTGGAGACGGGACCACCGCTGCGCATTCTTGACAATTTCGACTCCTATGAATGCCGCGGACGCAATCGCGTGCGCGCCGCAGCCTTAAGCGAGCATGGCCGCGCCGACGCGCTTGACGTGCGTGGGTTCAGACTTGCCGATGGGCGTGAGGTCAGCCTGACCGACATCAATGTCGCCAAAGACTGGCGCGAGAAAATTCGCACCAGCGCCTGTGCGCGATTTTCGACGGTGCTAGGACCCGGCTCGGACGGCTACCACGAGGAACATATCCATCTCGATCTCGCCGAGCGGCGCAACGGCTACAAACTTTGCGAGTGGGAACTGCGCGAGCCGCCGCCTGTGCAAGCGCAAACCGAATCGGGCGCATCGTCGGACGACGCCAGCGCGCAGGCTGAACAGCCGCAGGAGCCTAGCACTGCCGAAGTACCGCTGCCGCGACCGCGCCCGCTGGCGGCCAACCTGACAAACAGCAGAACGAAAAAAACGGATTCAAAATAGGCCGCACCCATCGACGCACTAACTGACGCACAGGGATCCCATGCCTCCGCTTTCCAATCTTGCCGCCCGCGACGTCGAAACACTGGTCCATCCGTACATCAATCTCGCCAGCTTTCGCGAAACCGGACCGCTCATTATCGAGCGCGCGAAGGGCATCTATGTCTACGACACTGATGGCAAGCCCTACATCGAAGGCATGGCCGGGCTTTGGTGCACAGCGCTCGGTTATGGCAACGAAGAACTTGTCGAAATCGCCGCCGCACAAATGCGCAAGCTCTCTTTCGCTCACCTGTTTACCGGGCGAAGCCACGATCCGGCGATCGAGCTTGCGGAAAAGCTCAAGGAGATTGCACCGATCCCGGTCTCCAAAGTGTTTTTCTGCAATTCCGGCTCGGAAGCCAATGACACGCTGGTGAAACTCGTCTGGTACCTCAATAATGCGCTTGGCCGGCCGCAGAAAAAGAAGATCATCAGCCGGCTCAAAGCCTACCACGGCGTCACGGTAGTGGCGGCCTCACTCACCGGCCTGCCGACGAACCATCGCGATTTTGATTTGCCGCTGCCTGGATTTTTGCACGCCGGTTGTCCGCATCACTACCGCTTTGCGCATGACGGAGAGAGCGAGGAGGAGTTTGCAACGCGGCTCGCCGCCGAACTCGACGCACTGATCCTCAAGGAAGGCCCCGACACCGTGGCCGCCTTCATCGCTGAACCGGTAATGGGCGCCGGAGGCGTGATCGTGCCGCCGCAGGGCTATTTCGAAAAGGTCATGCCGGTGTGCGCCAAGCATGACGTGTTGATGGTGAGCGACGAAGTCATTTGCGGCTTCGGCCGGCTCGGCACCGCCTTCGGCTGTCAGAAGCTCAAATTCGTCCCGCACGCCATATCAATCGCCAAGGCGCTGTCCTCGGCATATTTGCCGATTGCTGCGGTCATGATCCCCGAGATCATGTATCAGGCGCTGCTCGCCGAGAGTAAGAAGATCGGCGTGTTCGGCCACGGTTTCACTTATGGCGGCCATCCTGTCTCCGCCGCGGTCGCGCTCAAAGCGCTCGAAATCTATGCGCGCGATCTAATCTTCGAGCGTGCCGCAAAGCACGCGCCGCAGTTCCAAGCCCGGCTCGCGGCGCTCAATGGTCATCCTCTGGTCGGTGAAGCGCGCGGGCTTGGTCTCATCGGCGGTGTCGAGCTGGTTGATAACAAAAAAACCCGAAAGTCGTTCGCCCCGGGGCAAGGCGTGGGGCCGCGCGCCGTGCGCTTTGCCGAAGACGAGGGGCTGATCGTGCGCGCGGTCATGGGTGACGTGCTGACATTATGTCCCCCGCTCATCATCACCACGGCCGAGATCGACGAACTGTTCGATCGCCTCGGCCGTGCGCTCGATAAGACGCTCGATTGGGTCCGGCGCGAGCGCTTGGACCAGGTCTAATTGCGACCGATGTCAGACCGCAACTAGCCAAAACAAACGGCGCCGGACTTGCCGGCGCCGTCGCATCATCAATCCATTTTTGCCGGATCAATTCATCCGACCGGCCCCTGCCGCCGGACCTGCCGCAATGAGCGGACTAAAGGGCGTGTCGCCCTGCTTCGGCGCCAGCACGACCACGATCGTGCCGACCTTCACGCGAGTATAGAGGTCGATCGCGTCCTCGTTGGTCATGCGGATGCAACCGGAGGAGATGGCCTGACCGATATATTCGGGCTGATTGGTGCCGTGGATACGGTACAGCGTGTCCTTATTGCCGGAATATAAGTACATGCCGCGGGCGCCCATCGGATTGTGCGGGCCGCCAGTGACGTAGGCCGGCAATGGACCAAGGCGAGCCTGTTCGCCCGCTGTCGGCACCCAGGCCGGCCATTCTTCCATCCGGCCGATCTTGGCGATTCCGCTCCAAGCCTGCGCGTCTTCGCCGACGGCGATGCCGTAGCGAATCGCCTCCCCTTTCGGCAGCACGTAGTAGAGAAACTTGTTGTCGCTATCGATGACGATCGATCCGGGCGCTTCTTTGCGCGTGTATTCAACGATGTGGCGCTTATACGCCTCCGGAATCGAGGCCTGCGCATAAGGCAGGTTAGCCATCAGCTGTTTGTCGCGCGCATTCCAAGCGGCCTGCGATGCTGGCTCCAGTGTCTCCTGCATGCAGCCGCCGAGCGCAAGCCCGACGACGACGAAAGCAATGGCACGTACCATCATAACGCGTTAACTCTCCCACCGCCCGGCCGTGGAGCCGGTCAATACACATCCGGTTAACCCAATACCCAAACCGTCGCGGCGGTGCCAGACGTAAGCGACCGCTAACGGCAAGGTCCGCGCCAAGTGTTGCAGGAATGCCGCAGTCGTCGTTGGTCCAGGGGATAACCCGGGGGCCGAAACTCGCCCGGCAGTCCCCAGCCCGACGAAGTATGATCCCAAGCCGTTAAGCGAGGGTTTACCACGTCCAGCGCAAGTACTGGTCCGAGCGGGAATGTCACGGCAGCGTGCGATTTGCCGCCCATTTCCGCCGCACTCGCCAGCCTAGATTCCAATCCTTATTCACACGCCAATGTACGGGGTTTCATATGCCGGATGCGACTGCCGAGATGAACCGAACGATGCGCCAAACGGCTGAGCTCCGTAAGGTTTCCGGCGCCAGTAGCCTGAATGAGCCTGCACTCGACGCTTGCTACGGACAAATCGGCATTTCCGCGGTTGCAGCTGCGGTGCGCTACCAAGGCCTTGGCAAGAATGCGGCCTATGCACCGGCGTCCACTGACTGGCGCGCCCGGTATGTTGAGGAGCCGGCCTGACGCGCAGAATCGACGGGGGCTGGGAAGGGGGACGCGGTGGTCCCCCTTTTTGATTCATTGCCTTGGCCGGGTCTCCGAAGGCTTGTCGTCAAAGGCTTGTCGTTACCTGCGGCCCTTCCTCGCGCGTCAGCCACACCTCGAAGGCCGCCAACACCGTGACCACAGCGCCAATGGCGACGTTGATGATCATGGTGTCGCTGTTCTGGAAGCCGAGCAGCCACGGCGATACGATCAACCCAATCCCGGCAACCAGAATGAACCATTCTTCCCAGACCGCAAAAGCGGCAAGCGCGGCGATGGAAAGCACCGCGATGATGATGCCAACAATGGAAGCAGTCTGCCATTGCGCGCCGGAGGACAGATCAAACAGCCAAGGCGAAAAAAACAGGACGCCGCCGAGGATGAGATTCACCACGTCGCAGAGTCGAACGCTCGACCAATCGTCCATGTCCTCCTCCCGTATCGGCCGGAACGGCGCGCAAGCCGGGCCGGTGGAGGAACCGCATGCCCGAGCTTTGGTTCCAGTGGCACGCAGATTGGGCACGGTCCAGTGAGCCCAACGATGCAGGCGCCGCATTTTACCGCCCCGGAGATCGAAGCCGGCCGGCGTTTATTTGCGGCCGAGTGGACCTTCCTTGGCGCGGCAAGCTCGCTCGATACGTTGCCGCTGCCGCAATCAGGCGCGATCGAGATCGCGTTTGCCGGCCGCTCGAATGTCGGCAAGTCGTCG
>Ga0066388_100001394_pt1 | contig 13535 bp, 8 predicted proteins | sample PanSoiMetaGPlot6_FD_64539 | JGI IMG/M metagenome (GOLD analysis project Ga0066388, IMG submission 64539) | Tropical forest soil microbial communities from Panama analyzed to predict greenhouse gas emissions - Panama Soil - Plot 6 (Hybrid Assembly) | ecosystem: Environmental > Terrestrial > Soil... | reverse complement strand
CCCGTCCACCTGCGGCTGAACCGCCGTCGACCGGAGCGACTTCAGCGTGGCAACGTACTCCGTCGCATCCTCGAGCGGCGCCGCGGACGCGACGACGAGCCCGACCGGCGTCGGCGCCATCTGCGGCGGTGCCTGTGCCGCCGGCTCCGAACGGCAGCCGGCGGTCGCGGCAGCCAACACGACCGCGGCGACGAAAAAGCGGAGGTCCGACATAGACTGCGTATTGGACTCTAGCTGTTCAGTGAAGGTTCCGCCGGGACGCTGGCAGTAGAATTCGAACGCTCATGATTATGCGCCTATTTTCCGTCGCGGTCGTTCTGATTGCCCTCGTCGTCGCGCCTCGGCCGGCGCTGCCGCAGCCGGCGCCTCACGCCGCCGAGCATCATGAGTTCGTCATCAACAATTTCCATACCGAAAGCGGCGTCGTCCTGCCGAACGCACGGGTGGTCTACGGCACCTACGGGAAGCTGAACGCGGCGCGCGACAACGCTGTGCTGCTGCCGTCCCATTACATGGCGAACCACCATGGCTACGATTGGCTCATCGTCGGGCAGGGCGCGGCCTCGCAGGCGAACGAATCACGCGCGCTGGATCCGTCGACGCTGTTTCTCATCGCCACCGAGCTGTTCGGCAACGGCCAGTCCTCGTCGCCGAGCAACACGCCGGAGCCGTTTCACGGGCCGCGGTTTCCGGTGATGACGATCCGTGACAACGTCGAGGCCGTCCATCGCCTGCTCGTCGACGAGCTGCACGTCACCCATGTGCGCGCGGTGATCGGATTCTCGATGGGCGCCGAGCAGGCGTTCCAGTGGGCCGTGAGCTATCCCTCGTTCGCCGATCGCATCGTCGCGACCGCCGGCACGGCGAGGGCGTGGCCGCACGGCATCGTGCGCCTCGAAGGACAGATCACCGCGCTGACGACCGATCCGGAATTCAAGAGCGGCGACTACACGTCGCCCCCTCGCAAGGGCATCGAAGCCTACGGCATGATGTGGCTCGGCTGGCTCTACTCGCAGGAATGGTGGCGGCGCGAGATGTGGAAGGCCAACGCACCCGATCGCACGCTGGCGCAGGAGATCGAGAATCGGCGGCGGACGTTCTTCGCGAACAACGACGCCAACGATCTGATCCTGCAGGCGCGGACGTGGCAGCGCCACGACGTCGGCGCGACCAAGAGTTTCGACGGCGACACCACCAGGGCGCTGCGATCGATTACCGTGCCGGTGCTGTACATGCCGTCGGAGACCGATCTCTATTTCCCGGTCGGCGACGCGAAGTACGAGTCGCAGTTCATCTCGAAGGTCTCGCTCGTGCCGATCCCCTCGCTCTGGGGTCACCCCGCCGGCGCCGGCGGCAACCCGGCCGATCGCGCGTTTCTGAACGAGAAGATCGGGCGATTTCTCGGCGGTTTACAATAAGGGCGGCGGCCACCGCGAAGCGGATTCTGCGAACTCTGCGCTTTCTGCGGTTGCTGTGCGGAGTCGTCACGTTCCACAACGGAGATGTTCTGACATGCGCCACTATCTCTTCGGCATCGCCGCTTCGATCGTGCTGGCGGGCACGGCCGTCTGGGTGACGACCGATACGCTCGCCGCGCAGGCCGCCAAGCCGGCTGCGAAGCCGGCCACGGCAGCCAAGGCCGCGATCCCGCGCCTCACCGACGGCCACCCCGACCTGCAGGGCACGTATGACGTCGCGACGCTGACGCCCGTCGATCGCCCGCGCGGCGTGAAGAACCTCGTGCTCACCGAGCAAGAAGCCGTGGCGATGGAGAAGTACGAGGCACAGCGGCAGGTGAAGAACGACGCGCCGCTCAAGAGCGATCGCGGTGCGCCGCCGGTCGGCGGCGAAACCACGGCGCCCAAGTCGTACCTCGAGTTCCTCGAACAGGCGGGCGGCGGAGTGGTCGGCGGCTACAACAACTTCTGGCTGTCGGGCGGCGATCACGTGATCCGAGTGGACGGCCAGCCGCGCAGCTCGCTGATCATCGATCCGCCGGACGGCCAGGTGCCGCCGATGAAACCCGAAGCGGTGAAGCGCAATCAGGCGTTTCTCGCCGGCGCGGCGGCGCCGGATGCGAGCGAGAGCGGCAACTCCGGACCGCCGGGCGCGTTCGACGGACCGGAAACGCGGCCGCTCGCCGAGCGCTGCCTGCTCGGCTTCCTCAATACCTCGGGTCCGCCGACGCTGCCGAACTACTTCTACAACAACATGAAGCAGATCGTGCAGACCAAGAACACGATCCTGATCAACATCGAGATGGTGCACGACGCGCGCGTCATCCGAATGAACGCCGAGCACCTGCCTCCGACCATCCGCAAGTGGATGGGCGACTCGGTCGGACACTGGGAGGGCGACACGCTGGTCGTCGACACGACCAACTTCACGAACAAGACGCAATTCCGCGGCTCCAGCGAGAACCTGCACGTGGTCGAGCGCTTCACCCGTGTCGATCCGAAAACGATCCTCTATCGATTCACGGTCGAGGATCCGACGACGTGGGATCGTCCGTGGACCGGCGAATACCCCTGGAACGCGACCAGCGAGAAGCTCTACGAGTACGCGTGCCACGAGGGCAACTACTCGCTCGGAGGAATGCTGCGCGGCGCCAGACAGAAGGAAGCGGAAGAGGCGGCTGGCAAGAGCAAGAAATAGCAAATGCTGAATCTGGAATTCGGAATTTGGCGAACGAATTCCAAGTTCCAACTTCCAGATTCCTGATTCTCTCCCGGTGCAGATCTGTCTGGCCACCCAACACGCCGACGCCGACTTCGCGCCGCTGGCGCTGTTGTACCTGAAAGCGTCGCTCGTCGGCCGACTCGCCCTTCGCGGCGATGATGTCGTCCTGCTGGAATTTCCCGCTTCGGCATCGGTCCAGCAGATCGTCGACAAGATCCTCCAGCACCAGCCCGACATTCTTGGGCTGTCGTGCTATGTCTGGAATATCACCACGCTCACGGCAGTCTGCCGCGGCGTCAAGGCGCGCCGGCCCGGCATTCGAATCGTCCTCGGCGGACCGGAAGTCGGCCCGGTCGCCGCGTCGGTCCTCGCGACGAATCGCGCCGCCGACGTCGTCGTGCGGAGCGAAGGCGAGCGTCCGTTTGCCGACATCGTCGCGCGCTGGATGCGCGGCGACGGCGTCGCCGACGTGCTCGGCGTCACGTATCGCACCGAGGCGGGCATCCACGCCAACGACGATGCACCGATCGTTCGCGACCTCGACGAGCTCCCGTCGCCGCATCTGACGCTGCCGACTGATCTCACCGGCCGCACGGTCTGCCTCGAAACCCAGCGCGGGTGCGTGTTCCGCTGCAACTTCTGCTTCTACAACAAGGACCTCTCGATCCGGAATCGCCGTTTCGATCTGGAACGCGTGAAGGAGGAAATCGCCCACTGGCTGCGGCAGGACGTCCGCGAGCTGTACCTGATGGACCCGATCTTCAACCTCAACGCCGGCCGGGCGAAGGACATCTGCCGGTTCATCGCGGCTCACAATCATCGCCGCACCGGCGTGCACGCCGAAGTCTGGGCCGAGTTCATCGACGACGAGCTGGCGGCACTGATGCGTGACGCCGGCTTCACGTTTCTCGAAGTCGGCCTGCAGTCGACCGATGGATCGGCTTTGGCGACCGTCGAGCGGCGGCTCCGTCTGCAACGGTTTCTCGACGGCGTCGAGGCGCTCAAACGTCACGACCTCTGGTGGGAGCTTCAGCTGATCGTCGGTCTGCCGGGAGAAACGCGCGCATCGTTCCGGCGGTCACTCAGTTTCGCCGCATCCCTCGATCCGCCGGTGCTCGCGGTCTACCCGCTGATGGTGCTGCCGGGCACGGAGCTGTGGCGGAAAGCCGACGAGCTGCGGCTGGTGTACGACCGGCGGCCGCCGTATCACGTCCGCTCTCACTACTCGATGAGCGACGACGATGTCGCGTACGGGCTGCGGGTGGTGCGCGCACTGCATGACATTGGCGACTTCCGGGCGCTGCGCGGGCTGGCCCGCGAGCGCGATCTCACCTACGCCGACGTCGTCGACGCGTGGATCACCTGGGACGACGCTCATCCCGGCGACGAGCGCGCCGGCTATCGCGCGAAACATTTCCTGATCGAGTTCTGCGATCGACGGCGGATGCCGGCCGAACGCTACCGCGAGCTCGCGTCGTGCGACGCGGGCTGAGACGCCGACGCGAACACTTCCTGAATCGTCCGCTCCAGCTGCGGCGTCGTGAACGGTTTGGTCAGGAGCGGCGCGCCCATCTCACGGATGCGCTGCTGCGCTTCGGCGGCGGCGGTATAGCCGGAGATGAAGATGACGGGGAGCGTGGGCCGGATGCGCCGAGCTGACGCCGCGAGCTCGATTCCGCTCGCTCCGCCCCCGAGCACGACGTCGGTCAGCAGCAGGTCGGGGGCGTCGCGGCCCTGGAGCAAGCGCAGCGCTTCGGTCGCCGCATCGGCGACGACAACGGCGTGGCCCAGCGTTTCGACCTGGCGCCGCACGATGTTGCGCACATCGTCCTCGTCGTCCACCACGAGGATGGTATGCGGCGCCGCGACCAGTCGCGAGGCGCCGCCGCCCGCACGGTGAGATTCGGCATGCGCAGTGGCGGCCGGCAGCAGCATGGTGACCGTCGTTCCGTGGCCCGGCTGCGACTTGATCGTGACCGTGCCGCCTGACTGCTTCGCGAACCCGTACACCATGCTCAGACCGAGCCCCGTCCCGCGTCCGCCCGACTTGGTCGTGAAGAACGGTTCGAACGCGCGGGCGGCGACGTCGGGCGGCATGCCGCTGCCGGTGTCCTGCAGCGCGAGCTGCACGTAGGTGCCGCGCTTGAGATCGTCGTCGACGCCGCGCGGGTCGACGATCTCGGCCCTGTCGGTGCGAATCGTGAGCGTGCCGCCGTCCGGCATGGCGTCGCGCGCGTTGAGCGCGATGTTCAGCACCGCGGCCTCGAGCGCGCCCGGATCGACGAACGCGACGCCGGCCTCGGCGCCGGTGTCCGTCGTCAACTGAATCGACGACCCGAGCGTGCGCCCGAGCAGACGCACGATGCCGGCGACGAGCGCGTTGACGTCCACGGGTTGCGGGTTCAGCAGGCGCCGGCGCGAGAAGGCGAGCAGGTGCCCGGTCAGGTCGCGGCCGTGCATCGTCGCCCGCAAGACCGCCTCGATGATTTCGTCGGCGTACTTGTCCTTCGGCAGATACGCGCGCAGCAGTTCGACGTTGCCGAGGATGATCGCGAGGATGTTGTTGAAGTCGTGGGCGATGCCGCCGGTCAGCTGGCCGACCGCCTCCATCTTCTGGGACCGGAAGAGCGCCTCGCGCGTCTGCTCCAGCGTGGCCTGCGCCTGCCGCAGTTCGGTGATGTCGTGCGAGATGCCGAACGTGCCGACGATCGCGCCGTCGTGATCGCGGTACACGCCTTTGGTGACGAGGTAGGTTTCCGGCCGGCCATCCGGCCCGATCGCCACGCCCTCGAAGTCCCGCGGCTCGCCGCTCGCGAGCACGGTGCGATCGTCTTCGACGAACTGCCGGGCAGTGGCTTCAGGATAGAGCTCGATGTCGCGCCTGCCGACGATCTCGTCAGGCGTCTTGTCGAGGAAGCGCGCGAGCGCGACGTTGACCAGCACGTAGCGTCCGTCGAGATCCTTGACGAAGATCGCGTCAGGCGTCGCGTCGATCACCGCACGGAGAATCTGGTCGCTGTTGGGCAGCGCCATCGCGTTTCACATTACTCCAGTTGACCCGGCCTGGCGCAGGCACATGATTGCAAAAGCGCGCAAGCATCGCAGCATTTCCATAAAAGAGCGCGCGCCGGACGGTCTGGTGTCGGCCGATCAACGGGCGCCGGCGGTCGTTCGATTCGTCAGTCGGGCGACGGCGGCAATGAGCTCCGATGGATCGATCGGCTTTGCGAGGTGCATCTGAAAACCGCTGCGAAGCGCCCGGCTCCGATCCTCGGACCGCGCGTACGCGGTCAGCGCCGCCGCGGGAATGCCGCGGATGTCCGGGTCGCCGCCGGTACGAATCCGCGCGATCAACTCGAAGCCGTCGACGCGCGGCATACCCAGATCGGCGACGAGCACGTCAGGGCGGGACATCTGCAGCGAGCCCAGCGCTTCGGTCGCCGACTGTGCCACTGACACCCGCGCGCCGGCGGCTTCGAGAATCTCGGTGACCAGGGCGAGCGCGTCGGCTTCGTCGTCGACCGCCAGGACATGAATCCCGCGCAAATCCGGCATGGCGGCGGCCAGGGGGAACACGGAGCGCGGCAGCGATTCCCCCGCCGTCAGCCGCCGCTCCGTCCGCGCCGCTGCCAGCGACGGCAAGCGGACGGTGAAGGTCGCGCCTTTGCCGCGCCCCTCGCTCGACGCCCGAATCGTCCCGCCGTGCATCTCGACCAGTTGCCGGGCAATACCGAGGCCGAGGCCGAGCCCGCCGCGCTCGCGCGTCGTACCGCCGTCGGCCTGGCGGAAGCGCTCGAACATGTGCGGCACGAACGATGGGTCGATGCCGATGCCGGTGTCGCTCACCGTGACCACGACATCATCGCCGGCTGCTTCGAGCGCGACCCGAACGATGCCGCCGCGATCGGTGAACTTCACCGCGTTCGAGATCAGATTCCAGATCACCTGCTGCAGCCGCTCGGGATCTCCGGACACTGCCGGCGCCTGCGGATCGAACACCGTCTCGATCCGAATCCCTTTCGCGTCGACCGCCGGCGCGAACGCTTCGACCGCGCTCTGGATCAAGCCGGGGAGCTTCGCCGACTGAACGTTGAGGCGCATCTTCCCCGCGATGATCCGCGACACGTCGAGCACGTCCTCGACGATCTGCGTGAGCGACGTCGCGTTGCGCTCGATCGTGTCGATCGCGTTGCGCACCCGATCGGACGACACGATGCCGGCCTTCACCATCCGGGAATAGCCGAGGATCGCGTTGAGCGGCGTTCGCAGCTCGTGCGACAGCGTCGCCAGGAACTCGTCCTTCAGACGGCTCGCTTCCTGAACGCCGACGTACAAGCGCGCATTCTCGAGCCCGATCGCCGCCCATGACACGATGCCGGCCACCAGGCGTTCGTGTTGCTCGGTGAACCGGCCGGGTTCGGGGTGACCGAACAACAAGCCGCCGAGAACTTCGCCGGACCGATCGCGTACCGGAACCGCCAGATAGCTGCGGACCGGCAAATGGCCGGGCGGCATGCCGCTGAACGGAGGATTCCGGCCGTAACGCGGATCGCGGGTGATGTCATCGCTGCGCACGATGCCGGTGCCGCGAAACGTCGGCTCGAACACCTTGGTGTTCCGCGGCATCGGGAAGTGTGAGAACGCGTCGCGCGACGTTCCCGAGAGCGTGTGAAGCGTATAGGCCTCACCGCGCTCGTCGATCGAGTTGTAGAAGAACGCGCCGAACGCCGCAGTCGTCAGGTCGGTCGCGGCATCGGTCACCGCCTGCACGATGGCGTGGCTGTCGAGCGACGACGCGATGAGCGCGCCAACCTGGTTGAGCTTCTCGGTGATGGCGGCGTGCTGTTCGGTGATCGCCACCAGCCGCGCCCGCTCGCGCTCCGCCAGCCGCCGCTCGCTGATGTCGCGCGCGATCTTCGACGCACCGACGATACGCCCCGCACGGTCGCGAATCGGCGAGACGGTCAACGAGATCGGAATCAGCGTCCCGTCCTTCCGCCGCCGGATGGTGTCGAAGTGATCGACCTTGTCGCCGCGCCGCACATGCGCCAGCACGACGTCTTCCTCGCTCTGCCGATCCTCAGGGATGAGGATCCGGACCGAGCGGCCGACGATGTCGGCGGCGGTGTAGCCGAACATGCGCTCGGCGGCGCTGTTCCACGACGTGATGACCCCGTTGAGATCCTTGCTGATGATCGCGTCGTCGCTCGACTCGACGATGGCAGCGAGATGGCGGACGGCGCGTTCGGCCGCTTCGACCTTGCTGATGTTGCGCACGATCCTGACGCTGCCGACAATGTCGCCGGCGTTGTCGCGGAGCGGCGCAATGGTGACCGAGACCGGCACGCTCGCGCCGTCGCGATCACGATGGAGATCGTCGAGCTCGCGCAGGGTCTCGCCGCCGCAGACGCGAGTCAGCCACTCGTCGGAGCCGTGGCCGGGATCGATCGAGCAGGTGGCGTCGACCGATCGGCCGATCACTTCGTCGGCGCCGTATCCGTAGAACGCTTCGGCGGCTCGGTTCCAGCGCGTGATCGCACCGTGGTCGTCGGTGAAAATGATGGGGTTGTCGCTCGCGTCGAGCATCGCCTCCAACTGAGCCGTGGTTCCGGCCGCCGACACATCCATCGTACTGTCAGCATGTTATCAGCGCTGGTAAAGTTGATGTCAACAAACCAAACCTCGACCGTGCGATAACGATCAGCTGGCAGCGAGAAAAGGGCGCAGCAGCCGGCGCCCCGGCGGGACCCGGTGTGCTTACTTGCTCCAGGGCGGAACGATGTGGTTCATCCGCGCGTAGGCGATCAGCTGCCCGAGATGCTCGTGCAGATCGCCGCCGATCGCGAGCGCGGTCTGCGACGCCGACATGTCCTGCCCCATCACCTTGCGCTTGCCGGTCAGCGCCGCGGCGTCGATCGTCTCGAGCTGCTGCTTCGCGTGCGCGAACCCTTTGTTCAGATGCTCGAGCACCTGCGTCTTGTCCGACAGCGTCCGCAGCTTGGCGGCTTCCTCCCGGCTCCCGAGCTCCGCCGCCTGACCGCCGAACGAGCTGGGGATGAACGCGTAGCCCTCGAACGCCACGAGCATCAGCACCTCGGACACCGAGCGCACGCCTTCCATCGGCCGCCAGGTGTACTTGTCCGGCGGAAAGGCGTTGGCGAGACCGACGAACTTGCCGCGCATCGTCTCGAGATCGCGGGCGAACGACGCCTTGAGCTCCGCGGCCGCTTCCTTCGAGATGACATCCTGGGCGCCGGCGCGCGGCGCGGCGAGTGCGAGCATGACGGCGGCGGCGGCGACGATCGTGACGAGGTGACGCATCATTAGTCAGCTCCTTGGAAAGGAACGAATGGGACGGCCAGCCGGGCCGTCCCGACGCCCTTCTGACGCCGCAAGTGTAGGTCAGGATGCAGTCAGCGCGACTCGCCGATTTTGTCGCGCAGCCGCTGCTCCTGCGCGCGCAGCTCGGGGGTGAACTCCTTGCCGAAGTCTTCGGCCTCGAAGATCTGGCGGATTTCGATTTCCGTCCCACCGTCGAACGGTGCGCGCTTCAGCCATTCCACCGCATCGTCCATCGATTTCACGTTCCAGAGCCAGAAGCCGGCGATGAGCTCCTTGGTTTCGGCGAACGGCCCGTCGATCACGGTACGGCTGGCGCCTGAGAACCTGACCCGCTTGCCTTTCGAGCTCGGATGCAGCCCCTCGCCGGCCTTCATCACGCCGGCATTCACCAGTTCCTCGTTGTACTTACCCATTGCCGTCAGGATTCTCTCATCGGGCAACTGACCAGCTTCGGAGTCCCTGTTCGCCTTCACGATCACCATCACGCGCATCTCATCATCTCCTTCGGCGGCCCTTATGGCCTTCACCCCTTGGTCGATCGGCGTTCCGCTGAATCGACACGGCTCGCCCGGATCAGCATGGACCGCCGCGAACGGCTCGCAATCCTCGGGCCGCCACCGGCGAAGGAGCAATCGTACCGTTCGACAAGACCATGCACGTGAACAACGCGTGGAAGATGGTCAACGATCCGGATCGCGAGGAGCGAATGGCGCTGCTGCCGCTGACGCGCCTGCCGACGTTTCTAACGCGGCCACGACGGGACGCGGGGCGTCGTCCGGCTCCGAGTCCCGTCGATCGTTTAGGTCGATCAGGACGCCGACCGCCAGCCGGCGGACCAATTCGCCCATCCCCGGCGTCGTTCACGCTTTTCTCTCTTCGGGATTGACGCCTTACGCATGCGAAGGCTACATCTGACGACCTTCGTCCGACGTTCAGAAAGGAGCCAGTTGTGTTCAAGTCTCTTGACGTGTTGATCGGTCTGGCAGTGATCATGCTCGCGCTGAGCATGGCCGTCACGATGATGACGCAGTTCGTCACGACGGCGCTCAACAGCCGCGGCCGCCACCTGCGGCGCGGACTCGCCGATCTCCTGGGTCAGCTCGATCCCAGGCTGCGCGGCAAGATCGCGACCGACGTCGCGACCGCCGTCCTCTCGCATCCCCTGGTCAGCAACACGTTCGGCAGCCTTGGGTCGGTGGTGCACCGCGACGAATTCATCAAGCTGCTCATGCAGCTGGCCGAGTCGACGAGCTCGCTCGAGGAGAGCGCGAGAACCGCGCTGCTGGCGGCGCTTCAAGCGAACGGCATCGCCGATCCGAAGGGGACCCTGGACCGCGTGCGGACGGTCACGCTGCAGCTCGAGCAGACCAGCCCGCAGATCGGCGCCGACGTTCGTCAGGCCAGGGCGCTGCTGCAGGAGGCACACAGCGACCTGCTGGCCAAAGTGAACAACTGGTTCGACCAGACGATCGATCGCGTGTCCATGCACTTCACGGCGACGACGCGATCAATTACGTTCGGCGCGGCGCTGGTGATCGCCGTCGCGCTGCAAGTGGACACCGTGGGTCTGGTCAACCGGCTCGCGGCGGACGACGCGCTGCGAGCCGCGTTCGTGCAGCAGGCGGCGACGTTCGAGCGGCCCGCGTCAGGTGGGAATGCCGAGAAGCAGGATCTCGAGCGGCAGTACATGTCGTTCCTGGCTGAGAAAGGGCTGCTGTCGATTCCCGATCCGCACCAATGGATGGCGCACTGGCAAGGGGTGAACACGCTGGGCGTGCTGATCACCAGCCTGCTGCTCAGCCTCGGTGCGCCATTCTGGTACAACGCGCTCGGACAGTTGATCCAGCTGCGTTCGTTGATCGCAGCGAAAGACGACGATCAACGCAACGCGCGGCAGTCGCCGGGCGATGCCGTGATCGCCGCCGTCGCGCAGGCGCTCCCCGCCCCTCGCTGACGGGTCGGGAGCCCGACCCCTCAGAACGTGCGGCCGACCCGCGCGTAAATCGTCCGGCCGTTCATGCCGAACGGCGACTGGCTCGGGAACGTCTGGATCCCGTTGAACGAATTGACGGTCGTGTTGCGATCGGGAAACACGTCGAACAGGTTCTGTGCGCCGGCGGCGAGCGTGTAGCTGGAGAGATGCCACGACGCCTCGACGTCGGTGAGCCATTTCGCGCCGTACTCCTGGTCGTCGGCAGGGTTGAGCGTAAAGCTGCAGAACGATCCGTAGCGCGCGACGGTGACGGTTGCGCCAAGACGGCCGCGCCGCCAGTCGCCGCCGACCCGCGCGTTGTTGCCAGGCTGCCCGCACTCGATCCGCCGCCGCTCGATGCGATCGAAGAGCACCGATTCGAATCCGGCCAGCTGGGCCGGCGTCGCCACCGACCCCACGATATCGGTCTGCGCGTAACTGTAGCCCGCGCGCAGCTTCACCTCTCCCGCCCCGTTCGGCGCAATCCGGTAGTTCGCCATCACCTCCACGCCAGATGTCCGCGTGTCGATTGCGTTGGTGAAGAAGCGTGCGCTGTTGGCGCCGAACGGAGCCAGCAGCGCCGCGATCGGCGCCGCGGTGAAGTTCCCGGACAACACGATGCGGTCGTCGATCGCGATTCGATACGAATCGATCGCCACGTCGAGACCGGCGACCGGCGTCACGACTGCACCGGCCGTCACATGGCGTGACCGCTCCGGCTTCAGCGGCACCGCGCCGAGGGCCTGGGCCGCTGGGGAACCGACCGGCAGCGTCAGCGAGTCCACCGGAACCAGCCCCTGCCCGAGGTTCAGGAAGTTCGTCGCCGTCGACGAGAAGTACGACTGTCCGAGCGACGGCGCCCGGAATCCCGTGCTGGTCGAAGCGCGCAACACGATCCGCCGACTGATCTCCGCACGCGCGGTCACTTTGCCGTCCACGGTCCCGCCGAAGTCGTCGTAGTGTTCGGCGCGTCCCGCGGCGCCGACGCGAAGGCGCGGAATCACGTCACCCTCCACGTCGACGTACGCAGCGGCGCTGTTGCGGGAGGCGTCGACTTGGTTCGACGGGCGGAAACCGGGAAACACCTGCGAACCGACCGCGGCGCGGCCGCCGAACTGATCCGGCACACCGCCGTCCCGGTACGAATCGGGTTCGCCGGCATGGATCTGGTAGTTCTCACGACGATACTCGACGCCGGCGGCCACGTTCAGCGGTCCGGCCAGCCCGCCGATGATGACTGGACGACCGACGTCGACATTGCCCACGAACTGGTTCAAGACCAGACGGCCCGCGTCGAACTTCGTCTTGGTCGAGGTCGGACCGAGGGAGACGTTCAGCGTGTTGTCGATGGTGAAGGCAAAGGAGTTGCGCCCGTACTGACCGCTGACGTCGTACGTCCACTTGCCGAGCAGGCCACGCAGGCCCGCAGTGCCAGATCCATCCACCACCGTTGGCTCGATCTCGGGAAGAAACCCCAGCGGAAAGATCTCCGGACGGTTGCGCGCGTCGAGCGCGCGGCGATAGAAGCCGGCGCTGGTCGCCGCACGCCGGCTGTAGCCTCCGAAGGCATACACGAACCGCGTCTCGCTGTGATTGAGCGGAATACTGGCGTTGACGAACGTCATCGCGTCGCGCGTATCCGGATCGCCCCATCGGTGATTCGGTTCGGCCACGGCATTCGTGCCGGCATCGCCGGCGACGATCTGATCGCGCGGATCGAACGACGCGCGATTGGTGCGGGTGTGGTCGCGGAACTCCGAGGCCATCGTCACGCTGCCGCCGCCGGCGGCAATCCCCCAGGAGCCGCCCAGGTCGAAGAGGCCGCCGTCGGAGAAACCGATCGGGTTACCGGGCACGCACGCCTGTCCGCTCGGCGTACATCTGTTGCCGATGAACGAACCGTCCGAGAGGCCGACATTCGACGTCACCTCCGGACGCATCACGCCGCCTTTGAGGACGATGTTGAGGACGCCCGCGATCGCATCGGATCCGTATTGCGCCGCCGCGCCGTCGCGCAGGATTTCAATGTGGTCGATGGCCGACACCGGAATCGCGTTCAGATCGACGCCGGTCGATCCGCGGCCGATGCTGCCGTTCAGGTGCACGAGCGCGCCCTGATGGCGCCGCTTGCCGTTGACCAGGACGAGGACCTGATCGGGTCCGAGCCCGCGGAGCGTCGCCGGCCGAACGGTATCCGTGCCATCGGTAATCGTCGGCCGCGGAAAGTTGAAGGACGGCGCCAGCGACTCGATCACCTGCGCGGTCTCGGTGAATCCGCTCGCCACGATCTGATCGCGCGTGATCAGGTCAACCGGAACCGCCTTCTCCGGCTCGTGACCAGCCGCACGCGATCCAACGACCACCTGCTCGGTGAAGTTCAGGCTCAACGCGACGTCAGCGGTCACCGTCGCGCCGGTGACCGTCACGTCGACGAATTTCGGTGGGAGGCCGAGCGCGTCGACCTTCAGCTGCAGACGGCCGTCGCGAACCGACGCGGCCGGTACCGGCAGGACGTAGAAGCCGCTGGCATCACTCACCGCGC
>Ga0066388_100001393_pt1 | contig 13536 bp, 14 predicted proteins | sample PanSoiMetaGPlot6_FD_64539 | JGI IMG/M metagenome (GOLD analysis project Ga0066388, IMG submission 64539) | Tropical forest soil microbial communities from Panama analyzed to predict greenhouse gas emissions - Panama Soil - Plot 6 (Hybrid Assembly) | ecosystem: Environmental > Terrestrial >... | reverse complement strand
GTCGCCGGTGAAGACCTGGAGCCAGTTGTAGCCAGGCCCGGCCCACAACCCGAGCCGCACACTCTCGCTGGTAAGCCTGGCCCACGCGAGCCCCGATTCATCCCTGCTGAGCCCCGTCAGCGCGTGATCAAGCTTGGCATCGCCGATCGGCAGAGCCGTCCGGAAGTCAACGGGCGTGCCCGCCACATCCTGCGTTGGTCCTGACGGTATGCCGCGGTCGTCGGTCGGCAGCCAGCGGGAGGCAGGGATCTGCAGTTGCCAGTCGGCTACGGCCGGTGGTGTACCGGCGGTGAGGTACGGATGCGAGCCCGTGCCGTACGGTGCGGGCCGGGAACCGGCGTTCAACGCGGTGACCGTGACGCGCAATCCAGATTCAGGCTCCAGCCGGTAGCTGACCGACAGCTCAAGACAGAACGGATAGCCGGGACGACCGTACAGCAGGTGCGAGAGCGTGACCTCGCTGGCAGCGCGGTCGGGGGCGGCTTCCCAGTTCACCCAGCGAGTCAGTCCGTGGATCGCATTGCAGCGTGCTGGCTCGCTCAGATCGAGCTGGTAGCTAGCGCCGCCGAAATCGTACCGGCCGCTGTCGACCCGGTTGGGCCACGGCAGCATGAGCTGGCCAGCACCGCCGGGCGGCAGCTCGTCGGGCTGGTACCCGGCGATCAGCTGCCTGCCCCGGTAGGTCAGCTCCCGCAGGCCCGCGCCAAGCTCGGTGACCGACGCCTGATAGTCACCGGCTCGGATGTAGTGCTGTTCCCCGGTCAGCGGCCTCGGCATGGCCGCGTGGCCGACGGAACGAACCGGCGCAGGCAGCTGCTCGTCGGCGGGCACGGCGGACCAGGCTGACTCGGGAGGCTTGGTCATGGGTTCATCATCGCGGCAGGGCGACCGAACCTCCCTGCCGGGGCCCGACGGGGCGGATTATGGCCGTGGTATCAGGACGCCGGTCCGCACTGCATCGGCGACGAGCACCCCGAACAGGTAGAAGTACGCCGACTCCTCGTCCTGGAAAGCCCGCACCTCGTGCCTGGCGCCCGCGAGGGAGTTGAATACCTCGAATCCCTCGGCCGTCCGGACCAGGCACATGGCGCCGTCGACGTCTTCGTTGATGGCGTAGGCGCTTGCCGGGATAGCGGCCTGGGCAGCCAGTTCCGAGAAGATCCGCTGGGTCGGGAGCCGCCGCCGCGAAGCGCGGCGCCGTGGAGCCGGATGGGCGCCGTCGGCCGCGACGTCGGTCCGACTATCTTCGTCAGTCCGCGCCGCAGGCGCCTCGGCTACGGGCTTAGCCGCGACGCTCGCCGTCGGCGCCGGGCGCTGGCCGTGCAGCAGCGACCGGGTGACCGCTGCCGCAGCCGCGGCCGCGGCCGCGAGCGGACGCTCTGCAAAGCCGGGGCCTGCGCCAGGGCCGGGCCCTGTGCCAGGGCCGGGGATCGAGCCGGGTGACGGCAATGAGCCCGGCAGCAATCCGGCTCCGCTTGCCTGGCCTTCCTGGAGGGTTCCGTTAACCGCCGCCGATGCGGCGTCGCCGGGCGGCGCGGGCATCGGTGCGCGATGGACGGAAGCGTTCTCGCTGAGCGGTGGGACGTGCGGGTGGGGCGTCCAGGACGGCGTCGCGCTCGTAACGTCGGCCCCCGGCGGTACGGCATTTGACGGCTCGGACAGGCCAGCTGCCCGCAATGCCTCGGCTTCCAGCGGAAGCGGCGGTTCGTCAGCGACCGGCACCGATGTGGGACCGTCTGAGGCGGGAGCGGCCCGGACCTGCCTGAGCGGTGGCAGGCCAACCTGGGGAGTGATCGGCAGTCGCTGCTCGACGATCTCGGTCACTTCCTGGCGCGGGGTGATCAGCTCGAAGACACCACGGTCGACTTCCCAGTAGCCGAGCCGCTCGGCTCGGTACGCATCGTGACCCAGGTACGCGATATGCAGGCGGTCGGTGAAGTCGTCAAGTACGACGCACCGCTCACCGCGGAACATGCCGACCGGCAGCGACTGGTACAGCGCCTGGACGTCCTCCCGGCCAACGCGCTTCCGCCAGTGGCCGGTCGCGGGCTCGAAGCGGAGCTCCTCGGGCGGCGGGCACGCCGCGAACAGCACGACGCCGCTGTCGTCAGGACCGATGCCAGCCTCGTAAGGCGCTCCCTGGTAGGTAGCAAGCAGCCGGTATCGCATCTCGTTCAGACCCCCTCAGCTGGCCGCAGCCAGACCTGCCCGTCGTATCGTGCGATGAAGTCCTCCTGACCCTGGGCGATCCGGTAGATCTCCGCGCCGACCGGAATCGGCATCAGATCCACGAAGAACTCCGGGATGGCCCGGCTAGGCCACGACGTATAGCCGGTGCCGGTGAACGGCGGCTTGCCGGTCCAGTCGCCACCGCGCTCGGCTGAATACGGGATCTGGTACACCTCAAGGCTCGCGGAAGTCCACCGCACTACATAAAGCTCGGTCATGTCGGCGCGGAACTCAGAACCGTCGTAGCTAAGGTCAAGTGCGGTGTAGTAATCAGCTGGGTCAGCGAACGAGGTATCAGCTGCGCGGTACACGAATCCGGCGATGACCGCGCGTCGGCCCGTGAGGTAGGGCTCGACCAGGCGGGGCGGGATCGGCTTCTGCATCAGCGTTCCCGTCTCGATCGTCGGCAGTGCCTGAGAGGTATTCCGCACGCGCTCCCCTGTGATCTGACCGTGATGCATTCAATGAAACTCTCAAAACGCAAGTTACGTGCCCCACTTGCGTGAGAACTACAAGTACGTTGGAGCCCAGGCTACTAGTGCCTGATCCGTCTGGGTTGCCGTGACTGGCCCAAGATGCCGCATTGCGCCAGGCAGTCGCGCTGTGGGAATGCGGAATGCGGAACTGGCCGCGAACTACAGTGGGGCTGTGCCTAGCATCAGCGGCCGTGACCCGTCGTTCCGAGACGACGATGGCTCGGCTGACGCTGGAGTTGCCGAGGTACTGCAGGCATTCGCGGCAGGCCGGGGAAGCGAGCGTGCGGCGCTGACGACACTCGCGTCCAGCCGGCTGCTGGTTCCCGTGATCGCCGTGCTGGCGAATCAGAGCGGGCAGGACGATAAGTCAGCTGAGATGGCCATGCCGACCCTGATCGGGCTCGACGGCCGCCGCGCGATACCCGCGTTCACCGGTCTGGACTCAATGCGCTGCTGGCGGGCGGACGCGCGCCCGGTCCCGGTGGCCGCTGGCCAACTCTGGCAGGCGGCCACCGCGGACTGCTGCGCGGTCGTCATCGACGTGGCCGGGCCCGTCCCGCTCGCGGTCGAGGGCGCCAGGCTGGCTGCACTAGCCCAAGGCCAGCCCGTGCCCGCTCTGTGCACCGACTCAGACGTGCACGAGATCGTCGCCGACGTGCTCGCCGGTCAGCTGGCGGTACGGGCGTTCGAGCTTCGGCCTGGCGGCCAGGAGCACGATCTGGTGATTGCGCTGACCTTGTCCGGCGAAAGCGCCGGGAACGACGTCACCGATCTCGCCACCGGGCTCGGGAACGCCGTCATGGCGCGCCTGGGCGGCCGGCTGCGGCGCGGCATCGCGATCTTCCTCGGCGGCGCTGCTGGCCCGGGAGAGCGACCCCCCGGAACCCCCCGCGCTGGGGCGCCAGCGTGATCGCGGGCCGCTCGCCGGCCATGGCAAGATCGATTGCATGCTGCGCTGGCTGACCGCAGGAGAGTCCCATGGCCGGGCGCTGGTGGCCGTCTGCGAGGGCATGCCGGCCGGAGTCGAGGTCACCACGGCCGACGTGGCCGCGGCGCTGGCCCGCAGGCGGGCCGGCTACGGCCGGGGTGCCCGGATGAAGTTCGAGCAGGACGAGGTGGAGATCACCGGCGGCGTCCGGCACGGGCGGACGCTCGGCGGGCCCGTCGCGATCACGGTGGCGAACTCGGAGTGGCCCAAGTGGGAGGCGGTCATGTCACCCGACCCGGTGGCGGCGGCCGAGCTCGCCGGGCAAGCGCGCAACGAGCCGCTCACGAGGCCGCGGCCTGGTCACGCCGACCTGGCCGGGATGCAGAAATACGGCCACGACGATGCGAGGCCGGTGCTCGAGCGGGCGAGCGCGAGGGAAACCGCCGCACGGGTCGCCATCGGCGAGGTGGCCAGGCGGTTTCTGGCGCAGGCACTGGCCGCCGAGGTCCTCAGCCACGTCGTCGCGCTCGGCGCGGTCAGCATCGCGCCCGGCACGCTGCCCGGACCCGGTGATCAGGAGAAGGTCGACGCGGATCCGGTCCGATCCCTGGACGCCGTGGCGAGCGCGGCGATGGTCGCCGAGATCGACGCTGCTCGCAAGGACGGCGACACGCTCGGCGGCGTGATCGAGGTCGTCGTCCACGGCCTGCCTCCGGGCCTTGGCAGCCACGTGCACGGCGACCGCAGGCTTGACGCCAGGCTGGCCGGGGCCATGATGAGCATCCACGCCATCAAGGGCGTGGAGATCGGCGACGGGTTCGCGTCGGCCGCCAGGCGCGGTTCGCGGGCGCACGACGAGATCGAGCCGGGCCCGGGCGGCCTGCGCAGGCTGACCAACCGAGCAGGAGGAATCGAGGGCGGAATGACCACGGGCGAGCCGGTGCGGGTCCGAGCGGCGATGAAGCCGATTTCGACCGTTCCGCGAGCCCTGTCCACGGTCGACCTCCGCACCGGCGAAACAGCCAGGGCTATTAACCAGCGCAGCGACGTGACCGCCGTCCCTGCCGCCGGCGTCGTCGCCGAAGCCATGGCCGCGCTGGTGATCGCCGATGCCGCGCTGGAGAAGTTCGGCGGCGACAGCGTCGCCGAGGTCCGCAGGAACCTCGCGGGTTACCTCGAGTCCCTGGCGATCCGATGAGCATGCCGCCGCCAGTCGAGGGAGCAGCCGGACGGGTAGCGCGAGCAGCCGCGCCGGCGGCGATCCTGATCGGCCCGCCAGGGTCGGGCAAGACCACCGTCGGCGCGCTGCTCGCCGCCCGGCTTGGCGTCGGCTTTACCGATACCGACGCCGACATCGCGGCGGCCGCGGGCAAAACGGTCAGCGACATCTTCATCGAGGACGGCGAGCCCGCGTTCCGGGAGCTAGAACGGGTCGCGGTCGCGCGCGCACTCGACCGCAGCACCGGGGTGGTCGCAGTCGGCGGCGGCGCCGTGCTCGATCCGCAGACGCAGGCCGGGCTCGCCGGGCACACGGTCGTGTACCTGGAGACCGGCTTTCCGGCTGCTGCCAAGCGGGTCGGGCTCAGCCAGGCCAGGCCGCTGCTGGTCGGCAACCCGCGCGCAACCCTCAAGATCCTGCTCGACCAGCGGATCCCGGTATACAGGCGGCTCGCGACGATCACCGTCGGCACCGACGATCGCCAGCCAGCGGACATCGCCGCCGACATCGCAGCACGGCTGGCTGCCGCATGACCGCGACGAGGATCCGGGTCGCCGGTGAGCTGCCGTACGACGTTGTGGTTGGCCGCGGCATTATCTCGGCCGAGCTGCCGCCGCTGGTCGGCGACCGGGCCGCGGCGGTGGTCCTGATTCACGCGGCGGGCCTCGAAGCGCTGGCCGACCGGGTCGGCGAGGCGCTCGCCGGCGCCGGATACATCGTCCGCCCCGAGCCGGTCCCGGCGGGCGAGCAGGCGAAGGACATCGGCGTGGCAACGGCACTGTGGTCGCGGCTGGCGGCACACCGGGCGTCGCGTTCCGACGTGATCATCGGCCTTGGTGGCGGCGCGGTCACCGACCTGGCCGGGTTCGTCGCGGCGACCTGGCTGCGCGGAGTACGCCTCGTGCTCGTGCCGACCACGCTGCTTGCGATCGTGGACGCGGCGGTCGGCGGCAAGACGGCGATCAACATCGCGGCCGGCAAGAACCTGGTCGGTGCGTTCCACCCGCCAGCCGGAGTCCTCGCCGACCTGGAGACGCTCGATAGCCTGCCGACCAGGGAATACGTCAGCGGGCTGGCAGAGGTGATCAAGGCCGGGTTCATCGCCGACCCGGCGATACTCGACCTGATCGAGCAGGATCCGGCCGCGGCGGCCGCGCCGGGCGGGCCGCATGAGCGGGAGCTCGTCGAGCGCGCCATCGCGATGAAGGCCGCAGTAGTCGCCACCGACCTGCGAGAAGCCGGGCGTCGGGAGATGCTGAACTACGGCCACACGCTGGGCCACGCGATCGAGCGTGCCGAGCGCTACGCGATCCCGCACGGCGAGGCGGTGGCGGTAGGGATGATGTTCGCGGCCGCGGTCGGCAGGCTGTCTGGTCGGCTCGACGAGCCCACGGCCGCGCGGCACCGCGAGGTCCTAGCCGCCGTCGGCCTGCCGACCAGGTATGACGGCGGTTCGTGGCCGCTGCTGCGGGAAGCGATGGCCGTCGACAAGAAAACGCGCGGCCAGCACCTGCGGCTCGTGGTGCTCGACGGGCTGGCCAGGCCCGGCATCCTAACCGACCCGCCGGAGGACCTGCTCGCCCGCGCCTACACGGAGGGCTGACATGCGCAGGGTGCTCGTTCTCAACGGGCCGAACCTGGCCAGGCTCGGGTCCCGCGAGCCGGAGGTCTACGGCACCGCGACGCTGGAGGACCTGCGCGTGGTGTGCGCCGTGACGGCCGCCGAGCTCGGGCTGAGCGTCGACTTCAGGCAGACCGACGATGAGTCGCAACTAATCGCATGGGTGCATGAGGCAGCGGACGGGAAGGTGCCGATCGTGCTGAACCCGGCCGCGTTCACCCACTACTCCTACGCGCTGCGCGATGCCCTCGCGATGCGAACGGCGCCGCTGGTCGAGGTGCACATCTCCAACCCGGCGGCGCGGGAGGAGTTCCGCCATACCTCCGTGGTGGCGGGCGTCGCGGACGGAACCATCGCGGGATTCGGGTTCGGTTCCTACCAGCTGGCCCTGCGCGCGATCGCCAGCATGCTAGCTGGTGACGGCTGACAAGCCGCCAGCTACGATGCCTCTGTCCGGGTAACGGCCGCCACAGGAGATCTTGTTGCGCATCGGAATGTCACTCAACTACGCAGGCGGGTTCGCCGAGACGGTCAGCGAGCTGGCTGACTACGAAAAGGCAGGCCTGGACATCGTGTTCGTGCCCGAGGCATACAGCTACGACGCGGTCAGCCAGCTTGGTTATGTGGCCGCCAAGACCGAGCGGCTCCAGCTCGCCTCCGGGATCATGCAGCTGTACACGAGGACGCCGACGCTCACCGCGATGACGGCCGCGGGCCTGGATTACGTGTCGGGCGGCCGGTTCAACCTGGGCATCGGCGTCTCGGGCCCGCAGGTGATCGAGGGCTGGCACGGCGTGCCGTACGACGCTCCCATCGGCCGGACCCGCGAGACCATTGAGATCTGCCGGGCCGTGTGGCGCAGGGAGCGCCTGGTGCACCACGGCAGGCACTACCAGATCCCGCTTCCGGCCGACCAGGGCACGGGCCTCGGGAAGGCGCTCAAGCTGATCAACCACCCGGTGCGGGACCGGATCCCGATCATCCTGGCCGCGGTCGGGCCGAAGAACACGGCAACGGCTGCCGAAATGGCCGAGGGCTGGCAGCCCATCTTCTATTTCCCTGAGAAGGCGGCCGGCATCTGGGGAGCGGCGCTGGCGGCCGGTCAGGTCAAGCGTGATCCGTCACTGCCGGCGCTAGACGTTATCGCCCAGGCCAGCGTGGCGATCGGCGAGGACGTCGCTGACCTGGTCGACTTTGCCCGGCCTGTGCTTGCCTTGTATGTCGGCGGGATGGGGGCACGCGGGCAGAACTTCTACACCAAGCTGGCGTCGGACTACGGGTACCCGGACGAGGCGATCGCGATCCAGGACGCGTACCTGGCCGGCCGCAAGGACGAGGCTGCCGCGCTGGTGCCGCGCTCGCTGCTGGAGGGAATCTCGCTTATCGGCCCGACGTCGCATGTCGCCGAGCGGATCGCCGTGCTGAAATCCTCGGGCGTCACGACGCTCAACATCCAGCCCATGGCGCCGACCCACGCGGACCGGGTACGGCTGGTCGAGCAGATCAAGGACATGGCCGGCTGACCGGTGTCGATTCACGGCAGCGCCGTTCGATTACCATCCGAGACCGGGCGCTAAAGTCCGGCATGAGCGGAGAGGTAGCCGAGCCATGAAGTACCTATTTCTCTTGTACGGCCCCGATGGGCCGCTGCCCGAGCCGGGGACCGACGAGGCTGCCGCGATGTACGAGCGCTGGAGCGCTGCAACCGGTCCGATGGCGCAGGCGGGCGTCCTGATTGACTGCGCGCCAGTGCAACCGGCGTCGGCGTCGACGACCCTGCGGGTCAGGAACGGCGAGGTGGTGCTGACCGACGGCCCGGCAGCGGAGATCAAGGAGCATTTCGGCGGCTTCACGCTGGTGCAGTGCGCTGACCTTGACGAGGCCCTGAAGTGGGCGGCGACGCTGCCGACGGCCGCTGACGGATCGATCGAGATCCGCCCGGTTATCAGCGTGAGCCCGGGCTGAGCGGTCAGATGGGCGCCAATCCGCCCGGAACCGGCGCGGAGGCTGATCAGCTGGGCGCCATCCTGCGCGATCACTGGTGGGCGGCCGTCGCGAGCATCACCCGCAGGACCGGCGACCTCGAGGTAGCCGAGGACGCGGTCCAGGAGGCCTGTGCGGCGGCCGTCACGCAGTGGCCGCGGGACGGCCTGCCGCCCAGCCCCAGCGCCTGGCTGATCACGACGGCCTGGCACAAGGCGGTCGACCTGATGCGTCGTGACGCGCTCCGGGCGACCCGTGAGGCGGAGGCGGCGCAGGAGGTAGCCGGCGGGCTGGCGGACCCCGCAGGGCGGGCCGGACAGCCGATCGAACCCGAGGGGGCGAGCGGTGCAGTGGGCGATGACGAGCTCGCGCTAATCTTCGCGTGCTGTCACCCGGCGCTCGACCCTGCCGTCAGGGTCGCGCTGACGCTGCGTTCGGTGTGCGGGCTTACCACGGCCGAGATCGCCGCCGCCTTCGTCGTCCCCGAGCCGACGATGGCCCAGCGGCTGGTCCGAGCCAAGCGCAAGATCCGGCAGGCCGGGATACCACTGACAGTGCCGAGACTCGACGCGCTCGCCGGCCGCCTGAACGCTGTCCTCCGCGTCGTCTACCTGGTGTTCACGGAAGGACATCGCGCCGCCGGAGACGCCGGGCTGATCCGGGCCGAGCTGTGTGACGAGGCGATCCGGCTGGCCAGGCAGCTGTGTCTGGTGCTCCCCGGCGAGCCCGAGGTCGCCGGGTTGCTTGCGCTGCTGCTGCTGACCGACGCCCGCAGAGCTGGCAGGACCGCCGCTGACGGCTCGCTCGTGCTGCTCGCCGACCAGAACCGCGCGCTCTGGAATGCCGGGCAGATCGCGGCGGGGGAGCGGCTCGTCGAAGCGGCGCTGCGGACGGGACGGCCAGGGCCGTACCAGCTGCAGGCCGCGATCGCGGCCTGCCATTCCACCGCCGCGTCGGCCGAGGCAACCGACTGGCGCCAGATCGCAGCCCTCTACCGCGAGCTGGTTCGCTACGAGCCGACGCCGGTCGTGCTGGCCAACCAGGCGGTCGCCGTGGCCATGGCCGACAGCGCCGAAGCCGGGCTCGCCATCCTGGACCAGCTGGCCAGCCAGGGGCGCCTTGACCGCTGGCCGCAGCTGCATATCGCCAGGGCTGAGCTGCTGCGCAGGCTTGGCCGCCGTGGTGACGCGGCCGCCGCGTATGAGCTGGCAATCGCGGCCGGGCCGCCGGGGCTCCCGGCTGCCGAGCGTGATTACATCGCCAGCCGGATGGCAGATCTCGCCACTGGCTGACCCCTGGGTACAGTCGAACCATGCCTGCCGGACGCGCCGGGCCTGTGCGGATCGTGGTGATCGGCGCCGGCTTCGCTGGCCTTACGGCGCTCGACGAGCTGGCCAAGCTCGCCCGGGGCAGACGCGGCAAGCCAGGCGGGCGGGTTCAGCTCACCCTGGTCGACCGCAACTCGTACAGCACGTTCCAGCCGCTGCTCTACCAGGTCGCTACGGCCGGGCTGACCGCGGCCGACGTCGCCTACCCGGCCTGGACAGCGGTCCATAAGGCGGCATCGGGCTTCCGCAAGGGCGAGGTCACCGGCCTCGACAGCGACGCGCGGCACGTGCTGCTCGCGGACGGATCGGTGCTCGGCTACGACTACCTGATCCTGGCTACGGGCGTCAGCGCGGCTTTCTTCGGCGTGCCAGGGGCGGCGGAGCATGCCTTGAGCCTTTACACCAGGCGCGACGCCATCGTCCTGCGTGATCACCTGATGGCCGAGCTCGAGCGGCGGAGCCTCATGGGCGATGGCGGGGATTTCGCGATCACCGTGGTCGGCGGCGGCGCCACCGGGGTGGAGCTGGCCGGAACCCTGGCTGAGCTGCGGAACATCGCGCTGCCCGCTTCGTTCCCGATGATGAGCCCCGCGCGGCTCCATATCAGGCTGATTGAGATGGGTCCGGCGCTGCTCACCCCGTTCGCCGAGCCGCTGCGCGAGTACGCGCTGGTCGAGCTGCTCCGGCGGGGCGTCGACGTCATGCTGGGCACCGAGATCTGTCGGGTGGCTGCGCGCGAGGTGGTGATCGGCGGAGGCGAGAATCGCGCCGGGAGTGACACATTGGCCAGCGACATGACCGTCTGGGCGGCCGGTGTAGCGGCCCCCGAGTGGATCGGCAAGCTCGGCCTGCCGACGGGCCGGTCCGGCCGGATCCGCACCGGCCCTGACCTCCGGGTCGTTGGTCAGGACAGGATTTTCGCCACCGGAGACGTCGGTTTCCTCGACGGCGACCCGCAGCCGCAGCTCGCCCAGCCGGCCATTCAGCATGGACGGCACGCGGCGATCCAGATCAAGCGCCTCCTGGCCGGGCAGCCTACCCAGCCGTTCCGGTACAAGGACAAAGGGATTATGGCCACCATCGGGCACCGCTCGGCGGTGGTCGAGCTGCCGAGCCGGATCCGCATGACGGGGACCCTCGCCTGGCTCGCCTGGCTTGGCCTGCACCTGATTGAGCTATTGGGCGGGCGGAACAGGATTTCGGCTCTGGTCAACTTGTCCTGGCGGTACCTGACCTGGAGCCGCGGTGGCGGCGTGATCATCGGCGACGATCCGGTCGGCCCCCCCGGAGGTCGCGCTCCGGCTGACTCTGGATCCATGTCCGCCACTTCCGCGCCCGAATAGTTCCTCTTGCGGCGCGACTACGAACCCAAAGTGATCGAGCCGGGCACCGAAGGAAACTACGGTTCAGGTATGTCGTTCGTGCATAACGCCCGGCGGGAGCGAGCCGCTGCCGCCGCGGCAACTGTCGGCGCCGACGCGGCCCTGATCACCAGCGGCGTCAACGTCCGCTACCTGACGGGCCTGGTGAGTACCAATGCCGCTCTGCTTGTGCCGGTCCACGGTCCGGCGGTGCTCGGCACCGATTCCAGGTACGGCGGCACGGCCGAGAGGGAGTGCGAGGACCTTGAGCTGGTGATCGAGCGGGACATCGAGCCGATGCTTGTCCGTCGGGCGCTCTCGGACGGTTATGCCGTCATTGCCTTCGAGGACCGGGCGATGACGGTATGGCGCTTCCGGGAGGTCGCGGACATCGAGCCCCGGCCCGAGCTTGTCCCGCTGGGCAGCGCGATAGACGACCTGCGGATGATCAAGGATGAGGCCGAGATCGGCCTGATCGCACGGGCGTGCTCGATCACCGCCGAGGCGTTCTCCGCGGTGCTTGACCGGATCGGTCCCGGCGTGACCGAGCGGGAGTACGCACTGGTGCTGGAACGAACGATGGTGGACCTCGGCGCGGAGGCCGCCGCATTCGAGAGCATCGTGGCGTCAGGCCCGCATGGTGCGATCCCGCATCATGTTGCAGGTAACCGGGAATTCGCGGTCGGGGACCTGGTGACGGTCGACTGCGGCGCCAGGTTCGCCGGCTATCACGCGGATATGACCAGGACGGTCGTGCTCGGCAAGCCCGCGGCCTGGCAGCGGGAGATCTACCAGATTGTCGCCGCGGCGCAGGCCGCCGGGATCGCGGCAGCCTGGCCAGGTGCCGAAGTGGAGGATGTCGACGCCGCCGCGCGTGACGTGATCGAGGCGGCCGGTCATGGCGGGCATTTCGGGCACGGGCTCGGGCACGGCGTGGGGCTGGAGATCCACGAGGCACCGATAATCTCCGCCGCGCGGGCCGGTACACTACATGACCGGGTTCCAATCACCATCGAGCCCGGCATTTACCTGCCTGGCGCGGGCGGCGTCCGGATTGAGGACACGCTCGTGGTCCGCGCAGGAGCCGGGGCGGCGGGATCGGCTCAGCCGCTCACCACGATCACCAGGGAACTGCTCGTCCTCTAGGCACGCGCCCATGTGGCCGGTCGCAAGGAGCGACGGTCCCGCCCGCATGCAGGAGAAGCAAAACACGTGGCCACCACGAACGATCTCAAGAACGGCATGACCCTCAGCATCGACGGCCAGCTCTGGAATGTCGTTGAGTTCCAGCACGTCAAGCCCGGCAAGGGCGGTGCGTTCGTCCGTACCAAGCTGAAGAGCGTCCTGAGCGGCAAGGTAGTGGACCGGACATTCAACGCCGGGGTCAAGGTAGACGTCGCCAACGTCGACAGACGCGAAATGCAGTACTTGTACCGCGAAGGTGACGACTTTGTCTTCATGGACACGCAGGACTACGACCAGCCGCGCATCCCCGCGCAGACCGTTGGCAGCGCGGCCGGCTACCTGCTCGAGGGGCAGGCTGTCACCGTCGCCTTCAACGAGGGATCCGCGCTGTACGTCGAGCTGCCTGCCGCGGTGGAACTGACCGTCAGCCAGACCGATCCTGGACTGCAGGGAGACAGATCGACGGGCGGAACCAAGCCGGCGACGCTGGAGACTGGCGCCCAGATCCAGGTGCCGTTGTTCATCACCACGGGCGAGAAAGTCCGGGTCGACACCCGCACTGGCGACTACCTCGGCCGGGCGTGAGGACTCCTGACGGGAGCGGCGGTGCCAGCGCGCAGTAAAGCACGCAAGCGTGCGCTCGACATCCTGTTCGAGGCTGAGATGAGGGGCGAGTCGCCGCTGTCCATCCTCGAGGCGAGGAGCGTCGGAACAGGGCCGCCGGTGAGCGAGTACGCGGCCGAGCTTGTCCGGGGCGTGCAGGCTCACCGGGACGAGATCGACGCCTTGCTGGCCGAGAACTCGCGCGGCTGGACCCTGGACCGGATGCCGGCCGTGGACCGGAACATTCTGCGAATCGGCGGCTACGAGCTGCTCTGGGGCTCCGAGGTGCCCGAGGCGGTGGCGATCAGCGAGGCGGTATTGCTGGCCGGGGACTTGTCAACCGACGCGTCGCCGGCGTTCGTCAACGGGCTGCTCGCGCGATTGCTTGAGCTCAAGCCCGACCTCTCCGAGGCATCAGGACCGACTGCCGAGGATTCCTGAATGTCGGTAGCTGGCGCTACAGTCTGCTAGCAGGGAGGCTAGCTGCGGCTGGAGGCCGAGTAGCAGCCGCGGGAAGCAGTGGATCAGCCAGGCGTGCCGGACGATACGGGCTGTCACATCCTGCACATCGACATGGACGCGTTCTATGCCAGCGTCGAGATC
>Ga0066388_100001392_pt1 | contig 13538 bp, 11 predicted proteins | sample PanSoiMetaGPlot6_FD_64539 | JGI IMG/M metagenome (GOLD analysis project Ga0066388, IMG submission 64539) | Tropical forest soil microbial communities from Panama analyzed to predict greenhouse gas emissions - Panama Soil - Plot 6 (Hybrid Assembly) | ecosystem: Environmental > Terrestrial >... | reverse complement strand
TGGGCACGTCGCCGCCGCCCTGCCCGCCGCAGCCGACCGACGGGGTGCCCACGACGCCCCTACCTACGGGAACGGCCCTCCCGACCGCGACGATCCTGCCCACACCTCCGGGAACGGCCCTCCCGACCGCGACGCCCCGACCTACGGGAACCGCCCTCCCGCCGGGGGCGGTCCTGCCCACGCCTCCCCCGTTCGCGGCGTGCTCGACGCCCGGCGGCGACACCGAGCGGCCGTGGCCGAGCGGCCAGTCCGACCGCACGGCCCGGTCCGGCCCGCATGCCCAGCGGGCGGAACGGATGCTCGCCACACTCGTCGGCGCGCTCCCGGCCGGCTACCGCTCGACCTCACCGTACGAGCAGGCGCAGTTCGAGGACTGGGATACCGGCACCTCGGAGGTCTGGGAGTACCTGGCCATGACCGGGGCGAGCAAGGGCGGCCAGACCGGGCTGCTGCTGGCCAACGTGACCACTCCGTCGTCAACGGCCTCTGCCGACCTGTGCATGTTGGCCCGCTACTTCGGCAGCTACGACCGGCCGGCGCCGGGCTGCCACACCGTGGTCGTCGGCGGCAAGCGAGTCGCGGTCGCGGGCCGCCTGGCGACAGGCGCCGAGGCTGGCTACTCGCCAGCGCCGGACCAGTGGGCGGTGTACCGGCACCCGGACGGCACCGTGGTCCGGGTCGGACAGGCGCGGGCATATGCCCGCCACGGCAAGGGACTGCAGTCGCTGGTGCTCACCGAGCAGCAACTCACCATGCTCGCCACCAACCCGGCGTTCCTCGGCTAGCGTTTCCGGACCGCGCTGACTCCCCGCGCCGCGGTCGCTGGTTGGCTCTGAGCCGGCCCAGAGTCGACCAGAGCACCCCTGGGCGCCGGCTGGGATCGTATGAGTGGATCAGCTCAGACTATCTGATACTCTGACCTCATGAGAGCGATGACGGCGACCCACGTCTCGCGGCACTTCTCGGCGGTGCTCGACGAGGTCGACCGCGGCGAGACGATCGTGATCACTCGGGACGGCCGGCAGCTCGCGATCCTGACCCCGGTCCCCGCCGCGAACGGCGACGCGGTCACGGCGGCGCTGGACGACCTGCCCGACGACGAGGCGTACTGGGATGCCGTCGAGGCGGCGCGGGCAGAGGTCAGCCGCTCGTGGCACGTCGTCTGATCCTCGACACCGGCGTCATCATCGCGATCAAGCGCGGAAAGGTTGCCGCCGAAGACGTCTACCACGCTGACGACGATGTCGCCGTAGCCGCCGTGACGATCGCCGAGTTCGTCTACGGCGCCGCGCTCACCGCCGATTCCGACCGGCGCCGAGAATGGACGCGGCACGCCACGGCCGTGGCCCAGAAGCTCCGTGTCTTGCCGTACGACGTCGACACTGCCGTACGGCATGGAGAGCTGCTGGCCGCAACGCGGGCCGCAGGGACCACGCGTGGCGCGCTCGACCTGGTGATCGCCGCACACGCAGCGGAAAGCGGCCGGACGATCCTGACCCGCGACGGCTCGGCACGCTTCCACGAACTCCCGGGCGTCCGAGCCATCACGCTCACCTGACGACCTCGCCGATCTCGACCTCGAGCCGGCCGACGCGGCGTCTGCAGTTCTGCGCAACCTCGAGATCGGCGCATACCGTGCCGGTTCTGGGTAGGGTGCTCGGTGCTGACGAGTTGCTGGCCGAGCGTCCTCTGGAGGCGGTCCCCATGCTGGTACGGCGCCGTACCGCGGCACTGGTCGCAGGAGCCCTCGCTGCCGCACTGGCCGGTGCGGCTCCGGCGACCGCCCCGGCGGTCGCGGCGACCGCCCCGCCACTCCTGCCGGGGGCGAAGCAGCCGGTTGCTGTCGGGTACGGCGGCGCGGTGTCCACAGTGGATCTGGATGCGACGCAGGCCGGGATCGGGGTGCTCCGCCGCGGCGGCAACGCGGTGGACGCGGCGGTCGCCGCCGCGGCCACCCTCGGGGTCACCGAGCCGTACTCGGCCGGCATCGGCGGCGGCGGGTTCTTCGCGTTCTACCAGGCCGGCACCGGCCGGGTGTTCACGGTCGACGGCCGGGAGACCGCGCCGCAGGCGATGGGCCCGGGCGCGTTCGTAGACCCGGCCACCGGCCGGCCGCTGCCGTTCGCCGACGCGGTCACCAGCGGGCTGTCGGTGGGCGTGCCCGGCACGCCGGCGACCTGGGCGCGGGCGCTGCGCGCCTGGGGGACGATGGGCCTGAGCCAGGTCCTGCAGCCGGCGATCGAGGTGGCCAGGCGCGGGTTCGTGGTGGACCCGACGTTCCAGCAGATGACGGCGACGAACGCGGCCCGGTTCGCCCACTTCACCTCCACCTCCGCGCTGTACCTGCCCGGCGGGCAGCCCCCGGCGGTGGGCAGCCGGTTCCGCAACCCGGACCTGGCCGACACCTACCAGCTGCTGGCCCGGCACGGCGTCGACGCCCTCTACCGCGGCCCGCTCGCCGGTGAGATCGTGCAGACCGTCGAGCACCCGCCGCTGGTGCCCGGCGACCCGTACAACGCGCGGCCCGGCCTGCTGCAGACCTCCGACCTGGCCGCGTACCGGGCCCTCCGGCGGGCGCCGACACACGTGCGGTACGAGGGCCTGGACGTCTTCGGCATGGCGCCGCCGTCCTCGGGCGGGACGACCGTCGGCGAGTCGCTGAACATCGCGTCCCACTTCCCGCTGTCGACCGCCGACCCGGTCCAGTCGCTGCACTACTACCTGGAGTCGACGAGGCTGGCCTACGCCGACCGCAACCGCTACGTCGGCGACCCGGACCAGGTCGCCGTCCCGACCGCCGAGCTGCTCTCCGGCGGGTTCGCCGCCGAGCGGGCCTGCCTGGTCGACCCGCTGCACGCGGCGACCAGCCCGGTGCCGCCGGGCAGCCCGGACGGCGACTACGCCGGCTGCGGCACCGCGACCGGCGCCGGCCGCGCCGAGCCGGCCGAGGGCCTGAGCACGAGCAATCTGGTCACCGCCGACCGGTGGGGCAACGTGGTGGCCTACACGCTGACGATCGAGCAGACCGGCGGCAGCGGCATCGTGGTGCCCGGCCGCGGGTTCCTGCTGAACAACGAGCTGACCGACTTCAACTTCGCGCCCACCCAGGGCGCCGCGCCGGACCCGAACCTCCCCGGCCCGGGAAAGCGACCGCGCAGCTCCATGTCGCCGACGATCGTGCTGCGCGACGGGCAGCCGGTGCTGGCGCTCGGCTCGCCGGGCGGCGCCTCGATCATCACCACGGTCCTGCAGACCCTGCTCGACCGGCTGGATTTCGGGATGAGCCTGCCGGAGGCCATCGCCGCGCCGCGGGCCAGCCAGCGCAACGCGGTCAACGGGGAGGCGGAGCCGGCCTTCCTGGCCCGGTACGGCGCCGCGCTGGCCGGCTACGGGCAGACGTTCACGGTGAACCAGGAGATCGGCGCCGCGACCGGGCTGGAGTTCCTCGGCGACGGCCTGCTGCTGGCCGCCGCCGAGCCGGTGCGCCGCGGCGGCGGCAGCGCCATGGTGCTGAGCCCGCACCGCTAGCCCGCACCGCTATCCCTGCACCGCTAGCCCAGCAGTACCTCGTGCAGCGGCCGGCGCGGGGTCGGCGGCGGGAGGGGGCCCTGCGGTCGGCCGAGCCGGAGGATCAGCTGCGGGTGGCCGCCGGTCTCGAGCTCCTCGCGGACCTGCGCGCGCAGGCGCGGGACCTCCAGCGGCTGGCCGAGGAACGAGGCGGCGTAGCCGGCGACGCCCGCGGCCAGCAGCAGGTGATGCATCGCCTGCCCGGACCGCAGCCAGTCCGCCCGCCGGTCGGTCGTCGTGCACAGCGCGACGATCCCGGGATAGGACTCCCCCTCAGCGCTCAGCGGAACGAACCGGTGACTGGGGGTGAAATCCCGCAACGGGAACTCGGCGCCCCGCCCGGCGCTGGCCACCGTGCCGAGGCTGGCCAGCGGGATCCCCTCCCCCCGGACCGCCGCTGTGACACCCACCCACCGGGCCAGCTCGGCGCGGAAGTCTGGATCGGACTGCTGCTCGCGTTCGGCCGCGTCGACGAGGGCTGCCAGCGCTCGCCGCGCGCCGTCGCGGACCACCCAGTGCAGCGCCGCGCCCTCGTGGCGGACCAGCTCGGTGAGCATCACCTGCACCGCCACCGGCACCGTGTCGTCGGTGAACGGCCCGCGCACCGTCCGCCGCCGCGGCAGCTCGCCGTACAGGCTGGCGTCCCGCTCGACGACGGCCTGGCTGCCCGCGGCCACGACGACGGCGGCGAGGTCGGGGCGCGCCGGCTCGCGGGCCAGCCGGACGACCGAACGCAGCCCGAGGTTGGCAAGCGCGAGCCGGACGCCGAAGACGGCGGCGCCGACCCCGATGAACAGCTGCCGGTCCTCGGGGTCGGCCACCGGTACCCGCCTGCCGAGGTCGGCGTACACCTCGACCGCGGCAGGCTCGACCCGGAACGCCCACGGCTGAGCATTGTGGTGCGACGGCGCCCGGGTCGCGGCCCGGACTATCTCTTCCGTGTGGCCGCGCAGATCTACCCGACTCTCTACCCGGCCCGTGGTCGTCGGCATGCGCATCGCGCACCCCTCTCTCCCGGCCCGCCGGGCTCCCGCCCTCTAGCAGACCTGCTACCCACACGGCCGGGCAGAGGCAGGCGGCCCATATGGGCCGGTACTTTGGGCCCGCGACCGCTCAGGCCGGGGAGGCCGACGGCTGAGTCGGCACCGCCCGACGAGCCCGCTTCGGCGCGGTCCGGCTGCTGGTCTGCTCCACCCGTAGCTCGTGCCGGCAGTGATCGTTACGGCCGTGCCACTCCAGCTCGGTCCGGGCGTAGAAGCGCAGGTGGCACACGGGGCACTGCACCGCCGCCATGATCGGTACCTCCTCGGGCACGGTAGCGAACTGTCGACGAGGCGGCTGGCCGGCCCGCAGGCCGCACAGACGCCGCGTACATCTAGGTTACGACCACATTAAGGCTTTCCCTCGCGGGGGTGCACGATGCGGTCGAGCCAACGCGCCGCAGGGGCGAACGACTCTTACCCGCGCCCTGTGACCGGCGCAGGCTGTGCTGAGGAGGTGGGCATGATGCACGTGGTGATCGTTTACGAGAGCCTGTTCGGCAACACGCGAGAGGTCGCGGAGGCGGTCCGGCACGGTATCCGCAGCGCCGACCCGGAGGCCCGGATCACGTGCCTTCGGGTAGCCCAGGCGACCGCGGACGCGGTCGGCGCGGCCGACCTGCTCGTCGTCGGCGGCCCGACCCACATGCGCCGGATGACCACCCGCGTCAGCCGGAAGGTGGGCCTGCAGGGCGAGGAGAAGAAGGCGGACTTCCATCCGGAGCCGGACGCCGAGGGTCCCGGCGTGCGGGCCTGGTTCCACTCGATGGGCAAGGCGGCCGCTGCCAGCCGGGCCGCAGCATTCGACACCCGGGTGGCCTCCCGGTTCGCCGGCGGGGCGGCGCCCGGGATCGCCCGCCAGCTGGAGCGCCACGGCTACGCGCTGGTCGGGGAGCCCGAGGGGTTCATCGTGGAAGACACCGAAGGGCCGCTGCGCGAAGGTGAGCTCCAGCGGGCGCAGGCATGGGGCGCCAGGCTCGGCGCCGCGGTGACCGCCACGGTGTGATCTGGCTGGCCGAGCCCCAGCGGGCAGGCCCTGGGCAGGCCCCGGCAGCGTGCCGGGGCCTGCCCATCGCTCACCCGCCGCCCAGGAGATCTGGGAAGATCCTCCCGTTCCGGAGGCAGAAAGTATCATAGGATGGACGTCTTCTCCGGAAGAGGGGCCCGGATGTGACCGACCGCGACGGCGATCTCGAGTCTGACCTGCCGGATCTCGCGGCTATGACGCTGCCGCAGATCGAGGACTGCGACCAGTCTGTATTAGCGAGTTCCCTGCGCCGGCTCGTGCAACAGGTCGATGACGACGTCGGCACGCTGAGCTCCTTCAACGCCGTCATTTGACGGCCACGCAAGCGCCCGCGATGTGGAAGTGCCTTGGTCGCGATGCACCGCCTCAGCGCAGCAGACTTTTCCGCCTTGGCCCGCGGTCTTGGTGACCGACCGACCCTTGCCCGGTTACGGCGTGCGGAGACCAGTAAGAATCTTCTGTTGATTCGGGCCGTCCTCACCGAGGCCGCCCGAGAGTACCCGGAGGAATACCGGGCAGCTGGCATCCCGGCCGCTCGCGAGATGCTGGTCGCGGTGCAGTCGCAGGCGCCGGACACCGCGGCCGAGATCATCGCGCTTCCCCAGGTCGGCGCGTGGGCCGTGGACTGTCTCGGCCGGCTGCGCGGCTCTGGCGACGGCGGCCGGACATTGGCCGCCGACCTCGGCTATTTCAACAGCCTCGCGGCCGCAGCCGCGATCCGGGCAGCACGGCCGTTCCGGCTCGTCATCCCGCTGTACGGCGGAGCACTGCGGATTCCCACAGTTGGGATTGCACGGTTCAGCCCGCCCCCGGCCGAGGACTGGACTGAGGTGGTCGGGGTCCGGTCAGGCGCCGGTTTGGTGGTCACCTCGGACCGCGACCCGGCGGCGCTGGTGATACCGGCCGGCGATCCCCGCGGCGATTTCCCCGGAACACGCCCGGCGGCTGCGACCGACGGCCTGTGGACGGCACCGCCCAGGCTGCGGTCGACCGTGGGCGGCCTGACCGTAGATGTCGCTCTGGACGACGGCGACCCGTTCCTGGACCGGTATACGCGGTCTCGGGTGAGCGAGCTGGCGCCGGATGATCTCGCCTGTTTCCGGCAGCGGTTCGGGCATGCCTGGCAGCTGCTGGTGCAGCACCACCCCGAGTACGCCGGGCCGATCGCCGCGGGTGTGCAGACGGTCGTGCTGCTGGCGGCGGACGCGTCCAGTGAGCGGACGAGCGCTACCAGCACGACAGCATTCGGGGCGGTGGCGCTGTCCGTGCCACGCGATGACCTCGAGCTCGCCGAGACACTGGTCCACGAGTTCCAGCACCTCAAGCTGTGTGCCGTGCTCGACCTCGTCCCGCTGCTGGGCAACGGGAGCGACCGGCCGTGCTACGCCCCTTGGCGCGCCGATCCGCGACCCGCCGGAAGCCTGCTCCAGGGCGCCTACGCCTACCTCGGCGTGGCCAGGTTCTGGCGCGAGCACCGGCGGGCGGCCCGAGGTGACCAGGCGCTGCGCGCGCACGTGGAGTTCGCCCGGTGGCGGAGCCAGGTGCCGGCGGCGGTAGACGCCCTCGTCGGCTCTGGCCGGCTGACCGCCGCCGGCCTCAGGTTCGCCCGGACGATGCGCGACCAACTCACCGAGTGGCAGACCGATCCGGTGCCTCGGCCGGCGGAACGCCTCGCTGACGAGATCAGCATGCATCATCGCGTCCGGTGGCAGCTCCAGCACGTACCGCCCGACCGGGACATGATCGAACGGCTGGCCACGGCGTGGGCCGAAGCCGCGCCCGCCCGACCACCGGCTGACCACAGCGGGGCGGCCACCGCCGCCAGCACACCCGCAGCCGGTGCGGCCCTCGGTGCGGCGACCGCGGGTGCGGCGGCTGCGCAGGAGTCCAGCCCGCTGACCCGGATGCTGGCGCTGCGGTACCTGGACTCGGCACGTTACCGACGGTGGTGCGAGACGGGTCGGCTGGACGGCTACCCGACCGGCGGGCCGGACCTGTGTCCCGGTGACATCGCCCTGCTCCACGAGGACGCTGCTGCCGCCGTGTCCAGCTACCGCCGGCAGATCGTCGCCGGCCAGCGCTCCCCCGAGAGCTGGGTGGGGCTGGCCCTGGCGATGCACCGAAGCTCTCGCCACGTCCCGGCCGCTCGCGCGCTCCTGGAGCGCACCGGAGTGCTGGTGGCCCTGCACGACCGGCTCCGCGCACTGACCGGCAGCAGCGTCGACCCGGTCGAGCTCGCGTCCTGGCTGGCGGACGCCGAGACAGAGGCCGCCGAGACAGGGCCCGCCGACACAGGGCGCTGGCCGTGACCCACGAGTCGGCCCGGTGGCCACACCAGGATCTCGACGTGCGGCGGCTGCGCGCCTCGGGCCACCGGCCGACCCCGTTCCAGCAGTTCGTGCTCAAGCTGCACAGCCGGTGCAACCTCGCCTGCGACTACTGCTACGTCTACCGGGCGGCGGACCACAGTTGGCGCGCTCAGCCAGCGCGGATGGACCGCGGAACCGTACGGCGGGCGATCGGGCGCATCGCCGAGCACGCCGACGGCCACGACCTGGCGAGGGTGCACATCGTCCTGCACGGAGGGGAGCCGCTGCTGGCCGGCGCCGGCCTGCTCGCCGACCTCGCCACCCACGCCCGCGCCGCCATCGGGGCAACCGTCGACATCAGCGTGCAGACCAACGGGGTGCTGTTGACCGAGGAACTGCTCGGCTGCCTGGCCGCGCACCGGATCCGGGTCGGGGTCAGCCTGGACGGCGGCGCCGCGGCCACCGACCGGCACCGGGCGTTCCCCGGCGGCCGCGGCAGCTACGCCGCCGTGGCGCGCGGCCTGCGGCTGCTGGCCCAGGACCGCTTCCGGTGCAGCTACGGCGGGATCCTCGCCACCGTCGACCTGGCCAACGACCCGGTCGGGACGTACGAGTCACTGCTGGAGTTCGCACCACCGGCGATCGACCTGCTGCTGCCGCACGGCACGTGGTCGGCACCGCCGCCGGGCCGCGATCCCGGCAGTCCCGCCACCCCGTACTCGGACTGGCTCCTGGCCGTGTTCGACCGCTGGTACTCCGCGCCGGTCCAGGAGACCTCGGTCCGGCTGTTCGAGGAGATCATCCACGCCCTGCTCGGGGGCTCGGGGACCACCGAGCTGATCGGGCTGCGCCCGTCGGCCCTCGTCGTCGTCGACACCGACGGCTCGATCAAGCAGGTCGACTCGCTCGGCGTGGCCTACCAAGGCGCCGCCGACACCGGCCTGAACGTGCTGGACCATGCCTTCGACGCGGCGCTGGACCACCCGACGACGGTGGCCCGCCAGCTTGGCGCCGACGCGCTGGCGCCGGCGTGCGCCGCCTGCTCGGTGCGGCAGGTGTGCGGCGGCGGCTTCTACCCGCACCGCTACCGCGCCGGATCCGGCTTCCGCAACCCGTCGGTGTACTGCCCCGACCTGCTCCAGACGATCACCCGGATCCGCCACCGCCTGCAGACGGACCTGACCGCGCTGCTGCCCAGCCCGCGTCCCCTGGGGTCAGAACGGCTCGATGTCGACGTTGATGCGTGACCGCCGCTTGGCGAACTGAGCCTCTGGGTGGTCGAGCGTCAGCGTGCACTCGTAGTGCGCCAGCGTCTCGGCCCGGAGCTCCTCGGCCGCGCGCTCGTCCCGGTCGGCGCGCCGGTCCAGGGAGAGATTCGCCGCGGTGGCGAGGGTGTCGGGGTGGGCCTCGCCACGCGCTCGGCGACCTGCCTCCAGCGTCGCCTCGCCGAGGGCTCGGGCATCGGCGACTTTGCCCAGCGCCGCCAGGTCGCTCGCGAGGTTGGTGGCCGCCGCGAGCGTGAACGGATGGTCCGCTCCGAGCTGGTCGCGCAGCCCAGCCAGCCCCTCGTCGTTCATGGTCTTGGCGGCCTCCGGGTCGTTCATCAGCCGCAGCACGATCGCGAGCGTCATCGCAGCGATGGGGAGGTCCCGCGGGTGTCCGTCGCGGCACCGCTCGACAATCGCCACACCGAGCTCCCGGGCGGCGCGGAGATCGTTGACCAACCGGCGGTCGTTGATCACGTCGATGGCGGCCCGCACGGTGTACCGGTGCCGGTCGCCGAGATAGTCACGGAACCGCTGCAGCGCCGCCTCCCCCTCCCGGCGCGCCTCCTCGTAGTAGCCCGCCTTGCGCAGGGCGACTCCAAAGTTCTTCTGCGCGGTGACGAAGTCGACGTTCTCCCGGCCTCCCCTGGCCCGGTGCTCCTCGACGACCTCCCGCTGGACTTTCAGCGACTCCTCGTAACGCCCGCAGCCCCGCAGGTCGTGCGCCATGCTGGACTCGGTCCGCAGCGTGCTCATGTCGCTGGGACCGAACTGGGCTGCCCGCTCCCGGCAGATGGCCTCGTCGTACTCCAGCGCTCCGGCGAAGTCGCCCACCCGGCGCAGGTCGGCGGCGATGTTGTTGCGGAGGTTGAGGGTGCGGGGATGGTCGGGCAGGAACACCCGCTCGTGCGGCTGCAACAGCCCGCGGTCGTGCTCCAATGCCTCCTGGTACCGCCCCTGTGCCCGCAGGTCGGCGCCGTAGCTGTTGGCGCAGATCAGGGTGAGCTCGTGTTCGGCCCCGTACCGCTCGGTGAGCCGGCGCAGCGTGTCGACGTTGAGCTCGCGCGCCTCGTCGCTGCGTTCGGCCAGCCGCAGCGCGATCCCGACCTCGACCGCGAGGGCCAGCACTTGGAGGTCGTCCCGGCCGAGCCGCTCCCGCCAGGCCGCCAGCGCGCGCTCGCCGAGCCGAAGGCCCTCCACGTGCCCACCGCGCAAGTGCAGCCGGCGCACCTGGTGAACGATCAGATCACGCAGGCCCGCGTTGTCGGTGTCGATCGCGCCGGCCGGCTCCAGGTGCTGGAACGAACGCTCGTACTGGACGTCGTTGGAGGCACGGTCGGGATTGCCCGGATTGGACGCGGCGAGCAGAATATGCACCGCCGCGCGGTATTCCCGCACGGCCTCCGGCTCCTCGAGCCGCAGCCGGTCCCGGGTCACCGCCTGGACCACCCGGTGCATCTGGTAGACCCCACGGCCGCCGTCGATCTGGAGCAGGGAAAACCGGCGCAGCCGGCGAGCGGCGGCTCCCAGGTGCCGGCTGTCAGTCAGCACGGACCTGAGCCGCTCCGGAAGCTGCGCGTCCTTGCACCTCAGGAACAGCTCCTCTGCGATGGGCTCGGGCGAGAAGAACGCGCAGAGCTGGAACAACTCCCGCGCGTCGGCTGGGAGCGCGTCCCTGGACACGCTCCACGTCGTCGCGACCGGCCGCAGGTAGCGGACGTCGACGTCCTCGCTGAGCAGCTCGTGCGCGTTCTCCTCGAACAGCCGGAGGTAGGAGTCGACGCTGCCCTCTGTCTCCGCCAGGTAGGCGGCCGCGTGCTCGGCTGCGATCGGCAGGTTGCCCAGCGCGTCGGCCAGCCTGGCCGCATCCTTGCCCCGGCGGTCGTCCTCCCGCCGGGCCGCGGGGTCACCGGAGAGCAGGTCCTCGTCCAGCACGGCCAGATTCGGCACCCGCTTGCGGAGGAAGGCGATCGTCTCGGCCGGCTGGAACTGGGCGACCGGGATGCCGTCCGCCCCGGTGACGCTGCGCCAGTACTGGAACCGGGACGTGATGATCACGTGCCCTCGGGGGTTTCCGCCGGGCAGGTACTGCTTGACGACGTCCGGCCGTTCGGCGTTGTCGAAGATCAACAACCACCGCGTGTCCTGGGTGGTGCGCAAAGCGTCGATCACGGCCCAAATCGACCTGTCCCGCTCTCCCTCGGGGTCGAAGAGCTCCATCCGGTTACCCAGCCGCACCAAGGCGTCCCGCACCCGGTCCTCACCGTCGGACCGGACCCACCAGACGATGTCGTATTCGCCGGCGTGCCGGTGAGCGTATTCGGCGGCTATCTCGGTCTTGCCCACTCCGCCGAGCCCGAGCACCGTCTGGACCGGGTGGGACAGCACCTGCACAGCCGACCGCATCAAGCTGTCCCGCAGCGTCGCCAGCTCCTTCTCCCGGCCGGTGAAGTGCGGGTTGCGCGAGGGGATCTCCTGGCTCCAGATCAGGCCCTTCTTGCGCTCCAGCTCGTCGACCACAGTCACCGCTCCCCTCGTTCCACAGTGCCCCCCACCGAGTCGGCCCGCCACCGACGTCGGCCCGCCACCGAGTCGTCGACCCACCAAGTCGTCGACCAATGCCTCGTCGACCGTGCCTCGACCGTGCCTCGATTGTAGGTGGCTAGACTCGCCATGCCCCCCGGCGCGCGGGGGGCGCCCGGCCAGGCCGGCTCTATGACCACTGAGCAGGCAGTCGTTCGCGCGCGGAGGCGTGCCGCCGCCCCCGGGACCCGGGCTTCGTGCCGCCAGCGGTTGCCTCAATGATGACATCTTGCTACTGTTGCCGGCCACGCTGGCGGACGCCCACGAATGGGTTGTCGAAGGTGGGACTCGCTTGGTGGAGACGGCAGGGCCATCGGGGTCGACGGTGCAGAAGACAGCTGGGGACGCCGACCCCCACGAGGCCGGCAAGTGGCAGGCGCTGCTCGCGCGGCTGGAGAGCGGGGACTGCACTCCGTTCCTGGGAGCCGGCGCCTGCGCCGGCATCCTGCCGTTGGCATCCGAGCTGGCGACCAGTTGGGCCGAGCGGCACGACTACCCGCTGGCTGACCGGATCGACCTTCACCAAGTCATGCAGTACATGACGGTTGCGGTCGACCGGTACTCCGATCCCTCGGACCTGAAGCGCGAGTTCGTCCGCGAGCATTTCAGCGACGCGAGCCTGCCGGACACCGGCAGGTCCGACCAGATCCACCTGGCCCTGGCCAGGTTCCCGAACGTGTCGCAGTACCTGACGACGAACTACGACGACCTGATGATGTACGCGCTACAGCAGTGCAACCGGCCTCCCGTGCTGGGAATCAGCCCGTGGCGTTCGGCCGGGCGGGGACGGCAGAGCCCGTGGTACTTCGACCCCGCGCTCGAGAGCTGGCAGGACCGGTCGATGATCCCGGCAGCCTGGCGGCCCACGCCGGACCGCCCGCTGGTGTTCCACCTGCACGGCCACCACAGCGAACCGCCCTCGCTCATCCTGACCGAGGACGACTACGTCGACTACCTGGTGAAGTTCACCACCGAGCGGCAGCCGGCCAAGGAAACCAGCCTGCTCCCGCCATACCTCTACGAGATCCTCGCTGAGAGACCGCTGCTGTTCATCGGGTACAGCCTCCAGGACTGGACCTTCCGGGTGCTGTTCCGCGCTCTGCTGCGGAACACGCCGAAAGGTCGGCGGCGCAAGCACGTCAGCGTCCAACTGCCGCCGCCGAGACGGCAGCAGAACGGCGAGGTGGCTGCCGACACGGTCGACGTCGCGGCGCAGAAGTATCTGACCGAATACTTCGAGGATCAGGACATCATGGTCTTCTGGGAGTCCGCGTCCGCCTTCGCCAAGAAGCTGCAGACGCTTCGGGGCAACCGGCCGCAGAGGGGGAACTGATGAGCGGCACCCGCGTCGGAGGGACGCCACGGTCTCCGTACCCGGGCCCCCGGCCGTTCACGGCCCCGGACCGGGAGGTCTTCTTCGGCCGCGCCGCGGAGGTGAACGAGGTGCGTTCGCTGTGGCGGGGCAACCGCGTCCTGGTCCTGCACGGTCCCGCCGCGGTCGGCAAGACGTCGTTGCTGCAGGCCGGAGTGCTGCCGCTGATGCAGGAGGAGGGCATCGACCTGCTGCGGGTCGGCCGAGTCGTTCACCAAACCGCCCGCCCGCTCGCGCTGGAACCGGACCACAACGCGTACAGCCATTCGCTGATCACCAGCTGGGCGCCGGAAGATCAGCCGCCGCCGATCGGCACGTCGCTCGGCCGGTTTCTGGCCGACCGCCCCGTCCGCACGAACGCCTTTGGCGAGCCGG
>Ga0066388_100001391_pt1 | contig 13542 bp, 7 predicted proteins | sample PanSoiMetaGPlot6_FD_64539 | JGI IMG/M metagenome (GOLD analysis project Ga0066388, IMG submission 64539) | Tropical forest soil microbial communities from Panama analyzed to predict greenhouse gas emissions - Panama Soil - Plot 6 (Hybrid Assembly) | ecosystem: Environmental > Terrestrial > Soil... | reverse complement strand
ACTCAAGCCGAGCTTGCTGCCAGGCTCGCGGAAATCGAGCCGGCTGCCATTGTCCTGGCAGAACCGCCGGCTGCCGATCTTGATCCGGGGGTTGGGATGCCAAACGACTGGGCTGGAGATCGTCCATATGTGCCGATCCTGACGACCATTGATGGCACGAGCCCCGGGCGGCTCGGCATGCTGATTTGCGCCGATGGCCGTCCTGGACGACTGACTGCACGACTCCGGGCGGCGCTGCGTGTACGAACACTTCACGCCACGGTGCTCAGACGGCTGGCGTCGATGGAGGAAGCCGGAAGGACACCCGCTATGCCTGACGGGGACCCCCTCGAAGATGCGACGGTTCTGGTGGCGGGTCGGGGGGGAAGCTATCCGGCCCTTGTGGTCGCGGTCGGCGAGCGCGCCGGTCTCGTCGGGGCGCTAAGTCTCGATGCCGCCGGCCACCTGCTTCGCTCCCGCGACATTGATGGCTTGGTGATCGGCGACGGTTTTAATAGGCGGATCGTGATGGGGTTCGTCGATGAATTGGCGGCGGACGCCCGATTTCGCGATCTTCCAATCGTCGTGACCGACGGCTTGGCGAGCGGGATCGACCCCGAAAAGCTGCCTAATCTGATCTACGTTGCAGGGGAGCCAAAGACTGCGATCGATCATCTGATGCCGTTGCTGCGCCTGCGGGCGTTTACGGGACGCCTGCGTCGCATGATGGCATCACTCGATGCCAAGGGTTCGCTTGACCCCGACACGGGGCTGCACAGCAGCGACGCGTTCTTGCGTGACCTTGCCCGCACGGTGAGCGATGCGGAAAAATACGGGACGGCGCTGTCGCTGGCGCGGTTCTCGCTCGCAAGCCTGACCGACTGGCGTGCCAGCCATGACGCGGCGCGCATCGTCGCCCGACTGGTTCGCGGGGTCGATTTCGGTTGCCGCGACGACGATGGCACGATTCTGGTCGCGTTCACGGAAACCGACCAACGCGCCGCCCATGTGGTGGCGAGGCGGATCGCCAGCGTACTCAAACATACGACTCTGCTCGCCGGTCACGATCGCCGGCAGCTTGATCCCACTGTGACGATCGCGGCTTTCAAGAGCCACGATACGCCGCGGACCTTGCTTGCCAGAGTGTCGTGTCCACCAGGCGCGGTTGCGACAGGCTGATCTCAGCCTTACCTTTGGGTCTGGGAGACCCGAGGGTTTGGTCATGTCGACGTCGCTGTCACAACACACCGTTCGCCCAGTGCTGCCGATTGACGTCGTGTCCGACGTTGTCTGTCCGTGGTGCTTTATTGGCAAGCACCGGCTTGAAACGGCTCTGGCGATGCGACCCGATATCGATACCGAGGTGCGTTGGCGGGCCTATTTTCTCAATCCGTGGATCCCCCGCGCGGGGATTGACCGGTCAAACTACCTAAAGACCAAATTCGGCTCGGTTGAGCGCTATCAGGCTATTGCTCAACGAGTCGTGGTGGCGGCGGCCGCGGAAGGCCTCAGTTATTCCCTCGACAGGATCAGCCGCCAACCCAACACCCTCGATTGCCACCGACTGATCTTGTGGGCACGCACGAGTGGCGCGGCTGGTCGGGTGAAACAGCGACTGATGGAGCTGTACTTTAGCGAGGGAGCCGACCTGACCGATCCGGAGGTGCTGGTTTCAGCCGCGGCTGACGCCGGCATGGATAGCCAACTCGTGCGCCAATTGCTCGCAACTGACGCCGACGAAGAGCGTGTCGCGACCGAAGCGAACGTCGCCAAGAATGCCGGGATCGACGGGGTGCCCTATTTTATTTTCGGCAACGTTCTTGCGGTCGCCGGAGCCCAAGACCCCAGCTACTTGGCTGACGCCCTGGGGAGAGCCGCGCTCGAGTACGCGCGACGCAATCAATCGGAGATTGTGAGCGCGCCCTCGGACTGACGCGGGCGTCACGCTGTCGTCTCGCTGAAGCGAAGGGTGATGAGGCGGAGCCGCTCGTCCCCGAGGGGGGCTTCCGATCCCTGGTCGGTCGTCACGCTGCCTGGGCTTTGTCGGCGAGTCGGACCAGGCTGCGCAGGATGCGTTCGGCGCCCTCCAGTCGTGCGGTGGCGCGCGGCCAGTCATCAAAGAACACAACCTTCATGTCCGGACGGACCTTGGCGGCTGGGCCCTGCTTGCGGATAAAGCCCACCAGTGCCTCGGGATTGGCGAAAACGTTGTCTCGGAACTGGACCACCGCGCCCTTGGGACCGGCCTCGATCTTCTCGATGTTGGCGCGCCGGCACAACAGCTTGATACCGACGATCTTGAGAAGATGCCGCACCTCCTCAGGGACCGGGCCGAAGCGGTCGGCCAGTTCCGCCCCGAACGCGTCGATGGCCCGCTCGTCCTCGATTTCGGCCAAGCGTCGGTATAGGCCCAACCGTACGCTGAGATCCGATACGTAGTCCTCGGGAATGAGCACCGGTGTGCCGATCGTGATCTGCGGTGACCATTTGTCGGCAACCGGGGCGGCGATACCGGCCTTCAGGCCTATCACCGCTTCCTCCAGCATCTGCTGATAGAGTTCGAACCCGACTTCCTTGATGTGGCCGGACTGCTCTTCTCCAAGGAGATTGCCAGCACCGCGGATGTCAAGATCGTGGGAAGCTAGCTGGAACCCGGCGCCCAGCGTATCGAGCGATTGCAGGACCTTGAGCCGGCGCTCAGCCTGCGCGGTGATCCGTTTGCCGATCGGCAGCGTAAACAACGCATAGGCCCGGGTCTTCGATCGCCCCACGCGGCCGCGCAATTGATAGAGCTGAGAAAGCCCGAACCTATCCGCTCGATGCACAATGAGCGTATTGGCGGTGGGAATGTCGAGGCCGGATTCAACGATCGTCGTCGAGAGCAGCACGTCGTATTTGCCGTCATAGAAGGCCGCCATGATGTCTTCCAATACTTTCGAAGTCATCTGACCGTGAGCAACGGCGACGCGCACTTCTGGTACGGTCTTTTCGAGGAAACTTTTGGCCTCAGCCAGGTCCTCGATGTGGGGGGAGACATAGAAGGCTTGGCCGCCACGATAGTGCTCACGCAACAGTGCTTCGCGCACGATGAGCGGATCGAACGGAGAAACGAAGGTGCGCACGGCCAGGCGATCGATTGGCGGTGAGGCGATGATCGAAAGTTCCCGTACCCCCGTCAGCGCCAGCTGAAGCGTGCGTGGGATGGGGGTGGCGGTGAGGGTGAGCACATGAACCTCGGCCCGCAGCTGTTTGAGCTTCTCCTTATGAGTGACGCCGAAGTGCTGCTCTTCGTCAATCACGACAAGGCCGAGGTCCTTAAAGTGAACCGTCTTGCCCAAGAGCGCGTGGGTCCCGATGACGATGTCGATGCTACCGGACGCAATTCCTTGCTTGACCCGCGCGAGTTCGGCACCGGAGACCAGCCGCGAGACCTGGGCGACATAGATCGGAAAGCCATGAAACCGCTCGGTGAACGTCTTGGCGTGTTGACGGGCAAGCAATGTGGTTGGGACCACGACCGCGACCTGTTTGCCATTCATCGCGGTCACGAAGGCTGCGCGTAAAGCAACCTCGGTCTTGCCGAAGCCGACATCACCGCAGACCAGGCGATCCATAGGCCGGCCGGAACCCAAATCGTCGAGCACCTGATCGATGGCGACGCGTTGGTCGTCGGTCTCCTCGTACGGAAAGGCGGCGCAGAACTCGTCGTAGAGACCGTGGGCGACCGCGAGACGCGGCGCCTCACGCAATTGGCGCTCGGCTGCAATCTTGATGAGTTCGCCGGCCATCTCGCGAATGCGCTGCTTGAGCCGCGCCTTGCGGGCCTGCCAGCCGCTACCGCCGAGCTTATCGAGTTCAACGCCGGCATCCTCGGATCCATAGCGCGAAAGCAGCTCGATATTCTCGACCGGCAGAAACAGCTTATCGCCGCCCGCGTAGTGGATTTCCATGCAGTCATGGGGAGCGCCGGCAGCCTCGATCGTCGTCAGACTGACAAAGCGGCCAATGCCGTGATCGACGTGGACCACGAGATCGCCTGCCGACAGGCTTGTGACCTCGGCTATGAAGTCAGCGGCGCGCTTGCCGGCACGCCGAGGACGCACCAAGCGGTCGCCCAAAATGTCCTGTTCGCCGATGACCGCAAGGTCCGGCATCTCAAAGCCACTTTCGAGGCCGAGAACCGCGAGTGCGATGTCAGGCTTGGGTCGTTTGATGGCGTCCGGCCAGCTCGCAACGTTGACCAGGTTGACGAGCTTGTGGTCGCTGAGCACGTGGCTGATGCGCTCGCGCGACCCTTCGGTCCATAGCGCGATGACGACGCGTTTGCCGCTGGCCAGCAACTTGTGGACGTGCGCTACGACCGCATCGAACAGGTTCGACTGCGCCTCAGCGCGCTCAGGCGCGAAGCTGCGCCCCTGGTGGGCGTCGATCTCGATCACCGACCCACTGTCGCTGCTGGGAGGAAGGATAAACGGTGTGAGCTGCGCGAGCGGCGCTTCGTCAAGTCGGGCACGCCATTCGGGCTCGGCCAGATAGAGACGTTCGGGCGGTAGCGGCTTATAGGGTGCCCCGCTGTCCCCAGCTTTCAACGCTTCACGGCGGGCCTCGTAATGATCGACGATCTGGGCGATCCGTTCACGGGCGGCGTCTTGGGCCAAGGGTTCCAGCACGATCGCGGTTCCTGGCGCATAGTCGAACAAGGTCTCGAGCCGGGAATGAAATAGCGGCAGCCAATGCTCCATTCCCGGATAGCGCCGCCCCTCGCTGACGGCCTGGTAGAGAACGTCATCCTGACCCGCCGCACCGAATTCAGCCACGTAGCCTTGGCGGAAACGGCGGATGGTTTCAGTTGTGAGCTGAAATTCGCTCACCGGCACAAGGTCGAGGGCGCGCAACTGGGCATGACTGCGCTGGGTCTGGGGATCGAAGCTGCGAATCGATTCCAGGGCGTCGCCAAAGAAATCGAGCCGCACCCCGAGCTCCATGCCGGGCGCGAACAGGTCAATAATGCCGCCTCGCACCGCATATTCGCCCGGGTCGCGCACAGTCGGCGCGCGGGTAAAGCCGTTGAGCTCAAGCCAGCGCGCCACGCCGCCCATGTCGAGGATGTTGCCGGGGACGGCCGAAAGCGATTGTCCCGCCACCGCCTCGCGTGCGGGCACCCGTTGCAACACGGCATTGACCGTGGTGAGCACCACAACCGGCCGGTCGTTCCCCTTGGTCCGCACCAGTCGGGACAGGGTGACCATTCGCTGCGCGAGGGTCGCCGCATGGGGCGACACCCGGTCGTAAGGCAGGCAATCCCAGGCCGGGAATTCAAGGGCGACCAGATCGGGGGCAAAAAAGCCAAGTGCGCCGGACAGCTGGGCGAGCCGCGACCCGTCACGACAGACAACCACGAGGCTGGTGGCTGGTGCTCGAGGACGCGCCGCAACCGATCGTGCGAGGTCGGCGACGATCAGGGCTTCCGCACCATCGGCCACCCCCGACAGTGTCAGGGGGTGGCCAGGGCGAAGAAGATCGGCGGGTGAATTCGCCATAGCGCGATCAGCCCTCCGTCCGGCCGCGATGGAACGCCCGCAGGTTGCGCAAAACATCGCAATCATAGACAGCCGGCACGGGGGCTTCGCCAATAATCCATTCCCAGAGTTCCGGATCGGGCACTTCGGTCAATCGCTCATAATCATCAAGATCTTGCCCATTCAGCTGTTGGATGAACGCGTCGGCGAACCGCCCCATGATCAGGTCCATCTCGCGAATGCCGCGATGCCAAGAACGAAACAGCAATCTCCTGCGGCGAACGTCCAATCCGTTTAAACTCATTGACGACATTGACAAATCTCCGGACGCAAACATCAAACCAACGTTTAAATCATCGATCAGGGAGAGGGGATCCATGCAATCGACGCATAGGTTGCCATGCAACCTATGTTCCGATCTCTTTCCCATGAGTTCGGCCGATTCCGGCCGCGCCCCGTCCCCAGCCTCACCCTATATAGTCACATAGTCGGACCGGCGTGTGCCGATTGACCCACCTCAGCTAGATAATTTCTGGAGATGCCGAAAGGCTAGTGGGGCTATGGGCGGGGCTCGGGGGCTAACTGCGTAACGGCGCCCGAGTCCCGGCGTGCCTGTGACTTGTGCGTTGGCGGATGCCGTCACCAGGGACGAATGGTGGCGAGAGATCCCTTTGGCTTGTGCGGATCGGCCTATCACGCAGAATCCCAGCCTATCATGCCCCATGAAGGCGCCGTCATTTTTCGCGATCTTGTTTTACGCCTCGATGCAGCGCCCCATCAGTGCGTCGATGCGCCATCGTAACGCGTTACACCCTCCAGACACGGCCCGTAGCCGCCCCCACGGATGAGATATCCGCCGGAAATGTCGTGTTTATTGGGAGACTCGCTGTAACGCGATGATGACTGTACGGGAGCGATCAGACCAGTGATTTTCTGGCCGTCCAAGATTCAGACGGCCAGAGCAGTGCAATCCGTCGCTAGAGGTCTCGACCCCGTTATACTCGCCTCAGCGCCAGAACTCGACAAGCCGGCCGACGGCGATATACGACTAGGTAAAGAGCGGATTGACCAATGGCAGCGGCGTCTCTCCCGAATCCGAGCCCCACCACCGAAGGTCGTTAGACCGAGAGTGACGTGGAACGTTCCAGATCGCGGCGGATACGGACGGCAAGCGCGCGGTCGTCGAGCAAGACGTCCCGGGCACACACGGTGGTCCCGGCCTCAATGTCGCGGACGAGGCGGACGCCATGGGCCAAGCCAATCGGGAGCGCCCCTTCGCGCAGGCTGCGCGTCGCTGGCATCAGCTTGCCATAGACCGTGTATCCTCCCTCTCCGTCGAGTCGTTCCCCGGTCTTAAGCGGGCGCTTGGCCACGGCGGCAACGTCGCCGCGCCATTCGTGCGTCATACCGGTTGGTTCATGGCGCAGCACGGCGTTGAGCACCGAGATTGACAGCTCGAGACCGATGAGATGGAACGGCTTGTACATCGCCGCGTACCGCCCGGTTGAGTCGGTCGGCAGTCCGTATTGTTTGAAGCAAGCGGCGGCGTAGTCGTTCGGTGCCTTGAGTGTGACGTAAACCCCCCAGCGCAGATCGCGGAACACCGGACGCCCATCGCGCTCCAGCGAGGAAACCACCTCGACGGTGCCGTCGCAATCGAGGCAACCTCCAAGTGCCTTCGGCCGCATCACGTGGGCGAGGTCATCCACGCCGCAGGGCGGAAACCGCAATCCGTCCATGGGGACGTCGAGACCGCACGCATTGGCCACGGCTGCCATCTCGATTGCCGATTTGGTGCCATCGAGGAACGAATTGAACATCTGTGGGTTCATGCCGGCGGCCTTGGCCTCCTCAGACTTCAATCCGTAGTGCGACCAGACTTCGTCTGGTGTGACCGTGTGATAGAGCGGCAGATACTTGGTGCCCTTGCCGGCGGCCGCCACCGCAAAGCCAGCGGCGCGCGCCCAGTCGACCATTTCGGCAATGAGTGCCGGCTGATCCCCATACGCCATGGAGTAAACAACGCCGGCCGCCTGAGCTTTCGCAGCCAACAACGGGCCGACCAGTACGTCAGCCTCAACGTTGACCATGACGATGTGCTTGTGAGCCTCGATCGCAGCCAGCGCGTGCGCAATTCCGGCCGTCGGATCCCCCGTGGCCTCGACCACGAGTTCGATGGCCTCTTGCGTGCAGGCCTCTCGTGTTTGGTCAGTAAATCGCGTGCGCGCGATCCGCTCCGGGTCCCAACCCACCAGGCGACACGTCGCCTTGGCCCGATCGGGATCGAGATCGGCGATGGCGGAAACCTCTAGTCCAGGGATTGTCGGTACCTGGGAGAGAAACATCGAGCCGAACTTGCCGGCGCCGATCAACGCGACACGGATCGGGCTTCCGGCGGCCACCCGGGCGGCGAGCTTGGTACGGAGACTCATCGTGCGAGATCCTCACAATAATGTCGGCCCCGGGGCGGGGCCGCAGCCCGTCCCAGAGAAACTCGTCCGCGCGACGGAACGCCCTTGAGTCCCGGGGCCGTGCCTCAAAACGCCTGACTGACCCGATGAGTCTGGTGTGTCACGCCGCAGCAACCTGGTGCGACCGTGCGTAACGCAAGAGCGCATCGTCGGCGACCGGTTGGATTGGGGTAAAGTCGCGATGGGCAATCCATTCCGGACGAGTGAACTTAGTGATGTGGTTGGAAACGGCGCATAGCGTCAGGTAGACGATCTTGCGCGGATAGGGAGTGATGTTGGGCGGCGAGGCGTGGACGAGATTGCCGTGGAACATCAGTACCGTGCCTGGTTTACCGGTCGGAGCGACGATCCCGCCTTCCTCGCAAAGACGAGTGACGGTTTGGTTGTCCAGCGTCCACAGCGGGTACGATGTCGTTTCGCGGTCGTGCCCCGCCGAGAGTGTGCCGTGCCTGTGGCTCTTGAGAATGAACATCAGCGGGCCGTTGATGGCCATCACCTCGTCGAGAAATACCGCGATGTTCATGGCCCGTGGCTCAGGCATGCCGTCGTCGCGCGCCCAGGTGCCGTAATCCTGGTGCCACTGCCAGAGCTCGCCATCGAACGCGGCCTTGGCATTGATCTTAAACTGATGCATGTAGAGCGGCTCGCCAAACACCTGTTCGACAGGCCCGAGAAGGCGTGGATGGGCACCTAACAGGCGGAACGCCTCATTGTAGGTGTGTGCCGCGAACGCTGTACGTGGCGCCCCGGATTTTTCTCGCCAAACCTCTTGGCGCTCCGTCGCATAGATGTCTTCCGCCTCGGAGCGCAGCACGGCCACCTCTTCGTCCGAGAAACAACCGGGCAAGGATAAGAACCCCTGTTCCTCGAACTGAGCGATCTGCTGCGATGTGAGTCTCATGGTTTCCTCCGGGTGGCTTGCCGTGTTGGACGCATGGATTGACGAAACTTGCGGCGGCATCGCGCCGGCGCACCACGGTTCAGACCGCGGCGCGTCAACCGGCGCCTTGGCCATCAATCGGCTCGTTCCAGCGATCGAGCCGGGGTTCGATGCAAAGCGCGTCAGCAGGACCGCCTATCAGGCTGCGATCAGCCCCTCCTTGAGCTGCGCGGCGGCTTCCGCGGCGAGTTATAGCCGCAGCGAACCCGAGGCCACCCGCGAAGATCGCGCGTCCACCCGGTTAACGCGGCGAATGCAACTCGGCCCCAATCGGGCCTTCCGGTCGACGGCGACCCACTCTAAAACGAGCGTTGCGCGGACGGACGCTCCAACATCCCAAGCCTACGGAGTGCGAAAAGGGAATTCAAGACGCGAACCTGACCGTCCCAGCTGGTCGGAGCGCGCCGCCGGGTGCGGCGCTGAGATGATGCGCGGCGGCCCGGGTTGCGAACTGACCGCCTCGGTCTAGCCATAGCCCTGGGTTGACGACACGCACGATGCGGCCTTTTCTTCTCAATCCGCTGTTTGCGCCGGTGGCGGTCCTGCCGGGGGTCGGCCCCAAGCAGGAGAAGAACTACCAGCGGTTGCTGTGCGCTCATGGCGGGGCCCCCCGGCTCGTCGACCTTCTCTGGCATCTTCCCACCGGCGCGATCGACCGGCGAGCTCGTCCCAAACTCAGAGACGTCAAACCCGACAGCATCGTCACTGTCGCCGTTGTCATTGATCGACATCGTCGGCCGCCGCCCCGATCGCGTGCGCCGTATCGGATTGACGCCCACGACGAGACCGGCGTCATCGCCCTGATTTATTTCAATGCGTATCGGCCTCTGCTCGAGCGCCTCTATCCGATCGGCGAGCGGCGCTACGTCTCCGGGAAGGCAGAAATATGGGATCGCACCTTGCAAATGGTGCACCCCCACTGGACGGTTGATGAAGCCGATTTTGCCAAGCTGCCGTTGATCGACCCGATCTATCCCTTGCGAGAGGGCTTGTCGCTTGGCCACGTCGGCAAAACGATTCATGCGGCCCTTAACCGACTGCCGCGCTTGCCCGAGTGGCAAGATCCAGCCTGGCTGACGCCTCGCGCCTGGCCCTCCTTCGGAGATGCGCTTACGCGGCTCCACCGCCCGAGCGCCCCTTTTGACGTACTGCCACACGGCCCGGCGTGGTCACGGCTTGCCTACGACGAGCTTTTAGCCGGCCAGCTGGCGCTGGCATTGACGCGCGCCCACCGGCGCCGTCCACCGGGGCGTGCGCATGTCGGCCGCCGGGCGTTCGGCGCCGCCCTAATCGCGGCGCTGCCCTTTTCGCTCACGCCCTCGCAACGCCGCGCCGTCGAGGAGATTGTGGCCGACCTCGGCAAACCGCAGCGCATGCTGCGGCTGTTGCAGGGTGACGTCGGCTCCGGCAAGACGGTCGTGGCTCTCTTGGCTGCCGCCCAGATCGTCGACGCGGGTGGTCAGGTCGCATTGATGGCGCCGACCGAGATTCTGGCTCGCCAACACCTCGCGACCCTCGCGCCCTTGGCGCAGGCTGCCGGTATTCGCATTGGCTTCCTCTCAGGTCAAGAACGTGGCCGCGAGCGGACGCAACTTCTCGATCGGCTTGCGGCCGGCAACATCGATCTGCTCACGGGAACGCATGCGCTGTTCCAAAAAGAAGTTGCGTTCAAGGATCTTCGGCTAGCAATCGTCGACGAACAACATCGATTTGGCGTTCATCAACGACTTGCGCTGACCCAAAAAGGTGACGCGGTCGACGTGCTTGTGATGACGGCGACCCCTATTCCGCGCACGTTGGCGCTCACCTATTTCGGTGACATGGACGTTTCCGAACTGCGTGAGAAGCCAGCCGGTCGGCAGCCGATCGACACGCGGATGGTCTCGCTCGAACGCCTTGCAGATCTCGTCGCGGCGGTCGGCCGGGCGTTGGCGCGGGGCGAACGCGTTTATTGGGTCTGTCCACAGGTTGAGGAATCCGAGCAGACGGACCTTGCTGCAGCACAAGAGCGCTGCGTTGTTCTCAAACAACGGTTCGGTGAAGACACGGTCGACCTGGTTCACGGCCGCCTCAAAGCGATCGACAAGGACGCCGCCATGGCGCGGTTCGCCAACGGAGAGTGCCGTCTGTTGGTGGCAACAACCGTTATTGAAGTCGGCGTCGACGTTCCCGAAGCAACCGTGATGGTCATCGAACATGCGGAGCGGTTCGGCCTTGCTCAGCTCCATCAACTCCGCGGTCGGGTCGGCCGCGGCACGGGCCATTCGACCTGCCTTCTCGCCTATAAGGCGCCGCTAGGCGAGTCGGCTCGGGCGCGTCTGACGATGATGCGCCAAACCCAAGACGGCTTTCGCATCGCCGAGGAGGATCTGCGGCTGCGTGGCGAAGGCGATTTGCTCGGCAAACGTCAGAGCGGGACGCCCGGATTTAAGGTCGTTCGACTTGAGGTTCACGGGCCGCTGATCGAGCCGGCCCGTGAGCACGCAGCGTCCGTGTTGACCCTCGACCCCACACTCGCCAGCGAGCGCGGCGAAGCACTCCGCCACCTGCTCTATCTATTCGAACAGGACGACGCCATCCGGCTGTTGCGCGCCGGCTGATGGGCAATATCGATTGGGTTCGGGCATTGGCGCGCGCGACGACCCGCATTGCTACTATGGTTCTTGAAAGGGGCGCACCCGAACGAAGTGGAACTTATTTGGTGGCTGCCGCGGGTGTGCGATTTGCTTTCGCGGCGCGCGCGGTCGCGGCGAGCGTCGCAAGCGCGCGCTGCGGTTCGGCACCCGAACCACCCGGCTGAATCATGCCCGCTGTCATAATAAGCTTGGCCGCCTCCTCAACCGAAATGTCAAGCTCGATGACCTCACGGTGCGGCACGTAGAAAAAGAACCCGGTCGTTGGGTTGGGCGTACAAGGCATAAATACCGAAACATAGTCCTCTTGGCTCGGCATGTGCGCCATGATGTCCGCGCCGGGCGGGGTCGAGAGGAAGACCAACGACCACATGCCCGGGGCCGGAAACTCCACCAATCCCACGGTTCGAAACGTTGACCCCGATTTGGAAAATAGCGTCTCGAATACCTGTTTCAAACCGCGATAGACGGGACGAACGATTGGCATGCGCTCAAGGATTTTTTCGCCGAACTCAAACAAGGTGCGGCCGACAAGATTGGCGGTTAGGAAGCCCAACGTGGTCAGCCCGACAAACGCAATGATCAGCCCGAGCCCTGGAATTTTCACCGGCAGATAGGTTTCCGGCCGGTAAGCGACGGGAATGAACGGCTGAACCAGACCGTCGACCCAGGTGACAAACGACCAGGTGAGGTAAATGGTGATCAACACTGGTCCACCGACCACAAGGCCAGTCAGAAAATAGGTGCGCACCCGGCTGCCGAAACTATGGGCGACGGGTTCCGCGACGGGCTCAACGGTCACGACCGGGGCTGCTCCAGGTTGGGGATCTTGTCCGCGATTTTGCTCGGGTTCGTAGGGGTTCGTCATCATAAGATCTGTGTTCTATGCGCAACGCTTAAGAGAACAACCCCGGCGGCTAGCGTTTCGCGACGTAATGGCGGCTTTTCGCGCATGATTATAATGCCAGCCGCAGTGCTGCTCACATAGGGACAAAATGCCCTTTCGCCAACTTCGGTAGCCGGCAACCTTGGTGGCCGATGCGAGGCACCGCGGGACTGCAGGCCTGGCCTCGCTATTCGACCGTTACTGACTTGGCGAGGTTGCGTGGCTGGTCCACGTCTGTGCCCATGACGACCGCTGTGTGGTAGGCAATGAGCTGCACCGGAATGGCATAGGCGAGCGGGGTCACCATCGCTGGCATGTCGGGCATGATCAGCGTGGCCAACGGTTCCACCGATGCTTCGCGCGCGCCCTTCGGATCGGTGATGAGGATGATTCGCCCGCCTCGTGCGGCGACCTCTTGCATGTTGGAGACCGTCTTTTCGAAGACCCGGTCGTAGGGCGCGATGACGATAACCGGCATGGTCTCGTCGATCATGGCAATCGGGCCATGTTTGAGCTCGCCGGCCGGATAGCCCTCAGCATGAATATAGGATATTTCCTTGAGCTTGAGGGCGCCTTCGAGCGCCAATGGATAGCTGGTCCCACGACCTAAATAGAGTACATCGCGGCACTTGCTGAGCTCTCGAGCAAGGTGTTCAATTTCTGACTCCAGCGCAAGCGCGGCGGTCATATGCCCGGGCACCTTGATGAGCGCCTGCGCGAGCCCTTGCTCGTCACTCTCCGAAAGCATGCCGCGCGCGCGGCCGGCCCCAATGGCCAAGCAGGCGAGCGTCGCCAGCTGGCAGCTAAAGGCTTTGGTCGAGGCGACACCGATCTCGGGTCCCGCCAAGGTCGGCATGACCACCTCGCTCTCGCGCGCCATGGTCGATGTCGGCACGTTGACGACTGACAGCACATGCTGGCCGTATTCGCGTGCATAACGCAATGAGGCCAGCGTGTCGGCGGTCTCGCCGGATTGCGAGACAAACACCGCGGCGTCGCCCTTGCGAAGCGGGGCGCTGCGATAGCGAAATTCTGACGCGATCTCTATATCGACCGGAAGTCTTGCCAAGCGCTCGAACCAATATTTGGCCGTGAGCCCCGCATAGTAGGCCGT
>Ga0066388_100001390_pt1 | contig 13546 bp, 8 predicted proteins | sample PanSoiMetaGPlot6_FD_64539 | JGI IMG/M metagenome (GOLD analysis project Ga0066388, IMG submission 64539) | Tropical forest soil microbial communities from Panama analyzed to predict greenhouse gas emissions - Panama Soil - Plot 6 (Hybrid Assembly) | ecosystem: Environmental > Terrestrial > Soil... | reverse complement strand
CTCGGATTGGCGGCGCTGCCGGCAACGCCGGTGCCGGCCGATGTGCAAGAGCGCGCGCGTGTGGCCCTCGAGGCCGCCGTGCGCGAAATGGCGCCGGCGACCGAGCGCCCGCGTGCCGCGGAGCCGCGCGGCATCGTGCTACTGCACCGCCTGCGCGAACGGTTGCGGGCCCCGATCTTGGTTCCGGTCGCCCTGGCAGCCGGCGCCCTGCTGATGGTCGGCCTGCAGACCGGCCGCATGGACCAAGCGGGGAGCGGCGAGCGCAGCCGCGCCATCGCGCCCGATGCCGTCAAGCTGCGCGTCACCGCGGTGGAGGCCACGGTGCGCAGCCGGCCGAGCATGCAGTCAGAAGTCGTGGCGACCGTTCGCCGCGGTACCGTCGTTGAAGTTTCTGGGGAGGAGCGCGACTGGTATCAGATCCGGACCGAAGGGGGCCACCCGGGATGGGTGGAACGGGAGGCCTTCGAGTAGCCTTCGGTGCCAAGAACTTACACGCGTAAGCGCGGAGGTCCCCGGCGGGCAGGTGCGGTCGGACCATTGGCCGCCGCCCTTGTGCTCGCCGGAGTCGGACTCTGCGCTGCGCCGACGTTTGCCCAGCCGCCGCTGGTCTGCGGCGAGCCCGAGATGCGCACGCTGGAGCCGGGCGGCATGCAGACGTATCAGCTGAGCGTCCCCGACGATACGATCGCGATCGTGCAGGGCGTCTCGCTGTCGGCCGAGCTCGGCAAGGTGCGCATGCGGCTGAGCGGTCCGGACGGCCCGACCATCGATACGTGCAGCGGCATCATCGAGCTGCGCGACCGGTCGGGGGATTTCACCCTCCAGGTGTCGCAGTGCAACGGCGACAGCGGCGGCGATTATACGGTCAGCCTGAACTTCGTCAGCGGGGAGGACGGAGTCAACTGCGGACGGCAGCTGGAATGCGGCGCCACGCCGACCGGCGTCGGCTTCGTGGTTCCAGGGGCGATGGACTCGTACCGCATCAATCTCGAGCCGGGCGAGCGCAACGTGCACCTGAAGCTGAACTACCTGGAACCGCCCATGGGCAACGAATCGGGTTCCCCGTTCCTCCAGCTCTGGGATCCCAACGGCAACAAGGTGATCTCCGGCACCTGCGCGAACAGCGTCGACGTGCCCGGGCCGGCGGTCGGTGGGACCTATACCGCCCTGGTGAGCCCGTGCATCGGCACGCGCTTGCGCGCCTACCGGGTCGAGCTCGTGCGCAGCTCGTGCGCAAACGGGCCGACGATCACTCACTTCGGCGTCTCGAATGGTCATGGAGAACCCGTCGCGCCCACTGGCTTCGATCAAGAGGGCCGGCCGATCTTCGACCAGCAGCTCGGCTACGGTATGCTCCTGGTTCTCGAGGCGCGTATTGGCGCGAGCAACCGCGGGGTCGGCAACTATACGGTCTCGCACGAAGAGAACGGCGTCGAGAAGGATCCCGACATGCAGATGATCCTGTCGGAGCCGCTCGGCGACGGCAATCCGACAGTGTGCGACATCACTGAGCCGAACTTCGGCGGCGTCCCGGCGACGGTCCCGCTCGATTTCGACGGTGCCGAGAATGCCATCGAGGACATGGGCTGCCGGTTCGACGACGGGACCGGCCAGCACATCGGCCACCGCGACCTGTACGAAGCCTGCACCTTCACCAACCAGTTCTTCGGCTATTCCTTCGTCGACCGCACGTCATACATCCAATTCTGTACCGGGCCGGGACCGATCGCTGTTGAATGGGCCTTTCCACTCGGCACCACGACCGTTCGCGCGCGGGTCAAGGACATCCGCGGCAACTTCGGCGAACCGCGTGAGATCGTCGTCCGCGTCCTCGGCGTCTCGACGCCGACACCCACGCCGACGGCGACGCGACTGCCACCGACGCCGACGGCGACGGTGCGGCACACCAACACACCTTCGGCGACGTTGCCGGCCACGCGGACATTTACGCGCACGCGTACCCCGACGCGCACCCGCACGCCCGGTACGCCGGGTACGCCCACCGTTACCCCGACTTCCGACGGCAGCACCCCGACGCCGACCAACGTCGGCGGTTGTGCGGGAGACTGCAACGACGACGGCACCGTACCGATCAACGAGGTCATCACGACGCTCAGCATCGCGCTCGGCGATACGCCGCTCGCGCAGTGTCCGGCCGCCGATGCCGACGGTGATGGCACCGTCGTCATCAACGACATCGTCCAGGCCGTGAACAGCACGCTGCTCGGCTGTTCTCCGTGACCGGACCGGCCGCGGGGCCGGCCGCGCGCGCCGGCCGGAGCCGTCCCGCGTGTCCGCACTTCCCCGACTGCGCCAGCTGCAGCCTCTCCGGCATGGCCTACGGCGCGCAGCTGCGCGCCAAGCACGCGCGCCTCGCCGCCGCACTGACCGCCTATCCGCGGCTCGGCGGGATCGCCGTGCCGGCGGTGATCGGCTCGCCGCGCCTATTCGGCTACCGCAACCAGGCCAAGTTGGTCGTGCGCCGCACCCGGCGCGGCCTGCTGCTCGGCGTCTATCGGCCGGGCACGCATCAGGTGGTCGACATCAGCGCCTGCCCGGTACACCATCCGGCGATCAACGCCGTGCTCGCCGCGCTACGCACCACCCTCGAACGGAGCGCGGCGCCCATCTTCGACGAGCGGTCTGAGACCGGCTGGCTGCGCTACGTCGTGGTGCGCAGCAGCGCCTGGAAGCGGACCGCACAGATCATCCTGGTGGTCCGCGATCGGCGCTGGGCGGGCGAGCGCGAGCTCATCCGCCGGCTGCGCCGCCTGCGCGGCGTGTCGAGCGTCGTGCTGAACCTGAATCCGCACCCCGGCAACGTCATTCTCGGCGACACCTTCGTCGGCGGCACGCCGCTGCTCGAGCGCATCGGCGGCCTGCTGCTGACGAGCAGCCCCGGCGCGTTCCTGCAGGCGAACAGCGGCTCCGCCCGGCGCATCTACGAGTGCGTGCAGCGCTGGGCCGCTCCGGCGCCGGCCGAGACCGCTGTCGACCTCTACGCCGGCGTCGGCGCGATCAGCTTCCATCTCGCCGGGCGCGCCCGCCTGGTGTGGGGCGTCGAGGAGTCGCCGATCGCCGCGCGCGACGCGGCGCGCAACATTCGGCTGAACGGATACCACAACGTCCGCTTCGTGGCGGCGGGTGCGGCTGACGGTCTGGCGCAGGTGGCGGCGCGGGTGGGCACGATCGACCTGCTGACGCTGAACCCGCCGCGCAAGGGCGCCGACCAAGCGTGCCGCGCTGCCATTGTCGCCTGCGCGCCGCGCCGCGTGGTGTACGTATCGTGCGATCCGCTCACGCTGGCGCGCGACCTCGAGTGGTTCAGTGGCCACGGCTACGAGGTCGCGGCCGTGCAACCCTACGACCTGTTGCCGCAGACCGAGCATGTGGAGACGGTCGCCCTCCTGCGGAGGGGGACGTTGAGTGGTGGCCCTGCTTCGCAGGGCCACGTTTAGCGTTCAGCGTTCGGCGACGTCGTTACCACGCACATCGTTGTCGTTACCCATCCCCGCGCTGCGCCACCGTCGACCGGAAGCAGATGTAGGACGGCGATCAGCAGGTAAGCGCTGAACGCCAAACGCCGCGCGCCGCAGGCGCGCCGCTTAAGGCGGCAATACCACCGCGTCGTAGCGCTGGAACTCCATCAGCGCGGTGCGATGCACGATCCACCACCCCTCGCCGTGGCGCGCCAGCCGGTCGAGGTAGCGCACGCCGACGATGAAGTCCTGCGCATCCTCCTCGGCGTGCAGGCGGTGATAGACGAGCGCGTAGGTCTCGCAGTGCGCCGTATCGCCGGCCAGCTCGATCAGCTGGTTGCCGAGAAAGTGCATCGTCACCTGGTAGCGGCTCATGCGTTCGCGCAGCGCTTCGAGCGCGATGCCGATCGTGCCGACACCGAGGCTGCCCTCGTATCCGGCATCCGGCGAGAAACACGCCGCCACCTGATCGAGGTCGCGCCGATCCACCCCATGCGCATAGCGCATCAGCAGATCGTGGATGGCGGCGCGATCGACGAGCATGCGCACCGGATCGGTGCTGGCCATAGCGACTCACTTAGCGCGAAATCGCGGGGCGATGCACGTCCCGAGCGCGAGGAGATCCTAGCGGCGACCTTCGGGTCGGCATGGCGCTGTGGAGCAGCTGGGTACTCCATGCTGGCGGCTCCGCTCGCCATCGCGAGCTGAAGCTCGCCGCTACGGAGATCCGACGGCGAATCGCTGTCGCTAGCTCCGCAGCATCATGCTAGAAACGGCCTAGCGTGGCCGACGCGATGCATAGCCACCCGGTCGAGATACTCCTCGTTGAGGACAGCCCGGACGACGTCGACCTGACCATTCAGGCGTTCAAGGAGAGCAGCAGCAGGAGCCGCCTGCACGTCGTCGAGGACGGCATCGAGGCCCTGGCGTTCCTGCGTCGGCAGGGCCCGTACGCCGCCGCCCCGCGGCCCGATCTGATCCTGCTCGACCTGAACCTGCCGAAGCGCACCGGGCATGAGGTGCTGCAGGACATCAAATCCGATCCGGACCTGCGCCGCATTCCGGTGGTGGTGCTGACCACCTCCGCCGCCGATGCCGACGTGAAGCGCAGTTACGAGCTGGCGGCCAACTGCTACATCACCAAACCGGTCGACCTCGACGCCTTCTTCACCGTGGTCAGCATGGTCGACCACTTCTGGCGCGACGTCGCCACGCTGCCGCCCTGAGGCCGCCGCCGCATGGACCGCCGCCTGGATCTGAGCGAGGAGACCCTCGACGCCGACGAGCGCGCCGCGTTGCGTCGGCTCGCCGATCGCTTGTGGGACGTGCGCGGCGCGATCGCCGCCGAGTGGACGCGGCGGCTGATGGCGACGATGCCCGAGCAGTTCCCGCCGTGGGTGACGCTCGAGCACCTGACCGACGTGAACGCCGCGTTCCTCGCCGCCGTGCTGGAGCCGTTGCGCGGCGGCGACCTGACGGGGCTGTCGCGCGCCTATTACGCGATGAATCGTCAGTTGGTCGAGTTCGCGCTGCAGGCGTCGCCGGACACCAAGTTCTCGCTCACCAGCCTATACGGGTCGGCCCGCATCAGCCTGCAGGTCATCGCCGAACAACTCGCCGGTCAGGAATCGCTGCTGCTCGCCTTCGCCAAGCTCACCACCCACCTGATGATGCTCATCGGCCTGGCGTACAGCGACTGCCGCGAGGAGAACCTGCTGCGCTCGCGCCACGAGCTCGAGCGCGCCGTGCAGGAACGCACCGCCGCGTTGAGTGAAACCAACGTGGCGCTGCAGAGCGAGATCGCCGAGCGCGGCCGCATCGAAGCGAGCCTGCGGGGCGAAAAGGTGCTCTCCGACACGATCATCGAGACCTTGCCCGGACTGTTCTACGTCATCGACGGCGCGCGGCGCCTGGTGCGCTGGAATCACGAGCTCGAGAAGGTATCGGGCTATTCGGCGGAGGAGATCGCCAGCCGTCACCCGCTCGACTTCTTCGACGAGGAGAGTCGGCCGGCGCTCGGCGAGCGACTCGAAGAGGCGTTTGCCACTGGGCACACCACCGCCGAAGCCGAGCTGATCGACAAGGGCGGGCAGCGCCATCCGCGCTTGTTCACCAGCAAGCGCGTGGTCCTCGATCAGGCGACCTATGTGATCGGTGTGGGCATCGACATCGCCGCGCGCCGCGAAGCGGAAGAGCGCGTCCAGCACGAGAAGCTGCTCTCCGATACGATCATCGATACGCTGCCCGGCATCTTCTACCTGTTCGACGACAAGGGACACTTCCTGCGCTGGAACGAGAATTTCGAGCGCGCCTCGCAGTTCTCGGCCGCCGAGGTGGCGGTGATGAGCCCGCTCGATTTCTTCCTCGGCGCCGGCCGCGAGCACATCTTCGCGCGCATCCAGCAGGTGTTCCGCGATGGCATGGCCACCGCGCAGGCCGACTTCGTCGCCAAGGACGGCACGCGCACGCCGCACTTCTTCACCGGCCAGCGGGTCTTCGTCGACCAGCGGCCGTGCTGCATCGGCATGGGCATCGACATCACCGAGCGCAAGCTGGCGGAAGAGGCGCTGCAGCGCCGCACCCAGGAGCTGGCGCGCTCGAATGCGGACCTCGAGCAATTCGCCTACGTCGCGTCGCACGACCTACAGGAGCCGCTGCGCGTCGTCGCCAGCTACACACAGCTCCTGGCGCGCCGTTACCAGCATCGGTTGGACGGCGACGCGCAGCGCTTCATCGAACGGACCACCGCCGCCGTCGCGCGCATGCAGGCGCTCATTCGCGACCTGCTCGCCTACTCGCGCGTCGGCACGCGCGGCGATCACTTCGAGCCGACCAATTGCGAGAGCGTGTTGCGCGACGTCCTCGACGACCTGCAAGCCGCGGTGGCGGAGACCGGCGCCGTGGTGACGCACGATCCGCTGCCGATCGTGCCGGCCGACGCCTCGCAGGTCCGCCAGCTGTTCCAGAACCTGATCGGCAACGCGATCAAGTTTCGCCGCCACGAGCCGCCGCGCGTGCACATCGCGGCGCGCCCGGTGAACGGACGCTGGGTCGTGTCAGTGCGCGACAACGGCATCGGCATCGAGCCCGAGTATGCCGAGCGCATCTTCGTCATCTTCCAGCGGTTGCACAGCCGGCGCACGTACCCGGGCACCGGCGTCGGTCTGGCGATCTGCAAGAAGATCATCGAGCGGCACGGCGGCCGGATCTGGGTCGAATCGGAGCCCGGCAAGGGCACGACGTTCTTCTTCGAGCTGCCCACCCACGGTCCGATCGACAGCGCCGCTCCTGCCGCGGCCACCGCCTGACGGAACCGCGAGAGCTCGTCATGCCGCTGCGCGTCTTGCTGGTCGAGGACAATCCGGACGACGCCGAGTTGTTGCGCGAGAATCTCGCCGACAGCCGCGGTGAGCGCATCCAGCTGACTGCGGTCGAGACCTTGCGCGACGGCTTGACGTATCTCGACGGCCACGACGTGGATCTGCTGTTGCTCGACCTCTCGCTGCCCGATTCGCAGGGGCTGGAGACGGTCACACGGGCGCTGGCGGGTGCGCCGCGCGTGCCGATCATCGTCCTCACCGGCCTGGACGACGACGCGCTCGGTGTCGATGCGATCCACGCCGGCGCGCAGGAGTACCTGACGAAGGGGCAGGTCGACGCCGCGCTGCTGCGGCGGAGCATGCGCTACGCCATCGAGCGGCATCGCCTGCTAGCGGAACGGACGGATGACGCGCATGTGTTCGCGGCGCTGGTGCGCGTCGGCGAAGCTCTGATGGCCGGCCTGCATTCGCACGCGTTGCTCGAGCGCCTCTGCCACGTCAGCGCCGAAGTGCTGGACTGCGCGGTCACCAGCACCTGGGTGCTCGACGAGACGGCCGAGGCCCTGGTGCCGGCCGCGGCGAACACGCGCGCGGAATGGGACCGCATCGCCGACCTCCAGGTGCCGCGCGCGGCGCTCAGGCCGCTGACCCCGGCGCGCGGCGCGCAAGCCGTGCACTGGCTGGATCCGCGCCTGCGCCAGCGGTTGCCCGACGCGCTGGTCGCAATGCCGCCGGGCGTGACCGCCGGCGCCTGCCTGATCCTGCGGCGCGGCGGGCAGATCGTCGGCACGCAGGTGTGCGGCTATCGCGGGCCGGCGCGCGAGTGGACCGGCGTGCAGCAACGCATCGCGCAGGGCTTGGTGCACGCGGCCGCCCTAGCCCTCGACAACGCGCAATTGGTCACGGAGCTCGAACAGTCGAACGCGATCAAGACGTACTTCGCCGGCACCATGTCGCACGAGCTGCGCAATACGGTCTTTGCCATCGCGGGGTTCAGCGAGATGCTCGCCGAGGCGCTGCGCCAGAAAGCCGGCGCGGAGGCCAATCGCTTGGTCGGCATCATCGGCGATCGCGCGCGCGAATCGCTGCAGCTCATCCAGGCGGCGCTGGAGGTGACGCGCTCCGAGGTGCAGCCCGCCCCGCCCGACGAGCGCGAGCTGTCGATCGCCGAGCTGGTCGAGCCGTTGCGGCGCGAGATGGAGCTGCTGCGCAACGGCCGCGCCCTGGCGATCGAATGGCATCTCGCGCCCGAGGTTCCGGCGCTGCGCACCGACGCGGTCAAGGTGCGCATGGTGCTCAAGAACCTGGTCGGCAACGCCATCAAGTTCACCGAGCGCGGGGCGGTGAAGGTGTGCGCCGACCGTGCCGGGAAGGGCGTGCGCCTGACGGTGTCGGACACCGGCATCGGCATTCCGCCGGAAGAGATTCCGCACCTGTTCGAGCCCTTCCGGCAGGCCCACGGACACGTATCGCGCCGCGCCGGTGGTGCCGGGCTCGGCCTGTACATCGTCCGCCGGCTCGTCGACCTGCTCGGCGGCACCATCGCCGTCGACAGCGCGCCGGGGCATGGCACCACCTTCTCGGTGGAATTGCCGCTCAGTCCGTCGCACTAGCGAGCACGATACGCTCGGTCAATTCGACCCGCCGCGGACCAGCACCACGCGGCGGAAGAGATCTGGCAGCGACTCGGCGCCGAGCTGGCGCATGAGCCGGAAGCGGTGCACGTCCACGGTGCGCGGGCTCACGCCGAGCTCCGCCGCGATCACCTTGCTCGGCTTGCCCGCGGTGAGGCCCTCGAGCACGGCGCGCTGGCGTGGCGACAGCTTGGCGAAGCTGGCGGCGAGCGCCTTGCGTTCGACGTCGTCTTCGCGCCGCTGGGCGTCCGCTGCGACGGCGGCGCGGACGCGTTCGAGCAGCGTCTGCCCGTCGAACGGCTTCTCGAGGAAATCGAGCGCACCGTCGCGCATCGCCCGCACTGCCATCGGCACCTCGGCGAACGCGGAGATCATGATGATCGGCAGCTGGATCGCGCGCTGCGTCAACTCGCGCTGCAGATCCAAACCGCTCAGTCCCGGCATGCGCACGTCGGATACCAGGCAGCCAGGGAACGCCGGGTCATAGTCGTCGAGAAATCCCTGCGCGCGGTCGTACGCCTTGACCGTCCACCCGGCCGACTCGAGCAACCAGGTGACATACTCACGCGCCTGATCGTCGTCGTCGACGACGTACACGATCGGCTTCCCGTTCTCCGTCACCGTCGGCGGGTTGCGCGCTTCCCCGCGAGACTCCGTCACTCTCGACCCCATCTGGCCTAAGGTATCTGCGCCGCGGCAGCCTATCAATCGCCTTCTTCAACGCAAAGCGTACACCGGATTTCCAGCGACGGGAGCGGCACGGCGTGAAAAAAAACGGGGCGCCCGGCCGAAGCCGAACACCCCGTCTCTTAATCCTCCAGCCGGGCCGGACGAGCGCGGTAGCGCCGGCCCGCGACTCGGCGGCTCCCAGCTGGGGGAGCACCCAGGAACCGCTGAGGCACGTATTCGGCTGGAAGGTGTGTCACGTCATGTGATCTCGATTCTCGCTGCGCCAGGCGCTGATGTAAATTCGGAATTGTCTTTACGGTGGTCAGGGGATCTTTACGACGTCTGTGGTAACGGGTTTTTCACCGCGGAGGACGCAGACGCGCGGAGACGAGAGTCTATAGGCCGCCTGGGCCAGCCGAGCGCGCTCTGTCAAAGCAAACCGTATGGTGGCGCGGGCCCAGCTGGCCCACCACTGCCTCTGCGTATCCTCTGCGTCCTCAGCGTCCTCCGCGGTGAAAGGCCCATTACCGCCGCCCCGGCTTGACTCCGCTGGCGGCGGCGACGAAGCTCTCGCAGCATGCGCTGTAGCGCCTGTGGAACGGAGCTGATTCCGGGTAAGGCTTTTTGCCATGTCTGCGGTACGCGTGCCCCGCAGGCCTGCCCGAACTGCGGCGCCGTGCTGGCTTCCGCCTTCCGCTTCTGTCCCGACTGCGGCCACCAACTCGACGGCGACCGTCCCACGCCCGCCCCGGAGCCTGCCGCCGCCCCCGCCAAGCTGAGCTCGATGCCGGAGGGGCTGGCGGAGAAGATTCGCGCCGTCGGCGCCAGCGGCGCCGGCGAGCGCAAGCAGGTAACGGTGCTGTTCTGCGACCTCGCCGGCTCCACCGCGGTGGCCGACGGGCTCGACCCCGAGGTCTACCGCGAGCTGCTCGATCAGTACGTCGCACTCGCCCTGCATGAGGTCTACCGCTTCGAAGGCATCGTCACGCAGCTCTCCGGCGACGGATTCATGGCCCTGTTCGGCGCGCCGATCGCGCACGAGGACGCGCCGCAGCGCGCGGTGTGGGCGGCGCTGGCGATCCGCGATGCACTGGCACACTTCAACCACCAACTCGAAGAGGAGCGCGGCATCTCGCTGCCGGCGCGCATCGGCATTCACAGCGGGCCGGTCGTGGTGGGCACGGTCGGCAACGACCTCAAGATGGATTACACGGCGATCGGCGACACCACCAATCTCGCCTCACGCCTCGAGTCGCTGGCCCGACCGGGCACCATCCTGATCAGCGAGGCGACCGCCCGCCTGGTGCGCGGCCTCTTTCGCCTGCGTGAAGTGCCGCCGCTGTCGGTGAAGGGCAAGGCCGATCCGGTGACGGCCTTCGAGGTGGTCGCCGGTCGCGACCAAGCGAGCCCGATGGCGCTCGCCGCCGAGCGCGGTCTCACGCCGCTGGTCGGCCGCAGCGAGGAGCTGGCGCAGCTCGAAGCGTGTTATCGCCGACTCGGCGGACACTTCACGCAGCTGGTGGCGGTGGTCGGCGACGCGGGCAGCGGCAAGTCGCGGCTGATCTACGAATTCAAGGAGCGGTTGCTGGTCGATCACGAGCCGGTGCGTTTCTTCGAAGGGCGCTGCGCGGCGCTGAGCCAGAACGTGCCGCTGTTCCCGTTCGTCACCATGTTGCGGCAGTACTTCGAGCTCGAGCCCAACGACTCGCCGGAGGCCGCGCACCGCAAGATCGAACGGCGCCTGGGCAAGGGTGCGGCCGAGGTAGAGGAGGCCTTTCCGCTGCTCTGTCGCGTGCTCGCCCTGCCAGCGGAGCTGCCGCGCGAGTTGCCGCTCGACGCGCTGAAGCAGGAGACCTTCGAGGCCATCCACAAGCTCGTGGTGGTGGAGAGCAAACGCGCGCCGGTCGTGTTGATCGTCGAGGATCTGCACTGGATCGACGAGCCGTCGCAGCAGCTGCTCGAGATGGCCGCCGCGCGTCTGATGCGCGCGCGCGTCATGATGCTCGTCAGCCATCGCAACGAATACCGCCCGGTGTGGCGGACGAGCGCCGCCCTCACGCAGATCCCGCTGCGTCCGCTGCTCGACGACGAGGTGATTCAGATCACGCGCGCGCTGGCCGGCGGTGCGCTGCCCCCCGAGCTCGAACGCCGCATCCTGTCGAAGGCGGAAGGCAGTCCGTTCTTCGCCGAGGAGATCACGCGCTCGCTCGGCGAGGAAGGGTATCTGACCCGCAGCGACGGCGGCACGGCGCTCACCCGTCCGGTCGACGAGATCCTCATCCCCGGCACGGTGCGCGAGGTGATCGCCGCACGGCTCGATCGGCTCAGCGCGCCGGCGAAGCGGACGGCGCAGTTCGCGGCCGTGCTCGGGCGCCAATTCCGGCGCGCCGACCTTGCGCAACTGCTCGAGGAGATCGACGTCGACCGCGAGCTCGCCGAGCTCACGCGGCGCGGCGTCATCCATCGCAAGAGCCTGTTCTCCGACGACGAGTATCGCTTCGGCGAGAGCCTCACGCAGGAGGTGGCGTACGACAGCTTGCTGCTGCGCCAGCGCCGCCAGCTCCATGAACGGGTCGCCATCCTGCTCGAGCGCGGCGCCGCGGATCCGACGCTCCTCGTCCGGCCATCGGTGATCGCGCATCACTATGCGCTGAGTGAGAATCGCGCCAAGGCGGTCGAAACCTTGCTGCAGGCCGCCGCCGAGGCCGAGCGCCTGCCGTCGTTCCGCACCGCGCTCGACCTCTGCCGACAAGCGTGGGAGCTCGCCGAGGCGGCGCTGCGCGAACGCAACGGCGGCGATGGGCAGATGCGGCGCTGGCTGATGCAAGCGACCTTCGGCTACGCGCGCCTCACCGTCTTGTACGGGTCGTCGTCCGATCCCGACGCCGAGCGGGCCTCGGTGCGCGGCCGCGAGCTGGCGATCGAGCTCGGCGATCAGACTGTGGCGTCGACGCTGCGCTCGATGCACGGCATGCTCCTGGCGTCCGATCCCGAGCGCTTCGAGGAGGGCGTGCGGCTCGCCGAGGAAGCCGTCGAGGAGACGCGCCAAGCGGGCTCGCGACCGGTCGAGCCCGGTGCGCCCGTGCAGTCGCTGAACTCGCCGAACGCGGAGGTTCGGGTGCTCAGCGCGTCACGCGCTGTGATGTGGCATTACACGCTGGACGGCCGCTTCGAGGAGTCGCTCGCCAAGGTCGAGTGGATGCTGGCCGAGCTCGAACGCCACGGCCAGCGCGCGACGCCGAGTGATCTCTACCTCTCGACGCGATGGATGCGCGACAGCGTGCTCTTCTATCGCGACGAATTCGCCGCCGCGGCGCGCGAGTCGGCGGAGACGTACGCGCTCGCCGTGCAGGCGCCGAACCGCACGGTCCAGAGCGGCTCGGCGAGCGTGCTGGCGCAGGTCGCGTTCGCCCGCGCCGAATATGAGGAGGCACTCCAGTGGGCGGAGCGCAGCTTGAGCACCGCGGAGGCCATCGGCAGTTACGCCGGCATTCACCGCGGTGTCGCGCTGGCGCTGGCCGCGCGGGTCGCGCTACACGAGCCGGTCGACGTCGTACGCGACGTCGAGACGATCGAGCAGGGCGTGACCCAGGGCGGCATCGCGTTGCTCTCGATTCACATCCTGGTCGAAACCCTCTTGGCGGTCGGCGACGTCGGCCGCGCCGAGAAGCTGGCACGCACCGCGCTCGGCAACGCCGCGGGGCGCCTGCGCCGGCTGTTCGCGGCCCTGGCGCTGGGCGATGCCGCGACGCGCCGCGGGCCCTCGCAGTGGGCGGATGCGGCGCGCAGCTTCACCCAGGCGCTCGCGCTGGCCGACGCGCTCGGCATGCGCTCGGCACGCGCCATGGCGTTGATTGGTCGCGGCCGCCTGGCGTTTGACCGCTCGCGGACCGACGAAGCGCGCAGCGATTGGCTCGAGGCGCGCGAGCTCTCAGCGGCGATCGGCCTGACCCGCTACGAGCGCATGGCCACCGAGCTGCTGGAAGAGACCGGCGGCGGGCCGTCGGAACGGAGCGGACTCGCGACCGAGGTAGGCGTCGGCGCCCGTTAGTCGTTGTCCGTTATCCGTTGTCCGTTCTCCATTGCCGATCATGCAGTTTCTCCAACGGATAACGGACAACGGGCAACGGATCACCCGAGAGCCCGCCGCACACTGTCGCTGACGTACGCGACCTGCGCCTCGCCGAGGAACGGCGAGATCGGCAGCGACAGCACCTCGGCCGCACAACGTTCCGCCACCGGTAGGGTGCCACGCGCGTAGCCGAGGTGGCGGAAGCCTTCCTGCTCGTGCAGGGCGCACGGATAGTGGATACCGGTGCCGACGCCGCGCTCCGCCAGTGCCTGGCGCAGGCGGTCGCGGTCGGGCGTGCGCACCGCGTACTGATGATAGATCGCCACGCTGCCGCGCCGTTCAGCGGGCAGACGCAGCGGCAGCCCGGCGAGC
>Ga0066388_100001389_pt1 | contig 13546 bp, 12 predicted proteins | sample PanSoiMetaGPlot6_FD_64539 | JGI IMG/M metagenome (GOLD analysis project Ga0066388, IMG submission 64539) | Tropical forest soil microbial communities from Panama analyzed to predict greenhouse gas emissions - Panama Soil - Plot 6 (Hybrid Assembly) | ecosystem: Environmental > Terrestrial >... | reverse complement strand
GGCAAGCCGGACGCTGACCTCCCAGACCATCGCAAGGCGACGATGCGCCGCTTGTTCGCACTCCCTATGCCCGACTGGGACGACCGCGAGGCGGTTGCCGAATTCGGTGCTGCTCGCGCCGAGATCCGGGGCGATGACCCCGTCGCCGCACGGGCGATCGCGGCGCGCATCTGGGACGGGACGCCCAGCGCCGCGCCCGCCGTCCACATGGCCAACCAGCTGGGCATGGTGTTCGCCAAGCTCAACTGCAAACCTCGCTGGCGCGAGCGTCTGCCCGAGATCGACATCCCCACCCTCGTCATCCACGGACGCCGCGACCCGTTCTTCCCCGTCGGCAACGGCGAGGCAATCGCGCGTGAGATCCCCGGCGCCCGACTGCTCGTCCTCGAGGACGCCGCCACCGCGATTCCCGAGGCGGCGGTGAACGAGATCGCCGAGACGATGCTTTCCCTCCACGTTCGCACTGATGCCGGGTGAGCCACGAGCTGACGTCGAACGCCGGGTGCGCGAGTTCCGCGCCATCCGGGACGTCGAACTCTCGCAGCACGTCGCGGTCATCGGCGACGCCGTCGCGCCGTTCATGGCAGCCCCGGATACCGACCCGGCTGCGCTGCGCGCCGCGGACTCGCTGGCGATCCTTCCGGATCACCCGGTGGCCGCGGTCGAGGAGATCCAGCGGCGTCGGGAGGAGCTCGGCTTCTCCTCCTTCGTCTTCGGCGCCGAGGTCTCCGACTCACTCGCGCCGGTCGTCGCTACGCTGGCCGGAACCTGAGCGCGAACGCGTTCGCGAAGGAAGGTGCGTCCGTGCGAGAGCTGCTCGTTGACTTCATCACCTCGCTCGATGGCTACGCGTCAGCGGAGGGCTGGCCCGGCTGGTGGGGATTGCAGGGGCCTGAGTACCTCGCGTGGCTCGAGGAGCAGCCCGAGGTCACCTATCTGATGGGCGCGAACACGTACCGGCTGATGTCGGGCTTCGCCGTCGGCGAGACGCCCGAGGGGACCGACGAGTTCAGCGCCGACGAACACGCGTCGGTCGACGGGCTCACCGCGGCGCCGAAGGTGGTGTTCTCCTCCTCGCTCGACGACCCCCTCACGTGGGCGAACAGCACGCTCGTGCGCGACGACGCCGTCGACGCCGTCCGAGCGTTGAAGGAGGAAGGCTCGGGCGTGCTGAGCACGATCGGAAGCCTGAGCCTGTGCCGGTCGCTGCTGCGAGGTGGTCTCGTCGACCGGTTCCGGGTCGTCATGTTCCCGGTGATCACCGGCGCCACCGGATCAGAACGCATCTACGACGGCTACCCCGACGTCGCGCTCGACATGATCGAAAGCCGAACCTTCGACGGCCGCATCCAACTCGTCGAGTACCGACCCCGCGTCCTCGACCACCCACCCCTTGGCACCGCCTGAGGCGAGGAGAGCGAGTTGAACCCCCGCCTTGCTCGTGCGAGGCAGAGCTGCCGCTCGCTCGCAGTTCTGCTGCCACGTGCTCAGCACGACGTCGATTTGCCGGTACGTGAGCGCGAAGGCCCCTCTGCCGCGTGGTGGCGCGCGATCTCGACCTCCACTGGCTGAACCGTCCATGGCGGATCCGAGCCGACGTCCGACGCGGTGGCTCCTAGGGCGCTGTCGAGCGCCCGTACTTGATCGCACACCAGAACGAATCGCGGCCAGCTTCCCCCACCTGCTGTCTAACCCATGCCCGCTCCATCGACATCGGCGGCGGCTACTACTACCACGCAGCAGACCAACCCCGACCACTGCCGCGGGCCCACGTCCACCACCTCGAAGCGCTCGGCTACAAAGCGACCCTCGAACCCGCAGCCTGACCAGCCGCGACATTTGGCCCGGCTCCGCTGACACTCCGCCGAGCGCTGCGGTACCCAGTCACGCTCCGATTTCGGACTAGGGGCGCGTTTGGGGCTGACCCCAACGCGAGGCGAGCCGGTCCGAGCCCAGTCTCTACAACGAGATGATCGCGTGTCCGCAGGAGACAGAGTCCCCTGGGAAAGCCGAATGACAAAGGATCCTGTGATGCCGGAACCCGCTGTTGATCCCCGCCGCTGGTGGGCGCTCGGTCTGCTGTGCGGCGCCTTCTTCATGGTAATCCTGGACGCGGCGATCGTGATCGTCGCACTTCCCTCGATCGACAGCGCGCTCGGCTTCTCGGTGCAGGGGCTGCAGTGGGTGATCAGCGCGTATGCCCTCACCTTCGGAGGGCTGCTACTGCTCGGCGGGCGCGCCGCCGACCTGCTCGGCCGCCGGCGGATGTTCATGGTCGGGGTCCTCATGTTCACGGCGGCCTCGCTCGTGTGCGGGCTCGCCTCGTCGCCGGCCGGGCTGGTCACCGCCCGCGCGGCGCAGGGGGTGGGCGCGGCGCTCATGACGCCTACTGCGCTGTCCATCATCGCGACCACCTTTCAGGAGGGCGCGGAGCGCAACAAAGCGCTCGGAATCTGGGCGATGCTTGGTGGGCTCGGGGGGACCTCGGCCTGGCTGATCGGCGGTCCGCTCGTCGACGGGCCCGGCTGGGAATGGATCTTCTTCATCAACATCCCGATCGGACTGGCGGCGCTCGCGCTCTCGCCCGTGCTGCTGCATGAGAGCCGCGCGGCGACGACCCGACGCAGCTACGACCCGCTAGGCGCGCTGACCGTCACCGGTGCGCTGGCTCTGCTGGTCTACGCGATCGTGGAGGCTCCTGACGCCGGCTGGGCGGATGCGCAGACGATCCTGGTGGTCACCGCTGCGGCGGTGCTGTTGGGCGGTTTCGCGGCGATCGAATCACGAGCTAAAGCTCCGCTGATGCCACTGCGCTTCCTGCGCTCCCGGATCCGCGTGGGCGCAAGCCTGGCCATGCTGCTGGCCGGAACCCTGGTCTGGGGTATGACATTCACCCTCACCCTTTATGCTCAGCAGGTCCTCGGCTTCTCCGCGCTCAAGTTCGGGGTAAGTTCGGCGGTGATGCCGATCGGCGCCGCGATCGGGTCGATGCTGGGCCAATCGATCGTGCTCAAGGTCGGCTTCCGGCCCGTCGCTGTGGTCGGGCTGGGACTCATGGGTGCGGGATCATTCGCGCTCACCCAGGTCTCGGTGGACGGCAGTTACATCGACGACCTCTTCCTCGGCCTGCTCCTGTTCGGGCCGGGTCTCGGCGCCACCTTCGTGACCGCCTCGATCGGCGCCCTCGTCGATGTCGCCGACCGCGACTCCGGCCTCGCTTCCGGCCTCAGCAACACCGCCTGGATGATCGGCGGCGCACTCGGCACCGCGCTGGCCTCCAGCGTCGCTGTCTCCCGCGCCCAGGACTACCTTGCAGCCAAGCCCGGCGCCAACCCCCTCGTCGCACTAACCGAGGGCTCCCAGTCCGCCTTCTGGGCGTGCGTGGTCGTCGCAGTCGTGGGCGTGCTCGTCGCGCTGCTCCTGCTCGGTAGGCCTCGCCGCGCCGCGGAGAACCGGCTCCAACCAGCCTCCGCAGAGGTAGCAAGCGAATAACCCGAAGCACCGGCCACAGGCCGCGTGCCCATCACCACGAGGAGAAAGACCACGCACCGCGTCGTTACCGAGCCGGCGGAGGTCGGCTCGTTCCGTCTCTTGGGGCTGAACCGCCGAACGTCCGCGTACGTCACGCCGCGTACAAGAGCGCTTGCCTATGTCACACCGCGCAGCCGCGAGTGTCGACACCGGGCCGACGACCACGGCCGGCCCAGCCATCAGGGCGAGCAGCCGCGATCGCGGCGACAACGTTCGTCCGGCGCGATGTGACCCATGACAGCGGCCTATGCCGGCCAAGCCGCCTTAGGTCTGACAGAGCATCTTCCGCATCCCGGGATTCAGGCCGGAAACACGCGATCCAAGCATTCACCATCTACTCCGAAGGAGGCGCCCCACCCTGCCCGCCACGATCACTTCCACAGACCGCCGGATACTCCCGGTCGGGACGCGCTGCCGCCTATCATTGTTGAGTGAGGGTCGACCGTCACCGGCCGGGCGGTGAAGTGGCCACGCCGGTGTCATGGGTGCCGGATCTGTTCGGCGCTGTGGTCGTCACCGGTTTGATGTTGCTGATCACCAGCCACCTGTCGTCGGCCGGAGATCGTCGCGAGCTGGACGCGTTTGGCTACGCACTTGTGGTCGTCGGCGGCGCATCGTTGACGTTGACCCGGCGGGCGCCACGGCTGATCCTGGGTCTGGTCGTGGTGGTGCTAGCGGTCTACCTCGGCTCGCGCTACCCGAATGGACCGATTTTCGCCCTGGGCTGGTGGGCGTTGTTCGTGGTGAGCTGGCGGACCGGCCGCAGGTCGGCGACGGTCGGGGCTGTGGCGCTGTGCGGCGTACTGGGCGTGGTGAGCGTGGCGGTCGACGGGCCGTCGGTTGTGCCACTGGTGTTCGTGGCGTGGGCGGCACTGGCGGCATTGCTCGGCGGCGCCTTGCGCAACAGGCGCAGCGCGCTCGACGAGCTGCAGGAACGGGCCTACTACCTCGAACGGACCCGCGAGGAAGAGGCCCGCCGTCGGATCGCCGAGGACCGGTTGAGCATCGCTCGCGACCTGCACGACAGCGTTGCGCACGCGATGGCCACGATCAACGTGCAAGCGGGAGCTGCGGGCCACGTGGTGGACCGTCGACCCGAAGCGGCGAAGGAGGCCCTCGCCGCTATTCAACGGGCCAGCGGCGACGTGCTCGACGAGCTGGGGGTGATGCTGCAGTTGCTGCGCGACGACGGTGAGGTCGCCGACCGTCGACCAACACCGGGTCTCGACCAGCTCCCCGAGCTGGTGGACGCTGGCCGCGCCGCCCACCTGGCGATCTCGCTGCAGGTCGACGGTCCGACCGCGGTTGTATCCAAAGCGGTGGGTGCGGCGGCCTATCGGATCGTGCAGGAGTCGCTGACGAACGTCGCGCGGCACGCTTCGGCTTCCCATACTGAGGTGACCGTCCAGGTCGGCGCCGACCGCAGCCTTGCCATCGAGGTGTGTGATGACGGCAGCGGCGCGAACGGCTCTTCGCCGGGCGCCGGCGTCGGCATTCGCGGCATGCGCGAGCGGGCCGAGGCCACGGGCGGCCGGCTCGAAGTCCAGCGTCGACTGGAAGGGGGGTTCGTCGTGCGCGCCGCGTGGGATGGGAGCACATGATCCGCGTGCTGCTCGCCGACGACCAAGCCATGGTGCGGGCCGGCTTCCGGATGCTGCTCGAGGTCGAACACGACATCGAGGTAATAGCCGAGGCCGACGACGGCAACGCCGCGCTCGGGCTCATCGCGTCGCTGGTTCCCGATGTGGTGCTCATGGACATTCGCATGCCGGGACTGGACGGACTCGAGACGCTGCGCCGCATGGCGGCCGATCACACGCTTTCCACCGTGAAGGTGCTGGTCTTGACCACCTTCGAGATCGACGAGTATGTGTTCGAGGCGATCCGCCTCGGCGCCAGCGGTTACCTGGTGAAGCACACCAAGCCCGGCGATCTCGTGCGCGCCGTGCGCGAGGTCGCCGCTGGTGACGCGCTACTGTCGCCCAGCGTTACCCGCCGGCTCATCGAGGAGTTCGCCGCCCGCCCGACCCGCCCGCAGCTGGTACCGCCGTCGATGGGCAGGCTGACCGACCGTGAGGCCGAGGTCGTCGCTCTCGTCGCCCACGGCCTGACCAACGACGAGATCGCCGCCGAGCTCACCATCACCACGGCCACGGCTCGCACCCACGTGAGCCGCGCGATGACCAAGCTGAACGCCCGCGATCGAGCCCAACTCGTCGTGTTCGCTTACCAGACGGGGCTCGTACGACCAGCGACGCCGTCGACAGCGAGACCGTCGCCTTAGCGCTCCGGTCAGCCGGTGACGGCGTCGACCGGCTCGGATGTTGTCATACCGTGAGCATGATCGATGGCCGCGTCGTTGCGTCGGGCGAAGCCCCGAAGAGTCTTAGCCGGAGTCATCCGATCCGATTCATCGTCGCTCGCCCCAGGTCGCCCGCCATTCACTCTCGGGAGCAGCCACCGCAGACTGAGACTCGTACGACGGGGGACGTACGCGAAAGTGTCGACCCAGGTATGACGACCCTCGCGTTGCCTGCGGTCATGGTGATGTGCATGACCGAGATCACGAGGTGGCGACCTGCGTTCGCCCGCCGCATGTCGACGGCCACCAAGGTGAACGCCTTGGCGATGGTGGCTGCCATCGGAGCGATCATCTGGCAGGTCGCGGCGGGCGTGGACTATCCGACCGTACCGCCAGGACCGATCATCCTCGGCGTGGCGGTCGTCGTCGTCGTGTTCGTGCAGGCGCTTTGGGCCGGCGTCGTCGGGGTCGTCGTCCCGTTGTTCCTCCTTATCGGAGGGACCATCGCCGGCATCACCGACGCTGACAATCCGATACGGGATCCCGGGGCTGCGTCTCCGTTCGCTGCGATCGTCTTGCAGTTGGCCGCGCTCATTGTCGCCGTTATCGCGGGTGTTGTGGCGCTTCGTGAGCGTCGTTCCTGAGCTGATGGTCGCCGGAGGGAGCGATGATCCCATGACCAAACCGGCCAAGCGCCTGCTCGCCGGGCCGACACCCCTGCCGGTCATGCGCTTTCAGCGTGCTAACCGGTATGACAGCAACCGCCAGCATTACGCGACTCGCGTCGGGGTCAACCCCATACGCACCTCCAAACCGTGCGCTTTGAGGTTTCTTCGGGATTGGCCGTGATGGCGTCAGGCGGTGTCCGGCCTTCGGGCAGTGCCGCGTTGCTGCTGGAGCGGGAAGCCCAGGTCGCGGTGCTTGAGGCGCTGGCTAGGGCGGCGCGGGGTGGCGGTGGGCGGTTCGTCGTCGTCGAGGGGAGTGCCGGCCTCGGCAAGACTCGCCTGCTGGCCGAGGCGCGGGAGATTGCCGGCTCAGCGGGTATGCGGGTGCTCACCGCCCGTGGGGGGGAATTCGAAGGGGAGTTCGCGTACGGGGTCGTCCGTCAGCTGTTCGAGCCGCTGCTCGCGTCCGGCTCTTCGGATCTCCTCGCTGAGCTGCTGTCAGGGCCAGCCGCGCTCACGAAACCACTGTTCGGCGCCGTGCAGGCGGCCGCTTTGCGGGACGCGCCGGCAGAGGGCTCGTTCGCGGTGCTCCACGGCCTGTACTGGCTCGCGGCCAACGTGGCCTTTCACCGGCCGAGCCTTCTCACGATCGACGACCTGCACTGGGCGGACACCCCCTCCCTGCGGTGGCTGCTCTACCTGACGCGAAGGCTCGAGGGATTGCCGCTCCTCGTCGCGGCGGGAACGCGGCCGCCGGAGGGTCAGGGCCACAATCCCACACTGGTCGCGGAGCTGATCGCTGATCCCGAGGCCGCCGCAATTCGGCCCGAACCGCTCGGGCGTGCCTCGATCGCCGTGCTCGCCCGGGAGCTGCATGGTCTGGTGCCAGACGAAGCCTTCTGCGCCGCCCTCGAGGCGGCGACCGGAGGAAATCCGCTGTTCGTCGGCGCGGTGCTCGACGCGGTAGCCCGGGAGGGAACCAGCCCGACCGCCGACCACGTGCCCCGCCTGCTGGAAATCGGCGCGCAGGGCGCTTCTCGCGCCATCGGGCTTCGCGTCGCTCGCCTGCCGCCCCAGGCGATTGCCCTCCTCCGCGCGGCCTCGATCCTCGGCGACGGGGCCGAGCTGCGCCACGCGGCCGCTCTGGCCGACGTGCCGACACGAGAGCTTGGTCCGGCCGTCGCCGTGCTCATTCGGCGTGACCTGCTGCGGTGCGAGGATCCGCTCGAGTTCTTCCACCCCATCGTCCGCAGCGCCGTCTACCGGATGCTCAATGTAGTCGAACGAGACGCAGCGCACCGGTCGGCCGCCGAGCTGCTGCTCCAAGACGGCGCACCGCCGGAGAGAGCGGCGGGCCATCTGCTCCGGGTCGCTCCAAGGGCCGACGCATTCGTGGTCTCGACGCTCGGCCGAGCGGCCGAGCGCTCACTCGCCCAGGGCGCAGCCGACGCCGCAGTCGAGTATCTGACCCGCGCGCTCGACGAGCAGATTGATCCGGCTGCGCGGGCGGAGGTGCTGGTCGAGCTCGGCCTCGCGGAGCGGCGGACGAACGGCCCGGCAGCGGCTGACCACCTGCGCGCCGGGCTCAAGCTCCTCGCCGACCGGTCACGGCGCGGCGCGGTCGCACTCGAGCTGGGCCGCGCGCTCTGGTTCACCGACCGAATCACGGATGCCTTGGCAGTATTCCAGCAGTCGCTTGACGAGCTGAATCGGAAGCGAAATCCGGACCTCTACGAGCTGCTGGTAGCGGAGTTGATCAGTTCGGCGTGGTGGGACCCGCAGACCTATCCGATCGCCAAAGCAAGGATCGGCGAGCTTCACCTGGATGCGCTCCTCGGAGGCCTCGGCAGCGAGATCCTGCTCGCGACGATGGCCCACTACGAGCACCGGCTGGGGCTGCGCCGGGAGCGCGCGATCGAGCTCGCCCGACGTGCGCTCGCGTCCGGGAACCTGTTGGCCAGCGGCTCGATCGCGTTTTACTACGCGGTGAACGTGCTGCCCAAAGCGGGGTTGTTCGACGAAGCGGTCGCTGTCTTCGACCAGGCGGTTGCTCAGGCTCGCCGACGCGGCGACGTCTTCAACGTCGCGTTCATGTTGATGTGGCGCGGCAACTGTCAGACCCGTCGCGGCGATCTTCGAGCAGCCGTAGCGGATCTGCGGGAGGCGATCGATCTCTGTGTCGCGCACGGCATGCTCGTCGCCTGGCCGTACAACATCGGGTTCCTGGCGCAGGCGCTGCTCGAGCAGGGGGATGCGACGGGCGCAGCACGCGTGATCGACGAGGGTGACTTCCCCGAGGCGCTTCCGGTTAACCAAGTCCATCTCGTCTGGTTTCGGCTCTGCCGCGGCCGCCTGCGCATTGAGACCGGAAGCCCTGAGCGTGGGGTTGAGGAGTTGCTCCAGGTTGGCCAGACCGTTCGGCTGGTCCCGTTCGACAATCCAAGCAGCGTGCCGTGGCGCAGCTGGGCCGCCGTGGGCCTTCGACGTCTCGGCCGGATGGACGATGCTCGCACGCTCGCCGACGCCGAGCTCGCCCTTGCTCGACGGTGGGGTGCCCCGCCTGCCATCGGCGCCTCCCTCCGCGTGCTCGGTCTGGTTGAGGGCGGTAAGGAGGGAATCGGGCTACTCCGGGAGGCCGTCGAGGTGCTCGCAGGTTCAGAAGCTCGGCTCGAGCACGCTCGCGCCCTGGTCGACCTTGGCGCAGCGCTGCGCCGCTCGAACCAGCGGACCGAGGCACGCGAGCGGCTCCGGAGGGGCGTCGACCTCGCGCTAAGGCTCGGAGCCTTCGGGCTCGCCGGGCGGGCCAACGAAGAGATCGCCGCCACTGGTGCCAGACCGCGAACGATCCTCCAGACCGGGCTGGATGCGCTCACCGCGAGCGAACGGCGGGTGGTACAACTCGCGGCCGACGGGATGAGTAACAAGGAGATCGCGCAAACGCTCTTCGTCACCATCAAGACGGTCGAGGTGCACCTGAGCCACGCCTATCGCAAGCTTGAGATCAGCTCCCGCGCGCAGCTGCACATGGCCCTTCGGACTCCAGCACCGGACCCGGCGCCAGCTTCGGCCTAGACGCTGGCGCCGGTGGTCGGCAACGCGACATTGACGATCGTGAGATCCACGATCGTCATGAAATACGCCACTGCCAGCACGGCGAACGCGCGCCAGCGATCAACCGGTGCCTTCGACTCGGTGGTCATCTCAACCTCATGCGACTGTCGTCTCGTCTGCGGGCGATTCAGCTCGCCGTGCTTGGAGATAGAGATCCGGCGAGATGCAGCGATCCATCGCTCGGCGCGGCCAGACTCCAGGCCGGCCCCGCGCCCCACCGGGGCTGACCTGCACGAACGAGGATTGGATCCGTTGGCCGTCAGGCCGTTGATCGGCTGGCACCGTGACCCCCTGCTCGTCAAACACAGGTCGTCGGCGAATGACGCTGGCGCCGGTGGTTCAAGGACGGGCGGCGTGCTTGAGCACCACGTCGAGGTCAGCGGCGTCGATGATCCAGAAGTTGGCGAGGCACGTCTCGTCTCCAATGTGGGTGGGTCTTGGCCATACGGCTGGAATCCGGTGGGTCGTCTGGTGCGTCACCTGTGTCACGTGCTTCAGCCGGTTGCATACTGCGGGCGCCCGGCCGGCCGGTAGACCTGGATCGTTATGCCCTTCGGGAAGGCTCGCGAGTCGACCAGGTCGAGCGCTATGTCCGGGCCGGTGGCGGAGAACAGCCGTGTGCCTGGCCGACGACCACCGGGACGATGAGCAGATTCATCTCGTCGACGAGGTCGTTCTCGAGCAGCCACCGGGTCAGGGCGCCGCTGCCGTGCACCTGCAGCGAACAGCCTGCGCATGCTGGGGTGTGTGGGATCGCCCTCCGGCCTCCGCCCGGCGAACAGATGCGTGACGGCGTCCGCGCTGGCAGCAAGAGCCGGACCTGATGCGCATGGTCGCCTCCGTCTCCCCCGGCGCCCGGTCGCTCGCCAGCCGCCACGCCCATTCGAGCCGGCCCCGCATTTCCGGGCGTTTCCGAAACCGTCAGCGCCGAAGAAACATCACCCGAGCCACCATGGAGGCACGTGCCCGCAGGCCAGCGCATGCGCGCACTGCCGGTGCATCACGTGATCTCTCGAGACAGCGGGAGTAGAGGCCCCCTCGAACGTCCGTCGTCAACGAAGTGGTAGCGACTGGTGGAAGCGGAAGAAGCCGGCTGGGTCGTACCGTGCCTTGATCTCCACGAGTCGCTGGTAGTTCGGGCCGTAGTAGGCGCTTGCCCAGTCATCCAGCTCCGGATCGGGGAAGTTCTGGAACACCCGGCCCGACCCCCACGAATGCACCGACGCCCACGATCGGGCTACCCACCGATGCGCGGCCTCCTTCTCCCGCATGGACGCCTCGGGGTCGAGCACGACCGAATGCTTGAGCTGGAAGAGCTCCGCGCGATGGACGAAGGCGGTGGCGTCTGGTCGCACGCGGTTGTACGCGCCACCCCACGGCATGAAGTCCAGCTCACGGGACTCCCCTGCGGCGCGGCCCTTCAGGAAGGTCTCCATCAGCGCGGTCGTGGCATCGGCTGGCAGCGGCCGGTTGAAGAACTCCGACTTGGCGACGAAGTAGGGCTGTTGGACCGATGGCGCCGCTGCCCCATTCCCATCGTCGTCCTCGGCATCACCCAGGTCCGCCCAGAACTGCCTCGTTTGCGAGAAGGACATGCGCTTGGCCGATGCTCGGATCGGATCCGAGCCCGCTCGGACGACCAGTTCGTCGAGCAGCGCGGTCGCGTCGGACTCGGTGCCGAGGAGCGCTCCATAAATGTCGACCGATGCCGGCTGGTCGACCTCCGCGGCGGCGGTCACCTTCAAGCTCGCCGCGAGGTCGTCCGGTCCGAGTGGGGCCCACCCTTGCCAGGCCTCGATGACGGCGATCGCATTACGGAAGGGCCACACCAGGTGAAAATTGACCGCGTTCGGCGCGGGAACGGTGCGAAAGACCAGCGACGTCACCACACCGAAGTTGCCAGCGCCGGCACCTCGTAACGCCCAGAACAGGTCCTCCTCACGGGTGTCGTCGCACTCGATCTGCCGACCGTCAGCCAGGACGATGTGGGCACTGGTCAGCTGATCGGAGGTAACCCCGTATTTTCGGCCGAGGATCCCCAGCCCACCGCCGAGCGTCAGGCCGGCGACCCCCACCGGCGGACACGTGCCTGCGGGGAGCGCGAGATCCTGTTCCTCGAGCGACTCGTACACCTTCCCGAGCCGTACGCCGGCGCCGACGGCTGCCAGACCACCCGACACGGACACTGAATCCATCGGCGACACGTCGATCACAACCCCACGGCACACCGAGCGCCCGGCGAAGCAATGGCCTCCACTTCGCGTTGCGCACTCCAATCCGTGCCGCAGGACGAACGAAATCGCCTCCGCGACGTCCGACGGGGTCGCGCATCGCACGATGGCCAGCGGCTGGACGTTGTGGAACCGGGCGTTGAACGGCTTGGGTAGCTGCTCGTAGGCAGGCGAGCCAGGGAGGGCCACCTCCCCGGCGATCACGCGTTGGAGAGCCTGCCAATGTGGCGTCGACCCTTCCATGCCACCGATCACCTCCTCGCCAACTGCCGCCAGCATGTCAATGCTGCGCCACCCGTGTCGCGCTGGCACACGCCTGGATTTACTCGATGGCGCCGGTCGACAGCGGTGCCCACGAGCCGACGCCCCTGCGGACGGCCGGCTGGCCCGCCCGTGCGGCACCCGCTCTCAGAGGGCGGCCACGGCCTCCACGCGCTCCACTTGCCCGTCAGCCCCGCGCACGGTCGTGGCTGCCCTGCGCGAAAGGCGCGGCTGCAGCCCGTCCGCGGAGCTGAACGCGTCAGGGCTCGCGCCACTCACCTGGGCGATGTCGGCGAGCGGTGGCCACTGAGAGTCTGCGACTCGACCGCCGCAACGAGCCAGCTGGCGGGCGCAGCGACCTCGAAGGTCGCCCGCACCACCACCCCAGCACCAGTCGCTCGTGCCTGTCGGTTGAGCTCCTCATGTCAAGGACCGGTGGCCGACGGTGCTGTGCCTGGACGCTGCGGGTACGTCACGGTTGGGGCATTACCCGAACGAGCGAACGGCAGGAGAGCTGCTGTCGCTTGGCGAACTCAGCCGGTCGGCCAGGAAGTCCTCCCAGGTGCGGTGGCCCACCGCCCGGTCGGGTGTCAGGTTGGCGCCGGCCCGCAACGCACGGGCGGCCCCGCCCGGCGTCCAGACCGGCAGGATCGGCCGGTGCCGGTGCGTGGCGCGCAGGTAGCTGCGCACGAGGTCAGCCAGCTTGTACACCCGCGGCCCACCCAGGTCGGGCACCAGACCGGCAGGCGCGCCCAGGATGAGCTCGACCAATCGGGCCGCCACCTCCCCCGCGTCGATGGGCTGGAAGCGGAACCCGGCTGGCACCGGGAGCACCGGTAGCCTGGCCAGCTGCCGCACGGTCAGCAGGGTCAGATCGTGAAACTGGGTGGCGCGCAGGGTCGTCCAGGGCAGGCCGGCGTCGGCGATCACCCGCTCGGCGGCCCGCTTGGCGGCGAAGTAGCCGAACATCGCCCGGTCGATGGGGCTGACGATCGGGATCCGGTCGGCCCCAACGACCGAGATGTACACCAGGTGCCGGGTCCCAGCCCGCGACGCGGCCCGGACCAGGTGCCGGGCCTTGACCTCGTCGCCTTTGGCACTGCCGGCGAGGTGCACGATGATCTCGGTGTCGGCCACGGCGGCGTCGATCCCCTCGCCGGTGGCCAGGTCGCCGGTCACGAACTCGAGCCCCTCCGCGCCCTCGCGACTGCCCCGGCTGAGCACCCGCACCTTGCAGCCGGCGTCCCGCAGCCGCGGGACGACCTGGCGGCCGAGCGTGCCCGTACCGCCGGTGACGAGAATGCGATGGTTGCACTCGGCGGGCGGTTCCATGCCGCGGTCCATGCGCCTGTCCTCCTGTGGTGATGTATCCGTGAGCTGATCGCACAGGTTCGGTTGTTGGGAGCGTGGCGCGCTCCATCGCTTATGCCTTGACTGGCCCCCCC
>Ga0066388_100001387_pt1 | contig 13550 bp, 10 predicted proteins | sample PanSoiMetaGPlot6_FD_64539 | JGI IMG/M metagenome (GOLD analysis project Ga0066388, IMG submission 64539) | Tropical forest soil microbial communities from Panama analyzed to predict greenhouse gas emissions - Panama Soil - Plot 6 (Hybrid Assembly) | ecosystem: Environmental > Terrestrial >... | reverse complement strand
TGGCGGACTTTCACCGTCCCGGCGCCGGGCGAGCCCGGCTCCGAGACCTGGAAGGACAAGCACAACGCGTGGCGCATCGGCGGCGGCGGCGTGTGGCAGACCGCGTCCTACGATCCCGCCACCAACCTGGTGTTCTACGGCACCGGTGACGCCTTCCCGAGCTTCGATCCCGAGTTCCGTCCGGGCGACAACCTGTTTACGGCGAGCACCATCGCGCTCGACGCCGACACCGGCAAGATCGTCTGGTACTTCCAGGAGACGCCGAACGAGCATTGGGACTTCGACACGCCGAGCCCCAAGATGCTCTACGAGGTCAACATCAACGGCGAGAACCGTAAGGTGGTCGCGAACTTCTCGCGCAACGGCTACTACTACACGCTCGACCGCGCCAACGGCCAGTTCCTGCGCGCCGACCAGTATCAGGAGAAGATCACCTGGACCAAGGGGATCGATCCGAAGACCGGCAAGCCGGTCGACTATGATCCGACCAAGGACGTCCAGACCTATGCCGGCATCGGCGTGCGGCGCGGCAAGCGCGGTGAAGAGGCATGCCCGTGGTGGAACGGCTCGCCGACCTTCTTCCCGCCGACCATGGATGCCAAGCGTGGCATTGCGTACGTCGCGGGCGCCGAAGGCTGCATTTCGGGCACGGCAAGCAAGACCCCGATGGACGAGAACAAAGACTACGTCGGCCTGCCGCCCTGCTGCAGCGAGCACGGCCGCGTCACCGCCCATGGCGCGCTCTGGGCGCTCGATGTGAAGACCGGCAAGATCCTCGGCAAGGCGACGTTCCAGCCCCCGACCGAGTCGGGCATGCTGAGCACCGATGGCAACGTCCTGTTCACCGGTCACATGAACGGGAAGTTCTCGGCCTATGACGCCAACACGCTGCAGGAACTCTGGAGCTTCAATCTCGGCACGCCGATCACGGCGCCTCCGATGACCTACAGCGTCGGCGGCAAGCAGTATGTCGCGGTCGTGGCCGGCGGTGGCGTCGGTGTGCGCGGCGGCGGTCTCTATCAGCCGTCGGCATTCGTGGCCGTGTTCGGCTTCTGATGCGCGCGATGATGCGAACTCACTCGTTCACCGGACGCGGGCATGCCCGCGTCCGGTCGGCGTTATTCGGGGCCGCTACGACGCTGCTCATGATCGCCACGACGGCCTCGGCGCAGGCACCGAAGATCTGGGACGTGGCCTTTGGCACCCCTGTCGCCGCGCTCCCGCTCGACCAATTCGTCGATCCGGCCTGCGGAACGAGCGGTGGTCCGCCGGCCCGCGTGCTGAAAAGTTTCGTGGACTTCGCCCAGTGCGCGCGCGAGCGCACGAGCGGCCTCTACGAGGTCTGGTTCCGCTATGACGACGAGATGGAATATGTGGCGCGCGCGCGGCGCTCAGACATCATGATCCGGCAATACCAGGCTAACTCGATGGCCGGGCAGCCGATCATCACGTCGTTCCTGATTGATGACGCCGGGCTGGTGCAAGGCTATCGCATCGTCAACGACCCCCGCGTCGAATCCCGCACGCGGCTTACCGCGTTTGGCCTCGCCGATCTGTTCAAGGGCATTGCCGGACTCGGCCTCAATTGCAGCAACCTGCCACTCGCGGAAGGCGAACGGCCGATCGACGACTGGTACGCCAAGGAAGTGTGCGAGAAGAATGCGGACGGACGGACGTATCGCGTCGAATCCCGCCGCTACTTCAAGGCGGGGCAATACGCGGTCGATCCGAACGAGAACCGCCTGACCGAGAACCTGTTCGAGAGCTCGGCGCGGATCGAGGTCTACAAGTCGCCGGCGCGCTGAGCGCGCGCAAGCGTCGGTAAGCGAGTCCCCCAGATGAATCTGACTAACAAGCTCCGCATGCAGCACACGGTCGCGCTCATGGCAGTGATCGCATTCAACTGGGCTTCGCCAAGCCTGGCTCAGGACGAGGCACGCGTGAAGGCCGGGCTTGACGCCTGGAAGAGCGCCGGATGCCCGGAATGTCATGGCGCCTTCGCGGATGGCGAGAAGGAGCGCGATGAGGCCCCGACCGGCGCGAACCTGCGCACGACGCGGCTCGACAACGCGGCGCTCACCGAAGTGATCCGCTGCGGCCGACCGAACACCGGCATGCCGCGTTTCGACGAAGGCGCCTATACGCAGCGCGCCTGCCAGGGTCAGCCGACCGGAGCGGTGCCCGATGCGCTCTACCCGACGCCGCGCATGCTGAGCCTGCAGGAGATCGACGCGGTCGTGACTTACCTGAGAGCACGCGTCATCGGCCGGCGCGCGGTCACGCCGCAGGAATGTGCCTATTACTACGGCGACCTGGCCGACACGTTTTGCGAAAAGGAGAAGTGACGGGCGCGCTGGCCGTCACGGATGGATGGAGTTGTCCGGCATCATCGCGCCGGTGAATTTCGTATCGGTCTGCTTGGTATTGTCGAGCTTGGCCGAGCGCAGTACCGCCTGGCGCAAGTCGGCGGAGCTCAAGTCGGCGCCGCCGAGATCAGCGAGATAGAAGATCGACTGCCGCAGGATAGCGCTCGACAGATTGGCATCACGCAGATTGGCTTGCGTGAACTCCGCATTCTCGGCGACCACGCCACGCAGGTCGCAGCGCAACAATCGGCTCTGCAGGAAATTCGCGTCGTTGAGCGTGGCATTGACGAAGCTTGCCTCGTTGAGCAGCCCGGAGCTCAGATCGGCCTCTGTGAGATTGGCTCGGTCGAGCTTGCCGCCGGTGAGGCGGATGTTGCCCATCATGGCCTCGGTGAGGTCGGCACCAGTGAAGTCGGCGCGGCCGGCCTCAGCCTCGAACAGCATGGCGCCTTTCATCTTCGCCCGACTGAAATTGGCCTGCAGGAGATCGGTCTTGTTGAGGTTCGCATCGGTCAGATCGGCACCCGAGAGATTGGCGCCGCGCAAGCTGCTTCGGTGAAACGAGGCGCCTGCGAGATTGGCGCCCGCGAGATTGGCGCCGGCGAGATTGCGCCGCTTGAGCTTAGCGCCCACGAGGTTGCAGCCGGGGCAGTCGTTGGTGGAGCCGGCGAGAAACGCCTCGCTGCTTTGCGCGCCGGCGCTTTCGCTTCCGCCAACCGTTGCGGCGGCAAAGGCGACGATTGCAACAATCACCGCTACGCGCATGGACCACTGCTCCCAAAAATCGCCGCCGCAATCGGGCGCCTCGCGAGGCACCCGATTGCTAGTGCCGCCGATTTGAAGTTCCTATACCACCTGCAGCAACCTCAGTTAGGAACTTCAAATCGATAAGCGGCACTAGAATTATAGAGTTCTAGTGCGCCTTTGTTTCCGAAGTTCGTGTCAGAGCATGCCGAGACGTAGCACGAACTTCGGAAACGGCGCACTAGCATAGCGCGCGTCAGTTCGCCGTGTCGAGGCGCCGGAATTTCTGGATGCGCTGCCCGGTTTGCACCTCGGCGGTGTAGATGTTGCCTTGCCGATCGACCGTGATGTTGTGGACGGCGGTGAACTGCCCGGCCTGGCGGCCAATGCGGCCGAACCGCCCGACCGTCTGCTGCGTCGCGCGCTCCACGACCCGGATTTCGCCGTTCGAGCCATCCACCATGTAGATGTATTTCTGCTCAGGGTCTTGCGAGAACGCGATCTCGTAGACCGAGCCGTTCATGCGCGTTTCTTTCTCGAAGAAATACTCGGCCACAAACGTGCCGTCCTTGCGGAACACCTGCAGCCGATCATTGGTGCGGTCACACACATAAACGAGGCCGTCCTTGGAAATCCGCACGCAGTGTACCGGATTGCCGAACTGCTGCGAGGGTGGCTTCGACGGGTCGTAGGCCGCCTGCTTCTCGTCATTCGGCGGTTTGCCGTAGGCGCCCCAGTGGCGCTTGTAGGCGCCGGTCTCGGAATCGAACACCGCGACCCGGCGATTACCGTAGCCGTCCGCCACGAAAACCTCCTTGGCGGCGACGTCAACCGCGATATCGGCCGGCGAGCCGAGCCGGTCGGTGGCGTTGCTGTCCGGTCCCGGAACCGGCTTGCCGATCTGCAGCACGAACTTGCCGTCCATGGTGAACTTCAACAGCTGGCCGTCGGTCTTGTCGTTGCCAGCCAGCCAGACGAAATCGTTGTCGTCGATATAGATGCCGTGCTCGCTTTTCGGCCAATTGTACCCCTGGCCGGGCCCGCCCCAGTGTTTGATCACATTGCCGGCCTGATCGAACACCAGCACCGCCGGCGGAGCCACACAGCATTTGGCCTGCGGCGGGTTCTCTTCGGCCGCGCGCTCGCGCTTGCTGAGCGAACCGGGTCGATGCACGACCCAGACATTGTTGTTGCGATCGACCGTGATGCCGGACACCTGGCCGAGCAGCCAATTGTTCGGCAAATCCTTCGGCCAGAGCGCATCGACCTGGAATTGCGGCACGCCTGATTTTGCGGCCGGGTTTTGCGCCAGCGCCGCGCTTGCGGCCAGAGCCGCCAACGCGATGGACAGCACGATCGTTCTCGATGGCATGACTTCCTCCCGTGGTTATCGTTGTCGACCAGATGACGCTACTTGCTACGCCACTTGCGACACGCCTTCCTCGCGCGTGACATCGAACGTGAAGATCCAGGTCCGGTCAAGGAAGGGCGGCGGTGGTACCTTCCGGTTATTGGCGAACTGCTGGCGCGACTGCAAGGTAACACGGGCCGTGCGCGGCTGTCGCTCGGCCACATAGGCGGAGAGCGCAGCCTCGACGTCGTCCCCGTGGCGGACGAGGCTGCGCGCCAGCACATAGCCGTCCTCAATCGCCATGTTACCACCCTGCGCGAGCGTCGGCATGGTCGGATGCGCAGCATCTCCCAGCAGCGTGACGCGGCCGTTGGTCCATTGCGGCACCGGATCGCGGTCGTGGATGCCCCATTTGAACACGTATTGCACGTGCCGGAAGATGCCGAGCAGCGCCTCGTTCCAGCCTTCATAGGCGGTGATCAATTCCTCCTGGGTGCTCGGCACCGACCACGATTCCTCGACCCACTGATCGGTGACGTGGCCGCAGAACATGTTGAGCATCTCGCCCTTGCCGATCGGATAGCAAATCACGTGGCCGTTCGGCCCGAGCCAGCCGAAATACTCGCCGCGCTCGAGCTCGACCGATCCGTCCGGGCCGAATTTTGTCGGCACATGCTCGATCGGCACCATGCAGCGCCAGCACATCATCTCGGTGAAGCGCGGACGATCGGCGCCGAAATGCTGGGCGCGGATGGCGGAGCGGATGCCGTCGGCGCCGACCACGACATCGGCTTCCACCTCGCGCCCGTCGGCAAAGCGCGCCACCGCCGTGGCGCCACGCGTGTCGGCGCCGATGCAGGTCGTATCGAGCGTGATGACGCCATCAGGAAGAGCGTCATGCAACATGCCCTGGATGTGAGCGCGATGCGCGGTCATGTAGGGCGCGCCATAGTCCCTGGTCGCGATCGCCTTGAGCGGCACGCGGTGGCGCAGGCTCGCGTCATCCCATTTGATCGAGACCATGTTGGTCGGCTCGAAAGCGTTGCGATGCAGCGCCTCCTCGAGCCCGAGCGCGTAGAGCACTTTCACCGCATTGGGACCGACCTGGAGACCGGCGCCGACCTCGGTAATCCTGCTCGCGCGCTCGTAGACCTGCACCTCGAAGCCGCGCTGGCGCAGCGCAACCGCGGCCGCAAGGCCACCGATCCCACCGCCGATGATGACGATGCGCTTCGAGCGCCCTGCCATTGCTCCTCCCGGCTTTCGTCTGCGTTGCTTGCGCCCCGCGTCGCATTCCCGATGTTGTCGGAATAGCCTAGCATACCCCCAAACAGATCATCACGGTTGGTCACGGCGCAAGGGAGGTAGGACATGCACAGGAGCGCCTCGCTGGCCGTTGCCGGGCTTTGCCTGCTCGCGACCTCGGCGGCCGCGCAGTCCAACTATCCCACTCGCCCGGTGCGGATCGTGGTTCCGGCGACGCCCGGTGGCGGCAGCGATCTGTTCGCGCGGCTCGCCGCGCAGCACCTGTCGAGCGTACTCGGCCAGCAGTTCGTGGTCGACAACCGACCGGGCGGCGGGACGCTCGTCGGCATGGATGCGGTGCTCCATTCGCCGCCCGACGGCCACACGCTCTATCTGTCGCCCAGCACGACGACCTCGATGCATGTCGCGCGCAAGTCGATGCCTTACGACGTCACCAAGGTGTTCACGCCGGTGACGCAGCTCGTGGTGCTGCCGCAGGCGCTCATTGTTCATCCCTCGGTCGCCGCCCAGGCCGCGCAGGACTTCATCGCGCTTGCCAAGCGCGAACCCGGCAAGCTCACCTATGGCTCGGCCGGTATTGGCACTGCGCCGCACATGTCGATGGAGCTCCTCAAAAGCATGGCCGGCATCGACGTCCGGCACATCCCCTACCGCGGCGTATCGCAGTCGGTGACCGACATCCTCGGCGGGCGCGTGTCAGGCATGATCCTCAATGTTCTGATCTCGAAGCCGCATATCGACCAGGGCGCCATGCGTGCCCTCGGCGTGACAGGGCTCATTCGCAGCGAGGCAATGCCGAGCGTGCCGACGATCGACGAAAGCGCGGTGCCAGGCTACGAAGCCCTGCAGTGGTTCGGGATTCTGGCACCGGCCGGCACGCCCGCCCCGATCATCGAGCTGTTGCAGACGAAAATCGCCGAGGGCTTCCGCACGCCCGAGATGAAGGCGCGGCTCGCAGCCGATGGCGCCGAGCCGGTGGTGAGCAGGCCGGCCGAGTTCGCCGCCCGGATCAAGTCCGAGATCGAGAAGTGGTCGGCGCTCGCCAAGGCGGCCAATATCCAGCCGGAGGAATAGGCTCCGTAGCGCTAAAAAACACCGCCTCCCCTTAAAGGCCGGTTCCGTTTCCTGGCACTTTAGGGCTGAGGATACGGACATGGACCACGAGCAGCTGGTGCACCGGGCGACCGGCGGAGACATGCAGGCCTTCGTTGCCTTGACGCGACAATTCCAGCACGTCGCGTTCGGCTCGGCGCTTGCTCTGGTTCGTGATTTCCAGAAGGCCGAGGACGTGGTCCAGGAGGCGTTCCTGGCAGCGTGGTCGGCCCTGCCAAGCCTGGCCGAGCCGAAGGCATTTCCCGGTTGGCTCAGGGGCATCGTGCGCCACCACGCTTTCAGGGTGTTGCGGCGGAAGGACCTGCAGGAGCTGCCGCTTGCCGACGCCGATAACGTGGCCGAGGAGCCAGCAGCCGATCACCGCCTCGAGCAGCGCCAGCGGGCGGTGGCCGTTATGGCGGCAATGGCGGAATTGCCAGATGAACTGCGGGAGCCGGCGATGCTGTTCTTCGTGCACGAATGCTCGCACCAGGACATCGCGAATTTCTTGGGGCTATCGGCCGCAACCGTGAACAACCGGGTGCACGCCGCCCGCACGCAATTGAAACGGAGGATGCTCACCATGGTGACCCAGACGTTCCAGACCCACGCCCTGCCCGACGATTTCGCCAACCGCATCGGCCGGCTGATCGAAGCGCGCGGCAATGTCGTCGATATGCTGTTCGATCCGAATGCCATGCCCGATATCCTGTCGGAGCTTGCCATCAGCGACGAAGCCAACCGGCGTGCGATCAATGTGCAGGTCGTGCAGCGTCCGGGCGCCGGCGTCGTTCGCGGCATTTCAGTGTTGCCGATCGACGGCTTGCCGCGCGGCAGCACGGTGCTTAGCTCGGGGCGTCAGACCGAAGCGCCGGTGACTCTCGATGACTTTGGCCAGATCGTTTCGCTGCTCGCGGGTCCTTCGCCCATGGCAGCGGGCGCAGGTAGGCTCTTGGAGACCGGCGTCAAGGCGATCGACGTCATGTGCCCGCTCGTCGCTGGCGGCAGTGTCGTGATCGCGGGCGAGCTTGGCGTCGGCATTGTCGTGGTCGCGGCGGAGCTGGTGCGGCGCCTGAGCGGCGGCAACGAGCGCGTCTCATTTTTCCCATTGGTGCCATTATGGCCCGACGCGCCCGCGAACTGGTCGCTCGCCGCCGACATGAAGAAGGAAAGCGGCAACGAAGGCACTGTTGGCCCGGTGCAGACTTTCTATTTCCGCGCTGAAAGCGGGCCATGGACCCGCGAGCGCCTCAAAGCGCTGGCGGCGGCCGACGTGGTCATTCATCTCTCGCGCGAACGCATTGCCGCCAAAGTCTATCCGGCGGTCGATGTGCTCACCTCGCGCTCGCGCCTGTTGGAGAGCAAGGCCCTCGGCGAGGAGCATGCGTCGACAGCCGAGCGAGTGCGCGCTGCGCTCGCGGCGCTGTGGGTAGACCGCGGCCGTTCGGGCGGCGATAGACTGCTGCTGGAGCGCGCGCTCAAGCTGCAGAACTATTTCACCCAGCCGTTCTACATCGCCGAGCCTTACACCAAGCGACCCGGCGCAACCGTGAGCGTCGCGGAGGCTTTGCAGACGTGCCGCGACATCCTCGACGGCCGCTACGATGACGTGCCGATTGAAGCCTTGTACTTCAAAGGCGGCATGGCGGAAATCGAAGCAAACCCGGCGCTGGCCATGCCCTTCGGGCCGGTCAGGGTGCAGAGCCTATAGCGCCTGCACTTCCACGACGCCCGGGATCGCTTTGATCGCTCCCGCAATCTGCGGCGAGACTTTGAAGCGACCGGGCAGCTTGACCTCAACCTCGGTGCCCTCGCGCAGCATCAGCACCATCGAGACTACGCCGTCACCCAGGCCATCGAGCCGCTTGGCGACGCTCTCGATCGGCGTGTGGTCACGCACGAACACACGCAGCGCCTTCTGAAGCTTGGCAGCTGCCTTGTCGAGCGGCTCGGCCGTCTGGATGCGCGCGCGCACCTCGTCGCCTTGCAACTCGGCCGACAGCATCAGCAGAACCGCGCTCCCTGGCTCGAGCAGATCGCGGTATTGCTGCAGCCCTTCCGAGAACAGCACGGCCTCGTAGTGACCCGAAGGATCGGAGAGGCCGATGATTCCCATCTTGCTGCCGGTGCGGGTGCGCCGTTCCGTGCGCGACACCACGGTCGCGGCCACGCGACCGGCGCTGACGCCCGACTTCACCGCGCGCGTGAACTCTGACCACGATTGCACCCGCATGCGCCTGAGCGCCGGCATGTAGTCGTCGAGCGGGTGACCGGAAAGGAAGAAACCGATCGCGTCAAATTCCTTCTGCAGCCGCTCGGCCGGCAGCCATGGCTCGACCTTGGGCAGACGCAGCGCCCCGCGCGTTCCACTGTCTCCGAACGAGAACTCGAGCGCGCCGCTCTCCTTGGTCTCCAGCGCGCGCTGCGCCTCTCCCAGCATGGCGTCGACGACGGCGAAGACGCATGCGCGGTTCCCTTCGAGCGCATCGAAGCCGCCGGCCGCGGCGAGGCTTTCCAGCACGCGCTTGTTGACGGCCCGCGGATTGATCCGGGTCGCGAAGTCGGCGAGGTCAGCGAACGGGTGATCGCTGCGCGCCGCCACGATCGCCTCGACTGCCTGCGTGCCGACGCCTTTGAGCGCCGCGAGCGAATAGTGGATGGTCCCGCCCTCGACCTCGAAGGCGACGCCGGAGCGGTTGACCGACGGCGGCATCACCTTGATGCCGAGCCGCTGCGCTTCGGCACGGAACTCGGCGAGCTTGTCGGTGTTGCTGGCGTCGAGCGTCATCGAGGCGGCCAGGAACTCGACCGGGTAGTTGGCCTTCATATAGGCGGTCTGATAGGCCACCAGGGCGTAGGCTGCGGCGTGGCTCTTGTTGAAGCCGTAGTCGGCAAAGCGCTCCAGAAGCTCGAAGATCGTCTCGGCCTGCGAACGGTCGACACCGCGCTCAACGCCGCCCGACACGAAGCGGTCGCGCTGCGCCAGCATCTCGCTGCGGATCTTTTTGCCCATGGCGCGGCGCAGGAGATCGGCTTCGCCGAGCGAGTAGCCGGCGAGGATCTGCGCCGCCTGCATCACCTGCTCCTGGTAGACGATGACACCGTAGGTCTCGCGCAGCACCGGCTCGAGCTTGGGGTGGATGTAGTCGGGGATTTCCTGCCCGTGCTTGCGGGCGCAGTAAGTCGGGATGTTGGCCATCGGGCCCGGTCGGTACAGCGCGACCAGCGCGATCAGGTCCTCGAAGCGATCGGGCCGCATGTCGACCAGCGCGCGCCGCATGCCCGCGCTTTCCACCTGGAACACGCCGACGGTCTCGCCGCGCGCCAGCATGGCGTAGGTCTTGGGGTCATCGAGCGGAATGCTCAAGAGATCGACATCGATGTCGCGCTTGCGCACGAACCGCACTGCGGTCTCCAGCACGGTTAGGGTCTTGAGGCCAAGGAAGTCGAACTTGACTAGGCCCGCGGGCTCCACCCACTTCATGTTGAACTGGGTGACCGGCATATTCGATTTTGGATCGCGATAGAGCGGGACAAGCTCGGAGAGCGGCCGCTCGCCGATCACGATGCCGGCAGCGTGCGTCGAGGCATGCCGATGCAGGCCCTCAAGCTTCTGCGCGATGTCGAAGGCGCGCCGCACCACCGGATCGCGATCGCGCTCGGCCTGCAGGCGCGGCTCGTCGTCGATCGCGCGCTTGAGCGTGACCGGATTGAGCGGATTCTGCGGCACCAGCTTGCAGAGCTTGTCGACCTGACCGTAAGGCAGCTGCAGCACGCGTCCAACGTCGCGCAGCACGCCACGTGCCTGCAGCGTGCCGAAGGTGATGATCTGGGCGACGCGATCGCGACCATAGCGCTCCTGCACATAGCGGATCACCTCGTCGCGGCGGTCCTGGCAGAAGTCGATATCGAAGTCCGGCATCGACACGCGTTCCGGATTGAGAAAGCGCTCGAACAGGAGCCCGAAGCGGATCGGATCGAGGTCGGTAATGGTGAGCGCGTAGGCGACGAGCGACCCGGCGCCCGAACCGCGCCCGGGCCCGACCGGAATGCCTTGCGACTTCGCCCACTGGATGAAGTCGGCGACGATCAGGAAGTAGCCCGGATATTTCATCTTCTCGATGACGCCGAGCTCGAAGGCGAGCCGCTCGCGGTAATCGTCCTCGGTACGACCAGGCGCGAGCCCGTGCGCGCGCAGCCGCCGTGCGAAGCCCTCCTCTGCCTGCCGGCGCAGTTCGGCTGCCTCATCGACGGCTTCGCCGCTGGCGCCAACCGAGAACCGCGGCAGGATCGGCGCCTGCGTCATCGGCCGGAACGCGCAGCGGCGCGCGACCTCGACCGTGGAGGCGAGCGCCTCGGGCAGGTCGGCAAACAACGTTGCCATCTCGGCGCGGGTCTTGAAACGATAGTCGGAGCTGAGCTGGCGCCGCTCGCTGTCGGCGACGAGCTTGCCTTCGGCGATGCAGATCAGCGCGTCATGCGCTTCATGGTCGTCGCGCTTGGCAAAGAACGGCTCGTTGGTGGCGACGAGCGGAATGCCGCGCGCATAGGCCATCTCGAGCAAGGCCGCCTCGGCGGGGCGCTCATCGCCATGGCGCTGCAACTCGATGTAGAGCCGATCGCCGAATAGCCGCACCAGCGTGTCGCCGCGCGCCTGCGCAAGCGCGCCCTGCCCGGCCACGACCGCCGCATCAAGCGGACCGCCGGGCCCGCCCGTCAGTGCGATCAGCCCATCGGTTGCACCCTCGAGCCAAGCGATCTTGGCATGTGGCCGTTCATGTGATGGGCTTTCCAGGAAGGCGCGCGAATTGAGCCGCATCAGGCTGCGATAGCCGTCCTCGCGCGCCGCCAGGAGCACAATGTGCGGCCGCTCAGGCGGCGGGCCACCCGGACGCGTCTCCTGGTCGCCAAAGTCGATCGCAAGGGCGCAGCCTATGATCGGCTGGATGCCGCTTGCCGCCATCTTCTCGGAGAACTCGAGTGCCCCGAACATGTTGTCGGTGTCGGTCAGCGCGAGCGCCGGCTGCCGGTCGGCCTTGGCAAGCTCGGCCAGCCGCGCGATCGGCAGCGCACCTTCAAGGAGCGAATAGGACGAGTGCACGTGCAGATGCACAAAGCCCGGATCGGCCATGGAACCCCTTAAGTAACCCCTTCGCGAATCGTGAGACCGGATGGTGCGGACTGCGTGCTGCGCTGTCCACCGCGGCCGGCTTAAGCAGCGACGTCATCCGGCTTTTCCCCAGGGCTGGGGTGGAGCGAGGTGTCAGAGGGTTGCGATGACCTGTGCCCAGATCGCGATCATGCCCAGAAACAACGCGAGCGAAGCCAGGGCGGCGGCTTCCTCGAATACAGAACGTAACATTGCGACCTCCCAAGGAACGAAGAGGGAACAATGTTCACATTACGTTCTTGCCGTCAAGTGGGTAGTTATATCCCGAACTCCAGGGCCTTGTGCGCCCCAATTTGCGCTAAGACGTGCTATGGCCTTGGTCCGAGGAGTAAGAACAATGACCCCACGCGCCCGTTATTGGACTCTGCATTGGCTCCGGGTTTTGCTGTGGCCACTGCCAGTCCTGTCTCTGTTCCGAGCTGGACACTGGGCGGCAAGTGCCATCCGTCGCCGGTAGGCCGCCTCAGCTGGCGCCCCTTACGTCTCCACCACCTGCCCGTCTCGTAGCGTCACGCGCCGATCCATCCGGCCGGCGAGTTCCATGTTGTGGGTGGCGCAGAGCATGGCGAGGCCTGAGGCGCGCACGAGCTGGGTAAGCGCTTTGAACACGTGCTCGGCGGTGTGCGGGTCGAGGTTTCCGGTCGGCTCGTCGGCCAGAAGAATACGCGGCGCATTGGCGACTGCGCGGGCGATCGCGACCCGCTGCTGCTCGCCACCGGAGAGCTCGGTGGGGCGATGGGTCGCGCGGTTGCGCAGGCCGAGGTAGCTCAGAAGCTCGAGCGCGCGGCGGTTTGCTTCCTTGCGTCCAAGCCCGCGGATCATCTGTGGCAGCATGATGTTCTCGACCGCGGAGAACTCCGGCAGCAGGTGGTGGAACTGATAGACGAAGCCGATCTCGGTGCGCCGGATGCGGGTGCGCTCGGAATCAGCCAATCGCGAGGTTGGAATCTTGTCGACATAAACCTCGCCGGCGTCCGGATGTTCGAGCAGGCCTGCTACATGCAGGAGCGTCGACTTGCCGGCGCCCGAGGGCGCCACCAGCGCCACCGACTGGCCGGGCCAGAGCGCGAGCTCGGCGTTCTTGAGCACTTCCAGCGGCGCTGTCCCCTGTCTGTAGGTGCGACCGATGCCGTGCAGGAACAGAACCGGAGCGTCGTCGTCCGTGGCCGTCGGATCGGCCGTCGCTACCGGGGCGTGGAACGCCGTGGTCGTGATGTCATTCATAGCGCAGCGCCTCGACCGGATCGAGCCGGGCCGCGCGCCAGGACGGATACAAGGTTGCGAGCAGCGACAGCGTCAGCGCCATCACGACCACGGCGGTCGTCTCCTTGGCGTCCATCTCCGCCGGCAGGCGCGACAGGAAATAGAGCGCCGGGTCGAACAAATTGGTCCCGGTGAACCAGGACAGGAACTGGCGGATCGATTCGATGTTGAGACACACCAGCATGCCGAGCAGGAGCCCGACCACCGTGCCGACCACGCCGATCGAGGCGCCGGTGATGAGAAAGACGCGCAGGATCGATCCCTGCGAGGCGCCCATGGTGCGCAGGATGGCGATCGC
>Ga0066388_100001386_pt1 | contig 13558 bp, 8 predicted proteins | sample PanSoiMetaGPlot6_FD_64539 | JGI IMG/M metagenome (GOLD analysis project Ga0066388, IMG submission 64539) | Tropical forest soil microbial communities from Panama analyzed to predict greenhouse gas emissions - Panama Soil - Plot 6 (Hybrid Assembly) | ecosystem: Environmental > Terrestrial > Soil... | reverse complement strand
GCATTCCCATTCAGCGCGATTATCTCATCGCCGGCGCGCTGCTGGCCGATGTCGGCAAGCCGCTGGAGTACGACAAGGACGCGTCCGGCAGATTGATTCAGGGAAAATTTGGGCAACAAGTGCGGCATCCATTCAGCGGAGTCGCGCTCGCCTACAAGCACGGAATTCCCGGCGAAGTCATGCACATCATCGCCACCCACAGTCATGAAGGCGACAAGATGGAGCGCTCGATCGAGTCGATCATTTTCCATCACGCTGACTTTGTAGACTTCGACATCGCCGAGTTTCTTGGCAAGCGCGCCGCCAAGAAGTGACGATCAAGCAGTTGATAGTTGAGAGTTGATTGTTGAGAGTCTGTTATGGGCCTGACGCTGGTCGAAAAGATTGCTGGACGTCACGCTGACGGGCTCCCAGCGGGAACGGTCGTCCGCGCCGGAGATTTCGTTTCGATTCGCCCGCGTCACGTGATGACGCACGACAACACCGGCGCAGTCATTCCAAAGTTCAAACAGATCGGCGCGACTAAGATCGCCGATCCAGCCCAACCGGTTTTCGCGATCGATCACGACATTCAGAATGTTACGCCGAAGAATTTGGAGAAGTACGCCAAGATCGAAGCGTTCGCGGGCGAACACGGCGTCGACTTTTACCCGGCCGGCACCGGCATTTCACACCAGGTGATGGTGGAGCAGGGTTACGTTGTTCCCGGTGCGCTCGTGGTGGCGAGCGATTCGCACTCCAATTTGTACGGCGCAATGGCCGCGCTGGGCACGCCGGTCGTGCGGACCGATGCCGCGAGTATTTGGGCGACGGGAGTCACCTGGTGGCAGGTTCCGAAAGTCGCCAAGGTCGTACTGAAAGGAAAACTTTCCGCCGGCGTCGTCGGCAAGGATGTCATCATCGCTCTGTGCGGGCTCTTCAACAAAGACGAGGTTCTCAATCACGCGGTCGAATTCATGGGCAATGGCGTCGCTAATCTTCCGATGTCGGCCCGCATGACCATCGCCAATATGACCACCGAATGGGGCGCACTGGCGGGCGTGTTTCCATTTGAAGAAGTGACGGTGAATTATCTGCGCTCGCGCGTTGGCGAGTTCACGAGTCCGAAACGCCCGGGGAAACGCGGCCCGACAAGTCGCTCCGGTTACACGAACATCGAAATCGATGAATGGTGGAAGAACCGAAGTGATTTCACCGCCGATGCGGACGCAAATTACGCGATCGAACTTGAACTAGATCTGGCGACGGTCGTTCCGCATGTGTCCGGTCCGAACGAAGTGAAGACGATGGTGTCGCTTCCGGAGATGCAGCGAAAACATGTGCCGATTCAAAAGGCCTATCTGTTGTCATGCGTGAATGCGCGCTTTGAGGATCTGCATGACGCCGCCGAAGTCGTGCGTGCCCGAGGCGGACACGTCGCCGACGGGGTCGAATTTTATCTCGCTGCGGCGAGCGCTGAAGTGCAAGCAAAGTCCGAAAAGAATGGCGACTGGCAAACACTCTTAGACGCGGGCGCAATTCCGCTGCCGTCCGGTTGCGGAGCATGCATCGGTTTGGGGCGCGGTCTGGTGGAAAAAGGCGAGACCGCCATCAGCGCGACCAACCGTAATTTCAAAGGCCGCATGGGCGACCGCGACGCGTTGGTGTATTTGGGCTCGCCCGCGGTGGTAGCGGCCAGCGCGTTGGCTGGATTTATTTGCGCACCAAAAGATTTCGCCGAGTGCGCCGCAGGCACAGCCGTTCGCCGCGCCGAAAAGAAAACCCAGTCAACCGGCTCGGTAGAGATCATTGCCGGTTTTCCGTCGAATGTGAGTGGTCGCGTTCTTTTCGTTGATAAGGACAATTTGAACACCGACGGCATTTACGGCAGCAAATACACTTACCGCGACGATATGACGCCGGAAGAAATGGCGGCGGTAACATTCGAAAATTACGACCCGAACTTCAACAGCCTCTACCGCCGCGGCGATATCGTGGTCGGCGGCTTAAACTTTGGCAGCGGATCAAGTCGCGAGCAGGCGGCCACGGCGCTGAAGTTCAAAGGCATCCCTTGTGTCATTGCCGCTAGCTTTTCCGAAACCTACAAACGCAACGCATTCAACAACGGTTTCGTCGTGTTTGAATGCCCAGAGTTAGTGACGCACTTGCGCGCCACGGAAGATCGTAAACCGACCACGGTCGCGTCGGAGATCACGATTGATTACGGAAAATCGGTGCTGACCATTGACGGGAAGTCGTTCGCCTTCCCGTCGCTCAGTCCCGCCGCTCAAGAATTAATCGTCGCGGGCGGCGCCGAAAATCTGGTGGCGACTCGGCTGCGAGCGAAGCCATCAATGGCGAAGCTCGAATGACGAATGAGCGAATTAATCCCGAAGCCCGAACTTGGCTCTTCGTCATTCGGATTTGTTTCGGACTCCGTCATTCGGATTTCGTTATTCCCCCAGTGATCAACCGAAAACGAGAAGGAAGGAACTGAGCATGCCTAAATACAAAATCGCGTGGATGCCCGGTGACGGGGTTGGCCACGATGTCATGGAAGCCGCGCGCCTCGTCATGGATCGGCTGAAACTCCACGCCGAATATGTGCCTTGCGATATCGGCTGGGAGTTTTGGTGCAAGGAAGGCAACGCGCTTCCCGATCGCACCGTCGAAGCTCTTAAGAAGACTACCTGTGGCCTTTTCGGCGCCATCACCAGCAAACCGCAAAGTGAAGCCAAGAATGAATTAGCTCCGGAACTGAAAGACAAAGGGCTGGTCTACTTCTCCCCCATCGTGAAGCTGCGTCAGATGTTCAACCTGCACACCAACATGCGGCCGTGTAAAAGTTATCCGGGCAACCCGCTGAATTATCGCGGTAACAAGATCACAAATCCGAGCGGTGAAGATGTCGTGATCGATCAGGTCGTGTTTCGTGAAAATACCGAAGGAATGTACGGCGGCGTCGAGTTTTTCCCGTTGCCGGAATCGGTTTACACCGCGCTTTGTGCGAATCCGAAAATGAAACCGTGGAAAGACAAAGCAGGATTGGAAAACATCGCCCTCTCCACCCGCATTATGAGCAAGCAAGGTTGCACCAACATTTGCAACGAAGCTTTTGAGTTCGCCAAGAAAACGGGACGCAAACGCGTCACCCTGATCGAGAAACCAAATGTGTTGCGCGAAACTGGCGGTTTGATGATGCGTTGCTTCCGCGACGTGGCCAAGAGTTATCCGGACATTCGCGCCGACGACGCGAATATCGACGCCATTTGCATGTGGATGTTCAAGAACCCGCAGGATTATTCAGTGCTCGTTGCGGAAAATATGTTCGGCGACATCGTCAGCGATTTGTGCGCCGGTCTCGTCGGCGGGCTTGGGTTCGCGCCCAGCGCCAATCTCGGTGACAACTACGCCGTTTTCGAGCCAACGCACGGATCCGCGCCGAAATATGCCGGCCAATACAAAGTTAATCCCATCGCGATGCTTCTAACCACGAAGCTGATGTTGGATTGGCTCAAGGAAACAGAAATGGCTACGCGTCTTGAAACCGCCATTGCCCGCGTCATAGCTGAAGGCAAGGTGCGCACCTACGACATGGGCGGTAAAGATTCCACCCTCGACGTGGCCAAAGCCATCGCCGATTACGCCAGTTCCTAAACAGGAAAAATCCACATCGTCATGGCATCTCGGGCATCTCAACCAACCGAATCGAAACGTCTTCTTTCATACATCATTGCCGAATGGGCGTGCGCGCTGAAATACGAACACGTTTCGCCGGTCGCGATTCAAGCGGCGAAATTATTCTGGTTCGATTCCATCGGCTGCGCACTTGGCGGCAGCCAGCAGGATGACGCGAAGATTTTGCTGAAACATTATCGCGCGATGTCCGGTGGCAACGGAAAAGCCACGACGTTCGTGTCCGGGTTCAAGACCAATCCGGTCGATGCGGCGTTTCTGAACGGCCACATGATCCGGGCGATGGATTACAACGACATTTATTGGAAAGCCGATCCGTGTCATCCGAGCGATCTCATTGCCGCGCCACTGGCACTCTGTGAAAGCGAAGGTTTAAGCGGCCAGGATCTAATTCTCGCCACCATCATCGCCTACGAAATTGAAATGCGTCTGTGCGAAGTGGGGCAGCCGGGCGTGCGCGAATACGGTTGGCATCACGCGACGTTGAGCGCGTTCGCGGCGCCAGTCGCGGCCGGTCGCGTCCTAAATCTCACACCGGATCAAATGGTGTCCGCGATCGGCATCAGCGCAGCACGAACATTTTGTCCAGGCGCCGTCACGGCCGGGAAGTTGAGCAACATGAAAAACACGGTCGATCCGTGGGCGGGCCGAATGGGCGCGGAAAGCGCGCTCCTCGCGCGCGATGGATTTTCCGGTCCCGAGCACATCATCGACGGGAAAGAAGGACTCTTTGCCGTTTTCCATCATGTGCAATACAAAGGACAACCCGCCGTGTTCGACGGCGAGGCGTTGGTTGCGGACTTTCCCGACTCAACGAAATCTCATTACCGCATTCTTGATTGCGGAATGAAGAGTTTCCCGATCGAAGCGCTCAGTCACGCCCCACTCACCGCGATGATGAAGACGGTCAAGGAACACAAGATCAAGGCGGACGACGTTAAGGAGATCAAAGTCGAAGTGATCGCGCGTGCCGCCGACATTCTGGGCGATCCGCACAAATATCGGCCGGACTCCAAGGAAACCGCCGATCATTCGCTGCCTTATTGCATGGCCGTCGGATTAGTCGACGGCATGGTGACGCCGCTCCAATTCAAAGAAGAGCGCGTCCTCGACAAAAGACTGATTCCGATCATGGACAAAGTGAAAGTGGTTGCGAATGACGAGTTCGAAGCGCTTTTCCCGAAATTTCAACCGAGCCGCGTGACCATCACCACGAACGACGGCAAGTCGCACTCCACCCGGGTCGATGTTCCAAAAGGTGATCCGCGCGACCCAATGACCGAAGATGAAATTGGGGTAAAATTCACCGCACTCGGCGGCGATGTTATTGGCAAGGATCAATGCAAAAAGTTGCAGAAGTTCATCATGAGCATTGAAACCGTCAGGAACCTCGAGGGGTTGTTCGAGCTGACCACAGCGCACTAATTTAAATCTGGAGGGCGTCCGCGCTGTCGGCGCCCAAATATTTGGAACACGACGGCGCGTCCATCTAAGTGTCGAACTCGAACAGACGTAATTTCGCTTTAAGCCGTCGCGCTGCCGGCGTCGTCGCTGCCGAACTGAATTCCCTGCGCGAGCGGGAGCTCCGATGAAAAGTTAATCGTGTTGGTTTGGCGGCGCATATAACTTCTCCACGAATCGCTGCCGCTTTCGCGCCCACCGCCGGTATTTTTCTCGCCGCCGAACGCGCCGCCGATCTCCGCGCCGCTCGTGCCGGTGTTGACGTTCGCAATGCCGCAATCGCTCCCGACCGCGCTCACGAATTTCTCCGCCTCGCGAACGTCGTTCGTAAAAATAGAGCTGGTCAGGCCCTGCGGAACGCCGTTTTGGATCGCGATTGCCTCATCGAAATCGCGATAGGTCAGCAAGTAAAGCAGCGGCCCAAATGTTTCCTCCTGCACGATCTTAAAGTTTGGCTTCGCGTTCGCAAGACACGGCTTCATGTAACAACCGCCGGGCAAATCCATGTGTTCGCCGCCGTAAAGAACTTCGCCGCCTTCGTCTTTCAATTTCTGAATCGAATGCCGCACCATGTCAACCGCGCCCTTGTCGATCAACGGTCCCATCAAAGTTTTCTTATCGAGCGGATTCCCAATCGGTAGCGATTTGTAGGCGGCCAGCAGTTTCTTGCGCACGTTATCGGCTACCGATTCGTGCATGATGACACGCCTGGTCGAGGTGCAACGCTGGCCGGCAGTTCCGACCGCCCCGAAGAAAATCGAATGCGTCGCCATTTTCAGGTCGGCAGTTGGGCAAACGATCAGCGCGTTGTTGCCGCCGAGTTCCATGATTGTCTTCCCCAACCGCCAATGGACTGTTTTCGCCACGTTCAATCCCATCGCGACCGAACCCGTGGCGGAGATCAAAGGAATCCGGGTGTCATCAGCCAATTTTTGGCCGACCGATTTCCGGTCGCCGATCAGCAACGTAAAGATGGCTGGATTGGCGCCCGTCTCTTGGCAAACACGTTCGGCAATTTTAGTAACCGCAATTGCAGTCAGCGGAGTTTTTTCGGAAGGCTTCCAAATCGTTGCGTCGCCACAAACCGTGGCAAGGGCGGCGTTCCACGACCAGACTGCGACCGGAAAATTAAACGCTGTAATGACGGCGACGAGCCCGAGCGGATGCCATTGCTCCATCAAACGATGGCTCGGCCGTTCCGATTGAATCGTTAGGCCGTAAAGCATCCGCGATTGGCCGACGGCGAAGTCGCAGATGTCGATCATCTCCTGCACTTCGCCTTCGCCTTCAGCGATGATTTTGCCGGTCTCGAGTGTGACGAGCTGACCGAGCTCGTGTTTCAACTCGCGGAGCGCGTTTCCCAAACGTCGAACGGTGTCGCCGCGGACTGGGCCGGGCGTTCTTCGCCACTTTTCGAATGCTTCTTGCGCGCGCGCGACCGCCGTTTGGTAATCGTCGTCGGAAGCGGTGTGAATCCTGGCCAACCGCCGGCCGTCGATTGGTGATATCTTGTCGATCTTCGCGCCGCCGCCACGCCATTCACCCGCGAAGACGCCTGGATTTTCCTCTCTCAACGCGAGCTTCTCGAAGACTGATTGCATCGCTATTTCCGTTTCCGGCAGTACTGCCGGATCAAACCCATCGCTTCATCAACAACTTCAGCGGTGATGTCGAGCGCCGGACGAAAACGGATCGACCGATCACCCGAGCGCAACGTCAAAACGCCAAGATCGAACAGTCCTTTCCAAAATCTCTCACGCGTATCGGCATCTGGCAGATCGAACGCCAGCATCAATCCGCGGCCGCGCACAGCCGAAATCGCCGGCTCGTAACGCTGCAAATCGCGGAGCTGATCCAAAAAGTAGGCGCCGACCTTGGCCGCGTTCTCCACCAGAAATTCTTCTTCGATGATGTGCATGTAATGCGTCGAGCGGACCATGTCGGTCAGGTTTCCGCCCCAGGTCGAATTCAAACGGCTCGGCAAACGAAACGCATTGTCCTTCACTTCATCCAAGCGCGGCCCGGCCATCACGCCACAGGTCTGGGCTTTTTTTCCGAACGCGAGCAGATCGGGCAGCATGTCGAAATGTTGGCAGCACCAAATTTTACCGGTAGCGCCCATGCCGCACTGGACTTCGTCGAAAATCAAAAGGATGTCCTTTTCGTCGCAGATTTCGCGCAGCTTTTTCAACCACTCGCCCCGGAAATGATTATCGCCGCCCTCGCCCTGGATCGGTTCGATAATGATGGCGCAGATGTCGATCTTCCGTTTGTCGACGTAATCCCGGATCTCCTGTTCTGATTTCTTCTCCCGCGCAATCACGTCTTTCTCCCGCTCGCTTTCCGGCAAACCGAAATTGATGAACGGACAAGAAACCCGCGGCCAATCGAATTTGGCGAACAGATCCGTCTTGCGCGGATCGGTATTCGTCAGGCTCATGGTGTAACCGCTGCGGCCGTGGAAGGCATGACGAAAATGCAAAATCTCAGTGCCACGTTCACCGTAACCAGCCGCCATGTTTTTGCGCACCTTCCAATCCATCGCCGCCTTGAGCGTGTTTTCGACTGCGGCAGCGCCGCCTTCAATGAAGAGATATTTGTCGAGCGGCGGCAATCCTCCGACGCGCGCGAACGTTTCCACAAATTCCGCGTAGGCCGACGAATAGACATCCGAGTTCGCCACCTTCGCTTTCGCCGCGCAAACGAGATCGCGCCGGACATCAGGCTGATCGAAATAGGGATGATTAAACCCGATCGGCATCGATCCGAAGAAACCATAAAGATCGATCAAACGATGACCGCTGGCTGCGTCGTAAAGATATGAGCCGCGGCTCTTTTCTTGATCGAGGACAATCTTAAATCCATCGAGCAAAATATGATCGCCCAGCACGTGGAGCACACGAGACGGATCGACAGATTTTTGATTTTTGCTCTTACTCAAACGCGGCCGCGAGGTGCGGGCCGCCTCGGTGAGCATGGGCGGCATACTCATCCGTTGAGAGTAGCTTTCGCCGGAGAATTGGTCAACCGACGCTGACTGGGGCGGCCTACTTCTTTTGCGGCCAGAGCGAGTTCTTTTCCCCAGTCGCTTTGGCCAGCGCGGCATTATACTCAGCCACGTCTGCGTTGTAGGCGATGTTGCCATGCACATCGCTGTGTAGAAGATCACGCTTTTTTAAACGCAGCGCTTTGCTCCGCGCCGTCAGCCGCTCAAGCTCTTTTGCGTTAACGGCGCGCCGTTCATCCAGGCTCGGAGCAGCGATCGCGATCTTTTCGAGACCGTAATGGTTCGCCGGAGCCGACGGCACTTCCTTATGTTTAAAAGATTGATCAAAATGCGAGCCGGAAAGCGATGCTGGTCGCAGCACGAAATAGGCAAGAATACAAGGCAACGCGACTAATCGAAACGTTCTCGATACCGGCGCGAGGTCCGGATAGCTCAGCCGAAACAGCAACGGCCCAAATGGCAGAAAAATGCCCAGCCCCCACCAAACGCTAACTCCAAAAGCCGCTCCGATGAGGAGGATCCGCCCGATCAACATGCACAGTAGTCCGATCGCGAGAAAAATGAGGGCCGCCACGGCCCTGATTTAAGCAGGCGCAGTGCCATTACCAGGGGTGGTTGAGGCCAATCCGCGCGGGCGGCTGGTGAAAAACTGCCTATCTCACGATTCCTTCGCGCAGCGTGGAATGTTTGCCGGCCAGCAGCTCTTGAGTGACTTGGTAGCCCCGTTTGTCGACATTCCGACGGGTCCCGGCAAAGTAATTGTCGATCCGCATTTTCGCGGACCGGCAGAAATAATTCGCGACTGACAGAACATTGTCCGAAGATTCGCCGTCATCGATCTTATATTGCGCGAAAGAACAGGTTGCGCTGATCGCGAAAAGTTCAGTGGCGATGCCGACAAAGCGCGAAAGCAATAGTTGCTCCCGATCGAGCTTCGGACCGAACCGCGCCATGGCGTGAAATAATCCGCGCGCCAGTTTCTTGCTCGTCCGCGCAGCGTAATCGACATGCTTTTGCAGATCGCGATGGAGATTGTCGATCTTACCGGCGCCGCTGGAGAACCACTGCCGCGGATACCAGCCGGCGTAGAATTTTCCAGACGTGAACACCGCTTTCGCGCGCTCCGACATCGGCAGCTGGGTGTTGAAAATCGCGCCGCCGACTTTCAAATGCGGATCAAGCGCTTCACGGGCGATGAACAAGCGCATGATTTCACTGGAGCCTTCGAAGATTGTGTTCACGCGGCAATCGCGCAGAAATCTTTCCACCGCAATCGGTCGTTCACCGCGGCCGGCGAGCGACTGCGCCGTTTCGTAGCCGCGGCCGCCGCGCACTTGCATTGCGTCATCGGCAATTCGCCACGTCCCCTCCGTCGCCCACATTTTGCACATCGCCGTTTCGATTCGAATGTCGCCGGCTTTGCGGTCGAGCAGCGCCGAGCTCAAAAATGTCATCGCCTCCATGGCAAATACGTTACCGGCCATTTCCGCGATCTTGCCGGCAATGGCCGCGTGTTTCCCAATTGGCACGCCCCACTGAATTCGTTCGCCAGCCCATTTGCGTGAAATCTCGAGCAAACGTTTGGAAACGCCGACGCACGCCGCCGGCAATGTGAGGCGTCCGGTGTTCAACGTCGTGAGCGCGACTTTCAATCCCTGACCTTCCTTGGCGATCATGTTCTCCCGCGCCACGCGGACGTTAGTAAATTTCACGACGCCGTTGTAGAGCGCGCGCAATCCCATGAACCGGCATCGATAAGTGATCTCGAGTCCCGGCGAATCGACATCGACAATGAACGCAGTGATTTGCTTGCGCTCTTTCCCGTTAACAATTTTCGGTGGCGTCCGCGCCATCACCACCAGCACACCCGCTTTTACACCGTTGGTGCACCAAAGTTTTTCTCCGTTCAGGATGAACTCGGATCCATCGGGCGTCGGCTCCGCCCGCAGGCTAAGTGTTGCCGGATCAGAGCCGGCATGGGTTTCAGTCAATGCGAACGCGGAAATCTCGCCGGCAGCCACGCGCGGCAAATATTTTTGCTTTTGTTCTTCGGTTCCAAACAAAAGCAACGGCTGCGCAACGCCGATGGATTGATGCGCTGAAACGAGCGCTGCCACGTTGCCATCCCAGCTTCCCAACAAAACCGCGGCTCGCCCATAATTCGACTGCGACAAACCGAGTCCCCCATATTTCTTGGGGACTTTGATTCCGAATGCGCCGATCTCGGCCAGGCCTTTGAAATTTTCCGGCGGGATCTCGCCGGTTCGGTCGATTTCGTCCGGATCGACATGCTCGCGCAAATAAGTTTCAATCTTTTCCAAAAACTCGGCGCCGGCCGCGCGGTCTTCTTCGGTCTGTGCCGGATACGGGTAGATCCGGTCGAAATCGTAGCGACCGATAAAAAGATTGCTCGCAAAACTGCCGCGGTCGTCCAGCGGATCGCGCGAAGCTTCAGCCAATTCGAGCGCTTCGCGCTGGCCTTTCGACATTTTGGAAGTGTCGATCACTGACGAAGGCGCGGCTTTCTGCGGTTTTGCGCTGGTCTCCTCCGCGATGTGTTTCTCGGGCGCTTCCAGCGATGACTTCATGACTCGTAAAATTTCGTTCCGTCGCGCGCGTGCTTCTTCAAAATGTCGCACGGTTCGAATCTGTCATCCCTCTGCGCCAGCCGATTCATTTCGTCGACAATCTTCTTCAAACCGAAATGCTCGGCGAAACGCAAAGGCCCGCCGCGGTGCGGCGCGAACCCCGTCCCGAGAATCATGCCGTAATCCGCGTCCTCGGGCGCCTCGACCACCTTTTCTTCGATGCAACGCGCGGCTTCATTGACCATCAAGAATATCAGGCGGTTCGCAAGATCGACATCATTCCTGCCCGAACCAGCGCGCCTCCATTGCACAAGCGACTCGTTAGGCGATTGCTCCTTGCCCTCATACTTGTAAAAACCAGCGCCGCTCTTCCGACCGAGCAGCTTCGACTCGCGCATGCATTGCAAAATCTCCGGGGCGCGATCGCGTCGCCCGTACGCTTTCTCAAGCGTCGCCGCTATATCGAGTGTGACGTCGATCCCGATTTCGTCGATCAAACGCAACGGGCCCATCGGCATTTCCCATTTCAGCAATTTCTCGTCGATCCTCTCCAATTCCACGCCGCTCTCAAAAAGCTCGGCCGCATCGAGCAGATACGGAAACAAAACGCGATTGACCAGAAACCCGGGGGCATCGCGCACAACGATCGGCAGTTTTCCAATTTGCCGGACGAACGCGAGCGCGTGTTCTTTCGTTTCGTCCGAAGTTTCTTTGGCGACAACAACTTCGACGAGTTTCATCCGGCTGACCGGATTGAAGAAATGCAAGCCGATCACGCGGTCGGGCGAAACGGTGCAATCAGCCAGCTCGCTGACCGGAAGCGCGGAAGTGTTCGTGGCGATGATCGTTTTCGGGCCTGCCTGCATCGATAGCTCGCGAAAAATTTCCTTCTTGATGTCGATCTTTTCCGACGCCGCTTCGATCACAAATTGCACATCGCGTAGTTCCATCGGCGCGGTCGAAGCAACGATACGGGCGCGGCCTTGCTTGGCTTTTTCTTCCGCCATCAAACCGCGCTTCACCGCGTCGGCGTAAGTTTTTTCAATGTTGGCCAGACCGCGATCGAGCAGTTCGCGGTTCACGTCCCGCAGAATCACAGTCACTCCTCGCGCGCTCAGCCATTGTGCGATGCCCGAACCCATCACGCCGGCACCGATCACAGCCGCGTGCGCAACTTTCTCGAACTGCGCCTTCGATGTTCCTTTTTTATATTTCTCCGCCAGGAAAAAATTGCGGATCAAGTTTTGGGTCGATTCCGTTTTTCCAAGATCGACAATGGCATCAAGCTCCAGCTTGAGCGATTCGTCGATCGCATTGGCGCCGCCGGTTGTGATAACGCCGAGAGCCCTTCCCCGAGCAGACTTGGGGTCAGACGGAACCGGCGTCTTTCCTTTCGACCGTGAGATTTTCACAGGTGGACGTTTTCCTTTACCAATCAAACGCCGCGCTGTCTCGAGCAGCTTTTCTCGCGTCACGACTTCATCGACCAGCCCGATCTTTAATGCCTCGCTCCCTGAATAAAGTTTGCCTTTCAAAATTACTTCCGCGGCGTTGTCTTCACCAATCAAACGAGGCAACCGCGTGCTTCCTCCCCACGCCGGAATCAAACCGAGTGTTGTCTCCGGCAAACCGATTCGCGTCGCCGGATCATCCGACGCAACGCGCCAGTCGCTGGCCAGCGTAACCTCGTAGCCGCCGCCGGCGCAGGCGCCATGGATTGCGGCCACGCTAGGAATTTTCAGCGCCGCGATCCGATTAAAAACGCGTTGCCCTTCGGCGATGAACGCGCCCAGTTCGCCGGTTCGCGCTTGCTTGAGCAGCGTCTTCAAATCCGCGCCCGCGATGAAGATCGACTTTTTCGCTGACGTAATAATCAATCCGCGGAGCGACTGGTCACCCTCGATAACATCGACATGCTCGCTCAGCTCGCTCATCGTGGCCGCGTCGAAAATGTTCGCGCCTGATTCAGGCCGATCGAACGTCAGCAGGCAGACGCGATCGTCACCGATCTCTCGCCGAATCATGGAACGGGTCGCAACTGCGGGCATGAGGTTCAATTTGGAATCGTTTCGGCCAAATTCCAAGCGCGGAACAATTGCTCTTGGCCAGCAGGAATGTTAAAAGTCGGGCGGCAGCGCGCCGGAGGCTCTCTCATGGTCGGCAAACTTTTAGCACCCGAAATCAAAACCTTGATCGACGCGCGCGATTTCAACGGCCTGCGCGACCTGTTCAAGGAATGGCCGCCAGCCGACGTCGCAGAGGTGATTCTCGATCTTCCCGAAGATGAGCAAGTCATCATTTTCCGCGTCCTGCCCGCAACTTTGGCGGCCGACGTTTTTGAATACATCGGGATCGAAGAGCAGCAAAATTTGTTGCGGGCGATGGCGCACGAACAGGTCGTCGGGATTTTGAACGAAATGTCGCCGGACGATCGCACCGCGCTGCTCGAGGAATTGCCAAGCGAGGCGGCGCGTCAGTTGATCAAACTCCTCACGCCGGAGGAACGGCACATCGCGCAATCGTTGCTCGGTTATCCCGAAGGCAGTGTCGGCCGATTAATGACGCCGGACTTTATCGCCGTCCATGAGGACTGGACGGTCCAGCACGTCCTCGATTACGTCAGGGAATTTGGACACGACAGTGAGACGTTGAACATCGTTTACGTCGTCGATGATCATAACAAATTGATCGACGACGTGCGGATGCGCGAGTTCCTGCTCCGGCCGCTCACGGCGAAAGTCAGCGAAATTCGCGACCAAAATTTCGCCGCGCTAAAAGTGAACGATTCGCAGGAAGAAGCGCTCAATCTTTTCCGAAAGTACGACCG
>Ga0066388_100001385_pt1 | contig 13561 bp, 10 predicted proteins | sample PanSoiMetaGPlot6_FD_64539 | JGI IMG/M metagenome (GOLD analysis project Ga0066388, IMG submission 64539) | Tropical forest soil microbial communities from Panama analyzed to predict greenhouse gas emissions - Panama Soil - Plot 6 (Hybrid Assembly) | ecosystem: Environmental > Terrestrial >... | reverse complement strand
CGTTAGCCGCTGCTCGCCAGATTGTCACCACAGTTGGCGATTCTGCGCGCATCTACAAAGTCGGCAAACAGCTATTCACCGCCGAGGGCCCTTCGGTCGTCCGCGATCTGATCGCTACGGGTCACAAGGTCTTTCTCGACCTCAAGTTTCACGACATACCGAATACGGTCTCTTCAGCAGTGGCAGAGGCCGCAAAACTGGGTGTCACGATGCTCACCGTCCATGGCAGCGGTGGAGGCAAGATGCTACGAGCCGCCGTAGAGGCGGCCAGTGGGGCAGACATACCGCCCATGATCCTGGCCGTCACAGTCCTGACCAGCATGCACGATTCCGATCTGCCTGGTATTGGGGTGCGCGGGACTGTGGTCGATCAGACGCTGCGCCTGGCCACGCTGGCCATAACCGATGGATGCGATGGCATCATCGCCTCGGCGCACGAGATTCGCGCAATACGCAGCGAACTAGGCAACGATTTCGCGATTGTGACACCCGGGGTACGGCCGCCTGGTTCCGCCAGAGGCGATCAGGCTCGGGTCGTGACTCCCGCCGAGGCCATTGCCGCGGGAGCAACGTATATCGTGGTAGGGCGTCCGATTACTGCCGCGCCTGATCCGGCCTCGGCGGCGCGAGACATCCTTGAGCAAATCAGCTTTTAACGCCCGGCTTCATGGTTCCGGCTTCCGGCGTCGCTGTCTACCAAGATGTCGCTGGCGAAATCAACAACCAGAGTCTGTCCTTACAGCTTTTCGTAAAAGTCACAGGCTGAGCAGGAAATAAAGACTCCACCAGGAACTCCCCGCTCGCGGTCCTTGACTCGCTTGACGATGCGTGTCGGCTTGCCACATTTAGGACAGTCCGTACTCTTGGAGGTGTCCATCACCTTCTTGCGGTCTGCGGTCTTGGCGATCTTGGCCATAATGACTCCTGTATCACAGAATTCCACCCTAAACTGCTCCTGTGGCATATGTCGGGGTAGGCGGGAACGCAGAAACGCGTCTTCGAGGACGCCGACGAGAACCGCTCAACTCTCTCCGCCTGCCTGATTTTACAGGAACCCCAGCAAAATTGCCTTACGAGTACGCTTTCGTTGGCTAAACCGCATTCTAACGGCAATTTCGAGGTCGCTGAAAGGATGAGAACCACTCCTGTTGAGGTCGATAAACGCCCGCTCCAACGGGTCCGCCCAAGCTGCCCGCATCGAGCGGACCGTACACTTTCGGAGGTAATCTGCTACCTCGGTGCGCTACCAATCCTTCCAGGGCAGCACCGCCCTGTTCGAATCTCCCCCCGTTCTGCTCTCTAGAGCGCTTGTCTTTCCTGATGGTCCGTTTGTTCGTCATTTTATATTTCTATGAATATTCCACTCTCGCAAAAAGAAATTTCCCTCACAAGCCAGGAGCAATAGCGCCGTGATGTTCCGCGGTGGATGGCCATGGCTTTGATTGTTGGGGCTGTGAAGAGGCAATGACCGCAGCTCGAATTGCTAACCCCTGCTGCCTCTGCTAGTGTTGAAGGTTTTCTAACCACCATCTGAGGCGATCATCATGCCTGCCATTAAATTTCGCGGCGTAGACTTTCTCCAATTCGATCTTCTTCTGAGCGACGACGAGCGCCTTGTGCGCGACAGCACGCGCCGGTTCATCGAAGACAACCTGGTTCCCATCATCGAGGAATGTAACCGCGTCGGCCGCTTCCCGAAGGAGTTGGTAAGGCCAATGGCCGAACTCGGCTACTTCGGCGCCAGCTTGAGGGGATATGGCTGTGCCGGTATGTCGAATGTGGAGTATGGCCTGGTCATGCAGGAATTGGAGCGCGGCGATAGCGGCGTGCGCTCCTTCGTCAGCGTTCAATCGGCCCTGGTGATGTATCCAATTTATGCTTTTGGCAGCGAAGAACAAAAACAGAGGTGGCTTCCTGCCCTGCAAAAAGGGGAAACGCTCGGCTGCTTCGGCTTGACCGAACCCGATTTCGGTTCGAATCCCGGCGGCATGCGCACTCGCGCCCGCAAAGTGGGAAGCGAATATGTAATCAATGGGGAAAAAATGTGGATCACCTCGGGGACCATCGCCGACGTCGCTGTCATCTGGGCCAAGGTAGAAAACGAAAACGACAAAATCCGGGGATTCATTGTCGAGACCGATCGACCTGGCTTCAAAGCCGACGATGTCCATGGCAAGTGGTCTCTGCGCGCCTCGGTCACCTCCGGCCTGGCCATGCAAGACGTTCACGTCCCCGAGTCCAATCTCCTGCCCAACAGCGGCGGCCTGAAATCACCCCTGATGTGCCTCAACCAGGCTCGCTACGGCATTGCCTGGGGCGCAGTGGGTGCGGCCATGGCGTGCTACGACACCGCCCTGCAGTATTCCCTTCTCCGCAAACAATTCCGCGATCAGCCCATCGCCTCGCATCAACTCGTCCAAGAAAAATTGGTATGGATGATCACCGAGATTACCAAGGGGCAATTGCTTGTGTTACAGGTGGGCCGCCTGAAAGATACCAACCGAGTCGAGCACCAGCACATCTCCATGGCCAAGCGCAATAACGTCTGGATGGCCCTGGAATGCGCGCGCATGGCCCGGGACATCTTGGGCGCCAACGGCATCGCCGACGACTACCCCATTATGCGGCACATGATGAACCTGGAATCGGTCAAAACCTACGAGGGAACGCACGACATTCATGCGTTGATTATCGGATCGTCAGTAACCGGCATCGATGCGTTCTAAAAGCAGCTGACACATCCAACGGGTGGACCGAATCGAAGCGGCATACGCAGCGTATTCGGTGGCCACAATTCAGATGCTGGTACCGACCATCACGACAGAGCGCTTGACACTGCGTGCTTATGAACTCGGAGATGTTCGGGAGTTAACCCACCTAATCGGAGCGCGCGAAGTTGCGGCGAATCTGCTGCGGCTACCGTATCCGTATTCTGAACAAGATGCACGCGCTTTTATCTGCGCAACGGAACAAAGTGGAGAAGCCAGATTCGCGGTCGCTCTCTCTGGCCAGGAACGATTGATCGGCGGCATCGGATTGAGGATCCAACCTGCACAAGCGCGCGCTGAACTCGGCTACTGGCTGGGCCTACCCTACTGGGGATGCGGTTACGCCACCGAAGCCGCTCGCGCCGTGATTGCGTACGGCTTCGACATTTTGGAACTCGATAGCATCCCGCCTCCGTATTTCGAGAAAACGTTCGATCGGCTAAGGTTCTCCGCAAAATCGGGATGCGTCATGAAGGATGTTCTCGCCCACGCGTGCTGAAATGGAACCGTTTCGTGGACCTTGAGCTGTATGGAATCATGCGGGCGGAGTGGAAATCGCCTCCAGCGCCCGGAGCTTGGAGACCCCACACCAGCTGATCGCGAGCTCCACGCGGCCTCTTCGAAATTGAGTAGATAAAACAGGCATGCGGATCCCTCGTTTCGATCGTCGAACCGTCTGTTCAGCCTGCAACTGCTTCAATGACGAGTTGCAAAGCAGTTTCAGCCTGCGTCGACCAAACATTCGACCATGCCGGATCCGTCATTTCGACAGCAACATCGACGCCAGGGCTCCGATCCAAATCGCAGATCCGGAAACCGAATGCTTGGGCAAGTGGGCTAATCGATTAAAGAGAGTAATTTACCACGCTGCGATTCACTGCTTCACACTCTTCCTCGGCGCAACTCATCCAGCGGATACTTCGTGCCGCGCCACACAACGCCATCGCGTGCGAGCGTCAAGCACATCGAGCGCAGCAGTGTGTAGATAAACAGGGTTGAGCTGATCGGGTGCAGAAAAAAATAGTAAGGTCGAATCGGCGATTTCCACGACATCCCCAAGTAGATCAGGAACATGGAGAACAAGGCGATGGCATAGGGAAGGCGAGCCCCGCCATGGGCGAGGCAGAACCCGGCAAAAGGCCAGAGATTCAGCAGCGCCAAGGCCACACATGTCAGCAGTGTGCGCGGCCACTGGAAAGAGAGAATAGCGAAGAAGTTCTTGGTGAGATTCCGCACAATGCCCAACGTGCCCTGTGCCCAGTGCAGTGAAATCAGATCCTCTCCGAACACGTTTCGCTGGGCATAGCCTGCTTCCTTTACCACTTTGCCCAACTTCATATCATCGAGCACTTCCATGCGCAGGCGCTGATAGCTGCCCACCGATTCGTAGACACTGCGGCGTACGAGGTTGAACGCGCCCACGCCGATATGGTCCTGACTGCTGGGGTCGGCAACTTTCCACGGACGATGGCCAAAGACGAACAATGTCTGAAAAAAGGCGATCATCATGCGCTCACCCGGAGTTTTCATGATGATCCGGGGAAACATCACCAGGTGGTCGGCGCGCACGCTCTCTACGTAGGCAACCGCCCGGCGCAGGGAATCAGGCCGGAAGATCACATCCGCGTCGGTAAACAACAGCCACTCACCCGTGGCCTGTTTGCCCGCCGACCACATGGCATGTGTCTTGCCGAGCCATCCGGACGGCAGCTCGCGAACATGGATAACAGAAAATCGGCTTGTCCGGGACGCCCCCGCTCGCGATGCGGCAAGTTCGTCGATGATTTCGGCAGTGCGATCGATCGATCGGTCATCAACAGCAATGACTTCATAGTTGTCGTAATCAAGTGCGAGAAGGCTGGTCAGCGTGCGCTCGATATCCGCTTCTTCGTTGCGCGCTGGAACAATGACGCTGACCCGGGGGTTGCCGCAAGGCCTACGGTCCCACTCCGGCCGGGCAATGTCGGCAATTTTGTGCACGCCCAACGCAGCGTCGGCAATCCGCCAAAACCATGCCAGCGCCAGGACCCAGCCGGCAATCCACAGAAAATAGTTCCAGGTCATTTCCGGGGGCTAACAGCCGTTCTTCTGGGCGAGGCGCTCGGCGTGCAGGTGCTGCAGCGCATGCACTTGGGTCTCGCCGCGCTGAAGCGCCGCGATGCCTTCCGCAGCGGCCCGAGCGGCGGAAAGCGTCGTAATGGTAGGAATGTGGGCGGTCACGGCCGCTCGTCGAATGGCTTTTTCATCGAAGTAAGGATCGGGTCCGTGCGGCGTGTTGATGATCAACCGGATACGCTCGCCCTTTATCAGGTCGACTACATTGGGACGGCCTTCTTTGACTTTGAACACGCGTTCGGTGGCCAGGCCCGCTTGTTCGAGCACGTCCGCCGTGCCGTGGGTCGCGACCAGCTTGAACCCCATATCCACGAAACGGCGCGCCACCTCCGCCACTTGCGGTTTGTCATGATCGGTGACGCTCACAAACACGGTACCTTGCGTAGGCAGCCTCTGCCCGGCGCTGATCTGGGCCTTGGCGAACGCCTCGCCGAAATTGTCGGCGGCGCCCATTACTTCGCCGGTAGATTTCATTTCCGGTCCGAGCACGGTATCCACACCAGGAAACTTACTCCAAGGAAATACCGGGCTCTTCACGTAATAGCAGCGCCCCGTATCGAGGTCAGCCACCCGCTCGATGTTCTCCGGAAGGAACTCGCGCAGCTTGCGCCCGATCATCAGACGAGCCGCTATTTTTGCCAGCGGGACGCCGGTCGCCTTGGAAACGTAAGGCACGGTGCGCGAGGCGCGGGGATTGACCTCCAGAACGTAAATCTTCGCGCCCTCCGTTCCCATGCCTTTGTTATTTCCGTTTGCCCGTGGAATGGCAAACTGAATATTCATCAGCCCAATCACCTTGAGTGCCCGCGCCAGCTTGAAGGTGTAGTCGCGCATGCGTTGCAACAGGTTTTCCGGGATGTCGACTGCGGGCAGCACACAGGACGAGTCTCCCGAGTGAATACCGGCTTCTTCGATGTGCTGCATGATCCCGCCGATGACCACATCTTCGCCGTCGGAGAGCGCATCCACATCCACCTCGATTGCGTCCTCCAGGAAGTGGTCGATCAAGACGGGCCTTTCCTGCGAGTACTCGACCGCCTCTCTCATGTAGTGAATCACCGACTCTTCGTCATAAGCAATCACCATGGCGCGTCCGCCAAGAACATACGAGGGCCGCACCAGTACGGGATAGCCCACGCGCTTTGCGCCCTCGACCGCGTCGGTGATCGACGTAGCGATCGCACCCGGCGGCTGCGGAATGTCGAGTTCCTCGAGCAGCTTGCCAAAGCGCTTGCGGTCTTCTGCCAGATCGATCGACTCCGGTGAGGTCCCGATAATGTTCACTCCCGCAGCCTTCAAGGGCAGCGCAAGATTGAGCGGCGTCTGCCCGCCAAACTGAACGATGACACCAAGCGGTGCGCCCCCGGCAGCTTCGTGCTGGCAGACGGCGTAAACGTCTTCCAGGGTGAGCGGTTCAAAATAGAGCCGATCGCTGGTGTCGTAATCGGTGGAAACGGTTTCCGGGTTGCAGTTGATCATCACCGTTTCGAAGCCATCTTCACGTAAAGCGAATGCTGCGTGACAACAGCAGTAATCAAACTCAATTCCCTGCCCGATTCGGTTCGGCCCGCTGCCCAAGATGATTACCTTCTTCCTGGGGGTGGGCGTGGCTTCGTCTTCTTCCTCGTAAGTCGAATACAGGTAGGGCGTAAAACTTTCGAACTCCGCCGCGCAGGTGTCCACCCGCTTATAGACCGGCAGGACGCCATGCTTCCTGCGTAAGTGGCGGATTTTCTCTTGAGCGCCCTTGCCCGAGTCTAACCGCCAAATGCCGGCCAAGCGTCCATCGGAGAAGCCCATGCGCTTGGCGTCGCGCACTACCTCGCCGGGAACCGATTCAAAGGGGTGCTTCTCGAGTTCCATCTGCATATCATTGATCTCTTTCAACTGGTAGAGGAACCAGGGATCAATGGAGGTCATTTTCGCCAACTGCTTGACGGTGTGACCCTGGCGCAACGCGTAACGAATGTAGGAAAGGCGCTCGGGGTGAGGCGTGACCAGACGTTGGGTCAGAATCTTGGGTTCGATTTTCTCCGACCCGATCTTTCTTCCCGTCTCCAGTGCGCGCACTCCCTTGAGCAACGCCTCCTTGAAGGTCCGCCCAATCGCCATCACTTCGCCCACCGATTTCATTTGCGGCCCCAGGCTCTGGTCGGCGCCGGGAAACTTTTCAAATTGCCACTTGGGAATCTTGACCACCACATAGTCGAGCGTCGGCTCAAAACAGGCTGGCGTTTTGCGTGTGATGTCGTTCGAAATCTCATCAAGCGTGTAACCGACGGCCAGCTTCGCCGCAATCTTCGCGATCGGGAATCCGGTCGCTTTTGAGGCCAGCGCCGAGGAGCGCGAGACACGCGGATTCATCTCGATTACCACCATGCGCCCGGTTGCCGGATTCACGGCAAATTGAATGTTGGATCCGCCGGTCTCGACGCCAATCTCGCGAATAACCGCAATGGCCGCATCGCGCATGTGCTGATATTCACGATCACTCAAGGTTTGCGAGGGAGCGACCGTGATCGAATCGCCCGTGTGTACGCCCATGGGATCAAAGTTTTCAATGGAGCAGACTATGATGACGTTGTCCCGCATATCGCGCATCACTTCCAGCTCGTACTCTTTCCAACCCAGGACCGATTCTTCGATGAGCACTTCATGAACTGGAGAAAGATCCAAACCGCGCGCTAAGATTTCGAGCAGCTCCTCGCGGTTATACGCGAGCCCGCCGCCCGTTCCGCCCAGGGTAAACGATGGCCGCACGATAACCGGAAGACCAATTTTCCCAGAGAATTCCAAGCCATCCTTGAGATTGTTGACCAGGGCCGATTTCGGCACGTCGAGCCCAATCTTCTGCATTGCATCTTTGAAAAACAGCCGGTCTTCCGCCTTCTTGATTGCCCCGATATTTGCCCCGATCAGCTGCACCTCGTACTTTTCGAGCACGCCGCCATCGGACAACTCCACCGCCATATTCAGTGCGGTCTGGCCACCAACTGTGGGCAGGATGGCGAAACCCCTGGAGGCCTCCATTTCGCGCTCTCTGCGGATGATTTCGCTCACGTACGGGCGCGTGATGGGCTCGATATAGGTGCGATCGGCGAATTCCGGATCGGTCATGATGGTTGCCGGATTGGAGTTGACCAGCACGACCTCGTAGCCTTCGGATCTGAGAGCCTTGCAGGCCTGGGTACCGGAATAATCGAATTCGGCCGATTGTCCAATCACGATCGGGCCAGAACCGATGACCAGGATTTTCGAGATGTCAGTTCGTTTTGGCATTAGGCGGCGCCGCTCTTGGTTTGCTGATGACCCTGATTAGCGAGGGGAAAACTCTCGGAAGCACTGGTCCGGGGCGGGCTTGGAAACGGTGCGCCTTCGGGCACGGCCAACGAGTAACCAACCCCATTGTGGGCCTTGGAACCTTCGGGGTCTTGAATGTGGGGAACGGCTCGGTCCAAGCTCGTCAGCGGTCGGATGAACGGCAGGATATGGTCAGGCATAACGACGAATTCGTAAAGCAGACAGTCTGCGTCACGGTCGTAATCAAGAGTGCCGATGAAACGTCTGACCCAAGACTCAGCTCGAAAATTCCGCGTCTGGGTCGTGACCATATAAGTTCGTCGGTAGTCGGTCGCGCGCTCCCGTTTGGATCTCATGCTCTAACCTTAGGGGCCGGAGCCCCGTTATCGATTCGCCCTTGCCTGAGCTGCCCGAAGAGCAGCCGCACGGGCCCTGGTTTCGCCTACCAGCTCACCCTGAGGCCTCCCCGAGGGCGATTATCGTTTCGACTCCTCCATCAACTTCACGAAATCTTTGAACAGGTAATGAGCATCGTGCGGGCCCGGCGATGCCTCCGGGTGAAACTGCACGGTGAAGAGCGGCAAATTCCTATGTCGCATGCCTTCCAGTGTGCTGTCGTTCAGATTGATGTGGGTCAGATCAACCTCGCTTTGCGGCAATGAGTCTGGATCAACCGCGTAGTTGTGATTGTGAACCGTAATTTCGACCTTCCCGGAGTGCACCTGCTTTACGGGATGGTTCCCACCGTGATGGCCGAATTTCAACTTGTATGTTTTCCCACCCAGCGCTATGCCGGTTAGCTGGTGACCTAAACAAATTCCGAAAATCGGCTGCCGTCCCATCAGCCGTCGAATATTGTCCACGGCGTAGGTACAGGGCTCCGGATCGCCTGGTCCATTAGACAAGAAAACTCCGTCGGGCTTCAGGGCGAGCACGTCTTCCGCTCGAGTCTCCGCCGGAACCACCGTCACGCGGCAGGCCTCGCCGCGCAGCTTGCGTAAAATGTTTTTCTTGATGCCGAAATCGTAAGCCACCACATGAAACTTCTCGGGCACGTCTTTTACGCCAACCACTTGCACCGGCTCGTGCGAGCGCTCGCCCACTTCCCACACATAGGGACGCTTGGTGCTGACTACTTTCGCCAGATCGGTCCCATCCATCTTGGAAATCGATCGTGCCTTGGCCACCAGCTTTTCCGGATCGCTTTCGATCGTGGAGATCACGCCGCGCATGACGCCGTGGTCGCGCAAGTGGCGTACCAGCAAGCGCGTATCAATATCGGCCAGCACGGGAATCTTGAATTGCTCAAGATATTCTTCGGCAACCTGCTGCGAGCGCCAATTGGAGCTCACCTTCGAAAACTGGCGAACGATCAGGCCCTCGATATAAGGATGAGTCGCCTCGTTGTCCTCGGCATTGGTGCCGTAATTTCCGATTTCCGGGTTGGTGAGAACTACGATTTGCCCGCTGTAGGAGGGGTCGGTGAAAATTTCCTGATAGCCAGTGATGGAAGTATTGAAAACGACTTCGCCGTAACATTCGCCTTTGGCGCCGTAGCCTTTGCCGCGGAAGACGCGCCCGTCCTCCAGCGCAAGGAGAGCCTGCATCAATACTCCTGGAAGTGGATTTTATGAATTTTAGCAGGGATAGCAGATTCGCGGAAGCGGTCAATATCAGACTGCGATGCCGAGTCTCAGCAATTAAGCAAATTCGCTGTCTTTCACCTATTCCGATGGCAGGATCTGGCAGCTGACGATCGCGACTTTTATCTCAGTCTCCCCAGCTTATCCATGGGCCAATAGCCAAACACCGCTTTGCCGTAGATAAAACTTTCCTTCACCGGCCCAAAGTCGCGGCTGTCGTTCGACATGCTGCGGTGGTCGCCCAGAACAAAGTAAGAATGCGGCGGAACAATTTCTCCAGGATAGGAGCGTTCATCTTCGTAGGGTGCGGGAACATAATCTTCCATGAGAGGCTTGCCGTTCACATACACCCGACCGTCATCAATGCTGATGTGGTCGCCCGCCACCCCAATCACCCGTTTTATATAACTCTTGGACGGATCGCGAGGATAGCGAAATACCACAATGTCACCACGCTCAATCGGCTCCAGGCGGTACACAAACTTATTGACGAAGATGCGCTCTTGGTCCTCGAGGCAGGGCATCATGCTGGTGCCTTCTACCTTCACGGGCTGATAGAGAAAAATAATGATGAACGCCGAGATGGCCAGCGAGATGCCCAGATCCCGGAGCCATACAGCCAGTACGGGAACGGTGCGTGCGGGTGATGAAGCGGCGGGAAGCAACCGCGAAACAGCCGGTATCGTCCCGACGGTACCCTCCACATCTGGCATAAAGCTCATTGTAGTACGAACCAGGCCTAAGCTGGGAACTTACTCGGATGCGCACCCTTGGGTGTGACCACTTCGGCAGGTTAAGTTAAAATAGCTAGGCCGAGGTCAGACCCAATGTTTACACGAATCGCCGCCGTGGTTTTTCTTTTCCTGATCACGATTACGGTATCAGCCCAGTGGCAATTTCAGCAGGACGATCAAGGTGTACCAGCCTTTAACCCCGCGTCCCCGAAACCGGGAAGCAAGTTGCCTCCGATTCTCGGCAAAGAGCAATTATGGGGATCAAATGCCCAATATCCGTTCCAGACGCATGCCTACGAGCTGGCCGCGAAAATCCCCGCCGTGTTGTATCAGCAGCCGTGCTATTGCTACTGCGATCGCGGCATGGGACATAAGAGCCTGCGCAGCTGTTTTGAGGGCACGCATGGAGCCGAATGCGGGACTTGTCTGAAAGAGCTTTACTACAGCTACCTGGAGCACAAGGCGGGGAAGACGGCCAAACAAATCCGCGCCGGCATCATTAAGCAAAACTGGAAGCAGGTCGATTTGCAGACCGCAGCCCGATAAACTAGCCGTTTCCGGCGGGCTGACACGCAACATTAGTTGTTGTTTTTCCAAAATGCGATTGGCGCAGGATCGGCATAAGTAGCCAGTTTGACGTATCCCCCATTTTGGGGGTATAAACCGTAGCCGCCAGTTAGCCTTTTCCACAGCTCCTGTTTCTGGCGGGCGGGACATTCGCGACATGGAAAATGAAACCGACTCTCTCGTCGCTATTATATTTTGCTTGAATGCAGGTCCTAAATACCACTGAATCTTAAACTTACTAGCGTGCAAGGGAGATTGCTACAAATGCCCCAGACTACCAAATCCAAAAAGCCACTGTCTGACGATCCCCAGCTTGCACAGGCTGTGCAAAACTACGAGGCTGGTCTTCGTGCCATGCAAGAGCACAAGTTCGATAAGGCGAAAGCGCACCTGCAGAAGGTCGTTGCAGGTCCCAGCCCCGAACTGGCAGATCGTGCCAAGACGCATCTCAATGTTTGCCATCAGCATGCAGAACGCATCACCCAAGAGTTTAAGACTCCGGAAGAGCACTACGATTACGCCGTGTCACTGATGAATCTGGGCGATTACGTAAGCGCTCGTGAGCATCTCGAAAAGCTCTACAAACAGAATCCCTCCGCCGATTACGTGGCCTACGGATTGGCAGCCTTGGATTGCTTGACCGGCCGGGTTGAGGAATCGCTCCAGCACCTTGACGAAGCCATCCGCCACAATTCCTCTTTACGCTTCCAGGCACGCAACGACTCGGATTTTCAAAATCTGGCCGAAGACCCACGATTTACCGAGCTTCTGTATCCGGATCCAGGCTCGGAACTCACAGGCACGGGTGGGCAATTCGGAGAGCAGTAGGCAGTCATGAGCATCCGAAAGGGGCCTTCAGGGCCTAACGATGCCGCCGCTCAGCCGCCCGGCCGCTTACGCGTGGTGGCCATCGGTGGTGGCACCGGATTGTCCACTCTTCTGAAGGGTCTGAAGAGTTACGTTTCCAATCCTACAGTTCCCCTGCCGGCTCCCTGCTCAAAGTCAGTCATCGCCGAGCTCTCGGCGGTGGTTACCGTCAGCGACGACGGCGGTTCCAGCGGACGGCTGCGCAAAGATTTCAACATGCTTCCGCCCGGCGATGTGCGCAACTGTATCGTGGCTCTTTCCGAAGATGAGGCGCTCTTATCGAAACTCTTTCGACATCGTTTTAAGCGGGGTTCCGGGCTAGAAGGCCATAGTTTCGGAAACCTTTTTTTGGCGGCCCTGACTTCGATCACCAGCGATTTTGCCGAGGCGGTGCGCTTGTCGGCGGAAATCCTGCTGACTCGCGGCCATATCTTCCCCGCGACAACCTCAAACGTGGAACTGGAAGCCATCATGGAAGACGGCAGCCACGTCCGAGGAGAAACCAAGATCACCGCCAGCACCGGCCGAATTCGCGAGCTGATTCTCGTACCACCGGACGTTGAGCCTCTTCCGCAGACCCTCGACGCCATCGCCCGCGCTGACCTGATCACCATCGGTCCCGGTTCTCTGTTCACCAGTCTGATTCCAAACCTGCTGGTGAACGGCATGGTGCGCGCGATTCTGGAGTCTCCTGCCGTGAAAGTGTACATCTGCAATCTCATGACACAGGCCAACGAGAGTCTCAGCCTGACCGCGGCAGACCACATTAGCGCGCTCGACCGCCACGCCGGAGACAAGCACATTTTCGATTACGCCTTGATCAACCGCACCCCGGCAAGCCCCGACATGAAGGCAAAGTACGCTCTGGAAGGCGCATCCCAGATCGTCGCTGACCTCGATGCGATCGAAGCGGTGGGCGTCCGCCCTGTGCTCGGCGACTACCTGCTGGAAGACAGCGGTGTCGTACGCCACAATTACGAACGACTTGCCCACGACCTCGTGGATCTTGCGCTTCAATCCCGCGCAAATACTCCTGACTTTGCCAAAGCGCGCGGGCAACCATAGGGGAGGCCTGTCGATGCGGTTCGCTTCAGGAACTTCTCTGTCCGGCAGGCTGACGCGCGCCAATCGAGTACCGCGACGCGAGTACCAGGCTCGCGTTATATTGGCTGGCAATGCCGAAATCTAATAGGAAAGCCTCGCCGGCACTCGGGAAAACGCCCCGGCTCGCGATAGCCATCCTGGCTGCGGGCAAAGGGACCCGACTGAAATCCAAGCACCCGAAAGTTCTACATGAGGTCGGCGGCAAGCCTCTCGTGGCTCACGTTATCTCAGCGGCCACCCGGGTGGTTCCTGCCGCCGACACCTACACCATTATCGGCCATGAGGCCGATCGCGTTCGCCGAGCCCTGGCCGATACCGGGGTGCGATTCGTGGTGCAATCCGAGCAGCGCGGAACTGGTCATGCCATCATGACGGCGCAGGAAGCGTTAAGCAATTATGACCATGTACTGGTGCTCTCCGGCGACGCTCCGCTGATTTCGCCGCAGACGATCTCCAGCATTCG